>Ga0306922_10008000_pt1 | contig 10251 bp, 14 predicted proteins | sample sta12Cox44000082_FD_203758 | JGI IMG/M metagenome (GOLD analysis project Ga0306922, IMG submission 203758) | Lab enrichment of tropical soil microbial communities from Luquillo Experimental Forest, Puerto Rico - statoxic.12C.oxic.44.000.082 (v2)... | ecosystem: Environmental > Terrestrial >...
GTGATCGAGAACATGGCGGGCTTCGCCTGCCCGCACTGTGGCGAGATGGTGGACGTGTTCGGTTCCGGCGGCGGCCAGACGGTCGCGGACGCGTTGACCCGGGTGACCGGGGCCACGGTGCCGGTCCTCGGGCAGGTGCCGATCGACCCCCGGCTCCGCCACGGCGGCGACCAGGGGATCCCGCTGGTGCTCAGCGACCCGGACACGCCCGCGGCCAGGCAGCTCGTGGCCGTGGCCGACAGCCTGGTCAGCAGGACCCGCGGGCTGGCCGGGCGGCGCCTGGGCCTGACCCCGGCGTAGCCAGCGCCGGGCCCGCCGTCAGGTCGCTTCGGAGTCGTATGGCGGGGTTTCTCCCGGAGCCAGCGTCGTGGTATACGAGGTTTCCGCCGCCGGCTGAGAAATCACCGGGTCCGGCTCGAGCTCATCGAACAGGTGCTTGCGGACGAAGTTGCGCGGGTGGAGGTCGGCGATGTCGAAGTCCTGGAACTCCGGCCCCAGCCCCTCGGCCAGGTCCTGGCGGGCGCCTTCGGCCATCCGCCGTAGCTCCCGCAGCGCGCGGCCCGCCTGGGCGGCCACCTTCGGCAGCTGATCCGGCCCGAAGATCACGATGGCAATGATCGCCAGCACCATCAGCTTGGTGAGGGAGAGGTCAAACACTGTGCGTCTCCAGGCGGGCAGGCCAGCGCTTCCGTCCCCAGGACGTATCCCGCAAGTCCCTGTCTGACGGCAAAGACCCGCGGGACGCGCCCCAGCGCGTCTGTTTCACTGTAGACGGTGCGGGCGCCGAACGCTTCCGCCGGTTACGGGGTGAACCACGACAGTATCCGGTGCCAGCCTTGCCGCAGCCGCGCCAGCACCCCCGGGCTCCCGTGCGGGAGGGTCGCGACCACCTGGCTGACCGTCTGCGGCGGCGCGGCCGCGACCACGGCGTACACGAAACCCTGCGCCGACCAGACGAAGGTCTGGCCGCCGGAGGTGTCCAGGTAAACCGGGCTGCCCCGCATGACCACCCGCGACCAGCCGGTCATCGGCTGGAGATGGCCGCGCTGCAGGAACACCGAGACCAGGGACAGCCCGTCGGAATAGTCCAAGTCGATGACGGGGCCCCCGGGGGTGCTGTCCTGTCTCGCGCCGAGCAGCACCAGGCCGCCCGGCAGCGGCCCCGGCAGCGGCCAGCCCTCTGCCCGCAGCCGCGGCAGCGAGGCGGTGACCCACTGCCTCGGGGCGGCGCGTGCCGACCCGGCCGCCGCACCGGGCCCCACGGTCAGCTTGATGAACGCTGCGTAGCTCACCACGTTGCCCCGGCCGTCGAATGTCTGCCGGCGCAGCGGCAGGGCCGTGGCACGGTCCAGCCAGAACTTGGCGGCCAGCTTGCCGTTGCGCCGGGTTGCCGTGACCACCCGCGCCGGCCGGCCCGCCACCTGTCCCCAGCCCACCGTGGCCACCCGGTAGTTCGCGCTGAGCAGGGCGACCAGCCGGGGGCTCATGCCCAGCATGACGCCGCCCACCAGCGCCTGCCCGCCCAGCGGCGAGATCGGCAGGACGATGTGCCGCGCCTCCTGGTACGCGAGCGGCGCGGCCCCGGGCGTCTCGGCGAGCGTGACCCCGCCGGGGGCGTGCCAGACATCCACCACTGAGGCCGCCGGCCCGGGCCCGCTCTGCGCGCTGAGCACCTCCACGCCCGCGTAGGTCATCGTGTGGCAGGCCCGTGCGGCCTGGCCGAGCAGCCGCGCGGTGGGCTGCTGCCCGGAGGCCTCCACCGAGGCGGGAGAGGGGCCGGAGTGGCGCGAGATCACCACGATGCCGCTGACTACCAGGCCGGCCAGCACCGCCACCGTGATCAGGCGGAGTGAGGCCGGGTCGGTGCCCGGGCCGGACGTGCCGACAGCAGGGCGGGAGCGGGTGTCCATCGGCGGTCTCACCGGGCCGGGGCAGGCTGGAGCCGGTGGTGCCTGGCCCCGGTGTGCCCGGCCACACCACTCACCAACGGCGACGGCGACGAGGGCACCGGGGCCTCCCCGGTGCTGATCTCGTGCTGCATCACGAACAGGTCTACCGCGGGGGTGACGGTGGGGCCGGGCTCCCGCGGCCCGCCGCCGGCCAGGAACGCGGCCACAGGCAAGCCCAGCCCCGCTACGGCCAGGCCAGCCGCGGCGATCGAGCGCACCGGCCACCGGCGCCGGCGCACGCCCGGTCCGGCCTGCCCGGGGTATCGGGCACCCAGCGCGACCAGCCGGTCGGTCAGCGCGGTACCGGCCGTCGCCTCGCCCAGGGCGTGCATCCGCTGCTTGAGCGCCCGCAGCGCGGCCGCCTCCCCGCGGCACGGCTGACACCGCGCCAGGTGCGCCAGTACCCGCTCCCGCTGCGCGTGGCTCAGTTCGCCGTCGATCAGCGCCGACAGGCGGCGCCCAAGGTGACTCACGCCGGCCCGCCCGTAGCTGGGCCGGCCGCGGTGGCCGAAGCCACCGGACGCGTGGCCGTGCGCGGGCGGCGGTGCTCCAGGGCCACCCGGAGCTGTGCTCGGCCCCGGTGGATGCGGCTGCGCACCGTGCCCAGTTTCACCGCGAGGGTGGCGGCGACCTCCTCGTAGGAAAGGCCCTCGATGTCGCAGAGCACCACGGCCGCCCGGTACTCCGGCGCCAGGGCCGCGAGCGCGTCCTGCACGTCTCCGTCGAGGTGGCGGGCGTCGAACGCCTGAGCCGGTGTCGGCTCGTCCCCGCTGAGCCGGCCCGCCGCGTCCTCGCCGAGCCCTTCGAACCGGATCCGCTGCTTGCGCCGGGCCATGTCGAGGAACAGGTTCGTGGTGATCCGGTGCAGCCAGCCCTCGAAGGTGCCCGGGGTATAGCTCGGCAGCGACCGGAAGACCCGGACGAAGACCTCCTGGGTGAGGTCCTCGGCGTCGGGGACGTTGCCGGTGAGCCGGTAGGCCAGGCGGTAGACCCGGGCAGAGTGGGTGCGGACGACTTCGTCCCAGGTCGGCGGCGTCCAGAGCGCAGGCTCGGGCAGAACTTCCAGCTCAGTTCCCCCGGTGTCGCCCACCGCTGCCCTCCACGAGTCTCCGCTAGCCCATTATCACTCCCCAAGAACGCTCAGATGCCTCCGCTGGTTCCCGGCAGGCGGCGCGGGCCGGTAGGCTGCGGCCGGGGAAGGCCCCCGTGTGCACACCGGAGGGGGGCATCGTGAGCGCTCAGGCCACCGCGGACTACGTCGAAGGGTATCTCGCGGAGGACGAGCCACTGCTCATGGCGCGGCGCAACGCCGCCGACGTGGGTGGTGCGCCGCCGGTCAGCCCGGCCTCCGGCGCGGCGCTCCGGTTCATCGCCGCCGCGCTCAATGCCCGGTCGGTGGTCGAGATCGGCACCGGCTGCGGCACCTCGGGCATCTGGCTGCTGCGCGGCATGCGCGCCGACGGCGTCCTGACCAGTGTGGACGTCGACCCCGAGCATCAGCGGCTGGCCCGCAAGGTGTTCACCGAGGCGGGCTTCGCGGCCAACAGGTACCGGCTCATCGGCGGCAAGGCCGAGGACGTGCTGCCGCGTCTCACCGACGGCGGCTACGACCTGGTCTTCTGCGACGCCGACAAGCACGACTATCCCAGCTACCTCACCGCGGCGCTGCGCCTGCTGCGCCCCGGCGGCGTGGTGGCCTTTGACAACGCGCTCTGGGGCGGCCGGGTCGCCACGCCGTCTTGCACCGATCCGGAGACCTCGGCGATCAGGGAAGTGGTCGAGGCGGTGCGGCAGGACGACCGCCTGGTCCCGCTCCTGCTGCCGCTGGGTGACGGCCTGCTGGCCGCGGTCAGGCGGTGACGGGCGCGCCGCCGGGCTGCCGCTCACTGAGCCAGCGCAGCAGCAGCCGGGTGCCGAACCCGGTGGCTCCCTTACCCTGCTCTCCCTCGGAGAACCGGGCCGCGCCCGCGATGTCCAGGTGTGCCCAGGGACGGCCGCCGGTGAACTCGCGCAGGAACAAGGCCGCCTCGATGGAGCCGGCCCGCGGCCGGCTGCTGTGCGGGACGTTCGCCAGGTTCGCGATCGGCGAGTCGAGCGCGTCGCCGTAGTCGTCCACCAGCGGCATCCGCCACAGCGGCTCGCCGCTCGCCTGGCCGGCCGCGACCAGCGCCCCGGCCAGTACGTCGTCGCTGGCGTACAGGGCGCCCAGCACCCCGCCGAGCGCCACCCGCGCCGCGCCGGTCAGCGTGGCGAGGTCCACGACCACGTCCGGCTCCAGCACCGTGTCCGCGTAGGCGAGCGCGTCCGCGAGCACCAGTCGTCCCTCGGCGTCGGTGTTGAGCACCTCCGTGGTGCGCCCGCCGAAGTGGGTGATGACGTCCCCGGGGCGCATCGCCGAGCCCGACGGCATGTTCTCCGCCGCGGCGATCAAGCCGGTAACGCGGGCCGTGGCGCCGAGTTCGGCCAGCGCCGACATGGCGGCGATCACCGCCGCGCCCCCGGCCATGTCGGTCTTCATGAGTTTCATGCCATCGGCCGGCTTGAGCGAGAGCCCGCCGCTGTCGAACGTGATGCCCTTGCCGACGAGCACCACATGGGTGCCCGCCCCTCGCGGGTAGTAACCCAGCTCGATGAGGCAGGGCGGCTGGGCGGAGCCCGCGCCCACCGCGAGGATGCCGCCGAACCCCTCCGCGGCGAGTTCGCCGGGTTCGCGCACCCGCACGGCCAGCCCGCTGGCCGCCGCCACCCTGGCCGCCTCACCGGCCAGCCAGGCGGGAGTCTTCCGGCTGGAGGGCATGTTTGACAGGTCACGGGCGAGCGCGGCCGCATCGGCGGCCGCCCGGGCTGCCGATACAGCCGCGGTGGACTCCTGGTCACCGGCGGAGACCAGGAGCCGCACTTCACTGGGGCCGCCCTCCCCCGCCGCGCCCGAGGCGAGCGAGAACCGGTATGAGCCGAGCAGCAGCCCCTCGGCGAAGGCCCGAACCGACTCGGCCGGCTGGCCGAGGGCGGCGGCGGCCAGCATTCCCCGCTCGGGCGACGCCCGGCGGCCCAGGGCGGCTCCGGCCTTGCGCATGTCCGCGACGGACTCATCGCCCAACCCGAGCAGCAGCAGGCGCCGGGGCTTGTCACCCGCCCGCATCGCCACCGGGGTGATGTCGCCCGCCTGGCCGGTCGCGTCGCAGGCGGCGAGCACTTCGGCGGCGGGCCCGCCGAGATAGGGATCGAGTCCCGCCGTCTCGGCACCCTGGACCGCGACCACGATGTCCTCGCCGTCGTCGGCGCCGCCGACTAGCGCGGCAAGATGGGCATCCAGCGGAACGCCAGCGGGCGCGGGGATCGCGGTCAGCCGGATATCAATCGGCAAGGCTCAACCAGTGGCGGACTTCAGGGCAGCCGAGAGCTGTGCCGCCTCGTCGGCAGACAACTCGACCACGAGGCGGCCGCCGCCTTCGAGCGGTACGCGCATTACGATGCCGCGGCCTTCCTTCGTGACCTCGAGCGGGCCGTCACCCGTCCGCGGCTTCATCGCCGCCATCCTGCATCCCCTTTCGTGCCTGGGGCCGCATGAAGGCCTCGGGCGAGGCCCGCCGCCGGAAATTTCCGGCGGCCGCGGCGGGTTCGGCCGATTCACAGCCGTGTCGATTCGTACATCTATTATCAGAGTTTCCCGTCCGGATGGAAACGATCAGGGCTCACTTAGCCCCCAGCAGCCCGGTGAGACAGGCGAAACTGGTGGTGTGAACGCGCGATCGGCCCTCTTCGACCTCTACGGTGATCACCTGAGAAGCCGCGGCTCCCAGGCGCCGGTCGCGGCCCTCGTGCGGCTAGTCGCCCCGCTCGGCATCACCGAGCCGGCCGCCCGCACCGCGGTGTCGCGCATGGTCCGCCAGGGCTGGCTGGCGCCGGTGCGGTGCGGGCCGGGCCTGGCCGGCTACGCGCTGACCCCACGGGCCGCCCGGCGCCTGGACGAGGCCGCGGAGCGGATCTACCGCCGTGGCGATCCCGCCTGGGACGGGCGGTGGCACGTACTGGTGACCGATCGGATCCGGGACCGGGCGCGGCGGGACCGGGTCCGGGCCGCGCTGGGCTACCTGGGATACGCCCCGCTCGGCGAGACCACCTGGATCAGCCCCCGCCCGTCGGTTGAGCTGGCCCCCCTGCTCGAGACGGAGCGGTTGTCCGCCGAGCGCTTCGTGGCCAGCTACGACGGTGACCCGCGAGGGCTGCTGGCCCGGGCGTGGGACCTCGACGGCCTGGGCCGCGCGTACCAGCGCTGGCTGGCTCAAGCGGGTGAGCTGATCGCGGCGGTCGGCCCGGACGCGCCCGACCCCGCGGTCTTCGCGCTGCGCAGCGCGCTGGTCCACGAGTGGCGCAAGTTCCTGTTCACCGACCCTGGGTTCCCCGCGGCGCTGCTGCCCGCGGCCTGGCCAGGCCACGAGGCGGCGCGGCTGTTCCACGCCGAATCGGCACGGCTCTCGCCGGGCGCGTCCAGGTTCGTGGACTGTTGCCTAAGGACAGACGACGCGGGGAGCGCCTGGTGACGAGCGCCGACATGCACGGGGATGGCTCCCCTGGGCAGCGGAGAAGTCCCAGCCCGAGCCCGCGGTCCGCGAGCATCTCCTCCGCTGCCCAGGCCCCCCGGGCCGTCTTCCCGGCCGCTCGGTGAATCGTAATCTGTGAAGCACAGATTACGATTTTCGCATAGGCCCCGCAATGGCATTTGGCGATTTCACCGCCGGAAATGGCCCGGTCTGGCGCCGGTGCTGACCGATGACGTGCCCCATGCCCTCCGGGTGGCGGCCCGGGGGATTCTTCTGTTGGTCAGCGGGTGGTGGCCGGGCCGAGATCGAAACGGCCCGCCTTCGCATCCGCGAGGAAGGCGGCGAACGCGGTCCGCCCCACGACGTGCGCCCCGGCTTCGGGGCGCTTGCTGTCGCGGACCGCCACCACCTCGTCGAGGTTGGCTACTTCCACACATCCGCCGTTGTGCTGGCTGCGGCGGGCCTTCCGCCAGGGCGCGTGAGACAGGTCAGTCATCGCGGCTACTCCGTCTGTCGGGCGAGTTGTCTGAGGTAAAGAGCCGTGTCATCTGGCTCGAGGGCGCCATCGACGGCCCGGTCGAAAGACTGGCTATACATCGCCACGTGCTCGCTGCCGGTCACCTCCTGGATGCCGATGTCGGTTTCGGTGTAGGCGATGGACGGTTCCCCCGCTTCGGGAAAGTCGAAGATGTTGATCGCGGACATCAGGCCGCGGGGCGGCCCGTCGGCGAAGCGCTGGACGCGCAGGTCCACGCCCCGACGCTGGCCGATCGTGATCAGATGCTGGATCTGGTCCCGCCGGTCGGCCCGGCTTCCCCACTGGTACAGCAGGGAGGCCTCGGTGACTATCGCGGTCAGCTCGGGAGCGGTGCCGTTGGTGCGGTCGAGAATCTCCTGCCGGCGCAACCGCGTGCGCAGCGCCTCGTGCCGCCAGGCCGGCGGCCTCGGCCCGATCTTCATGAAGGCCTCGGCGTACTCCTGCGTCTGCAGCAGCCCGGGAAGAACCAGCGGGATGAAGACGCGGATCCTGTTTGCGTCGTTCTCGAACCCGGGGAACTCGTTCTCGAAGATGTCCGCGCAGTCGCGCCACCACGGGCGCGCCCGGGAACGGATCGCGAGATCTTCGATCTCGTCCCGCTCCTCCGGGTCCACACCGTAGATCCGGAGCAGGTCTCTGATATCGCTCATCTCGGGGCGTTTCCACTGATTAGCCTCAAAGCGGCCGACTTTGCCCCGTCCCCAGTTCAGCATGTCACAGACGTGGTTGGCGGTATACCCGCTCTTTAGGCGCGGTTGAAGAAGCTGCCGGGACAGCCGGCGTTTCGCCACCGTGGCGCCGTAGGCGTCGTCGCTCATCGGAGGTCGCCTCCTTGACCCGGGGTCGCGCTCACCATGGTGCTACCTCATCGGCCTACTCCACCGCATCGGCCGCCGCGCCATCGTCGAATTCGCCGTTTCTGACGCCATCGAGGAAGCACTCCCACTCGTGCCGGTCGTAGACAAGGACCCGCCCGGCGGCGTCGCCCGCCACCCGCATCAGCACCCAGTCCCCCTCCAGCGGCCCGGTCCCGGTGACCACGGCCACCTCGATGGTGCCCTCACCCGCGCCTGACCGCCGCCAGTGCTGAGCGGCGACGTCGATGCCCAGTTCTTCCGGTGTCGGCTTGCCCTCACGGTCACCACCCATGCCGCCGCGGCCCCCAGCCCACCGGATTCACGAGCGAGCACCACGGCAGAAACAGCCGGCGAGGTGATCGTCCACCACCCCGCACGCCTGCAGTGCCGCATAGACGGTGACCGGGCCGACGAAGGAAAATCCCGCACCGCGCAACTCACGCGCGCAGGCCCGGGACGCCGGCGTCTGCGCGGGGATGTCCGCCAGGGTGACCGGCGCCGGGGCCGGAGGGCCGGCGTACCGCCAGAACAGGGCGGCGAGACCGCCGGGGACCGCGAGGGCGGCCCGCGCGTTGCCGATCACCGCGCTGATCTTCGCGCGGTTGCGCACGATACCGGGGTCGGCGAGCAGGCGCGCCTCGTCGGCCGGGCCGAACCCGGCGACCGTCGCTGGCTCGAACCCGCCGAAGGCGGCCCGGAAGTTCTCCCGCTTGCGCAGGATGGTGAGCCACGACAGCCCCGACTGGAACGCCTCTAGCGACAGGCGCTCGAAGATCCCCGCGTCGCTGCGCACCGGCCGCCCCCACTCCTCGTCGTGGTAGGGGAGGTAGTCCGGGCTGCCCAGCGCCCACGGGCAGCGCAGCAGCCCGTCCGGCCCCGCCTGGGCACCTGGCGCCGCGACCGTCATTGGGGTTCCCATCGTGCCCGCAGCTCGGCCAGCTCCCGGCGCAGCGAAGCGATCTCCACGTCACGGGCGCTCACCGACCGGGCGACAACGCCCAGCGCCTCCTCGGTCGCGGACACGTTGTAGCCCCACAACGCCAGCGGGGGGCGCAACAGGGCGACGTCGGCCGCGGTCAGCTCGTCCACGCGCAGCGGCGGGGAGTCGCTGGGGAACGCGGCCATCTCCCCCGCCCGTCCCAGGGCGGCGAGCACCACGCAGCCCAGGATCGCCGCGGCGGCGATCAGCAAAATCACCGGCACAGTAAGAATCGTGCCATGCTCGGCGGATGACCGGGCACAGACCGCGGCGGCGGGCGCGTGCCGCCGCCCCGCCGCCGGGCCCGCCCATCCTGATCGCGGCGGTCAGCACGGCCGCCGAGGCCGGCCCCGCGATCGCCGCCGGGGCGGACATGATCGACGCCACCGGCCTTAGCGACCAGGCCGTGGCGGCGATCCGCGCCCGCGATCCGGGCGCGCGACTGTGGGCCGGTTCGCCCGCCGCCGCGGACGCCGACGGGAGCGGCGTGACCACCGGCGGCCCGGCCACGCCGGTCGCCGCCGCAATTGCCAGGGCCGCAGTGCTGACCTGGCTCGGCACGCCGGCCATCCGCACCCGGCACGTCCTGCCGGTGCGCCGGGCCATCGACATGACCAGCTCGATCGCGGGAACCCGGCTACCCAGCCTCACCACGAGGGGCCTGGGCTGACCGCGGCCAGGCCGGCCCGTCCGGCACCGCGCCCGGCCCGTCCGGCACCGCGCCCGGCCCGTCCGGCACCGCGCCCGGCCCGTCGTCGTGCGCGGAGACGATGATCCGTACCACCTCGTCGGGGTCATCGGCGACGCTCAGCAGGTCCAGGTCGGCCAGCGAGATCTTGCCCTCCCCGGCCGCCACCTCGCGCAGCCAGGTCAGCAGGCCGGACCAGTAGGAACTGCCCACCAGGACGATGGGGAACTTGGTGATCTTGCCGGTCTGCACCAGCGTGACCGCCTCGAACAACTCGTCCAGCGTGCCGAATCCGCCCGGCAGCACCACGAATGCCTGCGAGTACTTGACGAACATGGTCTTGCGGACGAAGAAGTACCGGAATTCCAGGCCCATATCGACGTAGTCGTTCAGCCCCTGCTCCTGAGGCAGTTCGATGCCGAGGCCGACCGACATGCCCCGCCCGCTCGCGGCGCCCTTGTTGGCGGCTTCCATGATCCCCGGGCCGCCGCCGGTGATCACCGCGTAGCCGGCCTCGGCCAGCCCCGCGGTGATCCGCGTGGCCAGGTCGTACTGCGGAGTGCCGGCCCGGGCGCGGGAGGAGCCGAACACCGACACCGCCTTGCCCAGCTCGGCGAGCAGGCCGAACCCCTCCACGAACTCGGCCTGGATCCGCAGCACCCGCCACGGATCGGTGTGCACCCAGTCGCTGGGCCC
>Ga0306922_10008002_pt1 | contig 10251 bp, 9 predicted proteins | sample sta12Cox44000082_FD_203758 | JGI IMG/M metagenome (GOLD analysis project Ga0306922, IMG submission 203758) | Lab enrichment of tropical soil microbial communities from Luquillo Experimental Forest, Puerto Rico - statoxic.12C.oxic.44.000.082 (v2)... | ecosystem: Environmental > Terrestrial > Soil...
GACCGAGCGAACCCTCACCGACGGCCAGCAATCTTCCGGCGGCAAATCAAAGCGAAAAACCGCTGTGGCTGGTTCTGGGGCAGTTGTGTCACCTTGCCGTGAGTGGAGTTGGCCTCGCTGTGGCACAGCTGGCGGGTGCACGGCCAACTACCCACTAATAAGTTGCGTAGGTTACTGTTTTCCCGTATTGACTGCACTTGGTATACGCCAGTTGTCGCTTCAACCCTTAGTGATCGGTTTTTCCTCAAGAAGTGCTCCAGTTTTCTGTCGTTCCACATATCAACAGAGCGTATGTAGAATTCACCGGTGCGCACTCATCACAACGCGGCATCGGGACGCCTGGGTCGCCGGTCAGAAACAGGACCTGTTAATTGGCTGGCAATGCTAGACGGCTGGGCCAGAGGATGGCCGCGCGCAACAAGTTGGCTTCAACCCTAAGACTATTTTGTGCTGGCGAGATACCCGCACCTACGTCCGAAGGAGCACATTCCGCCGAACCGTAATGTTTCAGCAGGGCAAGAGAGTTTCGATCGGCAGCTAACTAAGCAGCAAGACGGCCTCGCAGGGTGCAATAAACGTATTTTGCGAAAACTTGATCCCGAACAACGGAATCAGCTTTCAGCCTTAGCTTTCGAGTTGAGCCTCCACGTTGAGGAGCACGTCAATTACGCGCGTCGCCTGGAGGAATTGAAAAGGCAGATAGCTAAGGTAAAGCAGTCGGAAAAAGCTGCAGCGCGAGAGATAGCAAAGATTGATTCCGGGCTAAAGCAACTATCTAAAATCAGCGAATCCATCAGTGATCCAGTCGGATCGAGGATCCTCGCTGAAGCCCAAGAACGAATGCCCCAATCAGTAGACCACCTGGGTTGGTCAAAGCGGTTAGAGGGCGTGCTACAAACATTGAATGTTAGCTACCTCGCGATGTTTGCTGAAGACCCTGGCACGTTGTCGATGGTGCAACTCTATTGGCTGTTCCGAAGCTTCGGTCTGGGCGCAGGCGAATCCGAACTGCGTGTGGGACTGATTCGCAACGGTTTGTGGAAAAGTTCGATGGGCCGCGTACGGTGCGTCACCCGACGACTTGGCGATCAGATCATTGGCTGTGATGCCGTGCGTAAGGCTGTCCAACGCTTTCATCTCGCGAAAGGGACAGCCCGCGAATAATCCTCTTCCATTTCTCACCGCTGTGTCCTTTTACAAAGTCATTGAGCGCTTATTACGCTCTCCTTTGAGGAAGGATGAGAACGTATGGAGGATGATGGAAGGCGCTACTTGAAGGTTGCTCAGGCCGAGGCCCGCTACGGACCACGAGAATCCGCATTTCGTAAGTGGATTGCGAATGGGCAGCTAGGTGACGCCGCTATGAGGGCTGGCCGATCGGTTTTCTTGGACGCGCTCGTGCTCGATCAGCGGCTTTTCGAGACTGGCCACCTGCTCGTAGGCGGTGCGCAATCGCGTCGGGCCGAATTGCACCGTTCGCAAAGCAAGCGAAAGAGCTATAGATCGACGCCCTAAAACCATCGAAACATCAATCACCAAGTCATCCAAGGAGCATAGAAAACTATGAAGCCTATTACCTGAAGAAGGATGAGGTCCTGGCAAGGGCGTTCATCTCGGCTGCGGCGGCGCAGCCGTCAAAAAAACTGCCTCACGATGCGGCACATCGCGAGGCTAACAACCGAGTGACTGAGTTGGCTGAAACCGGAACCCGTCGGCGTTGCGTGTAAAACGAGTGAACCGAAATGAACGATAGCAAAATTTCTGCCGCCGCGCAAGCAGCGCGCTCCTTCCAGGTCCGGCAACCAGCCTATGAGGGCGTACCCGCTCCGGCGTTGTCTACGCCGATGTTTCAGCTGTCAACTCAGATTGTTCGCGTTGTGTGTCTTGCGCCGAAATCGGCAACGTCGTGATCCGAACGAACTGCAAGCGCTGTCTGCCCTGACCGCGGCGTCGTGGCTGCTCCAAGGGAAGTGAGGGGACGCATGGCTGTAGTTATACCTATTAGGCTGAAGCTGTACCACCTGTTGGCGCTGAACCGGTGGATTTGTGAGCGCTGCAATGACGGCTTCCATTACGACAGATGCCTTCAACTGAAGTGCGAATGCCCCTGCCGTGGCGTGCCGCCCCCAAAGCGCGCCCGACGCAGCGGCGAGAGCGAGAGCACTCTGACGGTGGAGGAACGGGAACGACAGATGGATTTCCGGTTTGACGGCGAGGAGAAGTAGTCGACCATGTCGTCTCTGAGTTCATAGAAATGCGCCGAGCGCGATTCTGCATTGTTTCGTGAGCTAGTTTTACCCAGTGGGACGGTGCTCTGCCATGTGCTTATCACCAGCGCGGTGGCTGCTAGACCGGCGCGACCGTGAAATCAACGCGAGGAGGCGACGGCTTGACTGACCTACTGCTGAATCCAGGGCACACGAACGGCGCGGCCCCTTACGAGGCCACAGCCACATTTTCGGCTCCCACTCCGCTCGAAGCTCTCAAGCTGGGGCGTTCGCTGATCCCTGTTGGTCGCGATAAGAAGCCGCTGGTCGGCTGGAAGGGTTACCAAGACGTTCACCCGACAGAGGAGGAGCTTGGCAAGTGGGAGAGAACACTCCACCCCGATGGTTGGGCCGTCGTGACGGGAGAGGTTAGCGGCGAGGTCACCTTTGATTTCGACGGTCCCGATGGTCGTGCACTGATGGAGAAGTGGGGGGTGCATCCGCATCGGCGGACGCCGTCTGGCGGCTTCCACCTTGATGTCCAGTATCCCGGCTTTCACATTCGCACCGTGAACTCGAAAGCCGACCGTCGTGGACTCGGCTCGCGCTGGCCCGGACTCGATGTGAAAGGCGACGGCGGCTATGTCATGTTCACCGGCTCGGCAATCATCAAGGGCTCCGACCAGCCCGAGCTGGGCTCCTACATTTGGCTGCGCAATCCACGCGAGAAGCCTGACCCGCCATCAGTCATCCCTGAAGAAGTCTGGGAATTTCTCCGCCCGCCGACAGCCTGGGAATCTGCCAGCCCCAGCCCGGCAGAAGAGCGCAGACCCGAAGAGCAAGCCGAACAGAGGCGACGAGCGCGTTGATAGCGAGCGGCTCCTGCGCGACGCGCTCGCGATGGTTTCCCGTGGCGAAGGTCGCAATAACAGCGGCGTGTGGTTGTGCTGCCAGCTTCGCGACAACGGCTTCAGCGAGGGCGAAGCCCAAGCCATCATGGGGAGCTTCGCCGAACGCTGCCCAAGCACGAACACGAGGGGTGACAGGGAACCGTACACCAAGGGCGAAGTTCTCTCGACCATTCGCTCCGTCTATTCCACGGCACCGCGTCAACCATGGGCAAATCACAAGCAGAAAGCCCTATCCAGCAATGCCGGGGCTGGCTATACAGACTCAACAACAGGCGCGAAGAGCGAGCCGACAACCGGGCAGCAGCGCGTCAAGGCGAACGTCGAGGAACCGCCGCCAGCAGTCGAGAACTGGTCGCTTCCTGCGCCGGACCTGACGCCAGATCTCCTCAAGTTCATGCGCAACGACGTCGGTAACAGCGAGCGACTGCTCGCACTACATGGCGACGAGATGCGCTACTGCTCCGCTTTCAAGAAGTGGCTGCTGTGGAATGGTCGCTGTTGGGCGATTGACGACAGCGACAGGGCACAGAAGCTCGCAGTTGAGACCATTAGGAAATATTTTGGACAGGCCGTTGATGCGCGGGAGGACGTGCACCGCGAGTTCGCCAACCGGAGCCTGGACTTCAGGCGCACCGACAACATGCTGAAGATCGCGCACCACGATTTTCGCATCTCGCCGCGCGAGCTGGACGCCGACCCCTGGCTGCTCAATTCTCGCAACGGTACTGTTGACTTAAGGACCAGCCAACTACATCCGCATCGGAAGGAGGATTTCATCACAAAGCTGATTCACTACGACTACAACCACGATGCCCCGAAGGACCTCTGGCTGCGGTTCCTCTACCGCATCATGGGCGGCAATGCCGATGCTGATGACACGGCAGCACAGGAACGCGCCGAGCAGTTCGCTCGATACCTTCAGCGGGCTCTTGGGTATTCCTTGACAGGTGTCACGAGTGAAAAGGCTGTGTTCATCCCATTCGGCTCCGGGGATAACGGGAAGAGCACGATGCTCACCGTTTTTCGCCAACTGGTCGGCGACTACGGCACGTTGCTGCAGGTTGACACACTGATGACCCGGCAAGAGTCCAACAACACGCAAGCCGATCTCGCCGATCTGCGCGGCGCTCGCTTCGTGCAGACCTCGGAAGTTGAAGAAGGACAGCGGTTCTCGCAGGGGAAACTGAAGCGGATCACACAGGGCATGGGAACCATCAAAGCGGTCCGCAAGTACGAGAACCCGATCGAGTTCAAAGAAACACACAAACTCTGGATCGACACCAATCACAAGCCGCTCATCCGCGATGCTGACGACCGCGCAACCTTCAGTCGTCTGCACCCAATACCGTTCACAGTCCGGATTCCGAAAGACGAAATTGACAAGGAAATGCCGAACAAGCTCGCACTGCAAGCTGAAGGCATCCTCGCATGGGCGGTCGAAGGAGCTCGACTCTGGAAAGAAAGTGGACTCATGAAACCGCAGGAAGTTGACGACGCCAAAGATGCTTATCGCGCTGAGTGCGACCAGCTCGGGCGCTTCCTCGATGATCGCTGCGTCCAGGGCGATGGTTTCACTGTGTTGGCCAGCGCACTGTATGCCGAATACGAAAAATGGTGTGAGGCCAACGGCGAGTATTCCGAAAGTGCGAACGGTCTGGGCCGACGACTGACAGACCGGGGCTTTGGAAGACGACCTTCAAACCGAGGACCACGTTATGACAAGCTCGGTCTGCGTGAACTTGGCAGAGAACCACCGTAAGAATTCATCACTTTTGGGGTCGGTGATGGATTTCTCCATCGCTACTTAAATGGTTTTCCATTTAGTCAGTTACAAGAAAAAGTAATGGAATGTGATGGAAAAACTTCAAAAAACACGGCATGGCGTTCTAAAGGGGACTTTTGAAGAAATTCCATCACAATTCATAATCCATCACTTTTTGCGTTTGGAACACCCGAAAGAAGGTGGGTTGTCGATGCAAAACACGGCAGCTTTTTTAACGACCGTATCGCGAGAAAAAGGAGCGAAAACATGACGACAAGGCCGGATCAATTACTGGAAGTGATCAAACCTTGTAGTGAAATACATGTCATTCCGGCTTTGGCTGGATTCAACCTGCTTAATCCGCTTGTCAGTGGTGACAAGTATGACATTGTGGGCGTATGCCGCCAACCTATCGTTGCCTGGAGAATTGAAACCGAAGCTCTCGACGAAGCCGGGATCAGGAATGTTCGTTTTCGTTCCTTCTGTTATCCCATAACTTCGGATCACAGCATTAACGCCGATAGCCCTACCAATTGGGCGATTGAGTATCCCCCACGGGAGCTGCAATGTTCCCTTCGACTGTATTTGCGAGAACGCGGCGGATCTCTTGGATTATTGGCAGGGTGATAGCAAGCCAGCGGGAACGCAGTGACCAGTTCGTGCCTGCGAATTGGATGTCAGAGAGAAGCCGAAAGCAGCGTGCATATGGAAAACCACACGGATTACAAGTGCCAGACGCAGGGAGGATAGCGCGGTAATTCCTTGCGCGCTGCAAGTGGACACACGAACCAACTGACTCTGCGGCGGATGTTTCTCAACGCCCACCGAATGAGTAACTCATGGAGCACCTCGGACAAAAGTCGACGGTGAACGACGTCGCAGAGCGTGGTATCGTTACGCCCGAGGCGAACTCCAGCCTTCCGCTAAAAGGAGACTATGAGCGGATGGCACGGAGGAGATTCCAGAAACCAAAACCATTCCGCGAGGGTGCCTGGTGGTGATATTTGTTCGCAAAGACGTATTCATCGAGAGCAGGCCATCGCGCCGCAAGGAACGAGTAAAACTCGCCCCGGCTACGATGTCGGAGCGTGAAGTGAGGAAAGTGGCCGACGAGTACCTGAGGCCCATGAATCAAGGTCTTCAGTCCATCGGTTCGGCTACTAGCTTTGCAAACTACGTGAACGAAACATACATCCCGGTGGTGTTGCCCTTGATGGCCACGAGCACTCGTGACCGCTACCGGGGAATCATCAACAATTACCTATTGCCAGCTTTTGGCGAGGCATGTTTGCGAGACTTGGGGACACTACGGCTTCAGCGGTACTTCAGTGCAATGACAGGCAACGGTTTATCGCACGAGTCGCAGGACAAGATTCGGGACGTGTTGTCCGGCATCTTAAGCTCTGCCGTGGACTATCAGTTGCTCGTCAGGAATCCCGCCGAAGGTGTGAAGCTCCCGCCAACCCGAATTGGGAGAAGAATCACGAAACCCAACATCACTTCGGAGCAGTTCGACCAGATCCTAGTCAATATCCCGGAGCCATACGCGACTATGGTCTACGTGGCGGTGTACTCCGGGCTGCGAGTTAGCGAATTGATTGGGCTGCGCCTGGAATGACATTGGCACCGATTCCATCATGGTGGATGAACGCTGCTGCCGTGGCGACTGGTCGGCTCCCAAGTCGGAGGCCAGCAACGCTGCGGTTGCCGTCCAGCGGCATTTGATCGAACGGATTCACGCGCTGAAACTTAAAACTGTATCGGTACGCGCTGGGAATGCCATCCGGCGCTACAAGGCTGTCAAATCGGCTGGCCCCAACGATTTGGTGTTCCAGTCCGTTAAAGACGGCAAACCGATGCGCGACAACAACATTCTTAGCCGATTCATCAAACCTGCCGCCCGAAAGGTGGGCTTAGGGTTTGTGAACTGGCGTTGCCTACGGACTTCTTACGGCACTTGGCTAAAGCAGCAGGGTGCCGATATGAAGGACATTCAAGGGCAAATGCGCCATTCGCGGATCTCGACGACTATGGACATCTACGTTCAGGATATTCCTGAGTCGCGGAGACGGGCGGTAGAAAAGCTGCCAGTGCCGACTATGGTGCAGTAGAGTTTTGGAACGTTTTGGAACGGAATGGGATTGGACAGGACTTGCAACTCGTTGATTCTATGGTGGCCAGGGACGGAATCGAACCGCCGACGCCAGCCTTTTCAGGGCTGCGCTCTACCATCTGAGCTACCTGGCCACAGCTGACGTTGCGCACAAAAACTCTTTGCCGCAACTCGATTATAACAATGTCGATTTAGTCTTACCACGCCGGAACCCAAGGCGCGAGTTCGGCCGTAAGACCCATGCGTGGGTCGAAAAAAACGACAGGCAGGCTGACTCGCGAGTCTTCCGGATTTGCTCTGTGTTATTGCCCAGCGAAGTGAAACATCATCGCCTCGGGCGACTCGATGTCTACCCGGCGATTTTCCTGGAAGCACTGTTCGTCCTTCGACTGGCAGGTCTGATAGAGCTTGCCCCATCCCGTGGCGTACTCAACGTGCGAAGTGTCCACGCCGCGTTTCTCGAACTGCGCCTTAACCCACTGTGCACGGCGGTACGAAAGAACCAGATTGTACACAATGTCGCCCCGGGGGTCAGCGTAGCCTTGGATCCACATTTTGTTGGGGTTCTGCTTGAGCCATTCTGAATTTGCCTCGAGAACAGGGGTATCGATGATCCGGTTGTAAATGTCGAAAGGAAAGTGCACCGCCTTGACGTTGTTGTCAAAGGATGGCGTCTGGGTGGAAGCGGCCTGCGCAACCGCCATTTGAGTCAAACAGACCAATCCCGTCAACACCAATGCGTTGTTCACCATTCCGGACAGCATACGTCGGCTTCTCACGACCGTTCTCCCTCAGCGATTGTCAAACTCCGTTAATCGCAATTTAAATGAACCTCGGCATCCAGCATAGCTCCTAACCCCACAAGCCACTCATAAAAAACTTGTAAACAAGACGTCTTCTTCACGGGTACCTTCCGGGTTCTTCGCTGAACTTTCACAGCATATTCACAATTCCTTAATACAGCCCACCTACGATTCGGGAGACTGTTATATCCGCTCGGGGTTTTGCGGGCGCTGTACTAAACGACGCCTCTACATTCGCTTGCAGCTTTTCGTGCCACTGATTTTTCAGGAGAGAAGATGAAAACCCTTACCGCTTTAGCTCTAGGTCTGTCTCTGTTGTTGGTGACGGCGAGCGCCTTTGCGCAGAGCTCCGCCTCCTCCGAACTCAGGGAATTAAAGGACGCAATTGCGGCACAGCAGCAACAGATTCAACAGCTGCAACAGCAGGTTCAGTCACGTGATTCGGCCATCCAGCAGCTGCAGCAGCAGGTTGGCCAGGCCCAGGCCGCCGCCCAGGCCGCGCAATCGACCGCCAACGCTGCGGTTCCCAAAGCCGAGGAACTGGACAAGCAATACTTTGATCCCTTGCAGCATGACGTGACGGATTTGAAGGCCGTCTCAGCGAACACGGTGGAAGGCTTGCAGGACACGCAGAAACGCGTCAGTGATCTGGAGAGCCCGATCGCAATCCACTATAAGGGAGTCACACTTACGCCAGGTGGCTTCTTCGCGGCAGAAACTGTGTGGCGGCAACGGGCACAGGGCTCTGACATCAACACCCAGCTAAACGGAATTCCGTATAATGGCGCCTCCCAGGCCTACATGTCGGAGTTCTACGGATCCGGCCGGCAGTCTCGTATTTCGATGTTGGTGCAAGGTAAGCTGACCAACATGAATCTTAGTGGCTACTACGAGACTGACTTTCTGGGAGCCGGCGTGACTTCCAACAATAACCAAAGCAACAGCTACGTCCTTCGTCAACGGCAGTTCTGGGGCCAGGCTGCGCTACATAACGGCTGGACCTTCACCGGTGGCCAGATGTGGAGTCTGGTGACGGAAACCAAAACGGGGTTGGATAACCGCACCGAGGCCACTCCTCTAACCATCGACCCGCAGTATACCGTCGGCTTCAGTTGGGCGCGGCAGTATGCTTTCCGAATAACCCGGAACTTCGGTAACAAGATCTGGGCCGGCTTCTCGGTGGAGAACTCCCAGGAGACCCTCACCACGCACGGTAATACCGCGAATTCGTTCCTGCTTGGTTCCCAGGGCAACGCGGCTGGATTGTATAACTCGGCAATCAACGGCTGTTCAACCAGCCTCAACGCAAGCGGCAACCCGGTTACAACCTGCACCAATGTCGCCAACTACTCCTTCAACCCCTCTCCGGATTTCATCGCCAAAGCGGCATTTGAGCCGGGCATCGGACACTACGAAATCTTTGGTGTCCTCACCCAGTTCCGCGATCGCACCTTCCCCCTCGCCGGCGCGGCTATGCCTAGCGCCGCTGGCGCATTCAATCATTCGACGTGGACAGGTGGCGGCGGCGCCAACGCCCGCTGGTTGCTGTTACAGAAGCACGTTGAAGCAGGGATACATTTCTTAGGGGGTAAGGGCGTGGGCCGCTATGGAACCGGCGGGCTTTCGGATGTAACCATAAATCCATTCGGTGCCGTGGCTCCCATCACTAGCTATCAGGGCCTGGCGACCCTGGAATACCACGCCCCAAAGTGGGATTGGTACGGCTACGGGGGTGTCGAGTATGCCGGCCGGACTGCCTTCAAGAATGCCAAAGGGGCCCCGGTGGGTTATGGCTCGCCGTTGTTCAACAATACCGGTTGCGGTTTCGAGGTTCTGCCCAGCCCCGCCCTGACTGCGGGATTCAGCCCGGGTGGCCTGTCCAATTGCAACGTGGACACCAGGACCCTGGTGGAGGGGAGCATCGGCTTCTGGTACAAGCCCTATAACGGTCCCAAAGGCAGGTTGCAGCTTGGCGGCCAGTACTCTTATTTGACCAGAGTTGCGTGGACCGGATACGGTACAACGTTCCTCCCAGCACCGTCGGGAGCGAACCCGTCGGCCATCGACAACATGTTCTTCACGTCCTTCCGTTATTACTTGCCCTAAGCAAACGTCGGGTGGCCGGCCCTCGCCGGTTACCCGACATTATTTTCGAAATGGATGATCGCAATCAGCTTGAGTGAGGCTATCTCGATGCCCGTGCTAAGAATGAATTCAATCACCTCGATTGCCGTTTCCTTGATATTGTGTGCTTGCCTTACCGGATGCGGTGCGAATAAAAACAGCCTGCCGGTGCCGTCAGGGACAGCCGTTCCCCAGCCAAATCAAACTCCTGTGGCAAATACAAGAACTGCAACCGGCTACGGGCTTTCTGTCTTTGTCACCGCACCTTTGTCTACAATGCACCCGGATTCCATTGTCAGGCTGGGCTCTACTATATATATAGGCTATCAAA
>Ga0306922_10008003_pt1 | contig 10250 bp, 12 predicted proteins | sample sta12Cox44000082_FD_203758 | JGI IMG/M metagenome (GOLD analysis project Ga0306922, IMG submission 203758) | Lab enrichment of tropical soil microbial communities from Luquillo Experimental Forest, Puerto Rico - statoxic.12C.oxic.44.000.082 (v2)... | ecosystem: Environmental > Terrestrial >...
CGGAAGGAGCTGCGCCCTACAGTCGTGATCTCCAAAACCTTGAAACGCACCTCCTCGACACCGGACATTTCGCACTGGAAACCCACGGCGAGGAAATCGCGAGTCTCATCGAAACGTTTCTCAACAAGAACGAGATAACTCGCTAAGCTGATTCTCGCGCGCTGGCGCACTGGCCATTGGGCCGGGCGGCCACCGGAGGCAAGAAGTGTTGACCGTCGGAAGAGACACTATGGAATTAGCGAATTAGCGTACAACGGAATTTTCCTTCGCAAATATTGTTTGTGTTTCGTCAGTCTCTGGTAAATGTTCTAACGCGGAAACCGGTAATCACTTGAAGTACCAGCCGCAACATGGGCGGTTTGCGGACATGCAGCGAGAGGAATTCGGCAGGTGACTGTCCTGCCGTCTGCAAAGCAGCCAACGCGCCGGGTGTTGCAACGAGTTTGCCCAGGGGAAACAGCGGTCGTCGCTCGATTGCGTATTTCATGGAAGCTCCTTTTGAAGGATTTGTTTTTTGCTTCCCCGGAACCGCGCAGAGCGGTGCAGAAAAAGCAAATTCCCTTCCTGGCGGTCGCACCGCGCCTAGCCGTTCGCGCCGTCAAGGGCGCGCCGTTTGCGTTCACTGGAGCGAAGCGAAAGCCCTTGACGGAGGAAGCGGACGGCCTAGGCGCAGGCTTTTGTCAGGAAGGGAAGACAGAGAGGTGAATGATGACGGAGCCAAACAACAGAAAAGGCCCCGGTTATGCGCCGGGGCCGAATCCGGTCTTCAGTCAGAACGGAGCCTCGTCGAACTCCGCCGTTGGCTCCGTGGGAGCAGTTCCTGCTCGTTGCGATCGAGCTTGCGCACCACATCGGCGCGAATGGACCACGATGTGATCTTCGTAGTCTTCGACTCCTTGCCTTTGCCGTTGGGCTACTCGTGGGTCGAGCTAACGAGGGAGCCCTCGACAAATCCTCGTCAACTTACAAATCTAATACTAAACAGTATCAGATGCTGTTGATTGATACGCGGCAATTCGTCGAGTGAAGTTGTCCTGTTCTGCTAACGAGAATCTAAAATTGAATTGCCCTCGGGGAATCTAAGTGCGGGACGGGGAGTCTCGGTGGGAAGATGCCTCGTCCCGCGCTATTTTGTGGCAGGTCCGATCGTCCGACTCGTGCAAAGTGCCAAGGCGTCACATCACCCCGTTTGATTATCACTGATGCCGAATCGACGGGGCAGTAGCCTCTACCAGGGTCAGACCTCGGGATTTTTGCCTCAGAAGCAAAGGCCCGAACATGAAGTACCCGAGCATCGGTGAAGTGATTGTCGCCGACCAGGAACGCGTGTCTTTCTGGTGGCACTTTCTGCCAGACCCTAAGACGCCTGCCGAGGAACACGTGCTGGACCTCGTCTTCCAGAAGTTTTACGGGAGCGGCGCATTCATCCGACCGGAACTCGCCAAGCGAGTCCGACGAGCGGCAGAGAAGTGACGCAAGCCCAGAAGTTGGTGCTCGCAACTGGCAGTTTATCACTGCGCCTTGGGATGCCTGCGCCTCCACTCCGCACGCGCTTCCTGCAGTGAACGTGCTCTAGAGCAACGTAGGAATTGCCCCGGGGCAACGTCGCTCCACTCATGAGCAGCTAGAATCGGATTAACCAGCCTTCAGCTGCAGGTATGGGACGGGGGCGTCCGTTGGAGGACAGGCTCTCGTCCCGTGTATTTGTGGCAGGTTCGCGCGGCTGATTGACGCGAGGATTGACGGCGAAAAGTTGGGTCCAACATTGGGACTAACATTGGGTCCAAAAAGCAGCCCAAACGGTTCGTAAGTTGCGCCGAATCAACGGAAAGTTAGATAGCTACGAACCAGAAGGTCGGGAGTTCGAATCTCTCAGGGCGCGCCACTTTTCTCCCAGAAAACAAAAGATTTGCTGAAACGACAAGAAAGGGCCTTGCTGCATCTTGGTGCAGAGTGTCCGTGAAGTGTCCGTGTTCTCTCAACTGTCCCACGTATCGTTGCCTCATCGAAACCACTAGCGCGTTGTCACGCAGATCGTCGAGAAATTTTTGCGTGAAGTAATTCTTTCCGAAAGTCGAGGGCGGGCGGACCACCCCCCACCCCCTTGGCGACAGCCATAGAGCCAGCGTTCTGAAATTTAAAAATTAAAAAGTGTCTCTACGCGTCTCCCCCAGGCACTGTCTCGGTACTATGAGGAACCTTTCCGTCACGATTTTGATAGTGGCAAGTTTCGGCCAGAAACGGACACCAACTCTTTACGAATAGTTGTGGTGGCTGAGCAGGTATTATACGATTGGCCATCGCCAAACTAAGAGGCGAGCCCTGCCCTAAATTCCGAAAAACTGTGTCACCGCGAAAAGCTGGACCAGTACTAAATTACTGGTAGCCCGTGGTAAGGAGGAACAACTCAGTTCCGCGAGCGAATTCACCAAGCTAAATTTCTGAAAATCCAGTCCATCCAGATCGCGGTGCCCCACAACAGGAGGAAACTATGAAAGACAGTATGCTGTCCCTCCTCTGTTGCCCGAAGTGTCGCGGTCCATTCAAGCTCTCCCGAGCACAAAGCGAAGGCCTCGAGATCGTCCAAGGCGAACTCGCCTGCCTTGGTTGTGGCTTGGCTTACCCTATCGTGGACGGCCTTCCCGTAATCCTCGAAAAAGACGTTCGATCGAAGAGAACTCGCGAGTCCTTTGGCCGGCAATGGACCCTGCATGCCCAAGGACGATTCGAGGGCAATACGCTCTATGGCAGAACCGAGGAAGAACACTTGCAGTATTTCAAAGGCGCGCTCGACCTCCCTCACTTGGAGCAATTGGTAGACCGCTTTGTTCTCGACGCGGGATGCGGCTCTGGCCAATTGACGGCCACCTTGGGGAAAATTGCCCGGAATTCCACATTCGTTGGCTTTGATTTCAGCGACGCTGCGAAGGCAGCCTATCTTCGCTGCAAAGATCTTCCCAACGTGCATATTGTCCAGAGTGATCTCTTGCGGCCTCCCTTCCGGCCGGAAGCCTTTGACTATGTTTGGAGCGCCGGTGTCCTGCACCACATGCTAGAAACAGAGAGCGGCTTCGGCAGCATTGCGAATCTCGTGAAGCCAGGGGGTAGGATCTATATCTGGATCTACTCGAACCGAGTCTTCACCCTGACCCGATTTACAAGAAATTCGGTATTTCAATCGTTACGAGACCGGAGGAACGACAGAGCTTTTTCGGCGTCGGAAGGCAATCGGCAAGAAAGATGATGAGCAAGACAGGCAGTTTTTGTTCTCAGTGCTCCACTCACCCCCGTCCACCCACGGAATAAACCGGACATCCTGGAAGATGGAGGACCTGCATCGTGTTCTGGCCGAGAGTGGGCATCGAATGTCCGACAAACGAATACGTAGGACGATCAAGACAGCGGGATTCCGGTGGCGTAAGGCAAAAGTGGTACTCACTAGCACCGACCCTGATTACCGCGCCAAATTGGACGAAATCGAGAACATCCTATCCAATTTGAAAGAAGACGAAGTCTTTTTTTCAATAGATGAATATGGCCCGTTTGCAGTCAAAAGAAAAGGCGGTCGCAAACGTGTTGGCCCGGGTGAAAAGTATGTTGTCCCACAATGGCAGAAGTCGAAAGGATGGACGATCATCACGGCCGCACTCGAATTGTCTGCCAACCAGGTAACCCATTTTTACTCCCAGAAGAAAAATACTGAAGAAATGATTAAGATGACAGATCTTTTGCGCGAGAAATATTGCGCGCGGCGCACGATTTATCTTTCATGGGATGGTGCTTCTTGGCACATCGCAAGGAAACTCGTGTCCTATCTCGATGCGATTAACGAGCGTGCGGCGAGGGATGGCCGTCCGATTGTCAAGACCGCGCCATTGCCAGCTTGTTCGCAATTCTTAAACGTAATTGAGTCTGTTTTTAGTGGCATGGCGCGCGCGATCATTCATAACAGCGACTACCCTTCGTTGGCGGAGGCGAAACAGGCGATTGACCGCTATTTCAAAGAACGAAACGAACACTTTAGGAAATTCCCGAAGCGGGCAGGAGGCAAGATTTGGGGCCTAGAACGAGTACCCAGCGAGTTTTCGGAAGGGCACAATTGTAAGGACCCTCGGTATTGAACTCCGTTCAGGCACGTAAAGGGGGTAACCGCCGAGCTGATTTTGGCAAGCTACTTTAGAGTTAGCACGAAAAATCAGGCATGTTGAATTTGAATCCCTTGTGATGACTTCCGGTTTGCCCGTTTGGCCTGGGCAATCAACCCGAGTTAGCTGCTTCGCAGCGGCCCGCTTGCGCAGAATTGGTCACTATATCCCACTCCTCTCTTCGATGGTCACATGAGGATTTCTGCTTTACAGGTTTTGTGATTTTTGAATAGTCCAGAGCAGCGATTAGGTCGTGATGTCCTGCACGTCGAACTGCTCATTTGTGCAGACTAAGGGGGGTAAGTGTATGCTGCCTAATAGTTCTATTTGTCCTTGGTTCCCTTCAAAAATTTTGGGCTTTCGATTGTTCCTTCAATCCGGAACGGAAACGACAACTTGCCATCGTTTAATTTGGCGCCTTCCAAGCGGGCGAATGTGTTCGTCCAAAAGGCCTGTTTGGTGGTGATGGTCGCTACACCTTGATAATTGAGCTCGTCTGAGCCGGATATGCTCACGCTGCCCGAGCCATCCACATCCACGCCGTAGCCGTCCACATCAATCAATTTGCTGATGATATGCAGATTCTCGAGCTCGAGGTCCGCGGAAATGGAGGAGAAAGAAGAAGGATTGTCTTTGGCGGGTCCGAGGTCGTTGAAGCGCGCGAGCCTCATCAAGTTTGCATTCAGCTTCAGGTTGGGAACATCACCGTTTGTCAATTTCACATGGCCGGCTCCATGCATTCGGGAGAGCGGGTTCGTCGTGTGCTGGATCTCGCCCGCAAGCTTCAGGTTCCCTTCGAGATTTCCAGATAGTCGGCCGCGCGCTTCGTGGAAGTCGGCCAGAAGCCGGGTGATGTTGATTCCTTTGATTTGTGCGTCAGCCTTGAAGCTGGGAACATTTTTCAGGAGGCTCACCGAAAAGTGGCCCGTGGCTCTTCCGGTATAGGCATCCGCCATGAGATCTGTAAAAAAGACCTCGCGCGCCTCCAGCCGGAACTTGGAGTTTGCATTGGTAACTTCGACTGCACCAAAGCGCAAACGGGCCGCCTTCCAGCTACCGTAGCCGTCCAGAGAGCGAGAAGCTGGATTCACGATGGCTGCCAGATTCACGCTATCCAGTTCACTCGTAATGTCGTGGGCCTCCAGAAAGACGGGGCCTTGTGCGTCGGAAGGCAGCAGATTCGAGGCAATCAACCGGCCACGATGAATCACCACCTTGTCTATGATTCCCAGGGGAAAGAGGTTCTTCGAATTCTTCGATTCGGGGTTCTCAAAGTTCCACGGGCCGTCAGGGTCCGAAATCAAATTGATCTCCGGTCCGTCCATAACGAGCGAGGTGATCACCACTCTGCCGTGAAGAAGCGCCCGGACATCCAGTGTGACGTCTGCTTGCGGGACTTTCACGACGTAACTTGGCGGAAATAGGGGAGGACTTTTCACTCCGAAGCCGTCGATATGAATGGTTGGTTTGGGAAACAACGTCAGCGCCAGGCGTTCGATTTCCACTTTTTTCCCGGTGCTTTCTTCGAAATAGGAGATGATCTGGGGCCGGTACCGATCTGGGTTGAGAAAAACGGGTCCCAGAAAAACCAAAGCAGCGAAGACACAGGAGGCAATCACGATCAGGCGAAAGACGATCCTCTTGCGGTTAGCCATGCCGACTTCACTCATGTTCCTGGAGAAAGCAGTCCTGGAAATTCAAATTGTACCGCCGTCTGAGGGAAGGGAACCTGTCGGTCGCTAGCAAAGCCGGTTCTCATTGAGCCAGTTGAATTTGAACGACGACAACTATAGCTTGTGGATGCCATGTCTCGTCCCTGGGGACGGGGACTCAGATGCCGTCCCCTTCCCCAGACCCCTTCCCCAGACCCCTTCTCCTGCTAGAAGATGCAAGAACACTCTTACAAAAACGGAAACTGTGCCCTAACGATTTGTGCCTCGAAAGGGGTTCACCCCAGGGTTTCCGTCCAACTTCCGTCCAATTAAGGGCAGAATAGAGTGGCGCGTGTGGCTCGTAAGCGATACCAGTAGCGGCATTTAGAAGTTTTTGCCGATCTAGCTACGAACCAGAAGGCCGGGAGTTCGAATCTCTCAGGGCGCGCCAGTTCTCCTCGAATCAGACAGTTGCAGTGAATGAACATCTGGTGTTTCCGTCCTTTTCCGACCATTCCGTCCAATTACCGCCTTTCTGAAAATTTCTTCGACGGAATAACGAAACCAAGGCCTGCCCGGTTTCCGGTCACCCGACGCAATCAGGCTCGAACGAACAATCCGGGTTATCATTCACCTTGACGGAACACAGACCTTTACAGCATCCTCGCTGCCTACCGCAGGACATAATAGGAACGTGCACCTGCTTTCTCGAAGCACCCTCAACCGTCTAAATCAAGTTAGCAAGGTATTTCTGCGGGGTCGGATGCATGAACAGGATAATTGCGAACACCTTGATCTACACCCTTATGGTGCTGCTCTCCGTCCCAGCCATGGCGCAGAATCCTGCCACAAAGCCCCCGCTCAACGTGGCCGATTCTATTTCTAATCGTTCGCCCAATCCGGTGACCGCATCGAGAGTAGATGTCAATGGCGATGGCGAACAGTGGATCGGAACCTGGGCGACAGCCCCACAGCCGTTCATTCCAGGAAGTCTCCAGACCTTCCGGAATCAAAGCCTGCGCCTTATCGTGCATACCAGTGCCGGTGGGACGAAGGTCAGGATCAAGATCTCCAATGCTTATGGGGACGGGCCGTTGCTGATCGGCGGCGCACACATTGCCCACCGCACCGCCGCAGCTGAGATCGATCTGCGCTCTGACCGGATGCTGAAGTTTCAGACAAAATCGTCCACGACGGTTGCCGCGGGCTCAATGGTGGTAAGCGATCCGGTCGAGATGGATGTGCCAGCGCTGTCGGATTTGGCGGTTAGCCTTTTTCTTCCCCGGCGCACCGAGGCCAAAACTTCACACAGTATGGCGAAGCAGACCAGCTATGTCTCTCCCGAAACAGGAGACTCAACAGCCGCCGTAAACTTCCCAGTGGCCAAGACCATTGTCTCCTGGCCCTTCCTGACCGGGGTAGATGTTGAGGCTTCGTCTGGCGCAGCAGCCATCGTGGCGTTTGGCTCTTCGCTCACTGATGGAGACGGAACCACAGCGGACACAAACGGGCGTTGGCCTGATGTGCTTGCCGAGCGTTTGCAGAAAGATACTGGCGGAAAGGCGGAGATTGGCGTCCTGAATGAAGGCCTCATCGGCAATCGCTTGCTGCATGACAGCCCGAAAGGCGCGGACAACCCCTTTGGCCCGGGCTTGGGCCAGGCGGGGCTAGCGCGGTTCGAACGTGACGTGCTAGCTCAAGCGGGCGTCAAGTACGTCATCGTGGGTCTGGGCATCAATGACATCCTTTTCCCGGCATTCGCGTTCACTCCTCCAAATGAAAAGGTCAGCGCTGAGGACATCATCTCCGGTTATCGTCAGCTCATCGCGCGTGGCCATCGAGATGGCGTTCGTGTCATTGGGACGACCAACCCGCCATTTGAGAACTCTGCCTTCGAAGGGCTGGTTACCGCGTTTTATACTTCGGAGAGGGAAGCCATACGTCAAAAGGCTAACGACTGGATTCGCAGCAGTGGTGAATTCGATGGTGTGGTCGATCTCGATGCGGTCTTGCGTGACCCAAGCCATCCCACGCAACTGCTTCCTGCATACGACAGCGGAGACCACTTGCATCCCAATAATGCGGGTTGCATTGCCGAGGGGAATGCCGTTCCCCTTGCGTTGTTCGAGGGCCATTAAACTAATTAAGGAGCTGACGGCTCAAGCCGGCAGCCCGGCAGCTTTAGGCAGCGTGCGTCTAATGTGGAACAGGAGGTGGTCTTGAAATGGTGAAAAGAAGCGCGATTTTCGGAATGCTATTGCTGGCGGCCACAGTGGTGCATGCGCAGGACCAGAAGAAGCCTGCTCCCACGCTGAAGAGCATTTTGCTGGACCAACTGAAGAGCACGCATACTAATAGCGATTGGTTTGTGTGCGCGGATGTTGCAGTGGCGGGACTGACGCCGGAGCAGGCGAGCTGGACGGACGGCAAGGGAAACCATTCCGTCGGCCAACTCGCGTATCACATTTGGTACTGGAATTGGCGCAACCTAGCCAATATAAAAGGCGAGAAGGTCGAGAAATTCAACGGCAACAACGACGACACATTCAACAAGTACGATCCAAAAACTTGGAATGAAACGGTGCAGAAAATGGATGCGGTACTGACGGAGCTGGAGCAGATTGTCGAAAACGCCGATGACGCGAAGCTGGCGACCATCGCTTCGACAATTCAGCACATCAGCGCGCACAACGCGTACCACATCGGAGAGATCGTGATGGTGCGCAAGGAGCAAGGCTCCTGGGACGCCAGCAAGGGCGTGAAGTAACGTCGAAGTTCCCAATTGAAAGTAGGTACTTTTGCGCAGGGGTTTTTGACCGGCTTGAAGACCACAATTCAAAAACAATTGAAAACGAGAGCCGTCCACGACGAACCTTGGCAACATCAAATTCGTTCTCCGATAGGACGCAGATTTCCGTCCAACTTTCGTCCAATTAAGAGCAGAATACAGTGACGCGTTTGGCTCGTAAGCGATACCTGTCCCTACTAGAAACTCTATTTGTGAGCGTTTGGCGATGTCGCGTTTCTTTCGATAACCCGAAAGTATTGAGATTCCATGCAAGCCTACTCACCGACTGTGTTCAAGTACAAAAGCAGAGTAAGCGAATAAAGGATTCGCGTGAAGAATCGTGCCCTGTTAGGCGGCGATTCGTTCGTAGCGATGATGCAAGCCGCCGACCTGGGGAATCGCTACAATCGGCCCCGTCCAGTGCGGCTGAATGTCCCGCTCAAGCGGCGCATCCTTGCCCAACGAGAGGTGCGTGCGGGAGCGCTCGTAGTAGTCGAAGTACGATTTCAGGATGCGCCGCAGACCGGTCTCATTGAGCACGATCACATGATCCAAGCCTTCCCGACGAATCGAGCCGATCAGTCGCTCAACGTAGGGGTTCTGTCAGGGAGATTGCGGCGTCGTGAGAACCTCACGAATGCCCAGCCAGTTCGTCGCCTCGTGAAATTTCTCTCCGTAGTTCCCATCCCGATCGCGCAACAAGTAATGTGGGGCGCTGTCCCACGGAAAAGCTTCCAACAGTTGGTGAGCCACCCATTCAGCCGTGGGATATTCCGTCACCGCCACGTGGACGGGCCGCCCGCGGTCGTGCGACAGAATCACGAAGACAAATAAGACGCGAAAGAACACGGTAGGAACTACGAAGAAGTCGGAGGAGACCATGTCCTTCATATGGTTTGCCAGGAACGTGCGCCAGGTTTGCGAGGGTGTTGTGTCAGGAAGACGAGAAATCGTCGTGCTGTACGAAAGATGAAGGTAGGCCCTTCGAAGCCGCCTTGTAGGAGGAGGCTTCAAACTGCCCTAAGCTGCTGCGGACTCAAAGGCCGCGGTGGTGAACGTTAGGGTTAAAAGGCGTGACGCTAGATCATGTCATGTGTGGATAAGAGAGATGAGTGCAAACGATCCGCTGAAAGCGTCGAAACAAACCTCAGAGGACACCAAAACCAGGGTTTCACCTTTGTCCTGGGAGCAGCATGGAAGATACCTACTTACTGGCCATGCGGGGTCCGGCGTACAGGCGGCATGACTCTTATCCGGGCTTTCGTACGGAACTTGAGAACCGGGTCGGTGATGGTAAGGGAAAAGGCCCAAGTGGAGAACCCACGAGGCTGAAAGTACCGATGCACCGGCTAGGGGCGCACTGCTTCGTAGTAGCGAGGAAGCGGGGTAATGCCCGTGGAGCGAAGGGAGCAGGTCACCCAGGTCAGGATGGAGTCAACGGGTAACCGGAGGAACTCCTTGTCTTGACGGAAGGCGGCAGCCTTCTTTGGGTGGCACGAGCCGGATGAGTCGAGAGGCTCATGTCCGGATCTGTGAGAGGCTCGGGGTGAAATTCCCGATAGCGCCGGGATAAACCGGCCTGAAGTAGCGAATGAAAGAGTCGTACAGGAAAGATCTAGCGAATCATCCTGGCCCCGAGCCATGCGAGGGCGGCCGTAAGGTTGC
>Ga0306922_10008006_pt1 | contig 10248 bp, 12 predicted proteins | sample sta12Cox44000082_FD_203758 | JGI IMG/M metagenome (GOLD analysis project Ga0306922, IMG submission 203758) | Lab enrichment of tropical soil microbial communities from Luquillo Experimental Forest, Puerto Rico - statoxic.12C.oxic.44.000.082 (v2)... | ecosystem: Environmental > Terrestrial >...
ACCTTCGGTCTTCTTCCCATCTCGTTTCCTGGCGGCGGCCTTCCGCGTCCTCGCATCGGCGACTCGTGGAGATCGTCAGAGTTACGTCTCTTGTTCCACAAAGACCCTGAAAACAGAAGAGCAAACTGCAGTCAGCTATTTATGAGACTGGTTCTAGTCGCAGAGCGCAAGAGTCTCGCGGCGACATTGCCCAACATCCACGCACAGTGCGAGTTCGCCGCGTTCTTTAGGGCTGCCACGTTGGTGAAGACAAGTGGTCAGGATTGCTCCTGGGTGACGTAAGTGCTTTATCGGACGCGCGCACTCTGCAAAATGCTGAGGAAGGGGTGTTGGGGCGCGCGTTCGATAAAGCCGTCAGAAGGAAGCCGCTCGCGTTTGCGGCGGATGCGGGTCTATGGGAATTGCATGTGGGGAGGGAGAGGGATGCGGCTGAGGTGGGAGGGGTAAGCTGGCGTGAGTAGGAGCGAGTCATCCGACTGGGGAGTTATAGTCGCGCCCCAGCTGTAAGGAACGGTACGCCTCCATGATGAGGTCATAACTGAGCGGCATTTCGTGATCGGTCTGGAAGAATTGCACCAGCGTTTGCAGTGTTAGAGCGGCTTGTATGGCACATCGCAAAATAGAAGTTGCGTTCAGATGACACACGCCCGACGCGGTAATCCTCGGTAAAGAGCCGGTACTTATCCAAGAATCGATTAAGAATATCCGTTGCACGCTGGAGAACGCTGCCATCCTGGCGGCCTAAAACGCCTAAATCATCTTCCAGATAAGTAATCTGAACCTCCGTGTAGTATTGGTCTCGGCAAATCCCCCATCGGTACCGCTATGAATGTTCAGCGTCGCTTTCTGTGTCCCATTGGTGAGCCGGGAGACTACGATATAGTTGTGCGCCTGCCGTGGCCGCTGCTTTGCGCTTGAGATCGGCAAATGAAGTCGGTCCCGTGATAGGTGTGCCGCGGAAAAATGTGCGCGACCCCTCTTTCATAACTGGTTGAACTATAGTTATGCCTTTGACTGAATCGAACACGGTGTATTGCCCGTTCGGAATTGCCAAACTGAATGGAATATCCAGAATGACGGTGATGAATCCCGGCCCTTGCGACGCTGCCTGTCCTGGCGTGCTCATGCGGACACCTCGGCGACTTCGGCCAGATGTTCCTGAGTCCACCCACCCTTCAGCCGCTCTTCCCTGACCCGCTTACCGTATCGGATTTCCGTTTTCATCGGCGTCCCTCCACAGACCATTGTTTTCCAGCGTCCTCGGAAAGAACATGACAGAAACCGGACAGGGATCAAAGTCTCAGGATAGATCCCGCAAACGCACGTGGGGGGTAGGAAAAGCTTTTGAGGGATGGTGTTCGGCGCGGCAAAAGGAGGCCGCGCCGATGGCTAAGTTCCCGAAGATGAAGAGAAAGAAGCTCCCGAAAACTGTCCTCAAGCTCCCTGACTTGGAGCAGTCAAAATCCGCTGTCCTGAACAGCTTGGCATCCGCGAGTTCCCAGCGCTCCTACGATCATGCAGTTCGTGAGTTTATCGAATGGTATTGCTCTGAACCACGACTGGCGTTCAACAAAACCGTCGTGACTCGGTATCGGATCGCTCTGGAGCAGAAGCATTACGCTCCTTCCACCATCAATCTGAGACTGGCCGTGGTCCGGCGACTGGCCTACGAAGCGTCCGATAGCGGGCTACTGAGCCCCAATTTGGCTGCCGAGTCTGCAAGTTTATGAATAGCAGTTGGAGCCCACAACGTGCTCCGCTGAGCTCAGAACAATTCTTGGCGGGTGGGCTTGGCTGCACGCTCTCGTCTGAAACGCCCATATGTTTACGGATCTGGCGTGGAGCCCGTCCTGTTGGCGGGCCAGCTCACTTGGACGAGAAGTCGGCAAACCGCCGACTCAGAGCGGACGCACGCCGTGGGTCAAAAGAAAGGATGGGGCGTTATACGTCAAACTTGACCGCGTGCTGCGCAACTTTCGGTTGGGCCGTCGCTCGCCAGTTCGAGGATTGCTTGTGATAAGGAGATTTGCACTAAGCCGCTAACGCGGCAGTGGTGTGTAGCGTGTTGATTGGGTAAAGTGCATGGGCACCCAAAGGAGGTGTTCATGACTGCACTACGCCAACGCATGCAGGAAGAGCTCCGGCTACGCAACTACTCACAGGAGACAATCCGTAGCTACACCACAGCAGTCGCGGACTTTGCTCGCTACTTTCACAAGTCACCCGACCAACTCGGCCCCGAACAGGTCCGCACTTACCTGCTCTATTTGCTTAACGAGCGCAAGCTATCCTGGCAGACCCTGCAGGGTCGCAGGTCAGCATTGAAGTTCCTGTACGTACGCACCCTTAAGCAGACCTGGTTCGACACCGAGGTGGCCAAACCCAAAGTACGGCGCAAGCTGCCCGTGGTCTGGAGCCGAGAGGAGGTCCGCGCTCTACTCGACATCACCGTGAATACCAAGCATCGCGCTCTGCTGGCCCTGTACTACAGTGCCGGGCTGCGCTGCCAGGAAGCGTTGAATCTAAAGGTGTCCGACATCGATAGCAAAAGAATGATCATCCACATCCGCGAGGGCAAGGGCCGCTTTCCCCGCCAAGTGATGCTGTCACCCAAACTGCTGGAGTTGTTACGCCTCTACTGGCGCTGGCGCAAGCCCAAAGACTGGCTCTTTCCTGGAGAACGACCTGACCGGCCCATGCTGGCAACTGGAGTTCGCCTAACGTGCCAGAACCTACGCCGGCAGTTAGGCATCGCCAAACGGCTCAGCCCGCACGTGCTGCGCCACTCCTTTGCTACCCATCTGCTTGATGCCGGTACCGATTTGCGCACCATTCAACTGCTGCTCGGTCATCGCGATCTGGAGACTACCGCTCGTTATCTACACGTTTCTGAAGCCCGGCTCCGTGCTACCGCTAGCCCGCTGGACAATCTGCCCATTCGCCAGATCACAACTCCTCAAGGAGGCCGCCGAACTCGATGAGCAGACCTCGGCTCGAAGTGGCCGATGTCTTTCGCGCTCATCAACAATCGTTCCTTCAACGCTGGGGCCATGCTGTCTCGCGCCAACAGCGCAAGGTTCTGCGTGATATCGGCCTATGCCGCACCGCCGCACTGGGCACTCATCTGGAACGGTGCGATCGCTGCAATTATGAAACCGTCGCTTACGACTCATGCCGCAATCGGCATTGTCCCAAGTGCCTGTCGACAGCCCGCGATCTTTGGCTGCTGAAGCAGGCTGCCAGCCTGTTGCCCGTACCCTACGCACATGTCGTCTTCACCCTGCCCGAGCAACTGGCGCCACTCGCCCTACGCAACCAGCGTCTCTTCTACAATCTGCTGTTTCGTGCTGCCTCGGAGACCTTGCTGGAGATCGCCGCCGACCCCCGCCATCTCGGCGCACGCATCGGCGTACTGGCGGTGCTGCACACCTGGTCTCAGACTTTGCGGCATCATCCCCACCTCCATTGTCTCGTCCCCGCCGGGGGACTCGCCCTCGACCACTCTCGCTGGATCTCAACCCAGCCTAGGTTCTTCTTGCCCGTGCGCGTGCTGAGCCGCATGTTTCGCGGCAAGATGCTGGCCTTTCTCCGGCACGCTTATACGCAAGAACAACTATGCTTCCCCGGCGCTCTGGCTGCACTCTCCCAGCCGTGCGCGTTCCACTCCTTGCTGCGTAGGCTGCGTAATAAGGAGTGGGTGGTCTATGCCAAGCCGCCCTTCGGGGGTCCCGAGCATGTGCTGAAGTATCTGGCCCGCTATACTCATCGCGTCGCCATTGCCAACGGCAGACTGCTGAGCCTGATCGATGGTCAGGTGCGTTTTCGCTGGCGCGACTCCAAACACAACAACCGCAGTAAGGTCATGCAACTCGATGCGGTGGAGTTCATCCGTCGCTTCCTGCTCCACGTCCTGCCTGCCGGCTTTGTCAAGATCCGCCACTTCGGATTCCTGGCGAATCGAAACCGCCGAAAGGCACTCGCGCTGTGCAGGCTCCATCTCAGAGCGAGTGTTTCCGTACCTACGACTCTGCTTACTGAACAGCAGCAGTCTGCGCTCGATCGACGCTGCCCGCGATGTCAACAGGGCACTCTGCACATTGTCGCCCGGCTCACCCCCGCGCTCACTACCGGGACAGCCCCGGTTCTCGGTCATCTGATCAACTCGTCTTGAACTCGATCATGCTTACCCGAAGATCCATTCCACGGTATGCCGCAGCGGACATCCCATCCGTCCGGGCCGCTGTGTGTCCGCAATCAGCTCCCAACCCTGTTGCACAGCACCCGCGTCACTACATTCACCTTTCAAACTGCCTCTCCAGACCCGACATGGTGCTCACATCAACCCGACTTCCATGCTTCCCTGCTATCTCGACGTGGCCGATGCAGCCGATGCAGGTTTCAATCCCCATACAGAGATCGCGTTAGCGGCTTACTGCAAATGGCCGTATCCACAGTGCTCCGCACCAACGACATTGCTTCCCGCCAACCTCTACCAGCGGAGCACTGTCGATACGGCACTACTGATTTATCAAGAGTGACGCTTTGCCTGCGTGGTGCAACTCGATCCCCGTAGCATAGCGAACCGTCGTTGCTGTCTTGGAAACTTGTGAGATTCGACCGAAAGTACATCGGCCTTCGGACCTAACTACGTCACGGTTTTGGTTTTGCCCTCCTCTTTTCGCTAACTACTGTGCAGGAACGTAGTCTATTGACCTGTCGCGAACACAGATCGCGTCGGTGTCCACAGGAGGCCGAATTGCACAAGTGGATGAGATTGTGGCTGGGTTCAATGTTGATTGCGGGACTGCTGCCGCTTGCGGTTGCTCAGACCGCGGCTTCTCTCGGCACCGAGATACGGGAGCAGGCAGTCACCTTCCACGTGGGTTCGATAAAGCTGGCGGGTACTTTGCTAAGGCCGATTCAGCGTGGCCCTGTACCGGGCATCGTTCTGCTGGCCGGCTCAGGGCCGGGCACGCGCAGCCACCTCCGCTTGTTTGCCGAGCGTTTCGCTAGAGATGGTTTCGCAGCGTTGATCTTTGACAAGCGCGGATCGGGAGAATCGGAGGGCTCGTGGACCGAGGAATCGCTGGATGACTTGGCGGATGACGCATTGGCGGCGGCTGCTTTCTCAAGTCATAACCGGAGATCAACGCGCAGCGTGTGGGAGTCTGGGGCATCAGCCAGGCAGGGTGGGTGATCCCGCATGCGGCCGCGCGCGCGCCGAACGCATTCGCTTTCGCCATCGTGATCACCGGCGGCGGAGTGAAGCCATTGGAAGTCGAAATACAGGATTATTCTGCCGCTCTCGACCATGCGGGCATTACAGGCGCGGATAAGGCGGAGGCGATGGCCATGGTTGACAGGTACTTCACATACCTTCAAACCGGTGAAGGGCGCGCTGCTCTTGAGCAGGCAATACAGGGCTCGCAAGAGAAGCCCTGGTTCAAGATCGTGAACCTAGACCGCGTGATGCCGACGGAAGCTGCGCGCGCGAAATGGGAGTGGGTGCCCACCTACGATCCCTCAGCGGATATCCGCAGCCTGAAAATTCCGGTGCTGGTCGTGTTTGGGGCGAAAGACCGCCCAGTTCTGAGCGTAACTGTCTTTACGGCGTGGCGCAGCAATCTCACTGAAGGCCACGACGGTGACGCGACGCTGGTTGAACTTCTGAATGCGGAACATGGCGCCGCCGTCGTCGGGACGCATCAGAAGATGCATAGCGGAGGGGCGCCGACGTATGTACCTGGATATCTTGACCCGGTGGATGGCTGGCTGCGAGCGCACACCAGTTGATGCGATGAATAGGGCCGAGAGACCTCACGGGCCAGGTCTACATGACCGTATCGGGATGTGAAGGTTAGAAGCCCATAGCGTCACCGTGGGCGACCCATCGGAAGGCTCAATGCGTGCTATGGGGATTCTTCGCCAATTAAGAACGCTGAATCGAATCATCAACAGGACTGGCGCTCGGTCGCCATGCTAGGACAACAATCCTGCGGACGCACAGAATACTCCTAAATAAGCGCAAGCAGGCCTGCAGCGGTGCTAGTGCTCCGAATACGCGTCGAGCTTCGCCGCGTAGATCTGACAGTCGGCGCTGAACGCGGACTTGCCGCATATAGTGAAATAGATCGTCTTCCCATCGGGCGACCACTTCGGGGCTGTGCCACGTCCTTCTGTAGCGGCGACGAGTCGCACATCGCTGCCATCCGGACGCATCGTATAGATTTGATAATTCTGATTCCCACGGTTGGAGGCGAATGCGATCATGCTCCCGTCCGGCGACCATGCCGGCCAGCCGTCAAAGGCTGGATTGTTGGTGATATTTCGGGGGTTGGAGCCGTCAGCATCCGCTACGAACACCTCCGAGTTGGTCTCGCCGAGCATTCTGCGGAATGCCATCATCTTCCCATCGGGCGACCACACGGGATAGGTGTTGACCCCATCTGAGAGAAGCTTCGTGATACTGTGGGTCGCGATGTCGATCGAGTAGATCTCGGATGGGTTTTTGCGAGGAGGCGCAAGATCGTCGTCTGTACAGTACACAACGCGGTGACCATCTGGTGACCAACTCGGGTGGATCGTTTTTAGGGCAGCGGGAGTGAGCGGCTCGACCCCAGTTCCGTCCGGATTCATGAGGTGAATCTGCTCGAGCCCATTCTTTGTCAGTACAAACGCAACACGACTTCCATCAGGCGACCATGCCGGGTCCTCGTGATCAGCATCATCGCTGGTGAGCTGTCGCACGTAGGAGCCGTCCACCGCTCTGCGCATCAGCTGTTCTTTGCCTGCGATCACCATGATGTAGATCATTTCCTTCCCGTCAGGAGAGAGTGTCGGATCCATGATGGCGGCATGGCTAAACTGATATGCTACTGTTCGCGGGCGGTTTTGCGCTGAAGCAGCCGAATGTGGCAACAGGGACACCGCTGCAACGAAAAGACAGAAGCAGTGAAAGAGACCGCGTATAGATTGCATACACGTTTGCCAATATTAAACCTTGGGTGCATCGCTGCGCAGCAGCCAGCGATGCTCTCAGGGACGAACATACAGTGCTCTTTTGCGAATTGCTGGACTGCCGTGCGGAATTCTGTTTGACGAAATCTCGAACCCATCGTTAGCCAGAGTCGAGAGGGAGACCGGTAGTTGGCGAACCCAGGCGATAGCGCTCAAAATACCCCGTTGCTGGAATGGCAGTTCTGTCTGCTGCGCGCTGTTCGGGTTCGAGGGACTATTTCGCGAAATGTTTCTCGAACAGGACTTTGGATCGCTTCACGCCTTCGTCCGTCAACAACACGGATTTGGCCTTGCTCCGGGGATCGTCAATGTAGCCGCTCTCATGCAGTCGATCCAGAACATCCCAACTGTAACTTTTCCAGGCTCTGAATCACCAGTTGTCCTTGAACGTGGTCAGATACAGCAGTGCAAGCGAAATCTCATCGACCTTGTGTTCATCAATCTCCATCAGGACCTTCTGCGACCTCTGATTCGACCAGTCACTGTTTGCAATCCCATTTGGCACGGCACCGGAGGCCGTTAGAAATGGGTCACAAGAAAGCGAAAGCAAATTATCGTCGGATCGTCCTGCGATTGCCAGATTTGGATCATTCGAAGATGGCCGTGCTCAACAGCCTCACATCGCCGGCCTCACGGCGAGTGTACAAGTACGCGATCGAGAAATTTGTCGCCTGGTACTGTTCAGAACCGCGAATCGCATTCAATCGCATTGTCGTGGTTCGCTATCGCATACACCTAGAATCCTGCTGTCTGGCAGCTAATACCATCAATCAGCACCTGGCCGCGGTGAGACGCTTGGCACACGAAGCGGGTGACGCGGGTCTCCTCAGTCCAGACTTGGCCGCGGGCATTGAACGCGTGAAAAGCGTAAAGCAGTTGGGTCAGCGCTCCGGCAACTGGTTGTCTCAAGACCAGAGTGCGGATGTGCTCAGACGAGCACGTGGCGAGAGCCTGCGTGCCAAGAGGGATTATGCAATGCTGGCCATGCTCTTTGGTTGCGGTCTCCGCCGTTCTGAGCTGGCCGGGCTGGAGATGGACGATATCCAGACACGGCAAGGACATTGGGCCATTGTCGATTTGATGGGCAAGGGCGGTCACGTTCGAACGGTCCCGATTCCGCGTTGGGTCAAACAGGCACTCGATGAATGGATCTCGGCAGCTGCGATTACAAAAGGAAAAATCTTCCGAGCTGTAGCCAGGGTGGGAAAAGTCTGGGGCTCTGGTATCTCTGAGAATGTCGTCTGGTATGTAGTACGAAGCTGCTGCCAGCGAGCAGGACTGGAGCATATCGCGCCGCACGATCTACGTCGGACTTGTGCGAAGCTGTGCCACACCAATGGTGGAGAACTTGAGCAGATTCAGTTCCTGCTGGGACACGCGTCGGTTCGGACTACGGAACGCTATCTCGGCTGCAAACAGAATCTCGGGCATCCCGTTAACGACCTCTTCGACCTCAACACGAATCTGCAACCACCGGAGGCCAGTCCTGGCCCTGCTGCGGCACAAGCCAGGCTCGCAAAAAGCAGAATCTGCCGAAGATGTAGCTTGTCGTAGCGATGAGTCCAATGCTTCCTGTGGAGTTGTGCAGGAACACCCGGCAGCAGACAAGGAACTGCACCGTGTGCGGAAAAATGATCTGGATTCCCCCTGTTCTGACTACGGATTCTTGACCGAGCGGGACGGCGCCGCGTGACGGGGTTTTGAGTGCTATGGGCTGGTTACAACGCTTGTCGCTCAACTCGGATAAGATAGTGCGGACGAACGGAGGCTAGGACGAATGAGCCGCGAGGTCACGAAGTGTATCGCAATCGTCAGTCTGCTCGCGACTTGTGCCGCTCAGGGACTCCATCCATGCAGCTGACTGTTGCGAAGCAGAACATGAAGGTTCTTTGTTTCGTGACCCGGATTGAATTGGCTTGCAGCTCGTCAGGTGAAGTCTCTCAGGTGCGATTTTAATGAGTAATCCATTGCGTTGGGACGTGTTTGTCAGCGACGAGATCCCAGTCGTAACCCGTGACTTGCCGCCTGGCGTGAATGAGCGCAGATGGTCCCCGATATCATCCACACTTATTTCAGGTCAACGAGATGCCGTATTAGTTGACACATTCATCACCGTGGAGCAAAACCGAAAGCTTGTCGAGTGGATCGCAACAAGCGGGAAGAACCTGACTACGATTTACGCGACACACGGCCACGGCGATCATTTCTTTGGCGTCAACACAATTCGAGAGCGATTCCCGGATGCTGGGTTTGTGGCATCACGCGACGTAATCACCATCATGCAGCAGCAGGCCTCATCTGCGGTTCTCGACTCATTTTGGAATTCCCGTTTCCCCGGGCAAATCGACGCGAACTTGGCGATTGCAGAGCAACTCGCAGGTACGGTCATTGAGCTTGAAGGAGAGAAACTTGTGAGTGTTCCCCTCGGGCACACCGATACGGACAACACGACCTGCCTCCATGTCCCTTCAATCGGCTTGGTGGTAGCGGGCGACGCGGCATATAACGACGTTCACGTCTACCTAGCAGAATCGAATGCAGATACAAGGAATGAATGGATCTCGGCGCTCGACACGATCGAATCACTAAAGCCGCGCACTGTTGTCGCTGGACACAAAAGGCCGGGCCGCGCGGATACGCCCAGCGTCGTTGGCGAGACAAGACAGTACATTCGCGACTTTGACAGGATCGCTGCTGATACGCGAACCGCAAAGGACCTCTACAACGAGATGCTCGCGCTTTATCCTGATCGAGTAAACCCTGGAGCCTTGTGGAGTTCGGCACGCGGTGTGAAGGGTTAAGCCAATATTCTTAGGTTGATCCCGCCTGTCAACTCGGGCTGTTAGGCAGCATTTGGCGGCCCAAATACGACCCACGATTTCGCATTTTCGGCGGGGAGACCGCGAATGGCATCGCCCCAACCAGAGATACCGCGCTCACCCGAATTGATCTCCTGACCCCCACCCACAAGACACACACAGGCGCACCAATCGGGGCGCAATCCCATGACTTCTAAGAGCAGCGCCGGCTCCGAGGCTGTTCGTGAAAACTTTTTTAGTCCCTGCTTCTCATCCCAGGCCCGCTCAGCCTCATCAAAAACGATTGCGTGCTCAAAAGGCATCCGCACCGCGCCGCTATGCAGAACTTGCTTGAGAAAGTCATTGACGTGCTGGATCCTCGCTCGCACTACACGTCGAATGTCATGCAGAGATTCTGAGTGCTTCCTCCCGC
>Ga0306922_10008007_pt1 | contig 10248 bp, 10 predicted proteins | sample sta12Cox44000082_FD_203758 | JGI IMG/M metagenome (GOLD analysis project Ga0306922, IMG submission 203758) | Lab enrichment of tropical soil microbial communities from Luquillo Experimental Forest, Puerto Rico - statoxic.12C.oxic.44.000.082 (v2)... | ecosystem: Environmental > Terrestrial >...
CCGCAGCGGGGCATCCGTCGGCGCCGCGATGCAGGCATTTCGGCAAGACTGCAGCATGCCCGAGGATCAGCAAAGCTGGCGCATGGCGCGTTGCTTGTTTTCGGCTTGCAAGGTCGACGACACTCGGACGATGCACACGATCGCCGAGACCTATTCCCGTTGCGGGGCGCTGATCGACCCGCACACCGCCGTCGCGGTTGCCGCGGCGCGAGCCGAAGTCGGCGCGAGCCGTCACGCCGCGCCGATGATCGCTCTGGCCTGCGCCCATCCGGCGAAGTTCGCGGACACGGTCGAGCGCGCGACCGGCCGTCGTCCGGCGTTGCCCGCTGCGCTCGGCGACATCCTCGAACGCCGCGAGCGTCTCGTGGTGCTGCCCAACGATCTGGGCGCCCTGACACGGTTTATTTGCGCTCGCGCACGGCGCGCCGGACACTCCTGATCGGATCACAGAATGACGCCTCAGCTGTCCACTTTGGCCAACGGATTGCGGATCGCTACCGACCGCATCGACACCGTCGACACCGTCTCGCTCGGTATCTGGGTCGATGTCGGCACGCGGCACGAGCCGTCCGACATCAACGGGGTCGCGCATTTTCTCGAGCATATGGCCTTCAAAGGCACCGAGCGGCGTAGCGCTCTCGCGATCGCCGAGGAGATCGAAGCGGTCGGCGGCCATCTCAACGCCTACACCTCGCGTGAAAGCACGGCCTACTATGCCAAAATGCTCAAAGAGGACGTCTCACTGGCTCTCGATATCCTCTCCGACATACTGCAGAATTCCACTTTCGAGCCGGAGGAGCTCGAACGCGAGCGCGCGGTAATCCTTCAGGAAATCGGCCAAGCAAACGATACTCCCGACGATATTGTGTTCGACCATTTCCAAGAATGCGCGTATCCCGACCAGGCGATGGGCCGGCCGGTCCTCGGCAAGCCGGAAATCATCCGCCGGATCGAGCGCGACACGGTCATTCGCTATCTGCGCACCCATTACGGAGCGCGCCGGATGGTGCTCGCGGCGTCTGGGCATCTCGAGCACGACCGCATAGCGCAACTAGCCGATGAGTTGCTGGCGGGCTTGCCGGCAGACCGGCCGGCGCCGACCGAGCCGGCGTGCTATGCCGGGGGCGACCGGCGCGAGCAGCGGGATCTCGAGCAACTGCACCTCGTTCTTGGTTTCCCCGGGGTGGTGCTCGGCGATCCCGATTATTACGCCGCCTGCGTGCTTTCGACGGCATTCGGCGGGGGCATGTCCTCCCGCCTGTTCCAGGAAATCCGCGAGAAGCGGGGGTTGGTGTACACGATCCACTCGTTTGTCCATGGCTACCGCGACGGCGGACTGTTCGGCGTCTATGCCGGCACCGGCGAAGCCGAGGCGGCCGAACTCCTGCCTGCGGTGTGCCAGGAGGTCCTCCGTCTCGAGGACGGGTTGACCCCGGTCGAGCTCAACCGTGCCAAGACGCAGATGAAGGCGGGTCTGCTGATGTCGCTCGAGAGCACCTCGGCACGTTGCGAACAGCTGGCGCAGCATCTCTTGATTCACGGCACGCCGTTCGATCCACTGGAGATCGTCGGGCGCATCGAAGCGGTCGACGATGCTGCGATCCACCGTGTCGTGACTCGCTGGCGCTCGGCTCCGCCGACCCTGGCGGCACTCGGACCTTTGAGTGGGCTGGAAGATTTCGACCGCGTCAGAGAACGCTTCGCCGCTTGATGCTGCGATAGCAATGGCGCCGCAACGCAAATCCTTTCCCCGCATCTTTCTCGCTCGCGCCGAGCCGTTTCGCTTGACCGGTGAACGTGTCTTCCTGCGCTCGCCCGAACGCGGCGATTACGAAGACTGGGCCAGCCTGCGCAGCCGCTCCCGAAGATTTCTCGTCCCGTGGGAGCCGAGCTGGCCGGCCGACGCGCTCAGTCGGGCGAGCTTCCGGGCGCGATTAGCCCGCTATGCCGAAGACTGGCGGACCGACCAAGCCTACAACTTGTTCATTTTCAGCCACGACGAAACGCTGATCGGCGGAGTGGGGCTGTCCAATCTGCGGCGCGGCGTTTCCGAGACGGCGAGCCTCGGCTATTGGATCGGCGAGCCGTTCGCGCGGCGACGCTACATGACCGCGGCGCTCCCTCTCGTCCTCGCCTTCGCCTTTGAGCGGCTCCGCCTGCATCGTGTCGAGGCGGCTTGCCTGCCGAACAACACTCCCAGCCGTTCGCTGCTTGTCCGAGCCGGTTTCCGGCAGGAAGGTTATGCCCGCCAATACCTGTGCATCGAAGGGAAGTGGCAGGACCATCTGCTCTTCGCGATCCTGCGCGAGGATTGGGACAACCGCCATTTTGAGAAGCTGCCCACAGCCGCAGGATCCTGACCCATCGGCCCGCGATGAGCCCGGCAACTACGCGTGCCCTGCCTCGCTCGACAACGCGGACAGATCGATGCCGAGCTTGGCGAGCGCCCGGTTCCACTTCCCGTCGTCATCGGAAGCAAACACGATCTCGTCATCGGCGGGTACCGAAAGCCAGCCGTTAGCTTGGATCTCGGCGTCGAGTTGACCGGGTGCCCAGCCGGCATAGCCTAGGGCAAAGAGGCTCCGGCGGGGCCCCCGATTTTTGCCGATTGCGCGCAGCACCTCGAGCGTCGCCGTTACGGAAATATTACCGCCGACATGGAGAGTGGCCTCCTCGCGATAGTCGGCCGTGTGGAGCACAAAGCCTCGGCCGGCTTCGACCGGGCCGCCAAAATGCACCGGCCGCAAATCGGGGACGGCGCTCGGTTCGATGTCGAGCTGCGCGAACAGCTCGCCCAGGGTCAGCGAGGCCAGCTGTTTGTTGACGATGAGCCCCATTGCACCTGCTTCGTCGCTGTGAGCGCAGAGACAGACGACAGACCGGGCAAACCGAGGATCCGACATCTGTGGCATCGCCACCAAGAGCTGACCTGTAAACGATTTCATTGCGCCCTCCGAGCAACCTCGCCTCTCCCACCTCGAGGCGCCGCACCAATACGCCTATACACGGATTTGGTAGCGTCCTCGTCTACAAAAACGCCGCCGCGCCGCTCGCGCTCCGATTTGCCGAGCGATCGGCTCTATGCTATCGGTCTGCCCGCCGTGCCCCTGAACGGCGGGAATGCAAGCCGCGTCCGAGGCTCTTGGTCCCGCACACCACCGGAGGGATACCATGACCATCAATGTTGGCGACAAGATACCATCGGTGACGCTGAAGCAGCTGACGCCGGAAGGCGTGAAGGAGTTCACTACCGACGAGATCTTCCGGAACAAGAAGGTCGTCCTGTTTGCCGTGCCCGGCGCCTTCACTCCGGCCTGCTCCCAGCGTCACCTTCCCGGCTACGTGGACAGGGCGGCGAACATCAAGGCCAAGGGGATCGATGAGATCGCCTGTGTGGCGGTCAACGATGCGTTCGTGATGGGAGCCTGGGGCAAGGAACAGAAGACCGAAGGAAAGGTTAGAATGCTGGCCGACGGCAGCGGGGATTTTGTCCGTGCCCTAGGCCTCGAACTCGATCTGACAAAAGGCGGCCTCGGGATCCGCTCGAAGCGCTATGCGATGCTGGTCGACAACGGCGTCGTCAAATCGCTCAGCGTCGAAGCGCAGCCGGGGCAGGTGGATGTCTCCAGCGCCGAGACGATGCTTAAGACGCTATAGCCCGATATCAGCCGCCACCTGCCTTGAGCCGGTGATTCCGGTCCGCCTCGGCGATACGCTCCCGCGCCAGCGCATCGGCGCGTTCGTTTTCGGGGTGGCCGGAATGACCGCGCACCCAGATCCAGGCGACATCGTGCCTAGCAGCGGCGGCGTCGAGCCGGTGCCAGAGATCGACGTTCTTGACTGGCTGCTTGTCGGCGGTGAGCCACCCGCGGCGCTTCCAGCCGTGCATCCATTTGGTGATGCCGTCGCGCAGATACTGGCTGTCGCTGTAGAGGCGCACCCGGCAGGAGCGCTTCAGAGCTTCCAATCCCGCGACCGCCGCCGTCATCTCCATGCGATTGTTGGTGGTGTCGGGATCGAAACCGCTCAACTCCTTTTCTGACCCTCGATAGCGTAGGATTGCCGCCCACCCCCCGGGACCCGGGTTGCCGCGGCAGGCGCCGTCGGTAAAGACTTCGACCTCGGCCGGCTCAGACATCGAGGCCGTACCCTTCCGGGCCGGTTACGCCGCGGTGGAACCGCAGCTTTCGCAGAAATTCGACAGGGTCCTTCGGCCGGACCAACGACCCCGCCGGTTGGTTGAGCCAATCAAACAGCCGGGTCAACAGAAAGCGCAGCGCGCTGCCACGTGCGAGCACCGGTAGCGCAGCGAGTTCGGCCGGCGCGAGCGGCCGTTCCCGTCGATAGCCATCGAGCAGCAGTCGCGTCTTGGTCACATTGAGGCTGCCATCCGCTTCGAAGCACCAGGCGTTGAGGCAGATCGCCAGATCATAGGCGAGAAAGTCGGTGCAAGCGAAATAGAAGTCGATCAGCCCGGACAGCTCGCGATCGCGGAAGAAGACGTTATCCGGAAACAGGTCGGCGTGGATCACCCCGGTGGGAAGGTCGCGCGGCCACACGGTTTCGAGCAGCTCGAGCTCGGCGGCCAGCTCCTCGGCGAGCCCAGGCTGGACCTCGGCGGCACGGGTCCGACAGGATTCGAATAGGCGCCGCCAGCCGGCGACCGCGAGATCGTTCGCCCGTGTCATCCCAAATGAAGCACCCGCGCGATGCAACGCGGCAAGCGCTCGGCCGAGTGCCGCGCAATGGAAAGGCAGAATTCGTCGCGGCCACATCCCGGCGAGAAACGTCACGATCGCCGCGGGGCGACCGCACAGCTCGCGCAGCGTGCTGCCGTCACGGCCCGGCACCGGCGTCGGGCAGGCGACCCCATGACGCGCAAGATGCTCCATCAACGCGATAAAGAACGGCAGGTCTGTGGGTGCCACCCGCCTTTCATAAAGGGTCAGAATGTAATTGCCGCGATCGGTGGTGAGCAGGAAATTCGAGTTCTCCACCCCTTCGGCGATCCCCTTGCAGGACAGAACTTCGCCGATGTCGTAGAGCGCAGCGAAAGCTCTGAGATCATCATCGGAAACATCGGTGTAGACGGCCATCGCTCGCTACCTCAACCTGACTTGTGCGTCGGGTGCGGCTCGCATACAGTCCGACCCCGCGCCGCCGGGGCATGCGGACACCAACAAGGACGACGATAGGGAACAAGACAATGGCCGAACCGATACCCGCGCAAAAGGAGCCCTACGGCGTCACCGTCGAGGCCGGCAAGAGGTATTTCTGGTGCGCCTGCGGGCGGAGCGCCAACCAGCCGTTTTGCGACGGTTCGCACCAGGGCACCGGGCTGACCCCGGTCCCGTTCACCGCCGCGGCCACCGAAGAGGTCTGGCTCTGCGGCTGCAAGTCGACCGGCGGTAAGCCGTTCTGCGACGGCACGCACGCCAGCCTGTGAAGGCTGCGAGCGCCGCACCGGGTGCGGCGCTGATCGGACTCCTCGCGCTTTCCGGCTGCGGCTGGATATCGTCCTCGGCATCGAAATCGGCCGCCGAGGCCTGCCCGAGCGCAGTGATCCTGCGGCCGCTCGCCAACACCGCCGTGTTCGGCCCGGCGCCGGAGCGCCGCCCCGACAATGTCGCTTTTTATGGGCTGCTGAGCGAGGCCGACCTCAAATGCGAATCCACCGGCGACGCGATGCGCTTGATGCTCGACGTCATCGTCGTCGGCGAACGCGGTCCGGCGGCGAAGGCCGATTCGGTGGACTTCCAGTATTTCGTGGCGGTCACCGGCCCCGATCAATCGATCCTCGGCAAGCGCGAGTTTCCGGTGCGCATCGTCTTCGATGCGCCGCAGAAACGCGCCGGCGTCACCGACCATATCGAGGAAACGATCGCGCTCGGCAGTCGCAAGGGAACCGATCTGACCGTCGATCTCGGCTTTCAGCAAAGCCCGGAAGTCGTCGAGTTCTACAAGCGCTTTCGCGGCCGCTGAGCCGGCCGCCGTTCCCTGCGCAACGGGAAAATGCTGGGTAACGGTAGCTCTTTCCCGGGTCGGAAGCACAATCGGCAAAAAGACCGCGAGCGAATGAGCGCTCTGGAAAGGAGCGGGTGACCTCCCGATCACCGAAGGAGCAAGCCTGCCCCCACCGTACCCGCCTCCGGCAACGGGCGAGCGTGAGCGGGGCTGGGCGAAATCTCTCAGGGTCCACGGCGGAGGCGACAATGGCCGGACACTTGGGCGCCCGCTCTGTCGGAGGTCTTGGGGGTCTGGCTGCTGCGGCACTGCTCAAACGGACGGCGCTCCCCTTATGCGGGTCGGCGGCCGCAGCGGTTCTGCCGCATCGTCATTGCCGCGCCCGGCCGCGCGCGTCGCGGGGCGCGCGCTAGACGTCGAGATTGGCGACGCTCAGCGCATTGGCTTGGATGAAGTCGCGGCGCGGCTCGACGAGATCACCCATCAGGGTCGAGAAGGTCTCCTCGGCCGAGTCGGCATGGCTGATCTTGACCTGGAGCAAGGTTCGAGCCTCGGGGTCGAGCGTGGTTTCCCACAATTGCTCCGGGTTCATCTCGCCGAGGCCCTTATAGCGCTGCACGTCGATGCCACGGCGGCCGAGTTCCATGACAGCTTCGACGAGGCTGGTCGGCCCGGCGATCGAGTAAGTCTTGTCGCGAGCGCCAAAGGTGCCCGGGCGATCGTAGACCTCGCGCAATTTCTCGGCGTCAGCGTCAAGCCGGCGCGCCTCGCTCGAACGCAGCAATGCCGCGTCGATCAGGTACCGCTCGCCCACTCCTTGGCGGGTACGTCCCAAGACCAATCCCTCGCCGGCGATAACCTCGCCTTGCCAAAGGCGCTCGTGCTCGGGCGCCTGGAGATTGAGTCGCTCGGCGGTGCGGTGGACTGCCGTTATCGCGCGGTTGGGATCGGCGAGCAATGCAGCCGACAGTGCGCCGGCAATCGCCGCTTGCTCCACGACTTCGACGCTGCCGACCTTGCCGGCCAAGGGTTGCAGCCACCGGCGGTGTACCCGCGCTTGCTCCAGCAAGTCGCGCAGATCGTTGCCGGCGCGCTCGACCCCGTCATATTGGGTAAAGACCGAGTCCCGCAGAGCGGCGTCGAGGCAATAGGCTTCGAGCGCCGCGTCGTCCTTCAGATAGACCGCCTTGGCATTACCGCGCTGCAGGCGATAGAGCGGCGGCTGCGCTATATACAAAAATCCTTTGTCGATCAGGCTCGCCATTTGGCGGAAGAAGAATGTCAGCAACAAAGTACGGATGTGGCTGCCGTCGACATCGGCATCGGTCATGATGATGATGCGGTGATAGCGTGCCTTCTCGGCATCGAAATCCTCGAGGCCGATCCCGGTGCCGAGCGCGGCGATCAGGGTGCCGATCTCAGCCGAGCTCAGCATCTTGTCAAAGCGGGCGCGCTCGACATTGAGGATCTTGCCTTTCAAAGGCAGGATTGCCTGAAAGCGCCGGTCGCGCCCCTGCTTTGCCGAGCCACCGGCGCTGTCACCCTCGACGATGAACAATTCGCTCTTCGCGGGATCCCGCTCTTGGCAATCGGCGAGCTTGCCCGGCAGATTGGCGACGTCGAGAGCACCCTTGCGCCGGGTCAGGTCGCGGGCCTTGCGCGCGGCCTCGCGTGCCGCCGCCGCCTCGACGACCTTGGCGACGACCTTTTTGGCGTCGGCCGGGTGCTCTTCGAACCATTGCGTCAGCTTGTCGGCGACTATGCCCTCGATCACCGGGCGGACCTCGGAGGAGACCAGCTTGTCCTTGGTCTGCGAGGAAAATTTGGGATCGGGCACCTTGACCGAGAGAATGCAGGTCAATCCTTCCCGCATATCCTCGCCAGCCAGTGTCACCTTCTCCTTCTTGGCGATCCCGCTGTCGTTCGCATAGGCGTTGATGGTGCGGGTCAGGGCTGCGCGGAAGCCCGCCAGATGCGTGCCGCCATCCCTCTGCGGGATGGTGTTGGTAAAACACAGCATCGTCTCGTGGTAGCTGTCGGTCCACTCCATCGCAATCTCGAGCAAAATGCCTTCGCGCTCACCGCGGATCACGATCGGCGGCGCATGCAATGCCTGCTTGGAGCGGTCGAGATAGCGCGCAAACGCCTCGAGCCCGCCCTCGAAATGAAGCGACACGCTCTTGGGCTCGACCCCGCGGAGATCGTTCAACACCAAACTCACACCGCTGTTCAGAAAGGCGAGCTCGCGCAGCCGGTGTTCGAGAGTCGTGAAGTCGAACTCGGTATTACTGAAGGTGTCCGGGCTCGGCAGAAAGGTGATCTCGGTGCCGGTGGCCGATCCCGTGCGGTTCGTCCCAGCCGGCCAGGTGGGGGCCGGCCCCACCGCGGCAAGCGGCGCCTCAGGCACGCCGTCGCGAAAGCGCATGAACCATTCCGAACCGTCGCGGAAGATGCGCATGTCGAGCCGCGCCGAGAGGCCGTTTACGACCGAAACACCGACGCCGTGCAGTCCGCCGGACACCTTGTAGGCGTTCTGATTGAATTTGCCGCCGGCATGGAGGTGGGTCATGATTACTTCGGCCGCCGACACCCCCTCTTCGTCGTGGATGCCGACCGGAACACCGCGGCCGTTATCGGCGACGGTGCACGAGCCGTCGGCGTTCAATGTTACGATGACAGTATCGCAATAGCCGGCGAGGGCTTCATCGATCGCATTATCGACGACCTCGTAGATCATGTGATGCAGGCCGGAGCCGTCATCGGTGTCACCGATATACATTCCTGGCCGCTTGCGCACCGCGTCGAGCCCGCGCAGCACCTCGATCGATTGCTCGTTGTAACTAGCATCGTGGCCATTAGAAGCCCCATTAGCGGGGCCTTCCGCGCTGGTGCTTGCAAGGCGATTGCCGTCGTTGTGCGGGTCAAGTGGATTGGCTGTGGAAATGTTCGCCATGTTGTTGATGTTCGACTTTTCTCGAATCACAAAAGGGTTGAGGACAAGTTTCCGTTTTGCACAGACAGAAACTGCGCGTGGGGGCGCAGCGGCGCGAACAGCGCGGCGTCGGTGCCAGTGAGCCAGGCCTGGGTGTTGAGCCGGACCAGTGTCTCGAACAGCGCGACCCGCCGGCTCGCATCGAGGTGGGCGGCGATCTCGTCGAGCAGCAGCAGCGGGGGGTCTCCACGCATCGCCTGCTGCAGAGCGGAGTGTGCGAGCAAGATCGCGATCAACAGTGCCTTCTGTTCACCGGTGGAGGCGAATTCGGCCGCAATGCCCTTCTCGGCCAAGCTGACAACTAGATCCGAGCGATGCGGGCCGATCGCAGCGCCGCCGGCCTGTCCGTCGCTCTGCCGGTTTGCCGCGAGCACAGCGAGGAATCTGGCTTCTCCGGCCAGAGCCGGCATTTCTTCGAGCCATTCCTCGACGGTCCCAACCAGCCGCAGCCGGGCACGTGGAAACGGGCCCTCAGCTGCCGCGCAGACGCGATCGAGCCGCTGCACAGCGTCGCGCCGGGCTGCCGCGACCGCAACACCCTGCTCCGCCATCACCTCCTCAAGCGCGGCGAGCCACGCCGAATCGGCAGGCCCGTCTCGCAACAGATGTGAGCGCTCGCGCAGGGCCTGCTCATACGCAGCCACGCGCGAGGCATGTGCGGGATCGAGCCCGAGCACCAACCGATCAAGAAACCTCCGTCGTCCGCCGGGTCCTTCAAGGAACAGTCGGTCCATCGAAGGGGTAAGCCATACCACGCCGAGCCGTTCGCCGAGTGCCCCCTGCCCGCGCACGGGCTCGCCGTCGATCCGCACGACCCGGCGTTCGCTCGAGGCGCGATCTCGCCCGGTGCCGATACGCAGCGTTCCGCGACGCGTCGCGACCACCGCAGCAACGGCCCAGCCCGAATCTGGTGAGGGGTATCCGGACTCGGACCGGCGGTCGATCTGGATCAATTTGGCTCCCCGCAACCCACGGCCCGGGGAGAGGAAGGACAGGGCTTCCAAAAGATTGGTTTTGCCGGAACCATTCGGCCCGTTAAGCACCACCGGCTCGGTCCCAAGCGCGAGCCTAGCTTCGTGGTAATTGCGGAAATCGGTCAGCACTAACTGCGTCACACCGACGCGCTCCGCCACGGCACCAGCGCTGTTGCGGGCTTCCTGTGCCTCGGCGAACATGAGCATTAGATAAGGTCTGAGGCGTCTCTTTGCCAGGTTCAGAGCCGCTCGCTCGCGCGCTTACACCCGCATCGGCATCAGGACATACAACGCGCTGCGATCGGCGCTATCGAGGAC
>Ga0306922_10008009_pt1 | contig 10246 bp, 9 predicted proteins | sample sta12Cox44000082_FD_203758 | JGI IMG/M metagenome (GOLD analysis project Ga0306922, IMG submission 203758) | Lab enrichment of tropical soil microbial communities from Luquillo Experimental Forest, Puerto Rico - statoxic.12C.oxic.44.000.082 (v2)... | ecosystem: Environmental > Terrestrial > Soil...
CAGCAAGAAGAACCAAATAAAGCGCCGCGGGGCGAGAGATCCGTTGCTGGAAGCTCCCGAATAGCTCTCAACTGACGATCCAAGCCCAGAGTTTTTCAACAAAATAGGCCGAACTCAGTCGTTTGCGGACGACTGCTTCCGACCCTTCTGCGAGATCCGAGCCACTCCAAAGCAGCCGTTCAAAATCGCAGGAGCGGACATCGACGGTCGCGCACTAAGAGGCTGACAGAGCAACCGCGAGAGCCCCGGTCGCCCGCGCGATTTGCCGTGACGAGCAGCACGGGCGCATGCTTGGCTTGCCTATATTTGGGTGTTACGGGCGCCGTGTATGTCTCAAGAACGAGACCGCGCACCGCTGTCGACTGAGCTCTCATCGCCGAAGAGTGAAGGGGATCTGACCCCTTCTGTCTGCTGGACCAGCGGCGTGGAAGTCGAGCGTGTGCCCAGCTCCCCGGATGCGGTCGCCGGCGACGGGCTTGCAATCGGCCAGACAATTTCGGGCCGCTACCGTATCGAGCGCGAGCTCGGTGAAGGCGGCATGGGGGTGGTGTGCTCAGTTTCCGATGAGCAGGTCGCGGGCGAGATCTACGCGGTCAAGGTACTGAAGGGAGGCCTTGACCCTGAGGCTCTCGCGCTGCTGCGGGAGGAGGTCCGCAAGACCCGAAAGCTGAGCCATCCAAACATCGTCGACGTGCATTCGGTGAACGTCGACCGCGACAAGCTCTACGTACTGATGGAATACCTCGAGGGCAAATCGCTAAATGCGCTGCTGGATGAGGAGTTTGGCCGCGGCATGCCCTTTAGCCACGCCTGGCCGATCATCGAGGATGTGGGGGCAGCATTAGGCAACGCGCACGACCACAACGTCATTCACAGTGACTTGAAACCCGCGAATGTCTTCGTGACGACCTCGGGGAGGACCAAGCTGCTGGATTTCGGTATTGCGCGGGTCTCGCGCGGTCCGTTCCTGCACGCCCAGTCCGGTCCACGCGCGCTCACGCCCGCATACGCCAGTTGCGAGATGCTCGAGGGGAAGGAAGCGGACCGACGTGACGACATCTACTCGTTTGCTTGCGTCATTTACGAAATGCTCTGTGGCGAGCGTCCGTTTGGGGACGTCGATGCGCTCGAGGCGCGCGAGAGGGGTGCTCGGTTGCGGCCGCTTGCGGAGCTGACGCCGGGGCAGAATGCCGCGCTCGGCCAAGCGCTGGCCTTTGACCGTGCCGCTCGCACTGCCTCAGTGGAGAACCTCCTCTCTGGGCTCCGCGCGGACGTAGCGCCCCGTGCTCACCCGACTCCGACTTTTGTGGCTGGAATCATCGCTGCCACGGCTGCTGCTGTGGGTTTGGCCTACTTCGTCCTCGACAAGCTGTGGCTATCCCGGCACTCCCTCGTGATTCAGTCACCGACCTCGAACGCTCAGCAATCCGCCTCGCCCGCTACCACAACTGCCGCCTTCAATCCGCCACCGCACTCTATCGCGGTGCTGCCACTTGCGAACGAGAGCGGCGACGCGAGCCAGCAGTATTTCTCGGACGGAATCTCCGAGGATTTAATCACCGCGCTCTCTCAGTTCCCGGGACTGAAGGTAATTGGACGCACTTCAGCGTTTCGGTTCCGGGATTCCAAGGAGGACAGTCGCAGCATCGGTGCGAAGCTGGGCGTTGCACATCTTCTGGAGGGGAGCCTACGCAAATCAGGGGACATGATCCGGGTAAGTGCTGAATTGATTGACACCGCCGACGCGAGCACCCAGTGGTCGGAGCGCTACGATCGGCCCTATAAGGATCTCTTTGCGCTGCAGGATGAGATCACGCGTGCGGTGGCGCAGGCACTCAAGGCGAAGCTCCTGCCGGGTGAGCATGCGGCCGCGCAGAGCGAGCGGCCCCCGAGCGGCAGTCTCGAGGCCTATAACGCGCGGATGATGGGCGGATTTTATTTTCGCCTCGACACGGAAGGCGGTTACCGCAAGTCTATCGACGCTTACACTCAGGCAGTTGGGATCGATGCACACTACGCACTCGCGTGGAGTGAGTTGTCTCGGACCTGGGCCTGGCTCGGTACCCTATTCCTCGATGGCGCGCCGGCACAGGAGGCGTATGCGAAGGCGCGAGAGGCAGCCGACCGTGCGCTCACCCTGTCGCCCGACCTTGCGGCCGCCCACATCGCCCGAGGCCTTCTGCTTCAGAACGCTGACTTCGACTGGCGCGGGGCGGAAGCGGCGTTTCGCCGCGCCCTGGTGCTGGCGCCGAATGACGGCCCGGCGAAGACCAACCTCGGGAATCTGCTCGCGACTTTGGGTGATTTCGATTCTGCAATCGACCTCACGCGGGAAGCGCTCGCCACCGATCCGCTGCGGCCAGGGTTCCACCTCGCGCTTGCCATCGAACTCGCGGCGGCCAACCGCCTCGATGAGGCCGAACGGGCGATTCGCAGGGCCATTGAGCTGCGGCCCGCTGCGGCCACCCAATATGAGGTACTCGCGTATATCGAGGTTCTACGCGGTAATGCGCAGGCAGCGCTCGATGCCGCGCGGCAGGAACCTGATCGAGCGAACCAGAACGTTGCCCTGGCATTGGCGTGGCAGATCGCTGATGACCGGAAGGCCGCCGATGCTGCGCTCAGAACGCTGATCGGTGAGGATGCAAACAGCCAAGCGTACTCAATCGCGCAAGTCTACGCGCTGCGCAACGACGACAAAGGGACCTTCGAGTGGCTCGATCGGGCGTGGAGTAACCGCGATGCGAGCATCGCGAACCTGCTCGGCGATCCCTTAATACTTCGCTATAAGAGCGATTCACGCTTCGTCGCGTTCTGCAGAAAGGTTGGACTACCGACACCGGCGGAGGTTAAGGCGCGGAAATAATCCCCAGTTCGATGTCCGCTTTGCGGAAATCAAAGTGGCCAACGTGGAGGACCGCTTCTGGTCGAGGCTGTGTGAAAAGACTTTTCGCTCGCCGCGTAGGATGGCTAACGGGCGAATTCGATATCAAAAGTCGACTGAAATTGCGTCTACGTGGCTGAAATTAACGCACGAAAATGGGGCGCGCGCGTTTTCACACAGCCTCGGCCGATAGCGGTCGCGCCTGGTTGAGACAGTGGCAGGCGTCGACGGCTCAGATCTGCCGGGCGGCAATGGGCTGGTACACAACTGTTCCACAAAAGCTGATATTTTCGACTTCTAATCCGCACGGGACTACGTCGAATCAAAGGCTTGGAGGAGGGGAGGAAAGGGAAACAAGTCACTCCCTTTCCACCATGTAAATCAAGCTACTACAGCAAGAATCCGTGGGAGCTGTCGGCGAGGTGGCGCCGTCGAAGTCCATTAGAAGTCCACGGGCGCCGGAATCAGGCCCCACACAACCCCGTCGATGTCATCCGGGCGGCGAGCCCGCAACCTGCGCCGCAGGGTGCAGTCATGCCGTGGGGCGCGAATGCCAGTAGGCTCGCGCGCTCTGAACAACCCAGGGTGTTACCAGTATGAACACGCAGGAAATGATCCAGGCGGCGGCAACGATCGCGAGCGGGATGGTGGGGGCGGCGGCCTCGCGCGGCCAGATCGAGTCCACCACCATGAACACAATCGCGCGGACTGCGGTGGAGTTGGCGTTGAAGATCGAGGAGGCTGCACGGCGGGTGCAGACAGGCGGCGGGCGGTAGTCAACCGCGCGAGGGTCTCAGGCTTCCTGCTCCACGCGTCAATGCTGGTTTGTGCGTACCAGCCTTAGCCCATCCACGATGTACCCGAGAACCTTGCGGCTATAGGGTTCATCTCACGTCTTCGAGGGAGTAGGGAGGAGTCATGAAGACGCAGAAGAAGACGAACGGGCATGCGTTGAGGGTCCCGTTCACGTCGATGTGCCCTGCTTGTGGGCAGATGCGGCCACAGGATGCGTACAACCGCGACTCGCTGTTGAGACTGCTTAGAGGCGGCCATCCCGTGGAGGCTTACTGCGCGTCATGTGATGAGTATTGGTCCATTGACGTTCCGGAACGAGCGGCACTCATCGCCGCGACGATCGCCCAGGGCGGCGTATTCATCGGCTGACACCCCATCCCTCCGGGTCCTAACTGTTCAACACCTCAGTACTCAAGAGGTGTGTCCGGCAGTGTGCCGGATCGCACTTCGAGATAGCGCGCCAGCCTCTCGTACTGATCTGCAAGCGAGCGGAGGTCTGCGACAGCCTTAGGGTGTATTAACAGGGGGACGAGAGTGCGTATCTCGTTGGCCATGTCGCGGTACTCCATATCGGTCATGGGAGTCTACCTCCGTGTTAGCCACGCGCACGAAATGTAACTGCCCGACCAATCCCTCACCTGTCGGTGATTTCCGAGCCTGCTGTCGGAGAGAACTTACACGCGACTGCGCCTCGGCTGAACGGCTAGAGCCTAAGGTGTCAGGATGAGGCCATGCACTGTGAAGTTGGCGTCGCGCCAGTCTCCAGTGACCACTCCATCGGCATTGATGCCATTGGCTTGGATACCGTTGACAGCCCCTGGAATGTCGATGGTCGTCATGGCGCCTTTAGCGTCCCTGAGGAATGCGTGAGGATTGCCGTTCCAGACTGACTGAAAGCGCGCGGTCCGACTATCAGATCCGGATGTCCGCTCTGCGGAAATCTAGCTGGTCCAGATAAATGTCTGCTCCTGGCCGAGGCCGTGTGATAAGTCTTCCTGGCGGGGCTGTCGTAGCAGCGCTGAGGGATAACGCGCGTCAAGATTGGGCAGGTTAGCTCGTCAGAACGTGGAAGAGAGATAGCGAGTGGCCCTTTAGGCCTGCATCGCTGCGATCAGCTGCCTTGCTCCCATGATCTTCATCATTCGCTTGAGATTGTAGGCCAGCACGTGAAGACTCATCTCGGTGCTGACCGGTCCGAGCGTACGCGTTAGGAAGTGGGTCGCTCCCATCCAGGCTTTTAGCGTTGCGAACGGATGCTCGGCGGTTTGTCGACGGATCTGCATCTTCCTTGGATCTCGATCCAGGCGGCGTTGCATCCGGACCAGCACATCCTCGTGCTCCCAGCGTGTCACCCGCCGCTCGGTTCCTGGTGTGCAGCGCGCTTTCAGGGGACAGGAGCCGCAGTTCGAGCTCCAGTAGCGATAAAAAATGAGACCACGCTCAGTCGTGGTTGTGCGTTTGATCAAGCGCTGATTGGCGGGGCAGCGGTACTCATCTAGGTGTGGTACGTAGCGGAAGGCTTCGCGGTCGAACCGACCCGCAAAAGCAGCCGTGGACGTCATAGATTTAGGCACGATGGGTACGATGCCGGCCGCGTCGCAGGCCAAGATCTCTTCGCTCTTGAAGTAGCCGCGATCAGCCACCACCGTCAGCTCTTCGGTACCCATGGCTTCACGCGCCTTCTCAGCCATTTTGTAGAGCTGATCGCGATCACTGCCGACGTTCGTGACTTCGTGCGTGACAATCAGATGATGCTCAGCATCGACGGCGGTCTGCACGTTGTAGCCAACGACCCCAGTTCCCTTCCCTTGGCTCGCCATGGAACGGGCGTCAGGGTCAGTCAGGGACACCTGGCCATCAGCGCTGGCCTTCATTTGCTTCTGCAGGCCCGCCAGACGTCGCATCTCCTGCTTGAGCGTCGCAATGCGCTCCTTGAGTCGAACCGCTTTGCGCACCGAGCGCGGAGCTTCTTTTCGGTCCATCCGATCGAGCTGCTCGAGGTACTCGGCAATGCTCTGCTCGATCAGCTCCATCCTCAGCTTCATCTTTCCGCTGGTGAAGTTGCGGTCGCGATGGTTGACCGCTTTGAACTTGCTGCCGTCGATCGCCACAACCGCCTGCGAGAACATACCTATTCGCCGGCACAGAACGATAAACTCGCGGCACACTCCTCGGATCGCCGCACCGTTATCGGCCCGGAAGTCCGCGAGCGTTTTGAAGTCTGGAGCCAAGCGACCCGTGAGCCACATGAGCTCCAGATTGCGTTTCGCCTCCTGTTCAAGCCGACGGCTCGATTGGACGCGGTTCAGGTACCCGTACAGGTAAATCTTCAGCAGCGTTGCAGGGTGGTAGGCCGGTCGGCCCATCTCATTCGGCGCAACTCGAACAAAGCCCAGCGCCCCTAGATCCAGCTCCTCTACGAAGGCCTCAATGACGCGTACCGGGTTCTCTTCGGTGACGTACTCATCGATACGCTCGGGTAGCAAATACCCCTGGTTGCGGTCGGCTCCCTGAATGAACTCGGTCATTTCAGACCCTCATTCTCGCGACCAGGGAATAGTAACTTGCTTTTGCTTCAATGACTTTTCACACACTCTCGGCCAGAAGCCGTCCCCCTTTGCCTGATGGTCCACGAGATGGCCGCAGAATTGAGGGGACGGCTCGTTGCTAGAAGTCCGACGAATAGCGACCCGAGGGCGGAGACGCACGGGACAGGACTGCAACGTACAGGGAGAACACCGCGCAGGTGACCCATTCCCAGAAGGCAAAACTCAGGTAAACGGGAACGCCGCGCTTACGCCATACAAGACTCACCCAGGGCAGCGCCGGCAGCTCGTGCGAGACATATGCCTGAGCGACGGCCCCCAGTACGATGGGAGAAAGCGCGAAGCCAGCCAGCATGCCCGCATACAGACGCGGGCTACCGCGTAGCTTGCGGCCGTACGGGCTTCGCGCAATCACTTTGATGGTCAAAACTGCCAATCCCACGCTTATGCCAACAAAGGCCGCCAGCGCGAGGAGGTCGTGAGCCCTGGGAGTTATAAACCGCCCTTCTGGCAACACTGCGCAGCAGGTCATGCACAGATAGCCCAGTCCCAAGATCCAGATTCCGATCGGTCGCTGTGCGATGTACAGTCGCCTCCATCCTCGGAGCAGTTCCGCCGTCCAATACAGCCCGGCCAATCCACACAAGAAAAGGCCCCCGCGCGCCCACAAGAATCCGCTGGGGTTACGCTCTGCGTAAACCAAACTCGACATTGTCATGTACCGCCAGTCGTACTCCGAAGGATAGCTTCGCGCCGCTAGCCCCATTCCGATCCAGAACGCAAGCGTCCCCAATGGGGCCACGGTGCCCGAGGCTTGTTGCACGAACGCCCGCATTCGACGCATCCGCAGAAGCCTACAGAGGTTGAGGTTGCGAGTGACTGGTTTCTGGAAAATCGAGCCAAGGCTGCGGCTGTCCGCTCCTGGCCGAGGCTGTGTGAAAGCGCACGCGCACCATTTTCGCGTTAGTTTCAGCCCGATAGAGGCAATTTCAGGTGACTCATGACATCGAATTCGTCTGTTAGCGGCCTTACGTGGCGAGCGAAATGAGTTTTCACACAGCCTCGGCCGGTAGCGGTCATCCTTGGGGTGGCGGCAGATTCTTCAAATCCCCCCGACCTAGGCTCGCAAGCAGGGCGTAGAGTCCCGAGCCCCTTCTACGCCGGCGTCGACACTCTGTTGGGGCTTGCCAAAGCCTCGATCGAGCAGTGCCTGAGCAGCGGCCACACTGGCCCGGGGATTATCCGAGCGCATCCAGAAGGCCGACCTGTAGGATTGCCAGAGCTGCCGGCCTGGAATCGCCCTGGGGAACACCTCCATGACAGTTGCCATGACGAAACTCCTTTGGTACGCCGTGACGATCGTGGGCGCACTGCTGCTCGTCTTACAGCTCGGTGCCGTCCCGTTCGGCAGGCCCCTCCATCTTTACGACCCGATCAGCGGTCTTCTTGTCGTGCTCGGAGTCGCAAACCTTTGGCGAATGCGCAGCAGGCAGCGTTAGAGTTTAATGAGCTCGCGCTTCGGGTGCGCCGCTCGAAGTGCGGGAGGAAGCTGCCGGGGCGGTGGCGGTTGCGAGGCCGCGGCCGCGAGGCGCCGGAAGAACCCGGACTCACACCGCACGCGATGTTGTCGACATCGTTGCTGCTCTCATTCCGGCAGGTTCATCTTGCGTAGGAAGGCCTTGTAGCGCGGATCGCTCTCGAGATTCCGAAGGAGAGGATCACCCTTGATGTAGTAGAGATCACTGTCCTTCTTCGCATAGGCCCTGTCGAGCCACTCGAACGCTTTGGGCCGGTTTCCACGGAAGGCATAGGCCTCGGCGATTTCAAGTGGCATGTCATCAGCCCCCGCCCGCTCGACCTGGGCCAGCGCCTCATCGGCCTGCCGCGTCTGCCCCAGAGCCCAGTAAGCGTCTGCCAGGCCGACCAGACGCGCTCCTGCATGCGCTTCCTTCTTCATCTCCGCGAGTGCGGATCCGGCATCACTGCTGTCCAAAAACGTCACGCCCAGGTAAAAATGTTGCCAAGCGAACGTCGGGCTGATCTCCAATGCTCGGCCCATCGCACTTTGGGCGTCTGCGAGCCGGCCCTGCCGTTCGTAAACCCAGCCCTTTATTGAAAGGACGAAAGGATCCAGCGGGTCAGCGGCGCCCGCGGCTTCAAGCAGGTGCGCGGCCTCGGTCAGGCGACCGACAGCGAGCCGGTACTGTGCAGCGTGCGTCAAAACGACGGGATCGTTCGGCGCCAGCGACATCGCCAGCGCCAGTTCGCGCTCGGCGCCTGCCCAATCCCAGTCGTGAACCACGTACGCGTATCCGAGAATCGCGTGGGCTCGTGCCGAACGTGGGTTAAGCCTGAGCGCGTCCTGCGCCGCTTGGCGCGCCCGCTCCCATCCGACCTCGGCCGCTACGTAGTCCTCGTCGACCATCCCAGTCACCGCCACCGCCAGCGCTTCGCCGGCCGGTGCGAACGCCGGGTCGAGCTCGAGTGAGTGCTGGAAGTACGCGATCCCCTCCTCGAATCCCTGCTGGTCATTGCGGTTCAAAGCGTGCTGCCCTCGCAGATACAGGTCGTACGACTCCTCGCGGCTCGTCGACGAGCGTGACTCCACCAGAAGCGACGGGACAATTTCCAGCTGTAACGCCCGAACGAGACTCGCCGCAATCTGGTCCTGCAATTCGACGGCATCGCCCGCGCTGCGGTCATAGGTCTCGGACCAGCGGTGGGAGCCATCGGTCGAATCGATCAGCTGCGCCGTGACTCTGAGGTGAGCCGCGCTACGCCTAACGCTCCCCTCAAGCAGATAGCGTGCACCGAGCTGCTCGCCGATATTCCTGAGGTCATCTGTCTTGCCCTTGAACCGAAAGGAGGAGGTGCGCCCGATAACCTTAAGGCCTGGCACCTGGACGAGGAGATTCAGGATCTCCTCGGCCATGCCATCGCCGAAGTACTCCTGATCGTGCTTCTCGCTCATGTCGACGAATGGAAGCACCGCGATGGACTTGTCGGGAGCAGCGATGGACTGGGGCCCCGTGCTGACGGTCGTGCTTGCCGAATGGCCGGTGCGCTTGGAGATCCAGAGCTTGTCGACGGCGAAGCCCGTAAGCGTCACGGTGAGCACGACACCTGTTACCCACAGCCCGGCCTTCGACCGCCAAGGCGAATCGACCGGCCTGCCGGATGGCCGCGAGGTCATGGAGGTGCGAGACGCCGAGGTTGCCGCTTGCGGATATGGAGCCTCAGGCGACAACAGTCGACGTACCCGCTCGACAAATGCTGGTGGGGTCTCTCCGCCCGGTAACCGCGTCCACTGCACCTCGTGGAACTTGTCTGGTACCGCGGCACGGCGTTCCGGCGTCGCGTCGATCGCGACCGGAAGCAGGAACGCCTTTTTCTCCAACATGTCGTGCGTACGATCGACCGCGAGCTTCCACTCGCGTCGGAAATAGCCCTCGTCACGGGCTTCCGTATGGGCCGAGATAAGGGCTATGAACAGCCGGCAGTCGTGGATCTGGTCTCGAATCCGCCGGTCCCAGGCGTCTCCGCCCCGTAGTTCGCTCTTGTCGAACCAGACCTCGATGCCGGCGCTGCGCAGGGCAGCTGCGACTCGTTCAGCGGCAGCTGCATCCTCGGATGCGTAGCTTAGAAACACCGCCCCGGCAGGCATCGTCGCCTGTGGAGAGACGGCTGAACTCGGTTCGCGGTCTTTTTCTGCGCTCATCGCGCCACAGTGCCCCCGGGCCGCTCATGCAAGCATGCACCGGGGCTCCTAATGACGGCAAATGGTCCTGTTTTGGATCAGGGTGGTGCACAGTCGGCGCGTGCACCCGCCCTCCCGCCGCGCTCTGCGCTACGGTTCAGAACCGGTAACGCAGGCCGACGCCATACATGGCGTTGCTCGAGAACGCCTGTCGGCACGAGAATTAGAAATCGGCCCAGGTGGAATCGCTCAGATGCTCGTCCATGGCCTTGCCCGGAGCGCATTCGCTCGAATAGTACTGGGCCTGCATGAACCCGAGCTCGC
>Ga0306922_10008013_pt1 | contig 10244 bp, 8 predicted proteins | sample sta12Cox44000082_FD_203758 | JGI IMG/M metagenome (GOLD analysis project Ga0306922, IMG submission 203758) | Lab enrichment of tropical soil microbial communities from Luquillo Experimental Forest, Puerto Rico - statoxic.12C.oxic.44.000.082 (v2)... | ecosystem: Environmental > Terrestrial > Soil...
GATAAGGAAGAACTAAGATGAAACTCCGAAAGAACGAGTACTGCCCGATCCACCGTTCGTTCCTGTTGTGGTCGTGAGCAAATGCAGAAAGAACGTCGATTACGGCTTGGTGTTCAGCACATCGAAGATCCTCACCACCCGAAGAGAATTTTGGCGAGGGGCTCAGAACTCGCCACTCTGAACGTCTCGTAACCGGCCACCGTGTCATGATCGATAAATCCAGGTTTCGGATCGTCAGATCGGAGTACGGCAGGTGGCTGGTGGAAGAATTAGATGGTCTTTGGCCTGCTCCCCTAACGGTTAACGGGATTTTGTTGGGTTCGGAAGGCGGATTAGGCGACCTAATGTTTAGCACTGAAGGGAAAATGTGGGTCACCATCCAACGCAAAAGGCACTCGCCAACGTCCGCACGCTTTGACCGACGAGGTGACCGGCTAGTGCTGGCGGGTTGCCACACCCTGCTTCTGGGCGATCCATTCATTGATCTGCTGCTCCAGCACGTTGAGCGGCAGGGCGCCTGAATCGATTACCTGGTCGTGGAACTCGCGAATGTCGAACTTGCTGCCCAGTTCCTTCTGCGCCCGCAGTTCGAGAATCTTCAGCTGTCCCATCTTGTACGACAAGGCTTGCGCGGGCCAGGAAATGTAGCGGTTGGTTTCCGATTGCACGTTGGGTTCGTCGATCGCTGAGTGGTCGTGGAAATACTGCACCACCTGATCGCGCGTCCAATGCTTATAGTGAACTCCGGTATCCACCAAGAGGCGAACTGCTGGTCTTCGAGCCGGCCATAATTGTTGTAAGGGTCCTTGTAGAACCCGACCTCTTTCCCCAACTGTTCGGAATACAACGCCCAGCCTTCAATAAACGCGCCATAAAAACCATGCTGCCGGAAGGGTGGCAGGTCGTGCATTTCCTGGGCGATGGAGAGCTGCATGTGGTGGCCCGGGATGCCCCCGTGATAGGCGGTCGACTCCATACTGATGGTCGTACGCTTCTCCGGGTCGCTGGTGTTTACCATGATGTGTCCCTGTCGCAAGCCATCGGGAGTTCCTGGCACATAACTCGCTCCTGAAGCATTTTTTTCGCGGAAGGACTCTACCGGCATTACCACGACCTCGGCCTTGGGCAGACGATTGAACAGCTTCGGAAGCTGAGGCTCCATCTGGGCGATGTACCCACGATAAAGATCGAGAATCTGCTCGCGCGAAGTGGCGAAGAGCTTCGGGTTTGTCTTGACCGACGCCGCGAAAGTTTTCAGGTCGCTGAAGCCCAGGCTCTTCGCGATTTGCAATTCCTGGCCTTCAATCTCGGCAACCTGCTGTATACCGATCTGGTGGATTTCCTCCGGCGTTTTATCGGTTGTGGTCGAACGTTTCACCATGAAGGCATAGATGGCATTGCCATTCGGCAACGCCCAGATTCCGATCTCGGAGCGGCCGTTGGGCGCGTATCCATCTTTCACGAACTTGCTGAACTTGACGTAGGCAGGCAACACCTGGTCACGAATGGCGGCGAAGCCCGCGGTCTTTAGCCGGATTTTGTCGGCATCCGAAAAGCTCTTGGGAAAGTTTGCGAACGGTTGCGCGAACGGCGTATGCTCGGGCACCTGCGACGCTATGCCCCTGGCCTGCTCCACCACCTTTTCCAGAAGAAATTTGTTCCGCATCAAGTGATCCGCCATGCCCTTGCGCATGTTGTCAGTATTTTCGTCCAAGACGCGCGGCATCTGCCCCAGGCGCGCGATGTAGTCTTCGTAGTCCTTCACCGTCTCGAACGACAGGATTGACACCAGTTGCGGAGCCTCGATGTGAAATCCGCTCACCTGGCTGACGGGCATTTCCCAAAGCTTCAGGTCGGTCTCTTCAATATCGTTCCTCAGATCGACGACTTCCAATTCCCGGTTGAGTTTGTCTTGCCTCGGGAACCCGGTGGTGTCGATGGCCTCGAAGCGCTTGAGAAATGCCTTCTTACGGGCCTGGTCCTCCAGGATAGCCTTCTCGGAGTAGCTTCCCAGTTGGTCGTTGTACCGCGTCGCCAATGATGGACGCAAATACCGGGTTCTGCTTAAGGTTGTATTCCCAGCACTCGGCGATCAGGTCGTTTCAGTTGTTTGCGGCCGGCATCGACATCATCAGCATTGGGTGACGCTCCGACTCGAAGAACGAACAAAAAACATAAAGCGAGTGCCAGGGTACGCATCTTAATTCTCTGGAAGCGAATGATTTAAGCACAAATGTTGCCAAACGTCCATGCACTGACGACGGAGTCGACAAAGTCTCGCAGGAAATTGAATCTGCCTGTGCCGCGGGCAAGATCGGAGTTGATGAGGGTCCACAAAACCCGAAAATAGCCAGCCTGGAGTGCTCTTTCCGATAACCGGCAGAAAGGAGATGAGGTCGTGCGATTCGAACGCTTTTCCTTTAGCTCCATTCGGATTGACGGGGTAACTTACGACCACGACGTCGTAATCGATCGTGGCGAGGTGAGGAAGCGTGCTCATTGCGGCTATCTCACTCGGCATCGTGGACAAGGATCGATTGTCTCAACGGATCGGCCGAAATGAAGTGTTCAGTCATGCCGGGAAGGCAGGCATGGTCCTCACGGCTGGAACACCGGCGGCTTACTTTGGCCAGCAATGCTCTTTTACACCGCGTTTTGCCTTTGCGGTCGGTACGGTGCCGGCAGCGTGTTTTGTTCGCAACGGCGATATTGACAATCGGCGCGCGAGAGCGGCAGATGACCGGACCTCAAACAATCTTCCTTCCCAAGGGATCTCGGCAGCAACTCCGTCGATCGCCGAAGTGTTCAGGATCGAAGGATTCTGATCTACGTCACATCGGTGGTTTTCTTTCCCTTCGCAAATGCTCGCCTCCTGCAACTTGTAACCGAGCGCTTGTCACACGGGAAGGACAATCATTCTTTCTCTCTACGCGTCGGCCTGCATCACGCCGTGGTGTGAGAACTGAAGGCCATCGGGAAACCATCCCGTGGCAGCTTCGACCAAGCGGTCGAGATTCCGACGCATCCTGACTGGAATGCTCAAAAGTTGCGAGTCGTCGTTTTTGTGCAAGATTTCTCGGAAGAGATTCTGGGGGCAGCAGCTACTCCTTATCAACACGCACTGGTATCGTGATGGCTGAAGCGAGCCCCGTTGGTCGCCTCTCCAGCTGCCAGCAACTCTGAAACCCGCTCTCCGTGTTTCTCTTTCTCCAAGAAATCGGGGAGCCCGCAGGCTCCCCCAGGACAGCAATTCAGTGTACCCGCTAGAAGATGTACTTCAGCACCAGGATCATCGTCCGCGGGTGGTTGGAGAAAACCAGGTTGGGTTGGTTGAACGAAGTGGAACTCGGGATGAGGAATTGATGGGTTGCGCCTGACGTTGTGATGGCCGTATTGGCAGCCTCCACGTCGCTGATAAATCCCGGGACGTATTGAGCATGGTTGAAAACGTTGATCGCCTGCGCCTGGAATTCGATTGACTGACGCTCGGTGATGCTGACCCGCTTCACCAGGCTCATATCCCAGTTGCTAATGTGAGGCAGGGCAAGGTTGTTGCGCGGGGTATTCGACAGCGCACCGGGTCCGGCCACGATGTATTGGGCATGAGGATTGACGGCCTGATAGGCAACGATGTAGGGTTCCGAGCCAGTAGCACCACAAGACAACCCCACAGGCAGGGCGCTGTTGCACAAAGCCATTACATCACTGCCGGTCCCAGAGATACCGCGCGGGTTGTAGATGGCGCGATCCCCGGCAGCGTCACCGTTGCCGTTGGTGTCAATGCCGCTCTGAACCGTCGCGTACTCTGGCGATTCAAAGGTATAGATGGGACCAAACTGCCAGTTTCCCACCACGTTCTTCATGAGCCAGCTCGAGTTCTTGAAGAAGGGCACGTCATAGATCGCCGCGATAGTTACACGGTGACGGCGATCCAAGGCGGAAGTGCTCCAGTCGCCCGAGATGTTCTGGAAGTCTTCCGGACGGCGGGGCGTCAGGTAGGTGCTGAAAAAGTCTGCCGTTGAGTTGTCAAAGGCATGACTCCATGTCCAGGCAGCCTGGAACTGCAGACCGTTGGTGAAATTGCGGGTCAGTTGGGTTTGTAGCCCGTTATAGTTCGAGGCCCCATAGGGCATGAAGCCGGTGACATTGGCGCCATTAAAGCCGGCGTTGGCATATGCCGGCACGTAGTTAGGATTCGACTGGATATCCGCGAGCGTAAACGGCAACGAGTTCAGCGTTGCCTGTCCGGGGTTCTGCAGGTACGTCGGCAGATACTCTGAGAGGCTGGCCTGGCTTTGGCGATTCAGACGCGTCTGCAGCGGCAAGTGGATACCGCGGGTTCCAACATAGCGGACATCCAACGTGTACTTCTGAGCGAAGACGTGCTGAACACCAAGGCTCCAAGTCTCCGAGTAAGGGAGCGACTGGTTGGGGATAAAGGCCGAGGTTGCCGCACGCGCCGCCAGCGGATTCGTGAACGGAGTGGGTTGATTCGATGGCAAGCCCCCACCCGCCAGAAAGGCATTCGAGTTCCAGAAGCATTGCGAAGTCTGATTCCCGGGAGCATTGCAAGTCTGTTGTACCTGCGGCGGTAGCGAGTTAATTCCAATGTTGTCGTAAAGAACGTCCACCGCCATGCCGAAGCCCCCGCGAATCGACGTAGTACCTGACTCACCGGGTGAGTAAGCAAAGCCGACTCGGGGCAGGAAGTTCGTGTACTGGGGTTTGGGCGATGTGAATTGAATCAGTCCTGGAACGCTGGAGATCGCGTTTAACGGCTGCAACTGGCTTTGCGACAGCGGAACGGTCGTAAACTCGTAGCGCAAGCCGAGGTTCAAGGTGAAGTTTGGTCTCAGCTTCCACTCGTCGTTGGCATAAGCGTAAACCGCCTGCTGGTTGCCGTAGTAAGTGGTGTTACCCATGGAACGCTCTGCCAGGAAATCGGGAACCGCATCGTTCAAATAGCCCTCCAAGGTGTTCCACTCGTAATCCCCGCGAGAGCGTTGGGTGAAGCTCTGGGGGCTGATGTACTGGCGATATTCTCCACCGAACTTGAAACTGTGACGGCCTCTTACCCAGCTCAGGTTGTCGATGACCTGGTAGGTGTTTTGAACTAAAGACTGCGGCCCAACCGGGTCAGGACCGAGTTGTACGCCGTTAAGTTCATTAATTACGATGTTGGGAAAGACATTCACACCTGGGAAGGTCTGGGGGCCAACCGGAAGATCGAGAACAAAGCGATTGAACCCCAGCCGGAATTCGTTGTTCACGTCGGGTGAAAAGTTGTGGTACTCGCCCAAAGTGAAGAGATTGAACTTCTCCGGAGTGGTAGCCCAGAAGGCAGGAATCTGGGCGCCCGTATCGATGCTGGTGATGTTCTGGAAGGAATAGCGGACGCGCAACGAATCCCTGGTGGAGATGTTCCAGTCACCTGAGTTTACGTTGGTCAGCGTGTTGGTATAGCTATGGCCGATGAAACCGACGTCACCAATCGGAATCGTAGCGCCGTTTACGCTGGAGGTGCTGGAGCAAACATCCGTGCCACCGGGCGACTGTGATATCGCAGCCGGCACATATTTCTGCAGAGTCGCGAGATTGTTCGAATTAGGGAACATTGCGGCCAAAGCCGAGTAACCTGCTGCCGTTGGCGCGCAGGCGGTCGATGGTGCTCCCACCAAACCTTGCGGCTCATATTGCCAGTTGGTGAAGAAGAATAATTTGTCTTTGATGATCGGTCCGCCGATTTGGCCACCGAAACGATTGTCATCGAAAGGAGGGTTGAAGGGCTTCACCCCTTGGCTTACCTGAGACAAGGCGGTCTGCGAATCAATCGCATTCATATTGCGATTCTGGAAATATTCGTAGAGCCGGCCATGCCACTGGTTGGTGCCGCTCTTGATGGTCACGTTGAATTGACCCCCGGATGAGTGACCGAACTCGGGCGAGAACTGATTCTGGAGCACGGTGAAGTTATCGACCGCGTCGTTCGGGAGGGCCAGCAAGGGGCCTGTAACGTTCTTGGCGTTGTTGTCGACGCCTTCCACCGTGAAGTTGTTATTGCGCGGACGTTGGCCTCCGATTGAAGGGCCCGTACCGGCTCCGATTCCGCCACTACTCGCAACGCCGGCATTCAACAGCGAAAGGTTCAATACGCCGCTGCCGGTGGATGTGATGGGCAGATCCTGCAACTGTTTCGCCGTGAACGTGTTTTCAATCTGAGGAGTCGTCGTGTCGATGGTGGTGGACTGTTCGCTGACTTCTACCGTCGTCGTCGCGCCGGCGATGCTCGCCGTAATGTTGGCCGTGGCAGTGTGATTCAACTGCACTTCGACGTCAGCGTAGCCGCCCTTCAGACCGGTTGTTGTTGCGTCTACCGAATAGTGTCCAGCGGGCAAGTTGACAAAACGGTACTCGCCATTGTTGTTTGTGGTAGTGGTTTGTTTCTGGGCCGTTCCGAGATTGGTTACTTCGACATTTGCGTTGGCAACCAGCGCACCCGAAGCATCTTTGACAATACCGACGAGATCGCCACTGATAGCTTGGCCGAAAGCCGTCGCAGATCCAACCAAAAGTAAGGTCACGACAAGTGTGTTCTTAAGCAGCCTTGGCATTTACTTCTCCTCCATTGCTCATATGCCCATGCGTTTTTTCTCTACCGGAGATGTGCCAGGGAATCACTCCGGTCTCGTGCAATGGCGCATGAGCAAATGCATCCTTCATACTGCAACCGAGGTGCCAAAACGCTGGATCCACAAAGTGTACTCTGCGACAATGACTTACGGATGGCAGCTCCAGAAGAGACCCCTCCACATATCGTTCGTCCCAGTGCAACCAAGTTTGAAGACGCGAGATGAAATAACCAACGACCTATTTTTTGATTAGTAAGTTGCACGACTATCGACTGCTGCAGCAACCACGGAGAGGCGAAGGTTAACAAGACTAACGACGTAGGCGCTGTTCTGGAGTTCAGTCCCGATTGCCTGTAGATGTCCATGATCCCATTAGCGCATCCCACAGCACCATGGGACGAACCGTACGCTGGTCCTATCGTCCCCCCACCCTTGGTCCTTTCTGCAAACCGCAAGTACAATCGCTGCGTGTAATCTCTTTAGACCGCGCTGCTAGACTCTTGGATCAAAGATCTTAAAAAGCAGTAATTCAAGACTTCGAGCTGTAACATCATGCGGGGGCAAGTGAGTCGACGGATCTGTACCTAGCTCCAGACGACTGTCTAGTTCCAGACCGGTGAGAGAAGGGTGTAACCATCGCGTGACCGCGAACTGGAAGACGAGGATAGTATTCGAGTTAGCGGTCAATTTCAGAATTACGCCAGTGTCGTAACAAAGCTTGTACCCGACGTAACCGACTTAACTAGGACATTCAGGTTCTGAATTGCCCAATCAGATACGAGTAGTCAATTCCCAAACCGCCTGACTCAACGTTCCCCCTTTATCCAGGCATTATTGCTTGAGCTGAGCAAGTAGTTGTGGCCAAGGTCTGACGAGCGCGTCTTGCGATAGGCGACATCGACGTCAAAGGTCATGGCGGGGCAGTGCTCAATTCAGGCGAAGCTAGACGCCGCGCTTCTAGTTCTTTTGTTTCTCGAGTTGTATGTGGTGCTTATTGGAGAAACCGACCTTGTTCATGTCTATTTTCGGTGTACAACCCACCGCCATTGACCCACTCAAAGTGGACCAGGTCTGGTTCCTCGATCTGCTCACCAACGGATCAGTGCGCGCAGTCTGAAAACCACGGCCACCTAGCTGTCCATATACACAGAAGAAGGCGTCTGCGAGATTGACGCCGCAGCGCCGGAAGGTGCACAACCGTTCGGGAGAGCGGCAGGCGGAGTTCTTCGGCTGTCGGCTCTCCCAATGTCGTTTTGGAGCAACAAAAAAATGCAGGAGACAAACCTCATCGGACAGGGGCAGCCTGCTGAAGCCGTTCCCAGCGACCTCAGTTCAGCGCCTGCTCCGACCATGACGCTGTGCTCCAACGGCAACAAGCTCACCCGTGAAGAATTGGCTCAGGTGAAGACACCGGCAGGCAAGGCAACCCACAAATTCATTCCCCACATTGACGTGGTCGAGAAGCTGATCGAAGCCCTCAGGCTTTCGCCAGATCGGTGTCGTGCGAGAAGAATACGCCGTGTCATCCGACGGCATGAAGATGTTCGGCGTGATGGAGCTGACCTCCGGCTTCGATGGATGCCGGTTTGCCGTCGGGTTGCGGAACAGCCACGACAAGTCTTTCCGCCTGAGCTGCACCGTTGGCCTGAGAGTCTTCGTTTGCGAAAACCTCGCCTTTCAGGGGGAATAGACACCCGAGACAATTTGAACAAGCGATCCCACCAGCACTTTCATTTGGACCCAGCCAAGATCAAGCGCGCACAACAAGCGTTGCACGCGAAAACGGAAACCGAGGCCATCGAGCGTAGCTTGGATTTCGCGATTGCCGAACACGAGAAGACCGCTTGGCTTTTCAGGCCACGGAGCGTGGAGCAGGAAATCCGCGAACGAGGGACGGAGCTCCGGCAGATCTTGGGCCTTGCGCCTCAAAGCGTTGCCGTATTTGGACCCAGTGGCGAACGTCTTTATGCCAACCGCGTTGCGCTTATTCGTCGATTATGAGGACATCGTGGCGCCCGACCCTCTTAGGCCTGCCTCTCGGCTGCAGAACAAGTCGACGTGGCCTGAAATTCCGTCTGATTCGGTGACGTCGAGGGATGCGAACCTGTAACGTTCCGAGACGTAAACGCACTAACCATGTGCGTTTGCCGACTAGGCGAATTCCAAGACGCACACTGGAGAAGGAAAGCTATGTCACGCATTAACGTCGTCCGGGCCTGGAAGGATCCGACTTATCGAAACAGTCTGACCGAGGCGGAACGTGCCGCATTGCCGGCTAATCCTGCGGGCTCGATTGAGTTGTCGGACGAGGATCTGGAAAAGGTAGCGGGCGGTTACCTGACCATTCTTTGTACCCGATTCTGTTCAAGGTACTCCTGCGACTGTTCCACCAATTGGCCGCACGGACTACCTTGCTAGTCACCCGGTAGTACTGCGCAACACATCAGAATGCTCGGGCCCGCCGAAGCATCCTGGGCATTCTGTAGTACGCTCCGTCCAAGAATAAGGTACATCGATGCTGCTTGCCACCAATACAATCGTGGAGCAAAACATTAGCTCCGCGCAGTCCTCCCCGAGTGCGCTTCCGCTGCCCGAACACCTGCGTGGCCATGGCTTAGCGAACTGCCTGGATTTGGTTTTTCCGCAAATCTCCGAGGCGCGTCAGAGGGTCCGGCGCGGCGCGCAGCGTCTCGCCCGTTCGCAGGCGCGGGTGCCCTTCGACCCCGCTACCGTGGAGGACGCCCTGGCGGCCAATCTTGCGGAACCACTCCTCACGATGATGACTCGAGTGATGGTGTTGGAGCTAAACGTGGCGCGGCTGGAAGGGCACTTGGCAGGTGATAACTCGAGAGCGCGGTTTCAGAGCTTTCTCGCGAGCCTGCGGTCGCCGGAAGTGGCAGATCACTTATTAGCCGAATATCCCGTGTTGCTGGAACAAGTCGTCAATCGGCTAGATCAATGGGCCCGCTTCAGCCTCGAATTTCTTGCGCATCTCTGTGACGACTGGCATAAGATTCGCGATAGCTTCTTCGCCGATGACCCCGGTCTCTTAACACGAATTCAGATGGGAGCAGGAGACACACACCGGGACGGACACTCTGTTGTCATCGCGTCGTTCGGCTCGGGTCGAAGGCTTGTGTATAAACCCAGATCCCTCGCGGTGGACCAGCACTTCCAACAGTTGCTCGGCATGCTTAACAAGCTTTGTGCCCAACACGAGTTCCGCCTCCTGAAGATTCACGATTGCGGCGATTACGGCTGGACGGAATTCGTTTCGGCTGAGCCATGCGTTACCGCCGCGGAAGTCGATCGTTTCTATAGGCGTCAAGGCGGCTACCTCGCCATCTTGTACGCTCTCGAAGCTTCCGATTTCCATTGCGAGAACTTGATAGCCTCGGGCGAGCATCCCGTGCTCATCGATCTCGAAGCCCTGTTCCACCCGCGGCTCGAGATTATCGATGCGAACCGCGCCGACGCGGCAGCGGGCAGAGCTCTCGGTTACTCGGTGATGAGAATCGGCCTGTTACCGATGCGGGCCTGGGCTGGGGACGGCTTTGGGGGCGTGGATATGAGCGGGCTGGGCAGTGCGACCGGCCAGCTTACACCCCACTCCGT
>Ga0306922_10008016_pt1 | contig 10243 bp, 8 predicted proteins | sample sta12Cox44000082_FD_203758 | JGI IMG/M metagenome (GOLD analysis project Ga0306922, IMG submission 203758) | Lab enrichment of tropical soil microbial communities from Luquillo Experimental Forest, Puerto Rico - statoxic.12C.oxic.44.000.082 (v2)... | ecosystem: Environmental > Terrestrial > Soil...
GCGCGCCCTTCTCGACGATGTCGCGCACCCAATAGAGCGTCTCCACGTTCTGCTCGAGGGTCGGGCGGCCGAACAGGCCGACCTGCGCCACGTAAGGCGGGCGATGCCGGGGCAGCCCGCGCTTGCCCTCGATCGATTCGATCATCGCCGATTCTTCGCCGCAGATGTAAGCGCCGGCGCCGCGGCGCAGATGCATCCGGGTGTGCTTGGCGAGCCCGGCCTGCTCGACCTTGGCGATCTCCTCGGCGAGCATCAGCCGCACCTCGGGATATTCATCCCGGATGTAGATGTAGACCTCCGGCGCTTCGACGACCCAGGCAGCGATCAACATGCCTTCGATGAAGCGGTGCGGATCCTGCTCGAGATAGTAACGATCCTTGAAGGTGCCGGGCTCGCCCTCGTCCGCGTTGACCGCGAACAGCCGCGGGGCGGGCTCGGCGCGGACGAGCGTCCACTTGCGTCCGGTGGGAAAGCCGGCGCCGCCGAGGCCGCGCAGTCCGGCGTCGCTGACTATCTTGATGATGTCGTCGCGGGTGCGCGCGCCGGCAAGGCAGGCCTTGAGCAATGAATAGCCGCCGTCGCGCACGTAGCGTTCGAAATCGCTAGGCGTCGGAAAGGCGTGCGCATGCGCGCCTTGGGCGACCGCCGCCGCGACGCTCTCCGGCGTTGCCCCCATCACCTGCACGTGTCCCACCGCGCAAACGGGCGCGCGGTCGCAAGCTCCCATGCAGGGGGCGCGCACGACGCGCACATCAGGCCCGAGCCTGCTCGGCAGATTGTGCAAAAGATGCTCGGCGCCCGCCATGGCACAGGAAAGCGAGTCGCATACCCGAACCGTCACTGCGGGCGGCGGCGTCTCATCCTCCTTCACCACGTCGAAATGGGCGTAGAAGGTCGCGACCTCGTACACCTCGGTGAGCGCGAGCTTCATTTCCTGCGCGAGCGCGGCGAGATGCGCGGCGGAGAGATAGCCGTAACGGTCCTGGATCAGATGCAAATGCTCGATCAGGAGATCGCGCCGGCGCTCGCGATCGCCCAACAGCGCGCGCACCTCGTCGAGCGCCTGCGGCTCTACCTGGCGCCCTTTGGGAGTCTTGCGCGGGCGGTTGCGCCGTCCCAGTCCTCCGCGATCGTCGGTTCGCGCATCCATTTGGAATTCTTCTTGCTCCCGAATGGCCGTGAGACCTTAAAACAGCCCGACAATGCGTCCGTCGGGTCCGACGTCGATCGAGTCGGCGGCGGGCACCTTCGGCAGGCCGGGCATGGTCATGATCTCTCCGCAGATCGCCACGACGAATTCCGCCCCGGCCGAAAGCCGCACCTCGCGCACCGTGACGACGTGATCGTCGGGCGCGCCCTTAATGTCGGCGCTGGTGGTGAAGCTGTATTGGGTCTTGGCGATGCAGACCGGCAATTTGCCGTAGCCCATCTTCTCGAACGACTCGAGCTGGTCGCGCACCGGCTTGGGCACGTCGATGTCCTTGGCGCGATAGATTTCGCGAGTAATAGTGCGGATTTTCTCGATCAGCGGCATGTCGTCGGGATAGAGGAATTTGAGCTTGCTCTTGCCGCTGTCCACGATCTTTAGCACCGCGCGCGCCACCTCGGCCGCGCCTTTGCCGCCCTCGGCCCAATGGTCGGCCATGATCGCCTCGACGCCGAGCTTCTTGCACGCGTCCTTCACGAGCGCGATCTCCGCATCGGTATCGGCGCTGAAGCGGTTGATGGATACGACCGGCACGATGCCGAATTTCTGTACGTTCTCGACGTGGCGGGCGAGGTTGGCGATGCCGGCGCCGAGCGCTTTGAGGTTCTCGTTCTTGAGGTCTTCCTTTTTGACCCCGCCGTGCATCTTGAGCGCGCGGATGGTCGCGACGAGCACCGCGCAGTCCGGCGCAAGGCCAGTCTTGCGACACTTGATGTCGATGAACTTTTCACCGCCGAGATCAGAGCCGAAGCCCGCTTCTGTGACCACGTAATCGCAGAGCTTGAGCGCCGTGGTAGTGGCGAGCACGGAATTGCAGCCGTGGGCGATGTTGGCGAATGGCCCACCATGGATGAAAGCGGGCGTGCCTTCGAGCGTCTGCACCAGATTGGGCGCGAGCGCCTGCTTCAGGAGCGCGGCCATCGGCCCGTGCGCCTTGAGCTCGCCGGCGCGTACCGGCTTGCGGTCGCGGGTATAGCCGATGACGATTTTCGACAGCCGCTCCTTGAGATCGTCGAGATCCCTGGCGAGACAGAAGATCGCCATCACCTCGGATGCCACCGTGATATCGAACCCGTCCTCGCGCGGGAACCCGTTGGCGACGCCGCCAAGCGAGGAGACGATCGACCGCAGCGCGCGATCGTTCATATCCATCACCCGCCGCCAGGCGACGCGGCGACTGTCAACGCCGAGCGCATTGCCCCAATAGATGTGATTGTCGATCAACGCGGCGAGCAAGTTGTGTGCGGTCCCGATGGCGTGGAGGTCACCGGTGAAATGCAGATTGATGTCCTCCATCGGCACGACCTGGGCATAGCCGCCACCGGCGGCGCCGCCCTTAACGCCGAAGCAGGGCCCGAGCGAGGGCTCGCGCAAGCACAACATCGCCTTCTTGCCGAGATAGTTGAGGGCATCGGTCAGCCCGACCGTGGTCGTCGTCTTGCCCTCGCCCGCCGGCGTTGGTGTGATTGCGGAAACCAGGATCAGCTTGCCGTTGCGCCGACCTTGCAGCGACTTGATGAAGTCCATCGATACCTTGGCCTTGTAGTGGCCGTAAGGCTCGAGGTTCTCCGCCGCGATGCCAAGCTTTTCGCGCGCGATCTCCACGATCGGCCGCATCTCGGCGGCCTGCGCGATTTCGATATCGGATTTGGGATTGGTGTGTTGCGAGGCGGAGATCGGGGCTTTGGCGGCGGTGGCTTGAGTCGGCGTCATGCGAACCTCGTTCCGATGGTGAGCTTGGCGTTGGCGGCGAATTCGCCGGCCGCGACCTTGGGTCCGTCGGCCGTCTTCACGCGCAAAACCTTGATGCGGCCGTCGGCGCAAACGACGGTGAAGCCGTCGGCCGCGACCTCGACGATCTCGCCCATCTTGCCGGCGATTCCTTTGGGGTCACGCGCCGGCAAGGGCTTCGACTCGAATACTTGCAACGCCTTCCCATCCAAGGATGTCCAAGCGCCAGGCGCTGGATTGCAGCCGCGAACGAGATTGTGGATCTGCCGCCAGGGCTTGCCCCAGTCGATGCGGGCATTGTCGGGCCCGCAACGGCCCTCGTATGTCGCTTGCGAATGGTCCTGCTTGATGCGCGGCGCCTTGCCGGCCTTAACCAGATCGACGGCCTCCAGCATCGCCTCAACGCCCATGGGAAACAGCCGGTCGAAATAGACCGAGCCGAGCGAGTCGTCGGGGCCGACGTGGGTCTTCTTCTGCAGCAGGACGTCGCCGGTATCGAGCCCGTTGTCGGGCCAAAAGATCGAAAGTCCGGTCTCGGTCTCGCCCTGGATGATCGGCCAGTTGATGGCGCTCGGCCCGCGGTATTTCGGCAGGAGCGAGGGATGATATTGGATCGAGCCTTTGGTCGGGATGTTGAGAAACTCCTCCGGCACGAACAGGGTGACGAAGGCCATCACCTGCAGGTCCGGCTTGAGCGCCCTGAATTCCTCCCACACCTCGGGCTTGCGGTAGGAGGCCGGCTGGCGGACCGGAAGCTTTGCTGCCAGCGCGGCCTCCGTGAGCGGATCGGCCTTCGCACCCGGCTTTTCCGGCGCGACATAGACGGCGACGACATCCTCACCGCGCTTGAGCAGCGCTTCCAACACCGCCTTGCCGAACGCCTGTTGGCCGTGCACTACGATGCGCATCGAGCGTCCTTTCCGTCCTGCGCGTCAGCGCTAGAGCTTGACCCGGCGATCCATCCAAAACGATGCGTGCGTTGAGGATGGATGGGCCATTGATTACGCGGCCTCCGCGCGCGCGCCTTTCTCCGGCGCGGTGATCGCACCAGAAGCCTTGATCTCGGCGATCTCAGAGGCGCTGTAGCCGAGCTCCTTGCCGAGGACCTCCTCGGTATGCTCGCCGAGCAGCGGCGCGCGTTTCACTTCCGTGATCGAGTCCGACATTTTCACCGGATTGCCCACGGTCAAATACTTGCCGCGCTTGGGATGATCGACTTCGACCACGGTGCCGGTCTTGCGCAGCGACGGCTCCTCGGCGATCTCCTTCATCGATAGGATCGGCCCGACCGGAATATCCACCGCATTGCAGATCTCCATGACCTCGAACTTGGTCTTGGTCATGGTCCATTGCTCGATGGTATTGAAGATTTCGCGCAGCCGCGGCAAGCGCGCCGGCGGTGTCGCGTAATCCTGATCCGTCTTCCATTCCGGCTTGCCGATGAGATCGCAGATCGCGCCCCACACCGGCGCCTGGGTGATGAAATAGATGTAGGCGTCGGGATCGCTCTCCCAACCCTTGCATTTGAGAATCCAGCCGGGCTGGCCTCCGCCGGAGTCGTTGCCGGCGCGTGGCACTGCCTGCCCGAACGGGATGCCTTCGCCATACTGGCTGTATTCGCTGAGCGGACCATGCGTCAGGCGCTGCTGATCGCGCAGCTTGACGCGCGCGAGGTTGAGCACGCCGTCCTGCATGGCGCAGAGCACGCGCTGGCCGCGGCCAGTGCGAATGCGCTGATAGAGGGCGCTGACAATGCCAAACGCGAGGTGCAGCCCCGTCCCGCTGTCGCCGATTTGCGCGCCGGTGACGAGCGGCGGGCCGTCGCGGAAGCCGGTGGTGGAGGCAGCACCGCCTGCGCATTGCGCGACGTTCTCGTAGACCTTGCATTCCTGGTAAGGGCCGGGGCCGAAGCCCTTGACCGAGGCCACGATCATGCGCGGGTTGGTCTTGTGAATGTGCTCCCAGGTCAGCCCCATGCGGTCGAGCGTGCCGGGCGCGAAATTCTCCACCAGCACGTCACAATGCTTGATCAGCCGGTCGAGGATCTCCTTGCCCTTGGGATGCTTGGAGTCGATGGTGATCGAGCGCTTGTTGCCGTTGAGCATGGTGAAATACAGGCTATCGGCGCCTTTGACGTCGCGCAGCTGGCCGCGCGTGATGTCGCCGACCCCGGGCCGCTCGACCTTGATCACGTCGGCGCCCATATAGGCGAGCAGCTGCGTGCAGGTCGGCCCCGCCTGCACATGCGAGAAATCGAGAATGCGCACGCCGTCGAGCGCCTTGCCGGCTTGGCCGTAGGGTTTGGTCGAGGGCTTCGGCAGACCGTTCGCGACGGTGTTCTTCGCCGCCGACTTTTTCGCTTTCAGCTTCGCGACCTTCTTCGACGCCGCCTTGGACTTGGACTTAACTTTCGTTCTGGCTGTCACCTTCTTGCTCCTTGCCATTGTCGTTCCCTCTGAGATTTCAATCGATGTGGCCGAATTATTTCTTGCGAACTACGCTTTGCGGGTTGAGGTTGCCGATGCGGCCGCTCTCGCTGCCGGCGGCCGGATCGATCACCGCGTTGATGAGCGTCGGCTTGCCGGAGTCCATCGCCTTGTTCACGGCGCGGCTCAGCTCGTCGGGCGTCGTGACATGCGCGCCAACGCCGCCGAACGCCTCGATGATTTTGTCGTAGCGCGAGTCCTTGACGAAAGCGGTCGTGGCCGGGTCGGATCCGCCGCTGGGATTGACGTCGGTGCCGCGATAGATGCCGTTGTTGTTGAAGACGACGATGCAGACCGGCAGGTTGTACCGGCAGATCGTCTCGACTTCCATGCCGGAGAAGCCAAAGGCGCTGTCGCCTTCGACGGCGAGCACGGGTTTGCCGGTCTCCACCGCAGCGGCAATGGCGAAGCCCATGCCGACGCCCATGACGCCCCAGGTACCGACGTCGAGGCGTTTGCGCGGTTTGTACATGTCGATGACGCCACGCGCGAGATCGAGCGTGTTGGCGCCTTCGTTGACCAGGATCGCATCCGGCCGCTCTTTGATGATGGTGCGCAGCGCACCGAGCGCGCTGTGGAAGTCCATCGGCGCCGTATTCTTCATGAGGCGCGGCGCCATTTTGGCGATGTTTTCCTCTCTGCGCGCGTTGACCGCGGAAGTCCAATCCGCGGGCGGAGCCGGCCATTTGCTCCCCATCGCCTCCACGAGCGCGGATACGCAGGACCCGATATCGCCGACCAACGGGGCGACGATCGCGACGTTGCTGTCCATCTCCTTGGGATCGATGTCGATCTGGATGAATTTCTTCGATCCAGGCTCACCCCAGGTCTTGCCCTTGCCGTGCGACAGCAGCCAGTTGAGGCGCGCGCCGATCATCATGACCACGTCGGAGTCTTTGAGCACCGTCGATCGCGCCGCGCCGGCAGACAGCGACAGGCAACAGGCCCTTGGCCATGCTCATTTGCAGGAAAGGAATGCCGCTCGTCTCGACCAGCGCGCGGATGGCGTCATCGGCCTGCGCGTAAGCCGCGCCTTTGCCCAGAATGATCAGCGGGCGCTTCGCGCTCTTGAGCACATCGAGGGCGCGCTTGACGGCGGCGGGTGCCGGAAGCTGGGCCGGCGCCGGCTCGACGACCTTGACCAGCGACTTGGCGCCGGCCTCGGCATCAATAACCTGGGCGAAGAGTTTCGCCGGCAGGTCAAGGTAGACGCCGCCCGGCCGGCCGGAGACAGATGCGCGGATCGCGCGTGCGACGCCGATGCCGATGTCGGCAGCATGCAGCACGCGAAAGGCCGCCTTGCACAGGGGCTTCGCAATGGCCAATTGGTCCATCTCTTCGTAGTCGCCCTGTTGCAGGTCGACGACCTCGCGCTCGGACGAGCCGCTGATCAGAATCATCGGGAAGCAGTTGGTGGTGGCGTTGGCCAGCGCCGTTAAGCCGTTGAGAAAACCGGGAGCAGAGACTGTCAGACAGACGCCGGGCTTCTTGGTCAGGAACCCGGCGATGGCAGCCGCATTGCCGGCGTTCTGCTCGTGGCGAAACGAGATGACGCGCATGCCCGCAGCCTGCGCCATGCGGCCCAAGTCCGTGATCGGGATTCCCGGCACGCCGTAGATGGTGTTGATCCCGTTGAGCTTGAGCGCGTCGATGACGAGGTGAAAGCCATCCGTCAGTTCGCGCTCTGGATCTTCCGCCGTTGTGCCCGCGGGCTTCGTTCTCACTGCTGCATCGGCCATGGGACTCCTCCCTGGAAGGCTTGTTGGTTATCAGTCCAAGTAATCCGCGTATTTCGCGACGTGATCGGCGAGGCCGAGCGCGTGGTTGCGCACCAACTCCTCGGCACGTTTGGTGTTCCGCGCCTCGAGCGCCTCGATGATGCTCAGATGGTCGCGGATCGAGCGGTCGGCGCGGTCCTGTTCGCCGATAGTCTTGCGCCGGATCATGCGCATATGGGTGAACAAATTCTCCGCGAGTGAGATGAGCACGCTGTTGCGGCTCATCCGGATGATGCTCTGATGAAACTCGATGTTGACTTCGGAATATTCGTCGAGTCGTGCGTGCAACTGGCCGTTCTCGAACTTGGCGAACATGGTGCGCAGCGACGCGATCTCCTCGGCGCTGGCGTTCTCGGTGATGAGCCGCGCCGCCATGCTCTCGAGCGCGGCCCAGGCGGTGATCATTTCGATCACCTCGCGCTTGGTCTTGCGAACGACGTAGATCCCCCGCCGCGGCACGGCGCGCACAAAGCCCTCGCGCTCGAGCTGAGCCATCGCTTCACGCACGGGCGTGCGGCTGATGCCGAAATCCAATGCGAGCCGCCGCTCGTCGAGCCGGATGTCGGTCCGGCTGCGATAGACGTCCATCGCCACGATCGCGTCCTTGAGCGCGGCGTAGGCCCGGCTCTTGTAGCTATCCGGGCTGCCGATGCGCTCGACGCGCGGCGACACCGCCGCTCCCGCGGGATGAAGGGGAGATTGCACCCTGCCGCTTGCAGGACGTGGGTTACGAGCACCGCTACGCATTGCTGGTATACAATATTCCAGGGGTCCGGCCGATGCAACTGCAACCTGCCGCGCTCCTGGCCCCGCAACGCCGATCGGCGTTGCCACATCTGTCGCAGCAACGGGTTGGAGCGCCGCAAACTAGCGATCTCAGCGGCAGGACGATTGCCGCGTAAAAACCTCGCTAGGTGTGAAGCGCTTCACAGGGACGAGGCGGGAGGAAGCGCTAGGACATTGGTGCGAGACCGAGGAGGAGCCCATGTCCGATCTTGCCGCCCGCTTTGTCTACGCACCGCTCCTTTCAACCGGCTTGAAGGTCGTGTGCCTGTTCTGCGTGTTTGGTCTGGCGCTCTCGGCAGTGGTCATTCCGTTGATCGCGCCGGAGTATCTGACCTGGGTGCTGGCCCACATCGAATGAGGCTCCACGTCAGGGCCTCATTCGCCGGGCGACAACTTGTAAGACGGTGAGCGCCGCTAACCGCGCCGACGCTCGCCGTTGGACGCCGTCCTCAAGCCATTGCCATTGCCATCGCGCGTTGCCGTATTGGCCGCAGCACGACCAGCGCCATGACCGCGGCGATAATGTTGAGAATCGCGGCGATCACGAAAACCGCCGTCCAACTGCCGGTCCAGGTCGTCAGCACGTTGCCAAGCGGAACCAGGAGCGCGGCCGTCCCTTTCGCCGTGTACAACAAGCCGTAGTTCGTGGTGGCGTATTTGCGGCCATAAATGTCGGTGCATGTCGCCGGGAACAGCGAATAGATCTCGCCCCAGGCGAAGAACACCACTCCGGACAGGATCACGAACAGGAGCGGATCGGTGGCGAAATGCAACAGCGCATAGATGCCGATGCCCTCGGCCATGAAGGCGATGAACATCGTGTTCTCACGACCGATCTGGTCGGAGACCCAGCCGAAGAAGGGCCGAGTGATGCCGTTGAGCACGCGATCGATCGAGAGCGCGAATTGCAGCGCAGGTAGTGTCAGTCCGAGAATCGACACCGGGATCGTGTCGATCTTGAAGTCCTTGGCAATGGGCGCGAGCTGCGCCGTCGCCATCAGGCCGCCGGTGCCGACCATGACGAACATGACATACATGACCCAGAATGGCATCGAGCTGAGCACCTCCATGGGACCGTAGTCGCGTCGGGTCTGCTGGACGACGGGCGCCGCCGGCACCGGCACTTCGCCCGGCTGCGGTGCCCGCAACAGCAGCGCCACCAGCACCACGACGATGCCCTGTCCGAGCCCGAACCAGAGGAATGCGGCTTGGTAGCCGCTCGACTGGATCATGTTCGCAATCGGGATCACGGTCAGGGCGGAGCCGGCGCCGAAACCGGCGGCGGTCAAGCCGGCCGCGAGGCCGCGGCGATCCGGGAACCACTTGAGCGCATTGCCGACCGAGCCGCCGTAGATGACGCCGGCGCCGATGCCGCCGATCGCCGCGCCGAGGTAAAGGAGAGGGAGTGAATCGGCCACCGAGTTGATGACCCAGGCAATGGCGACGAGGACGCCGCTGCCACTGATCATGATCCGCGGGCCGAATCTATCGATCAGGTAGCCTTCGATCGGCACCAGCCACGTCTCCGTCAAGACGAAGATGGTGAACGCGACTTGGATCGCCGCGCGCCCCCAATGGTATTTCTGATCGATGGGATTGACGAAGAGCGTCCAGCCATATTGCAGGTTGGCGATCATCACCATGCAGATGATGCCGAAAATCAACTGGCCCCAACGCGTGGACTCCGAGGCTATCGCCCGCGACGAAATCGTTTCTGTCGTCACCGTTTCCTCCATCCCAACCTTATTGATCGAGGGGCACGCTTCGCATGGCAGCCGTTAATCACAATGCGATCAACAATGCCTTCCCCCCTTCAACGCCGATCTTGCACAGATGGTTTGAACAAGGCCATCCCAGGCGCATCAGTTATAAGGGCCTATGCTAGGCTGATCTCCCGCCGAGGCGCCATCAGTGCGTTTGAACCGCCGTGCCGCAGCCAAACTCCTCGTTGCGCCCTCCATCTTTGCGGGCCCTGCGGACCGTCTCCAGTGCTTCCATTGCCGAGCCAGCCTGGCCGAGGACTGAGTGCTTGGGCGGAGAATGATCTTGCCCCGCCGTTGCATTAGTGGCGCCTGCATCGCCCTAATCTGTCTCTCGACGGCGCCGGCGTATGCCCAGGAGACTGCGGCGGATCCGCCGGCAGGGCAAAACCCATCCTGGCTTAGCGGCGATCTTGCCGCCGCGCGCGCTGAAGGCACCCTCACGGTCTATGCCTCGATGAACGAGCAAGAGGGGCTACCGCTCTGGAAGCTGTT
>Ga0306922_10008017_pt1 | contig 10241 bp, 7 predicted proteins | sample sta12Cox44000082_FD_203758 | JGI IMG/M metagenome (GOLD analysis project Ga0306922, IMG submission 203758) | Lab enrichment of tropical soil microbial communities from Luquillo Experimental Forest, Puerto Rico - statoxic.12C.oxic.44.000.082 (v2)... | ecosystem: Environmental > Terrestrial > Soil...
CTTGCCGTCGCGGTTGTGACGGCGCCAAACCGGATGCTATCCTCCTTTTCATGGAGGAATCCCTCAATTCTGTCGTTCAGGAACGTTCCTCTGCCTCGATCGAACACTCCGGGCGGCAGCTCGAAGCGCTGCTTGAAGTCAGCGAAATGATCGCGCAGCAGCGCGACCTGAAGGCACTTTTCCACGAGTTGTCCGAGCGCCTGCACAAGGTTCTGCAATTCGATTTTCTTGCCTTGATTCTTTACGACGCCACGCGCAATACCATGCGCCTCCACACTCTCGAAATGCAAGAGCCCACACAGGAAAAACCGATCCAGGAAATGCCGGTGGAGACTTCACCATCGGGCTGGGTATGGCAGAATCAGCAGCCGTTTGTCTCGCTCGACACCTCCAAAGAGACGCGTTACCCCGACTTCATGCAGCGCTTGCAGCGTGAGGGTGTTTACACAATTGCAATCCTACCGCTGACCACAGCGCAGCACCGCCTCGGCGCGATGAGTTTCGGGCGGTACGTCCCGCAGGGAATGACCGATGCCGAACTCGATTTCATGAAGCGGGTTGCAGCCCAGGTGGCGGTCGCAGTCGACAACGCCATTAACTTTGAAGCCGCAAAGGCATATCAGAAACAACTGGCCCGCGAACGCGACCGTCTGAAAGTGCTGCTCGAGATAAACAATCTTCTTGTCAGCACGCGCGACGTATCCGCCCTTTTCAAAGGCATCGTCTCATCGCTCAAACCAGTCGTGCCCCACGATTACACAAGCCTCGCGCTTCTCGATGGCGCCGGAGGCGTGCTCAAAATCCACGCGCTGGATTTGCCGGCGCCTTCGGCGGCGCCCAAAACCGAATTTGCCGTTCCACTCGAGGGTTCTCCCGCGGGGCATGCGATCACCACGGGCCAGGTCCTCATTGCGCGCCGGGCAGACATCGAGCGATTCCACCCCGACGTGAGCCAGTTTCTGATCGGCCAGGGAGTCCAGATCCTTTGTTGCGTCCCGCTCACGACCCACACGCGGACCTTTGGCACCATCAATTTTGCCAGCCGCAACCCTGAGGCCTTTTCAACTCCTGACGTTGAATTGCTTCAGCAAGTCGCCGGACAAGTTGCCATCGCCCTCGAAAATGCCCTTGCCTTCAAGGAAATTGACGCCCTCAAAGACAAGCTCGCCGTCGAAAAGCTTTATCTCGAAGAGGAAATTCGCAGCGAAATCAACTTCGAGGAAATCATCGGCGACAGCCCGGCTTTGCGCCGCACGCTTTCTCAGGTGGAGCTTGCGGCCCCGGCCGGGACGACCGTGTTAATCCTCGGCGAAACCGGCACCGGCAAGGAACTGATCGCCCGCGCAATCCACAATCTCAGCCCGCGCCGCGAGCGCACCTTCGTCAAGGTGAATTGCGCTGCCATTCCCGCCGGGCTGCTCGAGTCGGAACTCTTCGGGCACGAGCGCGGTGCTTTTACCGGGGCGTTGGCGCAGAAGATCGGCCGGTTCGAATTCGCGGACCGGGGCACACTGTTTCTCGATGAAGTGGGCGACCTCCCGCTCGAGCTGCAGCCCAAATTGCTGCGTGTCCTGCAGGAACAGGAATTCGAGCGGGTTGGCGGAAACCGAACCCTGCATGTGGACGTGCGTGTCGTCGCGGCGACCAACAACGACCTCGCCGCGCTGGTCGCCGAGCGGAGGTTTCGCAGTGATCTTTACTACCGCCTGAACGTCTTCCCGATCCAAATTCCCCCTCTCCGCGAACGTCCGGAAGACGTTCCGCTACTGGTGCGCTATTTCGTCCAAAAATTCAGTCGCCGGCAGAACAAAACCGTCGTGTACATCCCCTCGAACGTAATGGAAGCGCTGGTAAATTACCCCTGGCCCGGGAATGTTCGGGAACTCGAAAATCTGATCGAGCGCGCCGTGCTGCTTTCTCCGGGGCCGGAGCTGCGCGTGCCCCTCGCCGAACTCAAGGAAGCCTATCCGTCTTCCGTCCTCGTCGCCGCGCCGGTCGATATCCCGCGGCTTCCTTCGCCGCAGCCCGCTCCAGCACCCCCGGCGAGCGCCTTGAGCACGCTCGATGAGACGCAGCGCCAGCACATCCTCCGAGTTCTGCGGCAAACCGAGTGGCGCATCGCCGGCCCGCACGGCGCGGCTGCCATTCTGGGGATGAAACGCACGACCCTCCAGGCACGGATGAGAAAGCTGGGCATCAAGAGGCCGGTTTAGTCACAGCATGCTTGGCTTGTATAGGCCAACTGTGTTTTCCTAGTAGATAGCCTATGGCACGGTTTGCCGCATTACCGAAATCACTCCGGATTGGCCTCGCCGCAGGCCTGCTTGCCGCTCTTGTGATCTCTCTGTTCCCCGCCTCTTCGCTCGCCCAATTACCGGTGATCCGCTTCGTTCGAGACCCGGATCCAGCCCCCGAATTTAAGGTCAAAGACTTACAGGGCAATGACCTCAACCTGGCCTCGGCGCGGGGCAAAGTTGTCCTTCTTAATTTCTGGGCGACCTGGTGCGGACCTTGCCGTGCGGAAATTCCCAGTCTGATCGCCCTGCAAGAGCACTATAAGGATCAACTCCAGATTATCGGGCTGGTTGTCGATCAGGATGACGAGCAAGAACTGCGCAGCTTCGTCAAAGGAGAGGGTCTGAACTATCCGGTGGCCCTTGCGCCCGGAAAAACCCGGATAGACTACGGCGGGATCGCCGCGCTGCCCACGCTGTTCGTCATTAATTCAGAGGGGAAGGTTGTGCAAAAGCACGTCGGGTTGTTCAACCCTTCTCTGTATGAGGCCGAGGTGCGCGCTCTGCTCGGCCTGCCCGTGGCGGTGAAGGTCGAGACCTTCGATGATACCGGCGAAGTCTTCCTGAAACACGCCGACCGCGCCACCATGCTGCCCGGCGTGGACACGAGCGCTCTCACTCCCGAGCAGCGCAATGCCGCCCTGCACAAATTCAACGCTGAATCCTGCTCCTGCGGCTGCAAATTTACGCTGGCGCAGTGCCGGATTTATGATCCCAACTGCCAGATGAGCAAAGACCGTACCGCCGCCATCGTGAAAGAGGTTTCTTCTCCTCAGGAAAAAGGCACTCCCGAAGCGCCCGCGAGTCCGCAAAGTCCGGCCCCTGCTCCCGCGCCAGCCAATGCTGCTCGTCCGCCGGCCGCTAGCGAAGCCCCTAAGCCCTGACGTCCTCGGTGCCGGCGGCTTCTTCCTTTCCGTTTGCGACCCTTGCTGTTTGTTTGTCTGGCAGACTAAACTCATGAGCAATCCGGATGACAGCATTCGGCTTCTCGAGGAGGTCCTCATGAATCGTCGTGTCCTTATTCTTGCCGCGCTGCTAGCGATCGGCGGATTCTTCGCAGTCCATGGGGCTTTTTCGCAAAGCGATGCGCAGTCGAAGCGTCGCGTCATCAATTTGCCGGAGCGCTCGCCCCAGGCTCCGTTCAGCAATGCCATTCTGGTGGGCGACACGCTCTATCTGTCCGGAAATATCGGTCTTGATCCGAAGACGGGCAAAGCTCCCGACAAAATCGAAGACGAGATCAAGCTTCTGCTGGACGCCTACAAGACGCTTTTGACCCAAGCCGGTTTCACGATGGACGACCTCGTGTATGTCCAGATTTCCTCGACCGACCTCGCCTACTACGACAAATTCAACGCCATCTACAAAACCTATTTCACACGAGACCTTCCGACGCGGCAGTTTATCGGCGTGGCCTCCCTCTTGCGGGGCGGCCATTTCGAGATGCAAGCGATCGCCGCACGCCACTAGTTTCAAGGGGCGAGAAGGAAAAAGGGGCTTGACCGGGTCCGAGAATGTAAATATACTTAACGGTGTTAAGGAGTTTGCCTTTGGGCGTTAAAGAACGCAAGGCGCGGCAGAAGAAGTTCCTGCGCCAGGAGATCCTCGACGCGGCCAGCGAACTCTTCGTCAAAGAAGGCTATGAAAACGTCTCCATGCGCCGCATCGCCGACAAAATCGAATATTCCCCGACGACCATCTACCTGTATTTCAAGGATAAAGCGGAACTGCTCGAACAGGTTTGCCAGGAGACTTTTGCCCGCCTCAGGCAAGTGCTGGTGCGCATTGAGGAGCTGCCCGGCGATCCGATCGAGCGCCTCAAGCGGGGCCTGGTTGCCTACGTCAAGTTCGGCCTTGAAAATCCCCATCATTACCGGGCGACGTTCATGATGCCGATTCCCGAAGGATTCGACGAGGAGAAGTACGCAAATCCGGACTCCCCAGGCATGCAGGCATTCGATTTTCTGAGGCGCCGTGTCTATGACTGCATGGCCGTCGGTCGTTTCCGCAAACTCGATCCGGAACTGGTTAGCCAAACGCTTTGGGCGGGGGTCCACGGCGTTACCTCCCTCCTGATCATCCATTGCAAAGGATTCCCCTGGGTGGGCACAGACCAACTTATTCATTCCATGGTCGATACGCTCGTTGCCGGGCTATCGCCGGGGAAGGTGTAGGTATGGGAAAAAAATTTAACCGGAACTTAACGCTGTTCACTGATAGAGCGTTGTTACTTTTCTCGGCCCTGTTTCGTATTCCCATTACCAGCCGGCTCCGGAGTTAGCCCATGGCGCTACTTGCTCGTCGCAACCTCTTTCACGACCGTATCCGTTTCGCCGTCACCCTGACCGGAATTGTGTTTGCCCTGGTCCTCATCATCATCCAGTTCGGCCTGTTCCTCGGCTTCACCACCACGACCTCGAACAACATCGACCACTCGGGCGCCGACATCTGGATCGTTTTTCACGGCGTCGGCTACTTCGACACCGGGCGCATGTTTTCCGAGCGCAAGTTCTACGAGGTGCTTTCCGTTCCCGGCGTGCGGCAGGCCGAAAAATACATTCAGAATTTCGCCTACTGGAAAAAACCCGATGGAGGAGTGGAAAACGTTCAGGTCATCGGGTTCCATCCCGGCAGCGGACTAGGCGAACCCTGGAATGTCGTTGAGGGCAGTGTCCTCGCCGTGAAACTCGAGGACGGCGTCATCGTGGATGAACTGTACAAAGAAAAACTTGGCGTTTCGAAAATCGGCGACCGTGTCGAAATCGGCGACCATCGCGCCCGCGTTGTGGGATTCACGCGTGGCATTCGCTCCTTTACCACCTCCCCGTTTGTCTACACCTCTTTCAAGAATGCCCTGAACTACACCCGGCCGGAGGCCCGCGAAGACCAACTCGCTTACATCCTGGTGACGGTCGCGCCTGGAGTTAGATCCCGTGAGGTGCTCGAAAGCCTTCGCGCGCGCCTGACGGATGTGGACATCTACACCCGCGAGGAGTTCAGTCGCCGCACGCGCTTCTACTGGATGTTCACGACCGGTGCCGGCCTCGCGGTTCTCACGGCCGCTCTCATGGGACTGGTGGTAGGCGTCGCTGTCGTGGCCCAGACGATTTACGCCGCCACGATGGATCACATCCGCGAGTACGGCACCCTCAAGGCCATGGGAGCCACCAACGGCTATCTCTACCGCGTGCTGATCGAGCAGGCGGCCTGGAGCGCCGTGCTCGGCTACGCGTTCGCGATGTTCGCGGCGCACTTCATCGTCCAAGCCAGCGAGAAAGGAGGCGCCCTCATCCTGCTGCCGCCGGCCATGAAAATCGCAATGCTGGTCCTTGCGGTTTTCATGTGTATCGCCGCTGCGCTTGTTTCCATTAACAAAGTCACGCGGATCGATCCCGCGATGGTTTTTCGAGGTTAGGAGAGGTTAGGAAAGGAGTTTCTTATGTCTGAAGCCACCAATAGCGGGCCAATCGAATCGGCCTTCGTAACCGGCGCGACCGGCCTACTGGGGAACAATCTCGTGCGCCTGCTCGTCTCCCGCGGCGTGCGCGTCCGCGCGCTCGCTCGTTCCCGCGAAAAAGCCGCAAAACAGTTTGGGAGTCTTCCGATCGAAACCGTCGTCGGAGACCTGAGCAACGTGCGGGCCTTCGCTTCCGCGCTCGAGGGTGTCGACCTCATTTTTCACACCGCGGCGTTCTTCCGCGACAACTACAAGGGCGGCAAGCACTGGAAGGAGCTTTACGACGCCAATGTCAGTGGCACGAGCGATCTGCTCTTTCATGCGCACAGGGCTCGTGTGCGGCGATTTGTGCACACCAGCTCGGTGGCGGTTCTCGCCGGCAGGCGCGGTCAGCTGATCGATGAAACCATGCTGCGAACCGCCAAGGACGCCGACGACTACTACCTCAGCAAGATCCTTTCTGACCGTGCCGTCGAGGCCTTCCTCGGGAAGCACCCCGACATGTGGGCCTCGATGGTCCTGCCCGGATGGATGGTTGGCCCCGGCGACCTGGGTCCCACCTCCTCCGGGCAAGTGATCCTCGATTACCTCGACCAGAAGCTGCCGGGAATTCCTCCGGCGACATTCTCTGTCGTCGATGCTCGGGATGTTGCCGAAGCGCACTGGCGCGCTGCTTCGCGAGGCCGCCGCGGCGAGCGCTATCTGGCCGCGGGACGCCACATGTCCATGGGCGAACTGTTCCGTGTTCTCGAGCGAGTCTCCGGAGTTACGGCGCCGCGCTTCGAGGTTCCCTTTCCCCTGCTCTTCGCGCTCGCTCGAGCGAACGAACTCTGGAGCCGCATGACGCGAAAACCCGCGCTCGTCAGCATGGCCACGGTTCGACTCATGAAGAGCGAGCGCGACCGCACGCACTTCGACCACGAGAAGAGCGGGCGAGAACTCGGCCTGGTCTTTCGCCCGGTCGAAGAGACCTTGCGCGACACGATTTGCTGGTATGCCAAGAACGGGTGGCTCAAAAACAGCAGCGCGCTGCGCGCCGCCTTCGACCGCGCCGGGGAGTCGGCATGCTAGGTCAAGCGAACACGGCTTTAGAGCACGACATCGTCATTCGCGCAAGAGGGCTCAGCAAGATCTACCGCGAAGGCGGGGCCGAGCTCCGCGCGCTCTCCGACGTCGACCTTGACATCCATTCCGGCCAGCTAACCTTGCTCATGGGTCCGTCCGGCAGCGGCAAAACCACGCTTCTTTCCATCCTTGGCTGCATTCTCGGCGCTTCGTCCGGGCGCCTGGAGCTTCTTGGCGAGGAAGTCACCTCGCTTCCCGAACGGGAACTTCCGCGGATCCGCAGGGAACACATCGGGTTTGTTTTTCAAGGCTTCAACCTGTTTCCGACGCTTCGGGCCATCGAAAATGTCGCGCTCGCGATGGACGTGCGCGGCATTCGCGGAGCTGAAGCACGCCGGCGCGCCGAGGAACTTCTCGTTGAAGTGAACCTCGGGGACCGCATCGAGGCATTTCCCCGAGATCTCAGCGGCGGCCAGAAACAACGCGTGGCCATCGCCCGCGCTTTGGCCGGCGACCCGCCCATTGTGCTCGGCGATGAGCCTACCGCCGCGCTCGATTCCACGAGCGGCCAGGCGGTCATCGAGCTCCTGAAGCGGCTCGCTCACCGGCATGGCCGCGCCGTCGTTCTGGTTACCCATGATCCGCGCGTCCTCTCCTACGGCGATCGCATCCTGCACCTCGAGGATGGCCGCCTTGCCCGCGAGGAAGCCGCGCCTCGACCGAGCCGAGCCCACCCGTTTCCCTCCGCGGAGCGGGCGGTCGAGGTTTCCGATGCGGTTCGATCCGAATTCAACCAGGGAGTGTCGTCATGAAACGATCGAACTATGTCCTCGCGGCCGCCGCGGCTCTGTTCCTCCTGTCCACCGTCCAGTTCCTGCGCGGCCGGGGACATGCCGTCAAAGCCGCGACCGCCACGGCTCCCGCCTTTCTGAACCAGGGGTCGATCACCGCTCCTGGCCGCGTCGAAGCCCTGTCCGAAGAGATCCGCGTCAGCTCCGAGCTCGGCGGCCGGCTGCGCAGCGTTTTGGTTGAAGAAGGAGACCGCGTGCAAAAGGGCCAGATCCTGGCGCAGCTTGAAAATGAAGACTACCTAGCACGTGTCGGAAGCGCCGAGGCCACGCTCTCCGAACGCCGGGCCGAACTCCTTCGAACCGTGAACGGGGCGCGCTCCGAGGAGCGCCGTGCGGCGGAAGCCAGCGTCGAAGCCGCGAAAGCGGTCCTCGAAAATGCCCGCAAAGAAGCGGAACGCCGCCGCAAGCTCGCCGACCGCGACATGATTTCCCGCGATGAAGCCGAAAGGTATGAGCGCGTGTACCAGGTTGCCCGCGCCGAATACGACCACGCTTCCGAAGAGTTCTCGCTCGTGGATGGGGAGGCGCGGGAGGAAGATCGTCGCCGCGCCGAGGCCGCCGTCGCTGCGGCCCAGGCGCAGCTTGCCGAAGCGCGCGCCTACCTTCAAAAAACCTATGTGCGCGCTCCGATCGACGGGGTCATTCTTCGAAAACTCCGGCACGCCGGGGAAAGCGTCTCGACGCAGTTTGATTCTCCGATCGTTACCCTTGCCGATGATTCCGTGCTGCGGGTCCGCCTCGATGTCGACGAGACCGATGTGGCCGGTCTCTGCGTCGGCCAGCCCGCCTTTGTCACCGCCGAAGCGTATGGCGCGAAGAAATTCACCGGCCGGGTCATCCGCGTGGGTCGCATTCTCGGAAGGAAGAACGTGCGCACCGACGAACCGAGCGAGCGTGTGGATACCAAAATCCTTGAGACTCTTGTCGAACTCGACCCCGGTCAGAGTCTGCCGCTGGGACTGCGGGTGGACTCGTATGTAGAGATACGACGCCCGGGCCCAGAGAGCGCCCGAAATCCCTAAAGGCATGTGCCCATATATGGTCCAAAAACGACATGCTACAATCAGGTCATGTGCCAATATATGGTCTAATGGCACGTCTTGACGATGCTGTAATATTACCGAATATATATGAAAATACGACCCTTATACGCGATGCCCTTCATGTACGAGGTGGTCATCTCCTTGCTCCGGAATGGGGATAAAGAGAGACAGGGAATGCTTCGCATTACAACGGAAACCAAACGCGGAAGGACGGTCTTAACCGTAGAGGGCCGCATCGCGGGGGCGTCGGTCTCGGTGCTTGAGCAGTGCTGGCGCGACCTACACGCCGCGTCTCCGCGCCAAAAGTTTAGTGTAAGCCTTTGCGGTGTCAGCTTCATCGACAATGCCGGGAAGGTTCTGCTGAAAGAGATGCATCGCCGTGGAGCGGACCTTCTCGCGGAAGGCTGCCTGAATCAGGCTATCGTCGACGAGATCGTTGAGTCGGAAAAGCACACGCCGCGGACCACCAAGAGCGGCAAAGGTTCTCCCATTATCTTCTACGTCGCGCTGCTCAGCCTAGTTCTGTCGCCCGCTCTCGCGCGTGCGCAGGGTAATCCCGCTTTGCCTGGCCCAGGCCCGAGCGGGACGCTAAAGCTCACTCTCGCCGAGGCCGTGGCCCTGGCCGTCAAGCAGAATCCGACCGAGCAAATCGCCTTGCTGAACGCCTCGGAAAGCGTGCAGGACAAGAACATTACGCTCGCCGAACTGCTTCCCCAGGCCAACCTGCGCGTGGCCGACTCGGCCAACCGCGTCAACGTCAAGGCGGAGTTCGGCGGGCTGCCTCTATTCCCGGGCGTGCCGGGACACATCGGGCCTTTCCAGCTGTTTTCAGCAGGTCCCACTTTCGGCAGTAGCGTGTTTGATTTGTCGCTTTGGAAGCGCTACAAAGCGTCGCGCAGCAATGTCGACGAGGCCAAAGCCAATAGCCTCAGCACGCGCGAACAGGTCATTCTTCTGGTCGTTTCGCAGTATATCGGCACGCTGCGCGCGGTCGCCAACGTCGAAGCTTCAAAGTCTCGTGTCGACCTCGCGAAGGCGCTTTATGACCAGGCCGCTGACCTTCAAAAGGAAGGCGTCGGCACTGGCATCGATACGCTGCGAGCCAACGTTGAGTTACAGAACGAGAACCAGCGCCTCATCGAAGCGGTAAACGACCGCGAGGCTTCGCTATTTGGCCTCAGCAAGCTTCTGAACCTCGACCCACGCCAGAAAATTGAACTTGCTGACACCTTGAGCTTCTTCGAAACACCGCAGCCGGACGTCGAAGCCAGCATTGACCTGGCTCTCGCGGGCCGCGAGGAATGGAAGGCCATTCAGGCGCAGGAGAAGTCGGCAAGACTCGAGAAGGAGTCGGCGCAGTACGAGCGCCTTCCATCGGTCCGATTTGACGGGAACTGGGCCTACTACGGAAGCTCGCCCACGGCTGCTATTCCGACCTATCAATACCAGGGCTCGCTCAATATGCCGATTTTTACCGGCGGCCGGATCAAAGCCGAAATCGTCAAAGCCGACCTCGAACTGCAAAAAGTCG
>Ga0306922_10008021_pt1 | contig 10239 bp, 6 predicted proteins | sample sta12Cox44000082_FD_203758 | JGI IMG/M metagenome (GOLD analysis project Ga0306922, IMG submission 203758) | Lab enrichment of tropical soil microbial communities from Luquillo Experimental Forest, Puerto Rico - statoxic.12C.oxic.44.000.082 (v2)... | ecosystem: Environmental > Terrestrial > Soil...
GTCGCCCTTTCCTCGCCTGCTCACGGTTGATAACGACTACGGTCGCAGCGAGGGCGGCGCACAACCATCGCCCCGAGGGGCGATGTTTAGGGCCGGTTGGGGTTAGAGCTAAGCGGGGCCGCAGAGGGGTTGGTCGATCAGACCCGGCGCACGAACCGAGTCAATTCGGCGCGGGAGTTGATGCCCAGCTTGGCGAACGCACTGCGGATGTGGGTTTTCACCGTATGGGGGGAGAGGTGCAGCTGCGCGGCGACGGCGCGATTGGTGACGCCCTGTGCGATGAGGTTGACGACCTTGAGCTCGGAGTCGGTAAGACTGTCCCAACCCGCTTTCGCCCGCGGCTGGCTGACGATACGACGTTCCACACCTAGCCGGCGCAACTCGCGGCCCACCCGGCGCGCAGCGCCGAGCGCTTCATGCCGCATGTAGGTGTCGAAAGCGGCGTTGAGCTGATCAACCGCCTCGCCACTACGGCCACTGCGTGCGAGTTCAGTGCCCGCATCCTCGGCAGCTATGGCGTAAAGAATCGGCCGCGACAACGAGCGAAGCGTGTCCGCGGCCGCCACCAGCGCCTGGGCGTCACGCTCGAGTATTCCGCGGGCATAGCCGGCGACCCCGGCGAACACTGGGATCGCCGGCCGCTCACGCTCGAGCAGGTCAATCGCCTGTAGGACGCGCGCATGCAAGCCGGCATCAGCGGCGGCCGACGCCACCCGCGCAGCCAACATGACCCGCTTTAAGGCGTGGGGCCCGAGTGGTGACCCAATGAGGGCGACGCCGGCGAGCCAGCGCATCGCATCATGGATGTCGTCGCGCTCCCAGGCCGCCAGCGCGAGCACATGCGCCACTGCCCGACCTACGAGAGATGAGCCAGCGCGGTGGGCGTCGCGCACGTCATTAACCGTCTGCTGCAATAAGTTTCGATCGCCTGTGCACGCCGCCACCTCAGCGAGAATCACCGAGCGGATCATGCCCGGCTCAGCCACGCCGGTCCCCCGGGGGGGCGGCAGGGATTCAGCCGCGGCGCGCGCAGCTGACAACCGACCGTTGGACATATGGACCAGCCCGTCGATCATGGTCCAGAGATCAAGGGCCATCGCATCGCGTTCCCGGCGGACTTGCTGCATTCCGTCGGCGACCTGAGCCGCGGCATCATCCAACCGGCCGACCACCGCCAGCAGCATTGCGTAATGCACTGCGGCCAAGTCACGAGCCGCGGTCACACCACTTGCGCGGGCGAACGGGCAAATGTCCTCGAGGCGGCGGAGGGCACGGCCAGGGTACCCCTCACCACCGTCGAGCAAGGCCAGGGTGACCTCGACCAGGATCGTGGCCTCGGGATCACCGGTCGCTCCGGCGGCCGCGGCAGCTTCATCGGCCGCCGCGCGCTGCTCCATAGATTGGTCTTGCAGCGCAAGGTTGTAGGCCAGCCACGCGAGATGCCGTGCCCGGGTGACCTCGCTGACCTTGACCAACTGCAACGCTCGGCGATTCTCCTCGACGCGCCGTTGCGTGCTGTGCTTATTGAGCGTTGCCAGGCGCAGGCGGATTTCGGCTTCCTCTTCCGGTGACACCGCCTCCGATAGCGCCGCAACGGCCAAGTCTTCGGCCTCCTGATAGCGGCTGGCTCGGTTGAGCAACTCCACCGTTTCGGCGACCAGTGGCCCATGTTCCTGGTCTTGGGCGGGCAATAGCTCCAACGCACGCTTGCTCAAATCGGCAGCCGCACTGGCGTCACTGTGGCCAACGGATTGTGCGGCTTGCCGCAGCACGCCGATCGCCTCCGTGTCCCCAGGCTCGGCGCTGCGTGCGAGCTGCATGGCCACCTCGGCCGGGGCCGCGCCGATATTCAGCATGACCGACGCCGACTGGCGCTCCATGGCTCGCCGCAGCGACTGCGGCAACGACTGCCGGGTGCACTCGCGCAACAAATCGTGCCGAAACCTCAGCCGCTCACCGTCTTCGACGAGCAGATCGGCGCGCACCGCCTCGTCGAGAGCCGACAGCAACGATGCCGGCTGGCGTTCCAACATCGCGGCCAGCAGTCCGGCCGAGAACCGGTCGGGCAGCACCGCCGCCACTCGCACCACCTCGCTCGCACCGGGCGAAAGCATGTCTAGGCGCTGCTGGATAGTGGCGCCCAGACGCCGCGGCAGCGCGTGTCCGGTGGCCACCGCACGCCCGCCGCTGACGTTGAGTCGGCCCTCCTCGCCCAGACCCCCGACGAGCTCGGTGACCAAGAAGGGGTTTCCGTGCGCCTTGCTGGCCAAATTCAGCAAAGATTCATCCACGCTCGCCCGCACGACGTCCTGGACCATGTCGGCAACCGCGTCCGGCGACATCGCGCCGACCCGCACAACTGCCGCCCCCGCGCGCTGCAGCACCGACAAGGTCTCCTGCACCGCCGGCCCGCCCGCCCCCGTGCGCGCGGTCAACACCCACAACACCGCAGCATCCGGCCGCACGGTGGTGAGCGATCGCAGTGCCAATAACGTGCCGTTATCGGCCCAGTGGATGTCCTCCAAGACGATCGCCACCGGGGTCTGCGCGGCCGCCGCATAAATCGCGTCGGCCAGATCGTGCACCACCCAATAGCTCAGATCCGCCGAGTCGCCCAGCCGGCGCAGCGCCTCAACATCACCGACCGGGGGATCGGCGCGCAGCGTCGCCATGAACAGCGAGAAAAACGGCACCGCCTGCTGATACTCGAACGCCTCACCGAACAGGGCGCGCACCCCGGACTTGTCGGCCAGCGCTATCACCTCGGTCAGCAACCGAGTCTTGCCAATGCCCGGCGGGCCCTCGATGACCAGCACGCCCCCTCGACCCTGTGCTGCTGCCGTAACCCGCGCGCCGATCAGTTTCAGCTCGTCCGCCCGCCCCCGAATTGGCGGAGTGACCAGCCGCTGACCGCCGACATCAAACACGCCGGTTGAAGGACCCACGGGGTGTCCTGTCTCCCGTTTACCGGACTGCCACTGCAGTGCTGGTAATTGTAGGCATCCGCCCACGCCACAGCTCTCGATCCCGCCACCGTGATCGCCGGTCATGAGCTTCGACGGATGCGCGCCGATCGCTCGGGTCATGTCAACGGGTCGATGTCTTCTATGAATTTTCTATGAAGGCATGCTGGCCCTGCCGGCCTGAGCATGCCCGAAAACAGAGGAATCACGTTCGAATAACTGTTTGAGGCAACAGGTTCGACATCGGCCGGTTGGCAGTGCGAATCGGTGCCAGCCGACCATCACGAGAATCATGAGCAAGATTGCGGCCGGCGACACCACCAAATCCGGTGTCGGCCATGGGCTCTGGCCGAACGAGAACATCAACGGCGAAAAGAGCGGCGTATATCGAGACATCCACGGATGGGGGATCATCGGCGACGCCTCGCGGCCGCCCGCTACGGGGCCCATCAGCGAAAGGGCCTAGCCGATCAGTGAAGCCAATGTGTAAGCTGCGTCACACCGACCGGGTACCAGCAACCACGCTGGGCCTCGCGGCCGGCACTAGGGGGGCACCTCGTCGGCCGGGAAAGCCGGATCGAAAGGTGTTGGCTGTGAGCACGAGGCGCAAGCGGCGGAATGCCGGCCGGATCTTCGGCAAGATATGGCTCCCCGTGGTGATGCTCGTCGTGGGCATGGTCGTCTTTTACGGCGTGAACAAGGTTCGACAAAGCTCCGACGCGATCAGCAATCCGCCCGTTACCCACTCCATTCCCGCCACCGTTGTGCAGATCAATCCAAAGAATGTCACCTACGAGGTGTTTGGAACCCTCGGCGGTGGCGGGAAAGTGACGTACGCGAACCTCAACAGCGAGCCGATCGAAGTCACGCTGGCGTCGCTTCCCTGGTCTCATTCGGAAACGACGATGGCGGCCTCGGCCACATTGAGCCTCGTCGCGCAGGTCGACGGAAGTTCGGTGGGCTGTCGAATCAAGGTCAACGGCGAGGTCCGCGATGAGCACTCCGTGAATCATGAAGGCGCGGCCGTCGCGTGCACGGTGACCGCAGCATGACCACCGCCGAGCCGGACACGCAACCGATCGATGTCGAACAGGTGAAACGCCCTCGTGCCGCGAAACTGCTTCGGACGCTGGCGATTCCGATTGTCATTTTCTGGGTGCTGGCCGCAGTGGTGACGAACGTGTTCGTGCCGTCCATCGAGAAGAACACGGCGGCCAACGCGGAGGCCGAGGTCCCCCGTGACGCGCCGTCGTCGCAGGCGGCGATCGTTGAAGGCCAAGCATTCCGCGAATCCGACTTCACCAGTGCCGCCGTCATTCTGATGGAGACCCAGGGCCGCAAGCTCGGTGAGCAGGACCATCAGTACTACAACGAGTTGGTCCGCCGGCTAGAGCAAGACAAAAAGCACGTGCAGTCACTTTTGAACCTGTGGGGCAAGCCGGTGACCATGTCGGGGCAGCAGAGCGCCGACGCCGAAGCCGCGACGCTCACCGTACGGCCCACCGGCGACCTGGGGGACGCCAGCTCGAATCACTCGATTGCCGCCATTCGAGACATCGTGGCGAAGGTACCGAAACCGAGCGGCCTGAATGTCTATGTCAGCGGACCATCCCCGCTCGCTACTGACACCCTGCACGCCGCGGACGAAAGCCTGACCACGCTGACGATCGTGACGATCGTCCTGATCATCATCATGCTCCTCATCGCTTACCGCTCGGTTACCAGAGCGCTGATACCACTGGCCGGAGTGCTCATTATTTTGGCGACGGCGCGGGGCGTCGTCTCGTTCTTCGTCGGGCTGCATGTGCTCGGCATTTCGTCGTTCGCCACGAACATGGTCGTGGCTTTGGTGCTGGGTGTCAGCACGGACTACGGCATCTTCTTTATGGGTCGGTACCACGAGGCGCGTCGAGCGGGATACGACAAAGAAGCTGCCTACTACACGTCGGTCACGAACACAGCGCGCGTAATCCTGGGATCGGGCATGGCGATCTCCGGGGCGACGCTGTGCTTGAGCCTCACCAAGCTGAATTACTTCCGCACCCTGGGGCCACCCTGTTTTGTGGCGATGGTGGTCGTCGTCGTCTCGGCGCTGACCTTCGGCCCCGCTCTGCTCACACTGGGCAGCAAGGTCAGATGGTTGGACGCACCGAGGCCGACGAGCCCGATGTGGCGCCGACTTGGCACCGCTATCGCCCGGTGGCCGGTACCGATAATCGCGGTGGCCGCGTTGGTAATTCCTCTGGCAATTTTAAATCTCGCCAGCTACAAGGTGAGTTACAACGACCGAGACTTCGCGCCCCCCAGTGTCGAGTCCAGCAAAGGTTATGCGGCTGCCGATCGACACTTCCCGAAGAGTGAGCTGTCCACCGACGTGCTCTACGTGCAGTCGGATCACGACATGCGCAACACCACCGACATGATCACCTTGGACCGGATCGCCAAGAGCATTTTCCACGTTCCGGGCATCGCGCTGGTCCAAAGCGTCACCCGACCCAACGGCCGGGCCCTCGAACACGCTTCGCTGCCCTACGCCTCGGGCTCGCTGGGGACCAAGATCGGCGAGAACATCGGTTTCCTACGTGACCGCGTAGCCGATATCGACACGTTGGCGGCCCGCACGGGAAACATTCTCGAAGCAACCCAGCGACTGGAGGATATGACCGGCCAGCTCGCCGTTGGCACCCACATATCGCGCGAATCCGCGGAGCGGTTAAAGGTCCTCTCCGACGAAGCGCGAGACCACCTGGCCGATTACGACGATTTCTTCAGGCCAATGCGCAGCTACTTCTACTGGGAAAAGCACTGCTTTGACATTCCGATATGCCAGGCTCTTCGTTCACTGCTCGAGTCATTCGACAGCGTCGACGAGCTGACCGATGAGCTAGGGAACACGGTGCGTGGCCTCGCCATTATCGACACGGTGACCCCGCAGCTCGTCCAACAGGAACACTCCATTGTCACAAACCTGAGAACGATACAGTCCTTGACGTACACGCTGCAAAGCACCTTCCATGCGCTGATCCCACAGCTGGAATCCACCATTCACCCGCTGGTCGATATGGCGCAGTCGTTCGATAACGCGAAGAATGACGACTTCTTCTTCTTGCCGCCGGACGCGCTCAAAACGGCCGATTTCCAGGTCGGCATGAACTTCTTCATGACCGCCGACGGCAAGGGCGCCCGCATCATCGTCTATCACGCGGGTGAGGCCATGAGCCCCGAAGGCATCAACCAAATAAAGCTTGCGGCTGCCGCCGCGCAGGAATCCCTCAAGGGAACGCCGCTATCGAACGCAAAGATTTACGTGGCCGGTGCATCCTCGAACTATCGTGATATTCAAGACTTTTCGTTTAACGACTTGATAATCATGATGCTTGCGACGTTCGGACTGGTGTTCCTGATCGTCCTGCTCATTACCAGGGCCCTGGTCGGCGCCATCGTGGTACTCATCACCGTGATCCTCGCCTATGCCGGAAGCCTGGGACTGGCCACCTTGATTTGGGAGACCTTCCTGGGCATAACGCTGCACTGGCTGACCATTCCGATCTCGTTCATCGTTCTCGTCGGCGTGGGCTGCGACTACAACCTGTTGCTGCTCTCGCGTTACCGCGAGGAGCTTGGCGCCGGCGTCAAGACCGGTCTGATCCGGGCAATGGCGGGCTCCGGCAACGTGGTAGTCACCGCGGCCTTCGTCCTCGCGGGCACCATGCTCGCGCTGCTTTCCAGCGATGTCGTGAATATCGGCCAAGCGGGCTCAACCATCTGTATCGGATTGATTTTCGACATGTTGATCGTGCGCCTGTTCTTGGTCATGCCGCTCGCCCGGCTGCTGGGTCCCTGGTTCTGGTGGCCCCAGAGAGTTCGAAGCCGTCCCCAGCTTGTCCTGTGAGCTAGCTCGCGGGGGCCGACAGCGACCGCTTCCCCGAGTGGGATCAGGGGATCAGGTCCAAGCAGTCGGGCAAAGCGACCAATCAACGACGGTTTCCCGGCGGGACGAGAATAATCAAGCTTGTTTAACCGTTCAGCGGTTGGCCGGTCTAAGTCAGGTACGCGAGTTCGGAGGCGGCCGTGGATCAACGGCTCGGGAGCTTAGGCGCTCACATCGACCAAGAGTGGACACCGTCGATCGGCTCGGCCAGTGGGGAGGATGTCCTCCGTGACGTTGTTCGGGTCACCTCTGACTCGCTGGGCGACCGGTTGATTGCGGCGTATGCCCTCGGCAGCTTGGCTCACGGTGGCTTCAGCCCATTGGTGAGCGACGTTGACGTCGGTTTGATCCTCACTGATCCGATTCAGGAGTCTGACGCTGACTCGCTGGTTGGCGTTGCCGAGAACGTTCGCTCCATCGGATCACCATTACACGCGCGGGTTTCCGTATTCTGGTGCACAGCAGAGTCTTTCGCTGGTCGCGCCGCTGGTGGCCGGTTTCCTCCGCTTGATCGCCTGTGCCTGCTTGAGCATGGGCGACTCGTTTGCGGAAATGACGTGCGCAGTGGCCTAACGCCTCCCAGCCAAACGGAGCTCCTCATCGCGGGCGCACGATTTGCGCTCGAGGCGCTCGCCGATGACGTGGTGGCCTGCGCGCGTCAACCTGACCGATTGATCGAGGGCGGCATGCGCTGGACAACCAAGATTGCCTTGTTCCCGGTTCGTTTTCTCTTTACTGCCGAGACGGCCCGGGAGGGGACCAACGATGCTGCAGTTCAGCACTATTCGGAGCTGAGCGGAGCGCCCGGTACCGCGCTTGTCCGCGCCGCATTCGACTGGCGAACAAACCCTCCATCTGCCGAACACGCGCTCGCAATGCTGACCGATGACTTCGTCCCGTTGTACGTGTACTACCTAACCGACCACATCCGCCGCCTCGAGTCCATTGGTGAGTCCGAGTTGGCGGGTGCTTTCAGCGACTGGCGATCGCGCCTTCTTGTTGGGACGAGCGGTGCGCCAACTGGGTGAGGCTTGTCCGATTTCGCGTCAATCCGTATCAGAGCCTTGGTGTCCGAGCAGTGCCCCGACCGCCAACTCGGTCATGGCGATATCGGGTTCCTCGCCGGTGATGAATTCCGCATAGAGAAAAGACTCGACGATCCGGACGATGAGGTAGGCCAAGTCGCGCAGTGGAAGTGGTGGGTGCAGGTTGCCCTGCGAGACCTCGTCCTTCAACAGGGTTTCGATCGAGGCCACGAGGCGCGACTGAATTGTGCCGGCGCGCGTGGTGAGAATTCTCAGCGCACGTTCCGGCTCCCGCCGCACGAACTCCCGAAGGAAGTCGGCTTGGTCGACCCCGGCCGCGAAGCGACCGATCGCTCCTGTGATGCGCTGCGCGCCATTGCCGTGGGAGGCCTCGACGGCAGCGGCAAGGGCAGGCTCCGCCAGTGACCACAGAATCTCCCCGAGCAGGTCGTCGCGGCCGCCGACCCAGCGAAACAGGGTCGCCCGGTTTACGCCGAGCTCGGCGGCCAGTTCCTGCATCTCGATGCGGCGTCCGCCCATGAACCAGCGCCGGGCAACCCGGAACGCGTCCAACGCATCCGGCTTGCGCTCCTCCGCCAACATGCGGGACAGCGGTGTTTCGGCGATCGTGCACCTCCGGTGGGTTCAGGCCCTGACGGGCCTATGCATCAGATTATCAAACGTTGCGTATGTGATTAACATCCTATACGTCGCATAGATGCAACAGTATAGAATCTGTTGCATACCACTTACGACGCGGAGATAGCCCGCGATCCGACCAGTACTAAAGGAGTATTGCAATGCGCGTGCTTGACCGTTTCCGCGTCGACGACCGCGTGGCCGTCGTCACCGGCGCGTCCAGTGGCCTCGGAGTCGCGTTCGCACAGGCGCTTGCTGAGGCGGGCGCCCACGTGGTGCTCGGCGCTCGGCGCGTGGACCGCTTGGAGGAGACCCGTGCGCTGGTCGAGGCCGCGGGCCGAAGGGCCGTCGCTGTGCGAACCGATGTGACGGACCCCCGCGACTGCCAGGCTCTGGTGCGTGCCGCGATGGATGAATTCGGGCGGGTCGACATCCTGGTGAACAACGCCGGGGTCGGAACGGCGGTGCCAGCCACTCGCGAGACCCCCGAGCAGTTCCGGTCCGTCGTCGACCTGAACCTCAACGGCTGCTACTGGATGGCGCAGGAATGTGGCCGCGTGATGCAGCCCGGCAGCTCGATCATTAATGTCAGCAGCGTGCTCGGCTTGACCACCGCAGGTCTGCCACAGGCCGCCTACGCGTCGTCCAAGGCGGGGTTGATCGGCCTGACCCGGGACCTCGCCCAGCAATGGACGGGGCGCCGCGGCATCCGTGTCAACGCAATCGCGCCGGGCTACTTCGCATCCGAGATGACCGACCAGTTCGACCAGGAGTACTTCGATTCCACGATCGTGCCGCGCACACTGTGCGGACGGCTCGGTGAACCCGAAGAGCTCAGCGCCGCACTGTTATTCCTCGCCAGCGACGCCAGCAGCTACATCACCGGAATTACGCTGCCCGTCGAAGGCGGAATGCTGACCACCTAGGGAGGTTTTGGTGAAGCAACTCAGCGGCCTGGACGCGACGTTTCTGTACATGGAGACGCCGACGACCTTCGGGCACGTCACGGGCCTGATGATCTTCGAGCGGCCCAGCGCAGACTACGACCCGTTCGCGGCGGTCTATGCCAAGTACGCCTCCCTGGTCGGCGAGCTCGAACCACTGCGCCGCCGCCTCGTCGAGGTGCCGTTCGGCCTCGACCGTCCCTACTGGGTGGCCGACCCCAAGTTCGATCTCGACTTCCATATCAGGGAGATCCATCTGGCCAAGCCGGGCATGGTCGATCAACTGGCTGACCAGGTTTCCCGCATTGTCGGTCGCCCCATGGACCGGACTCGTCCGCTATGGGAGGTCTACGTCATCGACGGCCTGTACAGCGGTCGCTGGGCGCTGCTCACCAAGTACCATCACGCCACCATCGACGGGGCCGCCGGGCAGCTCATGCTGAAGATCCTGACCGATCCCAACCCCGACGCCCCACCGCCGGGCGATAGCCCCCCGTGGGAGGCCGAGCCCCTCCCGAGCACGGTGGACCTGTTGCGGCGTACGGCGGCGCGGCTGGCTCTAAATCCCTTCAGGGCAATGCGCGTTCAAGCGCGGCTCGTTAGCAAGGTCGCCGACGTGGCAGGTGTCACCAGCGTCAGCAGCGCGGCCAACCAGGCCGGGGCGGCGGTCAAGGCCGTCGCCCGACTCGGCCGATCCGACGGGCCGCGCATCTCCCTGCCGACAACGCAGGCCCCGC
>Ga0306922_10008022_pt1 | contig 10239 bp, 8 predicted proteins | sample sta12Cox44000082_FD_203758 | JGI IMG/M metagenome (GOLD analysis project Ga0306922, IMG submission 203758) | Lab enrichment of tropical soil microbial communities from Luquillo Experimental Forest, Puerto Rico - statoxic.12C.oxic.44.000.082 (v2)... | ecosystem: Environmental > Terrestrial > Soil...
CACTGACGAGCCGCGGCGTATCGGTCCCTGCGTTCGCAGGGACGACCACTCGAACCCGGCAGCGACGCGCTTTTGGTGACGCGAAAAAAGGCGCGGCCCCGGTCAGGCGACTGACGGGGCCGCTTTGGGGGCGCGTGATCATCGACGGGGGGCCAGAGATCAACGCGGGGCAAACCTAGCTTTGCCATGTAACGCAGTCGTGACACCTATACTTATCCACAGGCTGCGCGATCAGGCCGTGCGCGGTATCGAAAAACTCGCGGGCGCGGCGACGCGTCAGAAATCGGCAATGCTCAGAACAGCTTGCGATAGACCACAAAGCCCGAATGTTCCGCCACCTTGTCGTAAAGAAGCTGCGCCCTGCGGTTTGTGTGGTGCGTTTGCCAGTAAACGCGCGGCGATCCGGCACCTCTCGCCTGTCGATAAACTTCGTCGATGAGCGCGCGGCCGATGCCTTTGCCACGCGTGCTCTCGTCGGTGAAGATGTCCTGCAGATAGCAGACCGGCGCGATCGCGGTCGTGCTGCGATGGAACAGATAGTGCGCGAGCCCGACCAATCCTCCGTCGTTCTCCGCGACGAGACCATGGACCGGTTCATCTGCGTCGAAGAAACGCGCCCAGGTCGTGGCCGTGATCTCGCTCGAAAGCGCGGTCGCACCGGAGCGGCCGTAGAAGGCGTTGTAGCCGTCCCACAACGCAAGCCACTGGTCGTAATCCTCAGGGGTCACGAAGCGAATGGTGAGATCGTTGGACATCGGTCTGTTCGGATCAAGAACTGATGGGGCGCCGAAGACAAATCACGCCGTTTTAAAGCAAGATGAATCAGGTGGCTATTGCCCCGAAGAAGGTGCGCTGCCTCGCGGATGTCGCGCTCGCTTTATTCGGCCGCGCGCAGATAATCGCCGAGCCCGATGCCGCGGCGGCGGCGCAAGGAACGGTAGTAATCGGCGCGAGCAGGATCGTCGGTGTGACGGACCAGATCGGTCACCGGCGTGTAGCTCAGCATGCGACCGCCGTCGGGTAGCGCCGTGCAACTGAAACGCAGCACCTGCCCGTCCCTCAGATTGATGTTGATCGGCGTTGAATCGCCGACGCGCATCATCTCGGTCCGCTCGGCGATGAAGGCGCTCAGTTCTTCCTCCGGCAACTCGTAGGCGCCGTTATCGCGGCCGTGATACATCAGGGCGATGAACGGCGGCTTGCTGTCGGCCTTCTCGTCGGAAAGCGCGAAATAATCGCGAAAGGCGCGATTGATGAATTCGGCGCGGGTATCGGAATCCAGAAGCACGATGCCGATGTCGACATGATCGAGCGCCGCCGAGAGCCGCTCGGCCGTGCCGTGATGCCGACGCTCGCAGGCCAGCGTATCCGTCAACCGCTTCCGCAACACGCCGGTGATGGCCGCGGTGCCGGTCGCAGTGACCGCTAGCGTCGAGAGACGGACCACATCGGAGACATCGAAGCCCGGCGTGATGCGATGGTTGAGGAAAAACAGCGCCGACCAGCCAACCGCGATGCCAGCGCTGATCATGCCCGATGCAAGGCCGGAGAGGGAGCCTGCAAACGCCACGATGCAGACGAAGAGCGGCGCGGGATTTGGAACGGCAATGAGGGTGCGGTCGACGATGAGCGCGATCAGTGCCGTCGCCGACGACAGAGCAGGGCCGCTGATGGTGCGCCAGTCAAACTGCATGTCTGTTCCCGTTTGCAGCGAGAATAAGGCAGGCAGCTTTACGGATAGTTGCCTTCGTGGTGGGCTTTGGTTTCGCTAACCCTAATAAAGGGTTTATCGGGTGGGCGTCGCTTTCCGCGCGTCATGGTCGCGGTTGAATGCTCGTGGCGCGCATGCGCGTGACGGCAAGCATCTTGCGCCAGCGCCAGATATACCCGTTATCCCCTCAATTTATACCCGCTATCCCACTTCTTCATGCGCCGGCAGCGATGCCGGCCGACTGGTCGGTCACGACATCGGGACGCCAGTCCATTGGTACAAAGCCCGGGATCTGCTCGACGCGCCGGAGCCAGGCGCGGATCGCGGGGAAGGTCAACAGGTCGTAGTCGCATTGATCGGCGACGTGGGTGTAGCCGTAGAGCGCGATGTCGGCGACCGTGAACTGGCCGGCTGCGAAATACTCGCTGGTCTTGAGGTGGTTTTCCATCACCTGCAGCGCCGCATAGCCGCGCTCCATCCAGTCCTCCAGCGCGTGGGTCTGCAGGTCGCGACCTCCTCTGACCAGCGCGAGCCAGAAATAGGCGGCACCAATATTCGGTTCCAGGGCGTGCTGTTCGAAGAACATCCATTGCAGCGCTTCGGCGCGCTCGATGCGCGATTCCGGCGCCAGCGGAGTGCCGCCGGCCACATACCAAAGAATCGCATTGGATTCGGCGAGGTAACGTCCCTCGGCGACTTCAAGCAACGGAACCTGTCCGCTCGGATTCTTCGCGAGAAAATCCGGCGTGCGGCTTTCGCCGCGCAGAATGTCGACGTCGATCGCACGATAGGGCGCGTTGAGCAGAGCCAGCGCAAGGCGGACCTTGTAGCTGTTTCCGGAACGCTGCATCGAGTAGAGCTTGTACATTGCGAGATCGTTCGACCGGGTGGACGCGTGGCGCACGCCGAGGACGACATCTTCTCCTCTGGCAACGCGGCTAAACAATGATGCCTGGAGAGAGGCGTTTGCAAGAGCGGGTCGTGGAAAAGTGAAAACCTCTACCGCACTGCAACGACGTGGAAGATCTTTTCACGTCCAGGGTCGACATGTCACGCGTGCGCGATTTTTCCGGCGGAAATTGTAACTTCTTCGCGATCCAGCGCCGCGCGCCGCAGAATCAAACCGTAAAGCGTCAGAAGTGTCAGCAGCGCCAGCGGAATCGCCGTCACCTGCGCAACGCTGCGCGTCAGTAAGGGTGCAAGCCATGTCACGGCCAAAAGGCTGATCTCGTAATCGCGGAATCCGCAGGCGAGCCCGAGCCGCGCAAGATAGGCGATCGCAATTCCGGCGACGACCAGGTCGTAATCGAGCACGTAAGGCGTCGCGAGCAGGCTTGCCACGGAAAGTGCTGCGGCCTTGAGTTCGAATGCGGCATCGCTGCGCCAAAGCCGGGCGAGGCTCGCAGCGAGCGCCAGCGCAAGTGCGAGCTGGATCGTGTAGGCGAGCTGAACGCTGCCGCCCCACATCCGCACGGCTGAGAAGATGGATTGTATTTTCTCCCAACCGGTGTTGCCCTGTTCGAGCACGATGGTTCGCGTGAAGGTCGTGGATTGCGCAAAGGCGTGCCACACGCCTTCGCCCAGGGCGGCGAAGCTGAATGCGAGCAGGCAAGCCGTGGTGATCGCAGCCGCGCCGATCGTGCGCCACCGGGTGCCGGCGACGAGCGCGATCGGAATCAGCACGCCGAACTGCGGCTTGTAGGTGAGAAGACCGATCAGAATGCCGGCAAGGTAGGGTCTTCGATCGAGAACATGCAGGGCGCCGCCGAGCAGCGCCGCGGTGAGAAAGCCGTTCTGGCCGTGGCCGATATTGGTGAAGACGGCCGGAAAGGCGGCCGCGGTCAGGATTGTCTCGGGGCGCGGCAGGATCGCGCGCATCGCTGCGAGGTAGCCGGCAAAACTCGCCGCAAGCCAGATCGACAGGCCCCACGCATAGGGAACACTGGCGACGAGAAAGGCGACGAGAAGGAAAAATGGCGGGTAATGCCAGCCATAGAACGGCACGTCTCGGCCGCCGAAAGCGGCCTTTTCGGCGGCGTGCTGCAGTGGAGGATCGTAGGCTTCCGCGGGGCGGCCCTGCCAGGTCAGAAGGCCCGCGGCATAGACGTTGGAAAAGTCGGTCCCGATCGGTTTGCCGTTGCGATCGACCAGGCCGTCGGCCAACGCGACCCAGCCGGCGATTGCAAGCACGGTGAGGCCGAGCAGAATCAAGCTGTAACTGCGCGCACGCGCACACGTCAGCCAATCGCCGGATCGCAGACCTTGCCAGAAATGAGCCATTTCACCGCTTAAATTTAGGAATGTTGCGCAAATCTAGCGGTCACCCTTTTAACGATCTCTAAAGTTTCGCGCCCAGTGCCCTCTTTCCGAAGTTCGTGAAGCCTTGCGGCAGCCCCTTGCGCGAACTTCGGAAAGCAAAGGGCACTGGCAAATCCATGATTCTAGTGCCGCTTTCCTATTTGAAGTTCTTGGTCGGACTCGCTGCGAGTGGTGCAGGAACTTCAAATAGGCGGCACTAGCCGCCAAGCTTCTTGCGGTGCGGCAAAGCTCGCCTTAGGGTGCCTCATTCCATCAGCAAAGAGTCGTGAAGTCCCCTCGCGAATTCACGACGCCTGCCCCGAAGTGATAGGAGAAAATGATGCCGTTCCTGTCTGCTGCGCTCGACCGTGTGAAGCCGTCCGCGACCATCGCGGTGACGGATAAGGCGCGCGAGCTCAAAGCGGCCGGACGTAACGTCATCGGCCTTGGCGCGGGCGAACCCGATTTCGACACGCCCGCCAACATCAAGCTGGCGGCGATGCACGCCATCGAGGCCGGCAAGACCAAGTACACCGCAGTCGATGGCATTCCGGAGCTGAAGGAGGCGATCATCGCCAAGTTTCAGCGCGAGAACGGCCTGACCTACAAGCCCAACCAGGTGATCGTCGGCACCGGCGGCAAGCAGGTGCTCTACAACGCGCTGATGGCGACGATGAACCCGGGCGACGAGGTCATCATCCCGGCGCCGTACTGGGTCAGCTATCCGGAAATGGTCGCGCTCGCCGGCGGAGAATCGGTGCCCGTCGTGTGTCCGGCGGAGCACGGGTTCAAGCTGCAGCCTGAGGCTTTGGAAAAGGCGATCACGCCAAAGACCAAGTGGATCATTCTCAACTCGCCGTCGAATCCGACCGGCGCGGCCTATACGCGTGCCGAGTTGAAGGCGATCACCGAGGTGCTGGTAAAGCATCCGCAGGTCTGGGTGATGACGGACGACATGTACGAGCACCTCGTCTATGACGACTTCGTGTTCGCAACGCCTGCGCAGGTCGAACCGAAACTGTACGAGCGCACGCTGACCGTGAACGGCGTCTCCAAAGCCTATTGCATGACTGGCTGGCGCATCGGTTACGCCGGCGGCCCGACGTCGCTGGTCAAGGCGATGGCGACGATCCAGTCGCAGTCGACCTCCAACCCGTGCTCGATCGCGCAGTGGGCGGCCGTCGAGGCGCTCAACGGTCCGCAGGATTTCATTCCGGCGAACAACAAGGTTTTCAAGGAACGCCGAGACCTGGTGGTGTCGATGCTCAACCAGGCCAAGGGCATCGATTGTCCGCGGCCGGAGGGCGCCTTCTATGTCTATCCCTCCTGTGCCGGTACCATCGGCAAAGCCTCGCCTTCCGGCAAAATGATCGGCAACGACCAGGATTTTGTCACCGAACTCCTGGAAAGCGAAGGCGTCGCGGTGGTGCAGGGTTCGGCGTTCGGGCTCGGGCCGGCGTTCCGGATTTCCTACGCCACCAAAACATCCGATCTCGAGGATGCCTGCAAACGCATCCAGCGTTTTTGCGGCAATTTGCGCTAGAACAAGCTGCGCGAAAGCGCCGTTTCGTCCTGCTCGCCGCTGTCGCCATCACCATGCCGGGTGCATTTGCCGGCGTCCATGCGCAGCAGCCAAGGCTCGTGCAGGTCGGCATTCTCGAATGCCGCGGCGGGGCGAGCATCGGCTTCATCGTCGGCTCCGTAACCAATCTCGGTTGCGTACTTCGCATCGATGGCCGGCCGGAGGATCGTTATATCGCCACCATTCGCAAGATCGGCGTCGATCTCGGCATCACCCAGGAGACCGCGCTCGCCTGGGGCGTCTTTGCGCCCGTGAAACTGCTCGGGCCCGGCGATCTCACCGGCAACTACGCCGGCGCGCAGGGAAGTGCGACGCTCGGCGTCGGTGCCGGCGGCAATGTCCTGGTCGGCGGCTCGAACAATTCGATCGCGCTGCAGCCGCTCAGCCTGCAGGGACAAGTCGGGGTGAGCGTCGCGGCCGGGCTGGAAAGTCTCGAACTGCGGCCGGGCCGGTAGGAAAATCCTTCGCCACCGTCGTCGCGAACCGGCAAATTGCGCCTGCGCACCCCGATGAGTGGCTGTGGAAGCGATCCGATGGCCGAACGGCAACCGGATTGCTTCGTGGTTTGCGTGCCTTGCGATGGCGACGAGGTAGAGTTCAGTACCTCGTTCTCATTAAGGATGCACTGCAGCGAGGTTACATGTAATGGGTCGTGACGTTTTTCTCGCTTGCCAAAACCTCGATACGGGACGAGCATCAATTTTGCCGACCCAATCACGGGCCGAGCTCCACACAAGGAGGCGGCGATGGGACAAGACGTCAGAAGTCCCCGCGGTCCACGGTGCATCGCGCTGGTGGGCCCTTTCCAAAGCGGTAAAACCACACTTCTAGAAGCAATATTGGCGCGAACGGGCGCAGTCCCGCGCGCTGGCACGGTTGAGGCGGGAACTTCCGTCGGCGATTCCACTGCCGAGGCGCGTAACCACAAGATGGGCGTCGGGCTCACCGCCGTCACCACCAACTTCATGGGTGACAGTTACACCTTCATCGATTGTCCCGGTTCGGTCGAGTTCTCGCATGATATGCGTGCGGCGCTCCCGGCCGTCGACGCCGCGGTCGTGGTCTGCGAGGCCGACGAACGCAAGCTGCCGCAGCTTCAGATCATCCTGCGCGAGCTCGAAGATCTCGGCGTTCCGCGCTTTCTGTTCCTCAACAAGATCGACCGCGCCAACAAGCGCATCCGCGAGACGCTCGCGACGTTGCAGCCGGCGTCGCGGATTCCGCTGGTGCTGCGACAGATTCCGATCTGGAACGACGAGTTGATCGCAGGCTTCGTCGATCTGGCGCTCGAACGCGCCTTCGTCTACCGCGAGCACAAGGCATCCGAAGTGATCGCGCTGGAGGGCAACGATCTCGACCGCGAGAAGGAAGCCCGCTTCTCGATGCTGGAGAAGCTCGCCGATCACGACGACGCGCTGATGGAGCAATTGCTCGAAGACATCCAGCCGCCGCGTGACGCCGTATTCGATGATCTCGCGCGTGAACTGCGCGAAGGCTTGATCTGTCCGGTGCTGCTCGGCTCCGCCATCCGCGAGAACGGCGTGCTGCGCCTGATGAAGGCGTTGCGGCATGAGTCGCCGGGCGTGACCGAAACCGCCAACCGTCTCGGCGTGCCGGCATCCAAGGATGCGCTGGCCTATGTCTTCAAGACCGTGCATCTGCAGCATGGCGGCAAGCTGTCGTTGACCCGCGTGCTGAGCGGACGGCTGGAGGACGGTGCGACGCTGCACTCCTCGTCGGGCGAAGCGGGCAGGGTGTCCGGAGTTTCGGCGCTGGGTTGCGGCAATGACAACAAGCGGCCCCATGCCGAGGCGGGCGAGACTGTGGCGCTCGGCAAGCTCGACAGCTTCAAGACCGGCGATACGCTGTCGAGCGGCAAGACCGCGCCGAAGGCGCTGGTGAGTGTCGGACCGCTGCCGCCGGTGCTGGCGATGGCGGTTGCCGCCGCCGACCGCAAGGACGACGTCAAGCTCGGCCAGGCCTTGCTGCGGCTTAACGAAGAAGACCCATCGCTGACCATGGTGCAGAACCCGCGCACCCATGATACCGTGCTGTGGGGGCAGGGCGAGATGCATCTGCGCGTCGCGCTGGAACGGCTACGCGACCGCTTCGGCGTCAACGTGAAGTCCCACCCTCCCGCGATCGGCTATCAGGAGACCATCCGCAAATCGATCACCCAGCGCGGCCGGCACAAGAAGCAGTCGGGCGGCCACGGCCAGTTCGGCGACGTGGTGCTGGAGATCAAACCGCTGCCTCGCGGCGGCGGCTTCGAATTTCATGAAAAAGTGGTCGGCGGCGCCGTTCCACGCAACTACATCCCGGCGGTCGAAGAGGGCGTCGTCGATGGATTGACGCGCGGGCCGCTCGGTTTCCCGGTGATCGACGTGCATGTGACGCTGATCGACGGTTCCTATCACAGCGTGGATTCGTCGGATCTCGCCTTCCGCACCGCCGCGCGGGTCGGCGTCACCGAGGCATTGCCGCAGTGCCAGCCCGTGCTGCTCGAGCCGATTCACCTGGTGGAGATCGTCTGTCCCACCGATGCGACCGCCAAGATCAACGCCATCCTTTCGGGACGGCGCGGACAGATTCTCGGCTTCGACACCCGCGAAGGCTGGTCGGGTTGGGATCGCGTGCGCGCGATGATGCCCGAGGCCGAGATCGGCGAGTTGATAGTGGAGTTGCGATCGGCGACCGCCGGTGCCGGCAGTTTCACCCGTCAGTTCGACAGGATGGCGGAGGTGACCGGGCGGGCCGCCGACCAGATCATTGCCGCCCATCGCGTCGCGGCCTAGCTCACCTCCCAAACGGTCCGCTATTCCATTCGCCGTCCTGTGACCCCGCAGGACGGCAAATGTTTTTGGCGGGATATCCTGAGGTTGCCATTTGATGTTTTTTACATCATTTTCATTATTAAAAACATCATTTATGATAGCCAGAATATGGATCGATCGCATGATCACGTCTTTCCAAATGAAGGCGGCGCGGGCATTGCTCGGAATTGACCAGAAGACGCTTGCCGAGATGGCCGGGTTGTCCTTGCCGACCATCCAGCGGATGGAGGGCAGCGTCGGCACCGTGCGCGGCGTAGTCGAATCCTTGACCAAGGTGGTCGAGGCACTGAGCCGGGCCGGCGTCGAACTGATCGGCGAGCATGGACGCAGTGAGGACGGCGGACGCGGCGTGCGGTTGAAGGAACCTGGAAAGCGCTCACCGGCCCCGCCGCATCACCACTGAACAGGGACCCGCGAGATGGCGATCTTGCGGGTGGAACGGGGAGCAGAAGCGAAATGAGCATCGCGAGAAAGCGGGCAGGTCAAGCCCATCAGCCGACCTTCGCCGAACTATATGCGCCCAAGCTCGTCACGGTTCTGCGCGAGGGCTACACCCTTGTCGATTTTCGCGCCGATGCTCTCTCCGGTCTGACGGTAGCGATCGTCGCGCTTCCGCTCTCGATGGCGATCGCGATCGCATCCGGCGTGACGCCCGATCGCGGTCTCTATACCGCCGTCGTCGGCGGCTTCATCGTTTCGCTGCTCGGCGGCAGCCGGTTTCAGATCGGAGGTCCGGCCGGCGCATTCATCGTGCTCGTGGCGTTGACCGCCGAACGTCACGGGGTGGACGGCGTGATTCTCGCGACCGCCATGGCCGGGATGTTTCTGGTGGCCGCCGGTTTTCTGCAGCTTGGCACCTACATCAAATTCATCCCCTATCCGGTCACGGTTGGGTTCACCTCCGGCATCGCCGTCATCATCTTCGCAAGCCAGCTCAAGGATCTCCTTGGCATCACGCTTCCCGGAAAGGAACCGGGCGAATTCATCCCGAAACTGCAGGCACTGGTGGGCGGCCTGCACACGGCCAGCAGTCCGGCGATCGCGATCGCCGCGGTCAGCATCGTCATTATCGTCGTGTTGCGCAGGCTGCGGCCACACTGGCCGGGCATTCTGGTCGCGGTCGTTGTCGCGGCCTTCGCGAGCTGGATGTTGTCGCTTCCCGTGGAAACCATCGGCACACGCTTTGGCGGCATTCCCCGGCAATTGCCCTCGCCGGCGTGGCCCTTATTGTCTGTTGCAAAGGCGCAGGCGGTTCTGCCGGATGCAATCGCATTTGCGCTGCTCGGCGCCATCGAATCGTTGTTGTCGGCGGTGGTGGCCGACGGGATGACTGGACGAAGGCATCGGTCGAATTGTGAACTGGTTGCGCAAGGCTTTGCCAATATCGGCTCGGCGCTGTTCGGCGGCATCTGCGTCACCGGCACCATCGCCCGAACCGCGACCAACATCCGCGCCGGTGCGCGCGGCCCGGTCTCCGGCATGCTGCATTCGCTGTTCCTTTTGCTGTTCATGCTGGTCGCGGCTCCGCTCGCCAGCTTCATTCCGCTGGCTGCGCTGGCGGCCGTGCTGGCGGTGGTCGCCTGGAACATGGCGGACAGGCGCGAATTCGCGCTTCTGCTCCGCTCCTCGCGCGGCGATGCCGTGGTGCTGCTGGCGACCTTTCTGCTGACGATCTTTCGCGATCTCACCGAGGGCATCCTGGTCGGCTTTGCGCTTGGCGCGGTGCTTTTCATCAACCGCATGGCGCAAATGACGGGGGTGGAAGAGGACGTGCTGGTGCAGGCCGACCGTGCCGATTTCGGCGACGGCGTGCG
>Ga0306922_10008028_pt1 | contig 10236 bp, 13 predicted proteins | sample sta12Cox44000082_FD_203758 | JGI IMG/M metagenome (GOLD analysis project Ga0306922, IMG submission 203758) | Lab enrichment of tropical soil microbial communities from Luquillo Experimental Forest, Puerto Rico - statoxic.12C.oxic.44.000.082 (v2)... | ecosystem: Environmental > Terrestrial >...
GTATCGTCCTCGAAGACCGCCGCCGACGCATCGTGGGGGGCGGTCAAAGCGCGCTCGACCACGCTGACGAGTTCTCGCAGGTCGAACGGTTTGGGCAGGTATTCAAAGGCGCCGCGTTCAGTTGCCTTGACCGCGGTTATCAGCGTGTTCTGCGCACTCATGACGATGATCCGGAGCTCCGGGCGGATCTTTTTGATGCGCGGAATCAAATCGAGGCCGTTCTCATCCGGCATGATGACGTCGGTGATGACTAGGTCGCCCTCGCCGTCGGCGACCCAACGCCATAAGGTCGCGGCATTGCCCGTCATTCGCACGTCGTGCCCGAGCCGGATCAGCGCCTGGTTGAGCACCGTCCGGATCGCCCGATCATCATCGGCCACCAGGATCGTCGAGGCCATCATCCGACACCGTCTTGCGCGACCACGGGCAGGAACACCCTGAACACCGTTCGCCGAGGCTGGCTGTCGAATTCGATGACGCCGCCGTGGTCGCCGATCACTTTGGCCACTAATGCAAGACCGAGGCCAGTGCCGTTCCGTTTGGTCGTGACGAATGGATCGAACAAGTGGGGGCGCAGATCCTCGGGAATGCCGGCGCCGTTGTCGGTTATCGAGACCATCAGCGGCAGATCCTGGCGGCCTTCGCCGCCGGGGACGGCGAGCCGCAGACCGTGGCGATAAGCGGTCGTCAGAATGATTTCTCCATCCGAACCGGGCAACGCCTCGGCGGAGTTCTTCACGAGATTGAGAAACACTTGAACGAGCAGATCGCGGTTGCCATGCACCGGGGGGAGCGACGGATCGTATTCTTCGACGAGGCGGACGTGGCGCGCGAAGCCGGATTGCGCCACCTTGCGAACCCGCTCGAGCAGCTCATGGATATTGACCGCTTCGCGCTCGATTGGTCGGTGGTCAGCGAACGCCTCCATTCGATCGACGAGCGCGACAATTCGGTCGGTCTCGTCGCAGATCAGCTGCGTCAGCTCGCGTCCGGCCGCATCGGCGTCCTGCTCGAGCAGCTGGGCCGCGCCGCGGATTCCAGAGAGCGGGTTCTTGACCTCATGTGCGAGCATCGCGGCCATCGCTGTAATCGATCGAGCAGCATTCCGATGGATCAGCTGACGGTCGATCTTTTCCGCCATTGAGCGCTCGTGCAGCGTAAGGACGAGCTTTTCCGCCCTGTCGCCAGTCAGGGCTCCCTGAATCGTCACCGAGCGGCTGCCATACCGCGGTCCTTCGAGCAGCATGTCATGTTCGGAAATTGTGTTGCCGACGCGCCAAACCGCTTCGATCAGAGATGCCAGAGACGCGTGCGGCGCCACAAAATCAGTCAGAGGATTGCCGCATAATGCGGCGGCGCCAGTACCAAGAAACTGCTCGGCCGACGGGTTGACAAAGCGGATGCGTTCGCTGCGATCGATAACGATGACCGGGTCCGGTAGTGCCTCCAGGATCGCACTGGCATCGAGTGCAGGTTCGGCGGCAAAACGCCGTGTGGCAGCAAGCGCAGGCGTGCCCCCGCGACGTCGGGGTGAGGGCACGGCTACGCCACTCCACGAGCCAGCAGCGGGTCGTAGAAGGAGCTGATAAGGCCCTCGACGCGGTCGGCGTCGATCGTCTGGTTTACCGCCGCACGGAATTCAGCCGAGCCTGGAAGCGCTTTCGAATACCAGCCAATGTGCTTGCGAGCGAGGCGCGAGCCGACCTCGCTCCCGTAATGAGCGAGCATGTCTTCGTAATGAGTGAGCAGGATGTCGCGTTGAGCTTCCAGCGGCGGATCGGGTGTGCGTCGTCGGCTCCGGAGCCAATCGGCCACCTGGCGCGCGAACCAGGGCCTTCCACAGCATCCCCGGCCGATCATCAGGCCGTCGGCGCCTGACTCGCGCAACGCCTCATCGGCGACCTCTAGGCTTACGATGTCGCCATTGGCGATGACTGGGACCTTCACCGCATCCTTGACGAGACGGATGAACTTCCAGTCGGCGGAGCCGGAAAAGAATTGGCAGCGGGTGCGACCATGAACAGTGATCATCCGGATGCCGCATGCCTCAGCGATGCGGGCAAGCCGGGGTGCGTTGCGATCGCGATCATCCCAGCCTGTGCGCATCTTCAGGGTAACCGGCAGATCGACCGCCTTGACTGTCGCTTCCAGGATACGCGCAGCATGGGTCTCGTCGCGCATCAGCGCCGAGCCAGCGTGGCCATTGACCACTTTCTTTACCGGACAGCCGAAATTTATGTCGATGATCCGCGCGCCGCGGTCGGCATTGAGCTTTGCCGCTTCGGCCATCACCCGCGGCTCGCAGCCGGCGAGCTGAACCGCCATCGGCTGTTCTTCCGGGCAGCTTCGCGCCATCGTCAGCGACTGCCGGGTTTCTCGGACCATCGCCTCGCTGGCGATCATTTCGGACACAACAAGGCCGGCCCCCAGGTGCTTGACGAGGCGGCGAAACGGTAGATCGGTTATTCCCGACATCGGCGCCAGGATGACCGGGTCATCGAGAATCAGTGAATCGACAGAAATGCCCATAGATTACGCAATTGTACGGGCTGCACAGCTCTTAAGCAGATACTAGCGTTTGTCTTTTCGCACTGCAACATCGGCCGCGATGGCAATACCGGGGATCATGCGATAAAGTCTGGCATGGCATCTGTATATGCCCTCGTTGTCGCCGCCGGTCGGGGCAGTCGGTTCGGCGGTGCCGTACCCAAGCAATACCTCGCGCTGGGCGGCGCCACCGTGTTGCGCCACGCTGTCGCCGCGCTCGCCGAGCATCCGCGCATTTCCGGTGTGCTGGTGGTGATCCGGCCGGAAGACCGGGAATTATTCGATTGGGCCATCGCGGGTCTTCCTGCGCTGCCACCTGTGACGGGTGGTCCGACTCGCCAGGACTCGGTGCGGCTTGGATTGGAGGCGTTGACAACTTACGGTCCAGCACGCGTGCTGATCCACGACGGGGCCCGGCCATTTCCCGATTCCGCATTGGTGGACAGAGTTATCGACGGCCTCGACCGGGCGCCCGCAGCAATTCCTTGCCTGCCGCTCAGCGACACGATCAAACACGTCGAAGACGCGGTGATCCAAGAAACGATCGACCGTTCCGCCTTGTGGCGCGCGCAGACGCCGCAGGGCTTTCGCTTCGACATGATCCTCGCCGCTCACCGCGCTGCCATCGGTCATGGCCTGACTGATGACGCCGCGGTCGCCGAAGCGGCAGGGTTGGCGCCGTTGCTGGTCGGTGGCAGTGAGAACAATCTCAAGGTGACGACGACGGAAGATTTAGCCGCTGCGGAGCGGCTGATCGCGGCGCGGCGTGGCGATGTTCGCGTCGGTCAGGGCTTCGATGTGCACGCTTTCGGCCCGGGTAATCATGTTCGAATCTGCGGCATTGAGATCCCGTACGAAGCGAGCCTCGTCGGTCACTCCGACGCCGATGTTGGTCTCCACGCCTTGACGGATGCGGTGCTTGGAGCGGTCGGCGAGGGCGACATCGGGATGCATTTCCCGCCGAGCGACCCACGCTGGCAGAGTGCTTCTTCCGACCAGTTTCTCCGACACGCCACGGATCTCGTCTGCGAGCGCGGGGGTGTGATCGCTGCGGTCGACGTGACGATCATCTGCGAGCGCCCGAAGATCAGCGTCTATCGGACAGCGATGATCGCAAAGGTGGCGGCAATTCTCGGCATCGCGCCTGCCCGCGTCAGCGTTAAGGCGACGACGACCGACAGGCTCGGCTTTACCGGCCGCGGCGAGGGTATTGCTGCGCAAGCGATCGCGACCGTGCGGCTGCCGCTACCCCCACCCTTCCTTCCCCCGCGCGCGGGGGAAGGTTAGGGTGGGGGACCGCCCTCTCGGCCTGCCGCTTTGGCATCCGGCAACGCTCTTCGCCACCGGCTTTGGCACAGGCCTCTTACCGTTCGCTCCGGGGACCTGCGGATCGCTTGCCGCGGTGCCCTTCGCATGGGCAATCCGCAGCCATTGGGGTGCCGCCGGTATCGCTGTTGCCACCCTGATCGTCTTCATCATCGGCTGGTGGGTGGCCGCAACCGTCGCCGAGGCCACCGGCACGGAGGATCCCGGCACCATCGTGATCGACGAGGTCGCGGGCCAATGGCTGGTCCTGGTGCCCGCACCTCTCGACCCGCTCGCCTACGCGGTCGCCTTTGTGCTGTTCCGGACCTTCGATATCTGGAAACCTTGGCCAGTGCGGTGGGCAGACCGCCGGGTCAAGGGCGGGCTCGGGATCATGCTCGACGATCTCCTGGCAGCGATTTACGCTGTGCTCGTATTGTTGGTCCTGCTGGCAATCGGTCGAGCCTCTGGTGTTCGAAGCTGAGATCCTTGCCCTTGCGCAATCCGTTCTCGATACCTGTCGAGCCCGCGGATGGCATGTCGCGACCGCCGAGTCCTGTACTGGAGGACTGATCGCAGGGGCACTGACCGCGATCGCCGGATCGTCGGACGTCGTCGAACGCGGCTTTGTTACTTATTCGAACGAAGCGAAGTCGGAATTGCTCGGGGTTCGGCCCGAAACCATCGCCGCGCACGGCGCGGTCAGCAGCGAGACGGCCGCGGCGATGGCCGAGGGTGCGGTGGCTCGAGCGCCGGTGGATCTGGCGATTTCGGTGGTCGGCGTTGCCGGCCCCAGCGGTGGCAGCGCAGCCAAGCCTGTCGGGCTTGTCATTTTTGGCTTGGCGCGGCGTTTTGGGCCAACCCGCACCGAGCGCCGCGTCTTCGAGGGCGACCGCTCCGCGGTACGCAAGGCAGCGCTGCGGGTGGCGCTTGGCCTGCTGGCGGTCGCAGCGCGCAGCTAATTCAGGAGATCACCATAGACGGGATCGTGACAGCGGTCAGCCTCAGCGCGCGGCACACGCTCGCCAAGCCAAACACGGACAGCATCCGACTCTTGCCGGGACTCGGGGTCGAGGGTGACGCGCATTCGGGAGCCACCGTCAAGCATCGTTCGCGGGTCGCACGCGACCCAAGTCAGCCCAACCTGCGCCAGGTGCACCTCGTCCACGCCGAGCTGCACGACACGCTGCGAGAACAGGGCTTCACCGTCTCGGCCGGCCAGATGGGCGAAAATGTGACGACGCGCGGCGTCGATCTTCTGGCGCTACCGGAAGGTGCACGCCTTCATCTCGGCGACACGGCGGTCGTCGAGGTGACCGGTTTGCGTAATCCGTGCGCCCAGCTGGACCGCATTCAGCCGGGCCTGATGAGGGCAACCCTAGAGCGCGCTCAGGACGGCAGCCTCGTGCGCAAGGCCGGCATAATGGCCGTCGTGCTGGAGGGCGGCGAGGCGCGACCGGGCGACCCGATCCGAATCGAGTTGCCGCCGGATCCACATCGGCCGTTAACACCCGTCTGACGGCGTACTACGCACGCGCCGTTGCCGTCTCGAATTGCCCGAAAACGACGAAATTTACGTTTTCGCCATCGATTCGCTCAAAACCACGAGCTAAAAATCAGCCGTTGTTCCAGAAGCTTAGAGCGCAAGTTCGTGACTCCGCGGATCAATAGAATTTTTTAATGAATCAACAAATTTAAGCGGCTAAGACAATTGAATAACAACGGATTGGTGGGCGCCTCTCGAGCGGGGCGAGTTACGATGCCTCCGGGATGCTTCAACAAGCGAGACCGAAGGCCACTTCCAGCGGGCGCTGACGATCGCGCGTCGCCAGAACGCCAAGTCGCTCGAGCTTCGTGCTGCAACCAGCCTTGCCCGACTGTGGCGTAATCAGAGCCAAGGCATCGAGCCGCGCGAGGTACTGGCGCCGATCTACGGGCTGGTTCACCGAAGGCTTCGACACCGCGGATGTGAAAGACGCCAAGGCCCTACTCGACCACCTAGTCCGACCGCTTGAGATTGAGGTGTCAATGCGCATCCGCTGGAGGCGCCGCGGGTGGGGCGACTTGTCGCATCACCGGCACCATCAATGTCCCGACGAGAAGGCAAGCCCCGATCACCAGAAAAGCGTCGGCAAAGGTCTGGGTCTGCGCTTCGCGCCATGTCGGCGACCAGAGCCGCTTCAGCGCCGAAGCGTCGCGCACGGGATCACCACCCCATTTTGCCATATCCGCCGCAGTGACCCGCTGCAGCAGATCGGCCATCGCCGAGTTCGCCGTGTTCAGATGCTCGGCTAACCGCAGTAAATGTAGATTGGCGCGGTCGTTAAGGATTGTGGCACAGGAGGCAATGCCAATCGCACCTCCCAAGTTGCGTATCAATTTGAACAAACCGGACGCCAGTTTCAGTCGCTCCGGAGCCAAGCCGCCCAATATCAACGTTACTGTCGGCGCCACGGCGAACAGCTGGGCAAAGCCGCGGAAGGCCTGCGGCAGCAGCAGCTCGCGCCAACCCCAATCGTGGGTAATCGGCGTAAAATTCCACATGCCCAATGCGAAGCAGCCCAGGCCGACCGTCATCAGCCAGCGCAGATCGACGTACCGGGTGCAGAAGGTTTAGACCGGAATGGCGAGAACCTGGAAAACGCCGGTCGAGAATACGGCGAAGCCGATCTCCTGCGAGCTGAAGCCGCGCACTCGGCCTAGAAACAGCGGCGTCAGATAGATCGGCCCAAGATCCCGATCTTGGTGACGAAGGAGAAGAAGCAACCGAGCGAAAAATTTCGGCGTTTGAGCGCACGCAAATCGACAATGCGTTGAGCATAGGCCAGGCTGTGCCAGACAAAGGCGAACGCCGGCAATGGCGGAGATCCATGCAGTGGTAGGGATCGTGTCGTCGCCGAACCGGTCCCAGCGCGGGCCCTCTTCCAGCGTGTATTGCAGACAGCCGAAAAAAAAGCGCCATCAGTACGATGCCGGGATAGTCAGCACCGCGCAGTAATGCCAGGTTCGGCCGGTCGATATGCACGAGCATCGGCACTGCGATGGCGACGAATGTTCCGGGCAGAAGATTGATGAAGAACAGCCAGTGCCAGGAGTAGTTTTCGGGTTATCCACCCGCCAATGGTTGGCCCCAAAGTCGGAGCAGCCGAAGAGATCGTGCCGATGACGGCCGCCGCGATAACGCGCCGCTGCCCGGTGAAATAAAAAAGGCACTGGTGAACACGGTCGGGATTATCGAGCCGCCGAGAAAACCCTGCAACCCGCGAAACACGATCATGCTCTGGATGTCCCAGGCCCACCCGCACAATAAACTCGTCGCAGTAAATTCGGCGGCCGAGATGGAGAATAGCCATCGCGTCGACATGACCCTCGACAACCACCCCGACAACGGGATGACGGTGATTTTGGCGATGAGGTAGCTGGTTTGCACCCACGCGATCTCATCTGGACCGGCCGACAATCCGCCGCCGATCTCGCCGAGCGAAGCCGAGACAAAATCTAGATATCCAGCAGCGCAATAAAGAAGCCAACGGACATCGTGGCGAAGGCAAAGACCTTCGCCTGCATCGAAAGTTCACCGGACCGAATGGTCGGCCTTGCGAATACAGCAGTGGCGGCAGCGCTCACAATACGTGCTCCGCGGAAGGCTGCTCGTCGACACTGGCGGTTACCGACAATCCGGGCCGCAGACTACCCAATTTCGAAGCGGCGCCGTCGAGCAGGATGCGGACGGGGACCCGCTGCACGATCTTGGTGAAATTGCCGGTAGCGTTTTTCCGGCGGCAGCACGCTGAACTGCGCGCCGGTCGCCGGCGCCAGGCTGGCGACGTGCCCGTGAAACACCTGTCCAGGCAGTACATCGGCCTCGATCGAGGCCGCCAGTCCCGGACGGATTTGGGCGAGCTGGTTCTCCTTGAAGTTGGCGTCCACCCAGAGGCCGTGCGCCGGCACCAGCGAGATCAGCTGGGCACCGACCGTGGCATACGCTCCGGTGCGCGCACTGCGGTTGCCGACCATGCCGTCGATCGGCGCGCGAAGTTCGGTGAAGCCGAGGTTAGGCTTCGCCAGATCACGGTCGGCCACGGCCTGGGCCAGTGCCGCCCGCACTTCCTGTTTCTCGGTGTCGATCGCCTCGAGCCGGGGTTGAGCCGCCGCCAAGGCGGCGCGCCTTGTCAGCTGCAGCTCACGCCTTCCGATTATCGGCGTCGGCCTGTTGGAAGCGCTGAAGCGAGGCATACTAGTCGGAGGCAAGCCGGCGACAACGCTCCACGTCGGACCGCGCGCGCACCACTTCGGCATCGGCTGACGTGACCTCGGCTTCGGCCTGCGCGATCATCGATTCCTGGAGTCGGCGCGTCGCGTCGAGGTTGGCGAGCGCGGCCTCTTTAGCGGCCACGTCGCCGGCCGTCTTGGCGAGCGCGGCGCCATAGTCGCGGTCAGCGAGCTTGACCGGCAAATCACCGGCGTGCAGCGCTTGGTTGTCGGTAACCGCCACCTCGGCGATCAGCCCGCTGACCTTGGGCGCGATCACCGTCACCTCGCCTCCTACATAAGCACCGTCGGTGCTTTCGATGAACCGCCCGACCGTCCACCAGCGATAGCCGTAGCAGGCGGCAGATATCCCGATTCCAAGCACCAAACCGAAACACAAGAACCGTTTGATCGCCAGGCGCCGCGTCACTTGCGTGAGATCGCGGCCCAACGGGGCGGAAACGACCCGAGCCTGGACGGGACCCATGCCGAGCTCGGCCGTGGTCGTGCTCATCGCGGAGAACTCCGGTCAGGATCAGGCGTCTGCACCGCCATCGTTGCCGGCGGCGGCGCCGAGATCGCTGGCCGAGACGGCGTGAAGCAGGGCACGCAACTCGACGGTACGGTTGGCGCCAAACACCGCCTCGAAGCGGGTCTGGGCCTCTACCCATCCATTGACAGCGGCGCGTAGGCGCTCAGCGCCGGCCTCGGTCACTCGCAATTCCTTGCTGCGCCGGTCGGTCCTGCCCTTCACGACTGCTATCAGGCCTTCGCGCTGCAGCGGCAGAATGTTACGGCCAAGCGTCGTGCGATCCATCACGAGGTCCGCGGCTAGGGTGTTGATTGTCATCGGTCCCAAGCGCTTCAGCTTCGCGAGGATCGAGAACTGGGTCGTGCGCAACCCGCTGGGCGCTAAGCATTGGGCATAGAATTGCGTGATGTGTCGGGCGGCCTGGCGAACCGCTAGGCAATTACAGTTTTCTGCCCGCAATCGGATATCGGAAGTCATCGCCGGTTTCCGTAGCATATGTGCATACGCGCCTATGTACGCGCTATGCACATATGTCGACCCACAACCGAGAGATTTCTGTATTACTGATTCAGACAGTAGCATGGCCGGCGTCGCTTGGCGCCGGGATGCCATAGAGATCGCGGGCGCGGTTTTCGAATGCGCCGACCATGCGGCGCACCGCCTCGCTGAACAACACCTCGATCAACCTTTGCATTAGCCGCGACTTGAATTCGAAATCGACATAGAAATCGATCCGACAGCCGCCCGCCCCTTTCTCGAACACCCAGTGGTTGTTGAGGCGCCGGAAGGGCCCTTCGGCATAGGTCACGTCGATGCGCCGCGGCGCATCGAGCGAGACACGCGAAGTAAAACGCTCGCGAAACATGCGGAAGCCGATAATCAGGTCGGCGACGATCAGGTCGGTGCGGCGTTCCTTGATGCGCGCGGCGAGACACCAGGGGAGAAACTCGGGATAGCGCTCGATATCGGCGACCAGCGTAAACAGCTGCTCCGGCGTGTAGGCCAGCACACGCTGTTCGGCATGGGTGGGCATCGACGGGGTCTAGCCGGCGGCCGTGAGCCTGGCGGCGCGCGCCGCACGCAACCGCGCGAAGTCCTCCCCGGCATGGTACGAGGAACGCGTCAACGGCGAGGCCGAGACCAGCAGAAAACCCTTGCCGATGGCGAAGCTCCGATAGCTTTGGAACTCATCGGGCGTGACAAAGCGGGCAATCGCATGATGCTTTATTGTCGGTTGCAGGTATTGTCCTATCGTTAAAAAATCGACGTCGGCGGCCCGCAAATCATCCATGACCTGCAATACCTCGGTCTTACCTTCGCCGAGACCGACCATGATCCCGGATTTCGTGAACATCGCCGGGTCAAGCCGCTTGACCTGGTCGAGCAGCCGCAGCGAGTGAAAATACCGCGCACCGGGCCGCACCTCGGTGTAGAGCCGCGGCACGGTTTCGAGATTGTGGTTGAAGACCTCAGGCTTGGCCGCGACCACGGTTTCGAGCGCCCCCGCCTTGTGCAAAAAATCGGGGGTCAGGACCTCGATCGTGGTGCCGGGTGCGGCGGCGCGGATCGCGCCGATCGTGCGCGCAAAATGCTCGGCGCCG
>Ga0306922_10008029_pt1 | contig 10235 bp, 7 predicted proteins | sample sta12Cox44000082_FD_203758 | JGI IMG/M metagenome (GOLD analysis project Ga0306922, IMG submission 203758) | Lab enrichment of tropical soil microbial communities from Luquillo Experimental Forest, Puerto Rico - statoxic.12C.oxic.44.000.082 (v2)... | ecosystem: Environmental > Terrestrial > Soil...
CACAGTAAAGGAGCAGCAAAGGGTCGCCACGGACTTCCGTCGGGGCCAGGCCCGCAACGCCTCCCCGAAGCCTCGGTCAGGCCGGTACCGCGCCCCCGGGCAAGGCCGGGTGCTGGCGACCGTTCGTGATCGTCTTGCAGGACAGGCGTCGCGTCACGGGGCGACGGCCGCGTCGGCGGGCCCACGGGCGGCCACCGCTACCGAAGTGCTGCTCCTGGCGCCAGGGCCGGCGTCGCGGGCGACGCAGGCGGCGCACTCGCTGATCGCGGCGATGAGCAGGTCACAAAGCATCTCGTCGGGCCGCGGGATGCACGCCTGCGCGATTCCCTCCGCCGCGCTGTGGACGGTGAAGGGCGCGGCGCGCTGGCGGAAGGCCCTGGGAGCGATCGGGAGATCGCGGGTGAAGTCGCGGGCCCAACGCGCCGCGTCCGGAACGTGCGCCAGCGCGGCCTGGCTCGAGGCTGCGAGCCAGCCGGCAGGCCGACCGTCCAGGTCACCAAGCACCCGCTCACACACCAGCACCGATACCGCCAGCACTTGTTGTCGGCCGGCCGCCACCACCGGAAGCGCCATCCGCGCGCACACCAGCGCTACCCGCGCATCGATGTGCAGATCATCACCGGTCAGCCCGATCACCGATGGGATCAGCCCCGCCAGCCGGCCCCGGGCAGCATCGGAGGTGTAATCGTTGACATCGCGGGCCAGCGCGGCCAACAGTGGGTGCGTGCAGGCCGGATGATCGCTCCACCGCTCTCCCGCCAGATACGACGCCAGCTCCATGAAGCACGCACCCCGGCGCGGGTTCCGGTGCTTGCCCCGCGACAGCACCGGGACCATCACAGGCAGATCAGCCTCGTAACCCCGCACGGCTACCTCCACAAAGCCGGCAGACCCGGTCCGACCAGTCTGCGCCCCTTCCCGGCAAACCGCCACACCGCCCGCGCGGATCCCCACGCCCGGCAACCCCTTCCGTGCGCTGACGCGGGGACGGCTGACATGGCCCGCCTGGGCTGGCCGGCACGCGCAGATCCAGAAGGCGGGTTGCGCATGCCGCGGTCAGGGCACGACGGGTGAGTTTTACTGTATCTTTACCGTGCGATGACTTGATCGAAGTCGATGGAGGGCCGGGATGGCAACGAAGGTAACCGTCACGCTAGAAGACGATCTTGATGGCGGCCCGGCCGAGGAGAGGGTGCGGTTCGTGGTAGGCTACACCGAGTACGAGATCGATCTGAACAACAAGAATGCCCTGGCGTTCCGCGAGCTGCTGGCGCCCTTCATCGAGCATGCCCGCAGGGCTCGCCGGGGGCGGCGCCGCGCTCCTTGAGCGGGCATTTGGGTCGCGCGGGTTTGCGAGGTGACGGCTGGGTCCAGGAGGAACTACGCGCGGCACCCGCATGGGGCCGCACCCAGGCGGGCATCGATCGTGCCTATCGTCTTAAGTTATTCGATTATATAATCGATTTATGAGCCAGAAACTGGTCTCTCCTGCCACCTACTGGCGCCGCCGTGTGGTCGTTCTCGCGGTCTGCGTGGCGGTGCTGGCTCTCCCCCTCTGGGCGGTGAACCAGGCACTTGGCGGCAGCCACGCCCGGGGCCAGGGATCGCCTCGGGCGCACGCCGGCCAGGCGACCGGCCCGGGCGCGCGCCCACAGGCCGGGCGAGGGCAGGCCCCTACCCGGGAAACCGCGGACCTGGGCTACCGGCCGCGGCCGCGGCCGCCCGCCGTTCCCCGGGATGCCAGCACCGCACCCTCGCGCGGGCCCCGCCGGCGGACCTGCGCCGGGGCGGCCGTGCAGCTGACCCTCCGCTCTGCCCGGCACCGGTACGGGCCAGGCGAGCAGGTCACCTTCGTGGTTGGCGCGGCCACCACCAGGCACCGGCCGTGCCGCATCGACCTGGGCTCCAGGTTCACCTCTGTAGTGGTGGCCTCCGGCAGTACGCCGCTCTGGGACTCCTCCAGCTGCCTGCGCGGCACTGGTTCCCGGGTGGTCATGCTGAGGCGGGGCGCCCCGGCCTTCCTCCGGGTCACCTGGGATCGGAGAACCTCACTGTCCGGCTGCCCGGGCCGCGGGACGGCGGTAGCGGCCGGCACCTACGCCGCCGCGGCGTTCAACGGCCAGCACCGCAGCCAGGCCACGACCTTCGTCCTCAGCGGCCGGGGTGCCGCCAGGCCCTGACCGGCCACACCAAGCCCAGCCGCCTCCCCCCGGCCGCGCACCGGACGTTCTTTATCCGCCGTCGCGTCCAGCCGGATGCCGCTCGCCCATCACAGGCCAAGCCCAGCGGGTACCCGGCGACCACCGAGATGACCCCGCGCCGGCGCGGCACACCACGACCGGGAGAGTCGAGGAAGGCGGCCGCTGGAACGACTACGCGGCGGAACTGGGTGGCCGGTGGCCGCGCCACCGGCCACCCAGCGGTGAACTCCGTTACCCGCCCGTGTAGTGCAGCGCGAGAGTCCGCTCCCCGCCGCTTCCGTCGTACGTGCCGACCGCCCACACGTTGTGCGGGCCGAAGGCCAGCGCGCCGGTGAGGAAGGTGTTCCCGCTGTTGGCGGCGCCGGGGTTCGGGCTCGGCACGGTCTTCCAGCCGCCGCTCGCCGACCCGTACTCGATCAGCGACGCGGCGTTCGTAGTCGCGACCGGGATGCTGTAGCCGAACGCCCAAGCGTGGCCGCCGCTGACCGGGGCGACTCCCATCAGGTAGTTGTCCTGCGGGGTCGGGTTCGGTGTGACCTGCTCCCGCAGTTGCCCGCCGGTGCCCGGCGCCTCGACCAGCGTGCTGAATCCCGTGTCCCCGGCCCGGTCGTTTCCGGCCAGCCAGGGGCCGCCGGCCGACAGCCCGATCGCCTGCGGGTAGGCGCTGGCGACCGCGCCGCCCGGCGTGTGCACCTGAGGTTCGGGGACCACCTTCCAGATGCCGCCCACAAGGTGCAAGACGATCTGCTGATCGGGCGCGCTCATCGCCAACTGGCCGGTGGCCCAGACGCCCCGGCCCGGCGCGGACGTCACCGAGGTCAGGATGCCGTCGGCGGTGGCCAGCGCGGGGACGTGAGTGACCGACCAGGACTGGCCGTTCCAGTGCTCAAGGAGCGGGTGGAACGCGTTGTCGGGCCCGCTGTAGGTGCCGGCGGCCCAGACGTCGGAGTCGCTGACCGCCGTCGCGCCGTACAGCATGTTTTCGCTCGGCCCCGGGTGCGGGCTGCTAACGACGGCCCAGCTCTGGCCGTTCCAGTGCTCGGTCAGCGTCACCGCGGTATGGCCGGAGTTCCGCGTGTGGATGCCCACCGCCCAGGCGGTCCCGTCGGGCAGCGCCGCCACGCCGTAGAACGAGCTGGCCTCCGGGCCGACCGGTGGTGTCGGGACATCCGCCCACGCTGTCCCGTTGTAGTGAACCGCGAGCGGGCGCGCGATGGTCGCATTGCTGGTGGGGAGCACGGAGCCGACCGCCCAGATGTCCGACGGCGAACTCCCGGCGATCGCGGCCAGGACGTTGTCGCTGGAGCCGATGTTGGGGGTGGGCACCTGTTGCCACTTCGACGTCCCGGCCACGGCCGGTGCCGCGGCGGCCGGGGGCCGGGCGGCACCGGGCGCCGCTGCCGTGGCCCGGCCCGGGGAACGGGCGGGCCCGTCCGACGCGCCACCGAACAGCTTGCCCATCGGCACGACGTTCTTCCTGTCGCAGGTCAGGTTGAGGCAGCTCAGGCCGAACGCCTGCTGGATCGTGGACAGCAGGGAGTAGTGGTTGAACGCCGTCGGGTCCACCAGATGGCGTGGCCCGTGGCTGGTGATGACCACGGTCATCACCCGACCGGTCCCCGGCGTCGCGTCGCAGCAGCCTCCCTGGTTGGTGCCCTCGGTGAACGAGGCCACGATCGCGTTGTTGCCGCGCTGCCACTGCGGCCCGGACATGATCTCCCGGGTGACCTGCTTGATATAGCTGTCGGCCGCGGACACGAGGTCGTTGTCGTTCCGCTGGTGGAAGAAGTTCGGGCTGTCCTCGCACCAGGGCGGCCCGCCGTGCATGTCGGCGCACTCGTTCGCGCTGATAAAGCTGAAGTTCGGCAGCTGACCGCCCTTGGCGTCGGCCGCAAGCCGCGCCGCGGGCACCATCTTGGCCGCCTCGGCGGGGTTACCGGCAACGCTGGCCAGGTCCGGGACGCTGTTGAACTGGGTCGCGTTGTAGAGCGAGTCCGTGATGATGCACTGCGTCGGGTAGCAGTCACCCAGGTAGCCCGGGTAGGGCATGTTCTCGGCGTACTCCTTCCAGGTCAGGTGTGCGGCGTCGAGCTGGGTGAGCAGGCTGGGCACGTTCAGTTGCTGGTCCCAGTACGGCATGGCGTCGTTGACGCTGTAGGTCTTCCCGGTCAGCAGCGCGAGGATGTCGGCGACGCCGGGGTCCGAGGTGCTGAAGTAATGCGTGGCCAGCCCGTACTGCCTGGCCAGGCGATTGATCGTCGGCGCGAATGGGTTGCCGGCGATCGAGTCGAAGCCGTGGCTGGTGTCCATGATGACCGCGATGTGCTGGAACCGCGGTACGGCGCCGGCTCGCCCCGGCACACCGGCGGAATGGGCTGCCGCGGCGGCCACCGGGAACGCGGTGGCGGCGGCCAGCGCAGCGGCCGTGATCAGCACTCGGCATCGGGTTCTGGCACGTTGGTTCATGAGCTCTGTCCTCGCACGTCGAGATTGTGCTGGTGAACGCGTTTGCGGGCGTTGCCAGGCCTACACGCGGTGCGGAGCGGCCCCGGATCGAATGAGGGGAACACCCCGGGTCACAGGGCACGAGTGTGGCTGAAGGCGTCCAGGCTGGTAACGGCGCAGACGAGGGATACCGGCGCGGACGACATGGGCACCATGGCCGCAAGCCCCATCAGATTCCCCTCGGGACGGGCCCGGCAATACGCGGCACGGCACCTTCATTTAAAGTTCAGGAGCGCGCCAAACGGGCGCAACCGCCCCGTCGGTGCATGGCCTCAGACGTTCAGGGGCTTCTTGAGGAACTGGCCGGTGTAGCTCGCCCCGCACATCGCAACCTCCTCGGGCGTGCCGGTGGCGACCACCGTCCCGCCGCCCGAGCCGCCGTCCGGGCCGAGGTCGATCACCCAGTCCGCCGTCTTGATGACGTCCAGGTTGTGCTCGATCACTATGACGGTGTTGCCGCTGTCCACCAGCCGACCGAGCACGCCGAGCAGCTTGCGGATGTCCTCGAAATGCAGCCCGGTGGTGGGCTCGTCCAGCACGTAGATGGTCCGGCCGGTGGAGCGCCGCTGCAGTTCGGACGCGAGCTTGACCCGCTGTGCCTCGCCGCCGGATAGGGTGGGCGCCGGCTGGCCCAGCCGCACATACCCCAGGCCGACATCGACCAGCGTCTTCAGGTGCCGGTGGATGGCGGGCACCGGCTCGAAGAACTTCGCCGCCTCCTCGATCGGCATGTCGAGCACGTCCGCGATCGTCTTGCCCTTGTAGTGGACGCCCAGGGTGTCGGTGTTGTACCGGGCGCCGTGGCAGACCTCGCACGGCACGTACACGTCCGGCAGGAACTGCATCTCGATCTTGATGGTGCCGTCGCCGGAACAAGCCTCGCACCGGCCGCCCTTCACGTTGAAGGAGAACCGGCCCGGCTGGTACCCGCGGATCTTCGCCTCGGTCGTCTGCGAGAACAGCCGCCGGATGTGGTCGAAGACGCCGGTGTAGGTGGCCGGGTTGGACCGCGGGGTGCGCCCGATCGGGCCCTGGTCGACGTGCACCACCTTGTCGAGGTGCCCGGTGCCGGTGACCCTGGTGTGCCTGCCCGCCACCGTGCGCGCCCCGTGCAGTTCTCTGGCCAGTGCGTTGTACAGGATGTCGTTGACCAGGGTGGACTTCCCGGAGCCGGACACCCCGGTGACGGCTATGAAGCAGCCGAGCGGGAAGGCCACATCGACGCCGCGCAGGTTGTGCTCGCTGGCCCCCTTGACCACGACCTCCCTGCCCTTGACCCGGGCGCGGCGGACCTTGGGCAGCGGGATGGACTCCCGCCCGGTGAGGTACGCGCCGGTCAGCGACTCCTCGCTGGCCAGCAGGTCGGCCAGCGGCCCGGACACCACGATCCACCCGCCGTGCTCGCCCGCGCCGGGGCCGATGTCCACCACCCAGTCCGCGGCGCGGATGGTGTCCTCGTCGTGCTCCACGACGATGAGCGTGTTCCCCAGGTCGCGCAGCCGCAGCAGCGTTTCCAGCAGCCGGTGGTTGTCCCGCTGGTGCAGCCCGATGGACGGCTCGTCCAGCACGTACAGCACGCCCACCAGCCCGGAACCGATCTGTGTGGCCAGCCGGATCCGCTGCGCCTCGCCACCGGCCAGCGTGGCCGAGGCCCGGTCCAGCGTCAGGTAATCGAGCCCGACGTCAAGCAGGAACCCGAGCCGCGCGTTGACCTCCTTGAGAATCCGCCCGGCGATCTGGTAGTCCCGCTCGGACAGGTTCAGCGCCAGCAACAGCTTCGCCAGCTCGCCGATGGGCAGCCCGCAGAACTCCGCGATCGACTTGCCGTCCACGGTCACCGCCAGGGACACCGGCTTCAGCCGGGCGCCGCGACAGGCGGGGCAGGGCACCTCGCGCATGTACCCGGCGAACCGCTCCCGGCTGGAGTCGCTCTCCGCCTCCGAATGCCGGCGTTCGATGTAGGGCACCACGCCCTCGAAGTTGGTGTAGTAGGACCGCTCGCGGCCATACCGGTTCTTGTAGCGGACGTGCACCTGGTCGTCGTACCCGTACAGCAGCGCCTTCTTCGCCGCCGCGGGCAGCCTCGACCAGGGGGTTTCCAGGCGGAATCCCAGCGCCGAGCCCAGCGCCTCCACCAGGCGCAGGAAGTAATCGCTCACATGCCCGGCGCTCCACGGGCCGATCGCGCCCTCGGCCAGGGTCAGCGACGGGTCGGGGACGACCAGCTCGGGGTCCACCTCCATCCGGGTGCCCAGGCCGGTGCAATCCGGGCAGGCTCCCCAGGGGGAGTTGAACGAGAACGAGCGCGGCTCCAGCTCCTCGAAGGAAAGGTCGTCGTAGAGGCAGGCCAGGTGCTCGGAGTACATCCGCTCCCGGTGCGGATCGGTCTCCGGCAGATCGATGAAGTCGAGCACGACCACGCCGCCGGACAGGCCGAGCGCGGTCTCCACCGAGTCGGTGAGCCGCCGCCGCGCGGACTCCTTGACCGCCAGCCGGTCCACCACGACCTCGATGGTGTGCTTCTCGTACTTCTTCAGCGCGGGCGTCGCGCCGGTGCCAGCCTCATCCAGGCGGACCACCACGCCGTCCACCCGGGCCCGGGAGAACCCCTTGACCTGGAGTTCGCGGAGCAGCTCGGTGTACTCGCCCTTGCGCCCGCGGACCACCGGTGCCAGGACCTGGAACCTGGTGCCCTCGTCGAGTTCGAGCACCCGGTCCACGATCTGCTGCGGTGTCTGCCTGGCGATCGGCCGGCCACAGACCGGGCAGTGCGGCTTGCCCACCCGCGCGTACAGCAGCCGCAGGTAGTCGTAGACCTCGGTGATCGTCCCGACGGTGGACCGGGGGTTGCGGCTGGCCGCCTTCTGGTCGATCGAGACCGCCGGGGACAGCCCATCGATGAAGTCCACGTCGGGCTTGTCCATCTGCCCCAGGAACTGCCGGGCGTACGCCGACAGCGACTCCACGTACCGGCGCTGGCCCTCGGCGAAGATCGTGTCGAAAGCCAGGCTGGACTTGCCCGACCCGGACAGCCCGGTGAACACGATGAGGGAGTCCCTGGGCAGGTCGAGCGAGACGTCTTTGAGGTTGTGCTCGCGCGCCCCGCGCACAACGAGACGATCAGCCACAGCGCTCTGCTCTCTGGATGGTTCCGGCCGCGGGTCAGGGGACACGTCATGGTATCCGGGGGGGCTGACAAAACTGGTTTCCGCGAATCCCCGTCCTGTCCGGGCTCATACCACCTGGCCCCGCTGCTCAGCCTGCCATGCGGTGCGCGAGGATTGGCCCCGATACCCGAAAGGGGAAGCGCATGAACGAGGTCAGGCATTCCCTGGACCGGCTCGCGGCGGCGAACGATCGCCTGCTCGCGACGACCACCAGGGTGAGCGACGCGCGGGCCCGTGAACCGTCGCTACTGCCGGGCTGGACCCGGGGCCATGTGCTGACCCACGTCGCGCGCAACGCGGACGGGCTGCGCAACCTCCTGATCTGGGCCCGGACCGGGACCGAGACCCCGATGTACGCCAGCGCGGAGAGCCGCAGCGCCGACATCGAGGCGGGCGCCGGCCGGCCGGGAGCAGCCCTGGCGGCCGACGTGGGCGAGTCGGCAGCGGCGTTCGCCGCCGAGGCGGCCAGCCTTCCGGACGACGCCTGGACCGTGCCGGTCCGCGCACTGAACGGGCCGCCGTTCCCGGCCCGGGGCGTACTGGAACGCCGGCTGTCCGAGGTGGAGATCCACCACGTGGACCTCGCCGCGGGCTATCTGCCCGCCGACTGGCCCGATGACTTCCTCACCGAAGCCCTGCCCAGGGTCGCCGAGTCCTTCGCCGGGCGGGATGACGTCGCGCCGTGTGTGCTCTGGGCGGAGGGCGCTAAGGATTCGTTCCGGATCGGCCCGGACCAGGCGGGCCCGTCGCGGGTGGTTATTCGCGGGCAGCCCGCGGACCTGCTGGCCTGGCTGCTCGGCCGGGGTGACGGCACCACGCTGACCGTGGCCTCGCGCGGGCCGCTGCCAGCGCTGCCGCCATGGCGGTAGGGGACCACAGCTAGTCGTTTGGTAAGAAATAACAAGCGCGAAGCGAAGGAGAGACCGTGGCGTATACCGGGGACGTGACCGTCGGGGGCCCGCCCGACGCGAGGGAGATCACCGGGCTCATCGTGACCAAGCTCGCCGTGGGCCCCATGGACAACGACGCCTACCTGCTCCAGTGCACGCGGACCGGGGAACTGGTGCTGATCGACGCGGCCAACGAGGCGCCCCGGCTGCTCGAACTGCTCGGCGGCCGGCCGCTGAGCCGGATTGTCACCACTCACCGGCACTGGGACCACTGGCAGGCGCTGCCCGAGGTGGCCGCCGCGACCGGAGCCGCGGTCATCGCCCACCCCGACGACGCGAGCGAGCTTCCGGTGCCCGTCACCCACCTGGTGAACCACGGAGACACCGTGCCCGTGGGCGCACAGGAGATCTCCGTGATCCACCTGCGCGGGCACACGCCGGGCAGCATCGCGCTGTGCTACAACGCGGGCGGCGAGCTTTCCGCTACCCCGCACCTGTTCACCGGTGACTCCCTGTTCCCCGGCGGGCCCGGCAACACCGAGCACGACCCGAAGCGATTCGGGCAGCTCATGGACGACCTGGAAGAACGGGTATTCGGCACGCTGCCCGACGGCACGTGGGTGTACCCGGGTCACGGCAAGGACACCACGCTGGGCACCGAGCGCCCGCACGTTCAGGAGTGGCGCGCCCGGGGGTGGTGACGGTGCACCCGGGCGTGGTGCTGGTGCCGCGCCCGGTGCACGCTGATCTGGGTGGCGTAGACGACCACGTTGCTCAGGTAGGAGCGGGTCGCCTGGTCGAACACCCCGCCGCAGGTGATGAGGTGCAGCTCGGCGTCGGGGGTGGGCCCGTACACCCGCTCGGTCGGGAAGGCGTTCTTGGGGTACATGTGCTCGGCGTACACGCGGAACACCGCCAGCGTGCCGTCGGACCGGCGCACGTACACCAGGTCGCCGGGGCGTAGCAGGCGCAGCCGGAAGAACACGGCGGGTCCCTGGGTGGAGTCAATGTGCCCGGCGATGATCGAAGACCCGATCTCGCCCGGCCGGGGGCTGCCGGTGTACCAGCCCGCCACGGTCGTCCTGGCCGGCACCTGGAGCGTGCCCTGCGGGGTGCGGCCCAGCCGGTCCAGCGGGGTGCGGACCGCGATGGCGGGGATCGTCAGGGCCACCGGGCGGGCCACATGCTTAGCCGAGCGCGCGGCCGGCGGGGCCGCGAAGATCCCGTGCGGCGCCGGGGAGGACTTAGACAGCGGGCGGGGGACGTCACCGGGGTGACTGGTGAGGCGGGTCAGGCCGACGGTGCCGCCCACGATCGTGAGCACGCCGGCCAGGAACGCGGCGAGGGCCACCGGCCGGCGCACCAACCGCGCCCGTGTCCCGCGGTGCCCGCCGTCCGGGTCTGGCCGACGGGGGGCGTTGGCGCCGCCCCGCTCGTCCGCGTGCCAGAAGAACCACGGTTCCAGTGGGCGC
>Ga0306922_10008035_pt1 | contig 10230 bp, 6 predicted proteins | sample sta12Cox44000082_FD_203758 | JGI IMG/M metagenome (GOLD analysis project Ga0306922, IMG submission 203758) | Lab enrichment of tropical soil microbial communities from Luquillo Experimental Forest, Puerto Rico - statoxic.12C.oxic.44.000.082 (v2)... | ecosystem: Environmental > Terrestrial > Soil...
GCCGCTCGAAGCAGGGATCGCCGAGGTGAAGAAATACTTGAGCTCATAAACCCCGCGCGGCGTGGCCATGTGCTTGTTGCTGGTCACCCGGCTCACCGTACTCTCATGCATTCCTATGGCCTCGGCGATGTCACGCAGGATCAGTGGCCGCAGGGACTGTACCCCGCGCCGGAAAAACGCATCCTGTTGCCGAACGATTTCGGCCGCGACCCTGAGGATCGTGGTGGCCCGTTGGTGCAGCGACTTGACCAGCCAGTTCGCGGCCTGCAGCCGGTCGGTTAAATAGTCTCTTTCCGCCTTGTTGCGCGCGGCCCGGCTGACCTGGGCATGGTATTTGTTGTTGACCAGCACGCGCGGAAGGGTCTCGGCGTTGAGTTCGACGATCCAGCCGCCCTCAGGCTGCGCGCGCAGCAGGATGTCAGGCACCACAAGCTGCGCCAACGGCGGGTCGAAGGCGAGGCCCGGGCGAGGGTCGAGAGATTTGATCTCGGCGACCATCTCGGCGACATCCTCGGCGTCCACTCGGCAGGCTCGCATCAGCGCGGCGATGTTGCGCGCAGCGAGTAGAGGTAGGTTGTCAAGCAAGGCCTGCATCGCCGGATCGAGCCGGTTGCGGTCACGCAGCTGAAGCGCCAGACATTCGGGAAGATCGCGGGCAAAGATACCCGGGGGGTCAAATTGCTGGACCCGAGCGAGAACCTTCTTCACCCGGGCTAAGTCACAACCGAGGAGCAGCGCCACGCCATCGAGCGCACCACCGAGATAACCGGTTTGATCGAGGAGGTCGAGTAGATGCAAGGCGATCAGCTGGTCGCCCTGGTCGGTCAGATCGGTTCCAATCTGTTCGATTACATGTTCGCGCAGAGTGCGCGGCCGGGCCGGGGTCTGTTCCAGGCCGGGGCGGTCGTCGGCCCCCATCCCTCCGGTCCGGCTGCGCCATGATTGGGGTTCGCCGCCAAGATCGACCGAGCCATCGCCTTCGGTGCCCGCCGTGGCGCGCCAGTGCTCAGCGGCATCGGGAGTAAAGTCTCCCTGTAGCGCCTCCGGCAGGGCCGCCGGGGCAACCTCCTCCGCGATGCCCGGAGCGTCGGTCGGGGTCGCTTCTTCCGTGCTTCGCTCGCGCCGTTCCAACAGAGGGTTCTGTTGAATTTCGGCGTCGACAAAGTCGGTCAACTCAAGGTTCGAGAGCTGCAGCATCTTGATCGCTTGCTGCAGTTGCGGCGTCATGATTAACGCCTGCGACTGCCGCAGCTCAAGCCGCTGGGAGAAACCCATCCTATTCACATCACGCTCCGCTAGGAGCGGCTTATAGGCTAAACCGATCGCCCAAGAAAACCCGTCTTACGTCGGCATCTGCGACGATTTGAGCGGGTTCACCTTCCATCAGAACTTGACCAGCATGTAATATGTAGGCTCGATCGACAATATCCAGGGTCTCTCGCACGTTATGGTCGGTTATCAGCACGCCGATCCCACGATCCTTCAAGTGGCCGATCAAGTCACGGATATCACCAACCGCGATAGGATCAATGCCGGCGAGGGGCTCATCCAGGAGTATAAAGTGTGGCTGGGTCGCGAGCGCCCTAGCTATCTCGCAGCGGCGGCGCTCGCCGCCTGAAAGCGCTAGCGCTGGCGCGCGTCGTAGATGGGTAATTGAAAATTCGGCCAGCAGCGAGTCCAGCGCAGCTTCGCGCGCACCGCGCTCGGGCTCAACCACTTCGAGGATTGCGCGAATGTTCTGCTCGACGGTAAGGCCACGAAAGATTGATGCCTCCTGCGGCAGGTAGCCGATGCCACGACGAGCGCGGCGGTACATTGGAAGGTCGGTGATGTCCTGGCCGTCCAGGCTGACCATCCCGGTATCGGCAGTAATTAGCCCGGTGATGATGTAAAAACAGGTAGTCTTACCGGCCCCGTTCGGCCCCAGGAGCCCGACCACCTCGCCGCGCTGCACCGAAACGTTGACGCCACGCAATACCGGTCTCCGCTTGAAACTCTTTCCCAGCCCCATTCCCTGGAGCCCGCGGGTGGAGGTCGCACGTCCGCGGATAGCAGGATTATCGGCGACGAGCCGCGGCCGGCTCTCATCGGCGGCGGAGGAACCGAGGGGACCTTCCGCCGATTTCATTGCTTGGTCCGATTATTGGAAGTGGATTTAGCGGCAGTCGCGCGGCCACTCCCGGACGCTGCGGCGGGAGCATCCTGGCGCACGAACAACCCCTCGACCCGCGGGGCAGGCGATCCGGGTTTGGAAGCGACAGTCATCATGCGGCTCACGTTAGTGTTGAGGTCGAGCACAGCATATTGACCTCTGATGACATCCTGTCCGCGAGCGATCGTGACATTCCCCAGCAGCGTGACGATACCGGTATCGGCGTTGTAGACTCCATAATCGCCGCGACCCACATCTGTCGCGTTCCAAGCAACAACATGTCCCTGAGCGTCGACGCGGCTAATTCGCGAGTCCTCGCTATCGGCGCCGGGCTTCCCGGCCGCCGCGGGTAGCTTGCCAGCGATCGATTTGGCTGCAATCGGCTGCGGTTTAGCCGTTGTCGCCGCCGATACGGTTTCGCCAGGATTAACCGCGCCCAATTTGCTGGCAACCGGGTTGGGCTTTACTTTGGTCATGTGCGCGGTCAATACGTCTGCACGGATGTGCTTATCGTCGCGCGTGGCGATCGCGTCGCCGCGAGCGACGGCGATCTGTTTCGCGTCGTACCATTCGAAACTGTCGCGCGCGGTGACGACGTCCGTCGGAGTCGTTAGTTTCAGCCCCTTGCCGGTAACGATTCCGATCTGCTGGTCGAGGTCATAGACAGCTTGGTCGCCGACCACCGTCTGCGTCGGACCCTTCAACACGACATGGCCATCGGCGTCAAGCCGGTAGACCTCGTTGCCGCCCTCCGCAGATTTGGTTTTGCTCGGGCGATAGTGTGCGGTCAACGTGTCTGCATGCACCTCAGATGTCCCGCGAGCGGCCACGGCATTGCCTCGGGCGATGTAAACCTGCGCCTGCTGCTGCCATTCGATGCCGGAGTCGGCGGTGATGTCGATAGGGCGATTGTCAGCCGAAGACCCACCGAGGTCCAGGCCCTGCGCCGCCGCATCGAGCGAGCCCAGAACCAGGGTCGCGAGTAACCCGGCGAACCACGCGGTAGCCCGGCGCCGTTGCGATGGGACTGCCCTGGCTGCCGCAAGCTCAGCCGGCATCGCCTTCCGCCTTGCGGGGAACCGGTCTGTGTTCTCCCCTGTGGATCGCTGCTCGCTTCGCCGGATGAGGTTTTGCAGCGCTGTGAGGCGGAGTTCCCTTTCTGGAGGGGTTCGACCGAGAGGACGCCATTGAATCATGGTCGGCGCGCACACCGGTCTGCATCGTTCCGGAGGCTTCGATGAGCGCCGCGGTTTTCGCGACCGTCGCGGGCAGCCCTGGTGGCGGCGCGGCGGCCTTATCCATCGCCGGTTTGCTCCCCTTCAATACCGCATGCGACTGACCGGTGAAGATGATCGTGTCACCCTTGTCGAGAACCCGAAAGCCCTGCCCCCAGATGTCGCCGGACGGACCGTGTCCCTCGATCGGATCATGGCCCTCGGCGGTGTTGTTGGAAAAATCGGCATGGGCGCGAGCCGTCACAAACCGAGTCCCGTTCTGATGGGTCATGGTGACGTCGCCGAACAGATCGAGTAGTTGCGTCTGCGATTGGTAGATCCCGGTTGCCGCCGTGACGACGACCTTGGCGTCCCCATGTGCAGTCATTTCCCCCCGCGGCTTTTCGAGGGACATCAGATCGTTCCGGTTTGGCATCTGCCGGCCAACCGCGGCTGAGAGGACATAAGGCCGGTTCAGCCTATCGGTGCCGGCATAATGGGGATCGAGCATTTTCAACTCGCGTGCCTCGCGCAAATCGATCGGGGCAAAACCGAGGCGTACGCTGTCCAGCAACGGGTATAGGCGGGGCCACGCGGCGACCAGCAAAATCAGGGTGGCCCCGAACACTGGCAGCGTCCGTTTGAGCAGAAGGACAAACCTACTGTACCGATCCCCGGCGCCTTTCGGGCGCCATTCGAGAGCACCCCTGTGCCGCCGAGGTGGGGCAGAGACTGGACCTCCTTCGACCCGTTGCTCGAGCGACATCATCCGTGGACCCGTTTACGCCACCCCTGCACGCAAGCAATCGTGCATGTGCAAAAAGCCGACTGGCCGCCCGCCCCCTTCAACGACAAACAGCGAGGTAATCGCGCTCCGGTTCATCAATCCTAATGCCTCGGCGGCGAGCGCCGCGGGAACAATCGTCTTTGGCGAGGGATTCATGATTTCCACAACCCGCCGAGCGAGCAGTGATTCGCCCATATGCCTGCGCAGATCGCCGTCCGTCACAACGCCGACCAGCCGGCCTTCGCCATCGCACGCGCCCACGCAACCGAAACTCCGCGCCGTCATCACCAGAATCGCTTCGGACATCGGCGCGCTAGGCGAAACCAGAGGGATCTCGGCGCCGGCATGCATCAGGTCGGCGACCCGCAACAGCCGCTGACCGAGCCTGCCGCCCGGATGGAACACGCGAAAGTCGGCGGATGAGAAGTCCCGACGCTCAAGCAAGGCTATCGCTAGCGCGTCGCCAAGCGCCATCATCACGGTCGTCGAGGTGGTCGGTGCCAAGCCCATCGGGCAAGCCTCAGCAACGGGTGGCAACAACAGCACAATATCGGAAGCGGCGGCGAGGGTTGATCCTCTGCCGCCGGTAACCGTGATCAGCGGTATGCCAAAGCGGCGCGAATAGGCGACGATATCCGTGAATTCGGAGGTCTCGCCGGAATTCGACAATGCTACGATCGCGTCGTCGGCTCCGATCATACCGAGATCGCCGTGGCTAGCCTCGCCGGCGTGAACGAAGTGCGCCGGGGTGCCGGTCGAGGCCAAAGTAGCAGCGATTTTGCGGCCGACATGGCCGCTTTTGCCGACGCCGGTGACCACAATACGCCCGCGAACCTCCGCGCACAGCGCGATCGCGGCGGCAAATGCGTCGTCGAGGGTCTCCGCCAGACTTTCGAGGCCGCTGATTTCCGCGCGTATAACCCGCCGCGCGACTGCGAGATCAACCCTGCCGGCATTCTGCCCGACATCGGCGCGGTCCGCAGACCCCGCCTCAGAGACGGCAATGATATCGCTCATCGCGGTCCGGCCAATGGACCGGTTCGAAGAATTGACAGCGAAATCCCCTTCCCCGATTGCTCACTCAGTGCGCAAAAATGTCCTGCTCAGCCCAGCCTCTGAGATCAAGCAGCACGCGATGCGGCAAAAACTCGAAGCTGGCCCGCGCCAACTCCTGACGACCTTCGCGAATCAGCATAGCATCGAGCCGAGTTCGTAGCGCATGGAGGTGGAGGACATCCGAGGCAGCATAGCGCAGCTGTTCATCGGACAGTGTCGCCGCCCCCCAATCCGAACTCTGCTGCTGCTTGGACAGATCGACATTGAGGAGATCCTTGCACAGGTCTCGCAACCCATGCCGATCGGTGAAGGTGCGCGCCAGCCGCGAGGCGATCTTGGTGCAATAGATTGGTAGCGCCATGACCCCGAGGTAGTGATAAAGCATGGCCAGATCGAAGCGAGCGAAATGAAACAGTTTAGTAACGCGGGGATCGGCAAGCAGATGGTATAGCCGCGGCGCATCATAGGCGCTGGGTTCGAACTGCACCAGATGAGCGTCACCGTCCCCGGCCGAGAGCTGGACCAAGCATAACCGGTCGCGATGCGGGTTGAGCCCCATCGCCTCGGTATCGATCGCTACCGCCTGGCCGAAATCGACGGCTTCGGGCAGGTCGCCATGATGAAGCCAATACGTCATCGCGCGCGATGACGTCTAGCTAGGTCGCCGAGTGGTGCCCAGGAGAAGACTCGAACTTCCACGAGCAATCGCCCACTAGAACCTGAATCTAGCGCGTCTACCAATTCCGCCACCTGGGCCTCTCGGAACCAGCGGAGATAAGCCCGGCCTCGATTGATGTCAACGCGCGATAGCCCAAGACACCTGACATCGCCGTCGCTTTGCATGGAAACGAGCTTGGTATTATGTTTCGACAATTCGTACATCCCGGTATCGGCGATCTTAGGGGCTTGATGTTTTTCCGAGCTTCCGTTGCCGGCATCCGCTCGAGGCGAATCATGCCCGTGATTATGGCAAAACTTCGGGCCGGCGCGTGTCGCCTGCGTCTGTTCGCGATCCTGCTGGCCGCTTGGGTCGGGTTCACCCCTCCGGTGGCGGCGCAGCCGCCGCCGGCGGTGCTCGTTTCCGAGGCGCAGATGCACGATGTGTCGGGCACCGCCGAGTTCGTTGGCCGAGTCAAGGCGGTCGACAAGGTTGATCTGCGCGCCCGTGTCGCGGGTTATCTCGGACCGCGCCTTTTCAAGGAGGGCGATCGAATTAATACCGACCAGACCGTCTTCACGCTCGATCCCGCGCCGTTCGAGGCGACACTCGCGCAGCGTAAGGCCGAGGTCGCCGCTGCGGCTGCTGCGGCCGATTTTGCCGATTTGCAGGCCCGGCGCGGCCGCGAGCTGATCAAGACGAAAACGATCCCGCAAGCGGAGCTCGACTTGCGCGAATCGGCCCTGCTCAAGGCGAAGGCTGCGCTCGCACAAGCCCAGGCGGCGCAGCAGGCTGCCGAAGTCGATCTGTCCTATACACAGATCAAAAGCCCGATCACCGGCCGTATCGGCCAGGCCGCATATTCGCCCGGCAATCTTGTCGGCCCCAATAGCGGGACCCTCGCGACCGTGGTCAAAGAGGACCCGATCCAGGTCGTCTTCAACGTCAGCCAGCGCCAGCTGATCGAGGCGCGACGCGACGTACCGCAGGAGCAGCTCAGCGCGATCACCGCCCGTCTAAGGCTCGCCGACGGCTCGACCTACGGGCAGCCGGGAAAGCTCGATTTCGTCGGTGTGCAGGCCGATCCGAATACCGATTCGATCCCGCTGCGCGCGGTCTTCCCCAATCCGAAAGGCGTCCTCTCCGACGGGATGAGCGTGCGGGTAATTCTCGAAATCGGCAAACCGGTGCAGGCGCTGGTGATCCCGCAATCGGCGATCGCCCAGGATCAGGCCGGCACTTACGTGTTTGTCGTCGACAAAGAAAACAAGGCCGTCAGGCGTCCGGTCAAGGTCGAGATCCAGCGCGACGGCACCACGGTGGTCAAAGAGGGACTCGCCGCCGGGGATCGGGTCATCGTGCAGGGCCAAGCTCGGGTGCGCCCGGGCCTGACTGTGGCGCCCAGTGGCACGCCGCCCGCCTGAGGCGTCAAGGAGAGAGGCACGCCGATGATTTCGGCCGTTTTTGTCGACCGCCCGCGGCTGGCGATCGTCATTTCGATCCTGATCACGCTCGCCGGATTGATCTCGCTGGCGGCGATCCCGATCGCGCAGTTCCCCGACATCGTACCACCCGAGGTGTCGGTGACGACCACCTATCAAGGCGCCAATGCCGAGGTCGTTGAACAGACCGTCGCCCAGGTCATCGAAAGCGAGATCAACGGCGTCACCGGCATGCTGTACATGCGCTCGTTTTCGGGAAATGACGGCTCCTACAACCTGACCGTGTCGTTCGCGGTCGGGACCGATCCCGAGACCAACACGGTCAATGTCCAGAACCGGGTGCAGCGGGCGATGGCGCGCCTACCGGCCGAGGTGCAGCAATATGGGGTGAAAGTCGATAAGAAATCCTCGGCGATCTTGCAGGTGGTGGTGCTGCGCTCGCCCAAGGGGACGCACGACAGCCTGTTTTTGTCGAATTACCTGCTGATCAACATCCGCGACACGATCAGTCGCATTCCTGGCGTCGGGCAAGCCAATTTGTTTGGTCAGCAGGACTATGCGATGCGCATCTGGCTCGACATGGACCGGCTGACCGGGCTCGGGCTGACGCCGCAGGACGTGATCGCGGCGGTGCGCGCGCAGAATGTGCAGGCTGCAGTCGGCCGCATCGGCGGCGCGCCGGTCGTCGAAGCGCAGCAGCGGATGATCCCACTGACCACCCAGGGGCGGCTCGAAACCCCCGAGCAGTTCGGCGCGATCATTGTGCGCGCCCAGCCGAACGGCTCGTTGATCCGGGTGCGTGACGTGGCCCGGGTCGAGCTCGGCGCGCTATCCGGCGACGTGTTCTCGACCTTTAACGGCAAGTCGGCAGCGGCGATGGGCATCTATCTGGCGCCGGGGGCGAACGCGGTGGCGACCGCAAAGGCGGTGCGCGCGGCCATGACGGACATGGCCGAGCGTTTTCCGGACGACGTGACCTGGGAGATCCCGTACGACACGACGGTTTTCGTCAATGCCTCGATCCACAAGGTGATCTCGACCCTGATCGAGGCCTTCGTGCTGGTGGCGATCGTCGTCTTCGTCTTTCTCGGCAGCCTGCGCGCGACCCTGGTGCCGATCATCGCGGTGCCGGTGGCGCTCGTCGGCACCTTCGCCGCGATGCTGGCGCTCGGCTTTTCGGCGAACACGATCTCGCTGTTGGCGCTGGTGCTGGCAATCGGGATCGTCGTCGACGACGCCATCGTCGTTGTCGAGGCGGTAGAGCACATGATCGCCGAGCATCCCGAAATGTCTCCGGCCGACGCCGCCAAGGCAGCGATGGCTCAGATCACCGCGCCGATCATCGCGATCACCTTGGTGCTGCTGTCGGTCTTCGTCCCGGTCGCTTTCATCCCGGGCATCGTCGGCCAGCTCTACCAGCAATTCGCCGTTGCCGTGTCGGTGTCGATGCTGATCTCGGCGCTGAACGCGCTGACCCTGTCGCCGGCACTGTGCTCGCTGCTGCTGCGCCATGGTCCGCCGCCCGGCCGGATCATCCGCGCGATGCAGGGCGGCATCAACAGCATGCAGCGCGGCTACACGGGCATCGTCGGGGGCATCGCGCCGCGGGTGCTGCTGACCCTCGCGCTGGTCGGCGTAGCCGTTGCCGCGATTCTGGGCTTCGGCCGCTCGGTGCCGGGAGGGTTTCTGCCCGAGGAAGATCAAGGCGCGTTATTGATGGAGGCGCAGCTGCCCGAGGGCGCGTCGCTCAATCGCACCGGCGCCGTCGCCGCCGAGGTCGACAAGATCACCAAAGCGACGCCGGGCGTCGCGGCGGTCACGACAATCATCGGCTACAGCCTGATCGACGGCATCAATCAATCGAACAAGGCCACCTTTTTCGTGACCCTCACTCCGTTCGACGACCGCCACGGCGAAACCGAGAAGGTGTGGGGCGTGCTCGACCACCTGCGCGGCGAATTCCTGAAGATCCCGGCGGCGATCGTAATCCCGTTCAATCTGCCGCCGATCATCGGGCTCGGCACCGGGGCCGGGTTCGAATACCAGCTGCAATCCTTTTCGGGCGCCCCGGCCAGCGAGATGGGCGCAGTCGCTCGCGGGCTGATCCAAGTGGCAAACGAGGACCCGGCGCTGGCCGGCGTCTTCACTACCTACGGCGCCTCGACCCCGCTGATCAGGCTCGACATCGACCGCGAGCGGGCCGAGACCTTGGGCATCAGCATTAGCGACATCTTTACCGCGCTGCAAGCGACGCTCGGCGGTTATCGGGTCAACGACTTCAACAAGTTCGGTCGGACCTGGCAGGTCATCCTGCAGGCCGAGACGGCGGATCGCATGCAGCCCGAGGATATCTTCGAGGTGCATGTGCGCGCCAAAACCGGCGCGCTGGTGCCGATCCGCTCGCTCGCCACGATCGAGAACGTGCTCGGCCCCGGCTACATTTACCGCTTCAACAATTTGCGGGCCGTGGCAATTCAGGGACGCCCGGCGCAAGGCTACTCATCGGGTCAAGCATTGGCGGCGATGGAGCAGGTGTCGAAAGCGACGTTGCCGGCGGGGTTCGGGTATTCGTGGAGCGGCACCGCCTACCAGGAAAAGATTGCAGCGGGCCAGACCACGGTGATCCTGGCGCTCGCAGTGCTGTTTGCCTATCTGGTGTTAGTCGGGCTCTATGAATCCTGGGCGATGCCGGCGGCGGTCATCGTCTCGATCTCGGTCGGGCTGGCGGGTGCGCTCGGCGGCCTGCTGCTGACCGGATTGCCGAACGACGTTTTCGCACAGATCGGCATTGTCGTGCTGATCGCACTCGCCGCCAAAAACGCGATCTTGATCGTCGAATTCGCGATGGAAGCGCGGCGGGAGGGCCTCGCCGTCGCCGAGGCGGCGCTGAGTGGCGCGCGGGCGCGGTTCCGCGCGGTGAT
>Ga0306922_10008038_pt1 | contig 10229 bp, 14 predicted proteins | sample sta12Cox44000082_FD_203758 | JGI IMG/M metagenome (GOLD analysis project Ga0306922, IMG submission 203758) | Lab enrichment of tropical soil microbial communities from Luquillo Experimental Forest, Puerto Rico - statoxic.12C.oxic.44.000.082 (v2)... | ecosystem: Environmental > Terrestrial >...
ACTGCTTTGTCTCTGTTTCCTACAACAAATTTTCGTCCCATTTGATCTAGATCAATCAAACCGGCGACCGTATTCATACATATGTGTATTTTGAAAGGGAGATCCTCATGCTCCTAGGGAAAATTTGCGCCTCACTCGTGGTGATCCTGGCTCTTATCGCGGCGCCGGTGCTCGCGCAACAGCAACAACACGATGAGCATCATCCGGCGACCCCGCCCTCGGCAACGGCAGCACCGGGTCCAGGGATGCCCGGCGGCGCAATGGCCGGCGCCGGCGGTATGCCGATGATGGGCATGATGCGGATGATGATGGGCCAGGACGGCATGGGCGGCATGCCGATGATGCCGGCCATGGCGAGTCATGTCGAAGGGCGACTGGCCTTCCTCAAGACCGAGCTGAAGATCACCGCGGCTCAGCTGCCGCTTTGGAACGCGGTCGCCGATGCGATCCGCGCAAACGCCAAAGGCATGGGCGAGATCTCAGGCGGGATGATGGGAGCCAGTCCAGCGGCGACGCTCCCGGACAAGCTGGCGGCGCGGGAAAAAATGATGACGGCGCATCTCGAGGCGCTGCGCGAGCTCAAGGCCGTGGTCGACCCGCTCTACGCGGCACTCAGCGACGAGCAGAAGAAAACCGCCGACGAGCTGCTGATGGGCCCGATGGGAATGATGATGTAGCAGGGTTTGCGGCCGAAAGGAGGAATCCTCATGAGTCAGATGCAAGGTGTGGCCGAAGCCCGCCCGAGAATTGATCCCAGACGAACCAAGGCAATCCCTATTGTGACCTTGGGGCTGAGCCTCAGTCTGTTTTTCGTGATCTCCTATGTGATTTGCATTGCGGGGTACCTATTGCTGCCGGGTTTCCCCGTGCAGCATGCGGCGCTGTCCATCTTTTTGCCGGGGTTCGAATTTTTGAGCTGGCAAAGCTACTTCCTCGGCCTCATCGAAAGCTTCGTCTGGGGCTGGTACATCGCGCTCGTGTTCGGGGCGCTTTACAATTTTTTCAGCCGGCGCGTTCAGCGCTGAGTATGGGACTGGCCAATGAGCCATGAAGACCAAGAACCGTCCTGGTGGCGGACTCCGATCGGAATCGTTACCAGCGGCTTCCTTATTGTGGCGGGGTTCTTCTTGCTGACAGAGCACACCGCGCATGTCTTTGGCGTGCTGCCCTACCTGCTGATCCTCGCCTTTCCGCTGATGCACCTATTCATGCACCACGGGCATCACGGCGGCCACGGTCGAGCCCCGCAGTCGGATCCGAATGACGAACGGAGTGGTCGCGAATGACGCACGATACGATGCCGGCTTATGGACTGTGGGGGCTGGTGATCATCAACACCGCAGTCTTCGTCATTTTCGCGTTCAGCTTCACGAAGCCGAAGACGGGCCGCGATTGGCGTTCCTTTGGCGCCTTCTCGGCCTTCATCGTCGCGCTCTTCACAGAGATGTACGGCTTCCCGCTGACGATCTACCTGCTGTCAGGCTGGCTTACGCGCACTTATCCGGGCATCGATCCGTTCTCGCATGATGCGGGGCATCTGTGGTCGACATTGTTGGGTCTGCACGGCGATCCGCATTGGAGCGTCCTACATCTGCTCAGCCTTGCGGCGATCTTTGGGGGCTTCATCCTGCTCTCGGCAGCGTGGAAGGTGCTCTATGACGCGCAGAGCCGGCACACGCTGGCGACGACTGGCATTTATCAATATATCCGGCACCCCCAGTATGTCGGCTTTATTGTCATCATGCTCGGCTTCCTGTTGCAGTGGCCAACGCTCCTGACGCTGGTGATGTTCCCGGTGCTCGTGGTTATGTATGTGCGGCTGGCGCGCCTGGAGGAGCGCGAGGCGATCGCCGAATTTGGCGATACCTATCGCGCCTATATGGAGCGCGTGCCGGGGTTTCTCCCGCGCTTGGGATCGCGCGGCGGCGACGCCCACGCCTAGGTGCGCCTTAAATTAAAGGCGCGAAGAGGGCCGGGCACTCCGGCGATGGCGGACTCCCGGCTTCGGCACAGCGGCCACAGAGCCACAAGGCAGCCCTTGATGACCAGATACTGGCAGGACTGGATCAATTACTTCCTCGGTCTTTGGGTCTTCGGCTCGCCGTGGTTCATCGAGCACACGATGATCGGCACGCAGCCAGGAGCCGGCAGCCGCGGAATGATAAATTTGTGGGTCGTCGGACTCGCCGTGGTGCTGCTCACCCCCCTCGCGATCAACGGCATCGTCAACAGGCCTGGGCGGTGCCGGCAGTCCTGGCGCTTGGCGCGTGATTGCTGCTCTCGCCCTGGATCATCGGTTTCAGCGGCACGGCGCCATTGATGTGGAATTCGGTGATCTGCGGCGCGCTTCTCTTTGTCTTTGCGGGCTGGAGCTTTGCGGTCGAACGGCGCCGTAAGTCATCAGAAAGGACGGCTGCCGTGCGCTGACGAAGAGCCTACGCCTTTGTCGCCAAGGCACAGAAACGCTCGTCTGACTCCACGACATGGGCCTGCTTGAAGCCGGCGGCAGTGAGTGCTTCCGCGATCCCTTTATTTGGTTGGCCCGAATAGGGGGTAAAGCCAAGGGCGACCCTGGCCCCGGGTCGCATGACCCGATGCATTTCTCGCAATCCGGCGGCTGGATCCGGCCAGACTTGCATGGAATTAATGGCCAGCGCCTTGTCGAAGCTGTCGTCGTCAAACGGCAGGCTTTCCACTGAACCGAGGCGGAGCTCCACAAGACCACTCTGGACCGCGGTCGCATTTCGAGCGCGAGCCTGCTCGACCATCTCCCGAGACTGATCGATGCCCGCGACATGCCCGGCGGCCGCCAACTGCGCCAAGCGTTGAAGAACCACTCCTGGTCCGCAGCCGACTTCCAACACGCGGTCATTTGCTGTGACCTTAAGAAGGCCGGCGACCCAGGCGCCGCAATCGGCATTCGTGCGGGCCATGATGACACCCCCCCAACCTGCCGAGTGCGCCTTCGGGCCGGCCGAACGTGCGCATCAGAATGCTTTGAGCCTCATCGGTTGCTCACGGCTCAACCCGCTCGAGGGCGTAGGCAAGCGTAAACGCTAGGACGGGTCAGAGATCCGGTTGGGGCTATTTCGCAGGGATCGACACGCCTCCTTCAAGATCGCGCAGGATGGGGCATTCGGGGCGGTCATCGCCGTCGCATTTGTCGGCGAGCTCCAGGACGGCATCGCGCACGGTGGCCATGGCAGCGAGTTTGGTGGTGATCTCGGCGATATGGTCGAGCGCCAGCCGTTTGACGTCCCGGCTCGCGCGGGTCTTGTTGTGCCAGAGATCGAGCAGCCGGCGGATGCGTTCGATCGAGAAGCCGAGATCGCGGGCCCGCTTGATGAACCGCAGCACGTGAACATCCGCTTGGGTATAGACGCGGTAACCGCCGGCGCTGCGGCCGGCGGTGGTGATCAGGCGGGCCGCTTCGTAATAGCGGATGGTCTTGGCGGAGACGCCCGATGCACGCGCCGCCTCGCCGATATTCATGGCCGCGTCCCCAAAGCACGAATGACCGCAATCAAGATTCCTGTTCGAGGGAAGGTCAAGCCGGATCATTCGATCAAAAAGCGCTGACGGGTGATGTGGAGGTGTCGCATTGACGTGGCGCGTTGATGCGTTGAATATATCGGAACTCGATAGCGATTACCGGTAGAATGCGCCAGAGGCTATATGCGTTCTCAGATCGATGGACGACCGATACCTCTATGCCGGTCTGATCCGGCTTCACCTGCTGCACCATGCGGTCAAGGAGCCGATCTACGGCCTCGCCATGATCGAAGAACTCGGCCGCCATGGTTACAAGCTCAGCGCCGGCACGCTCTATCCGATCCTGCATGGGCTCGAGGAGAAGGGGTACCTGACCTCGAGCGAGGAGCGGACGGGGAGCGCCGCGCGCCGTGTCTATCGCGCGACGCCGGCCGGCGTTCAGGCACTCGACGCAGCCAAGCTCAAGGTGCGCGAGTTGTTCGGCGAACTGTTCGAGGACGACCCGCGCAAAAGCTGAAATAGGGCGTAGCGGGGAGCAGCCAGTGATACGCCCGGCACCACTCCGGCGAACCCGTGGCGAAGGCCGGACCATCCCGGTCGAACGCAGCTCGGTGGCGCCGCGCCGGCGACAATCGTCGCAGGCGTCTCTTCAATTTCGGCGGCGGGTCCGAATTTCGCGGATCCTGACTTGGCTCTGGCCGTTGGTCATCCTGGCCAATCATTGCGCCGCTGCGAGCTCTCGCGTCGTCAGTGACGACGAGATCATGCAAATCATCAAAAAGCGATGCATGACGTGCCATTCTGAAAACCCGACCCACACCATGTTTCTCAATCAGCCCCCGCCCAAGGACCTTGCCTTCGACAGCATCGATGAGGTCCGAAAGGCGGCAGACCGGATCATGGTGCAGGTTGTGCAACTCAAGCGCATGCCGTTGGGTAACGAAACGGCCATGGAAGATGAAGAACGCGCAAAATTCGATGCTTGGATTACCGCAACTGAATCCGCGAAACGCTGATATCGGCGTCCAGATAGAGGTGCGCGAATTATTCGGCGAACTGTTCGAGGGCGATGTCGGCGAGAGACTTGAAACACGAGCGGATTAGGAGAAGTCACTGATGCGCTGGGCGGCACTGATGCGAACACGGGCCGAGGGTTGGACCATCATGGTTAGGCTGATGGCGGGCCTCGTCGTGTTTTTTCCTGAGGGAATTCAGAAACTGGTTTTTCCGGAGATCCTCGGCGCCGGGCGATTCACCAATATCGGGATACCGTATCCGGAGGTGATGGGTCCCTTTGTCGGTACGGTCGAGGTCGTCTGCGGCGCGCTGATCATTCTCGGCCTTTTCACGCGGCTCGCGGCGATCCCGCTGATCGTCCTCATGGTGGTGGCGATCGTTTCGACCAAGCTGCCGATCTGGGCGGGACACGATATTTGGATATTTCACATGCCGAAGCTAGCCCGTTACGGCTTCTGGAGCATGGCGCATGAAGCGCGGGACGATTTTCTCATGTTGCTGGGATCGATCTACCTGCTGATCGCAGGCGCCGGGGCATGGTCTCTGGACGCCATGCTTGTGCGCGAACCGGAGCCCTTCATAGCGTCGCGGGGAATGAAGAGATGATGATCGACCGGCGCTCCCTTCTCAAATGTGCCGGACTGGTTCCCTTGATCGGCGCAGCACCGCGCCTTGCATTTGGCGCTGACGAAGCCACAGCAGAAAAAGCAGACTACACGTTGCGCATCGGCACCGGTCTGGTCGAGCTGGCGCCGGACCACATCGTCTCGACCGCTCTCTATAACGGCCAGTTTCCGGGACCGCTGCTACGGTTCAAGGAAGAGCAGCAGGTTATTGTCGATATCCGCAACGACACTGACACGCCGGAGTTGGTGCACTGGCACGGGCAGATGATCCCGAGCGATGTCGACGGCGCTGCCGAGGAAGGCACGCCGTTCGTGCCGGTGCACGGGATGCGGCGGATATCGTTCGTGCCGAGACCTTCGGGCTTCCGCTTTTACCATACGCATGTGGTCGCTGGGGCCGACCTGAACCGCGGCACATACACAGGCCAGGCCGGGCCAGTCTACATCGAACCGAAGAACAACGCTGGCGCCTATGACCGCGAGATTTTTCTCGTGATGAAGGAGTTCGCACCATCCTTCAGCCACGGCGGGGATATGGCAATCGGCGCGCTCGCCGGCGCTCCTGTCAAGGCGTTGCAACAGATAGGCAGGGCTTGCCGACGAGGAGGCGCAGGAGAAGACCAAGGGTTTCGAAGTCGGTTACGATCTTTTCGCCATCAACGGCCGCATGCTGGGGCACGGCGAGCCCATCCGCGTGAAGGCGGGCGAACGCGTATTGTTCCATGTGCTCAATGCGAGCGCGACGGAGATCCGCAGTCTCGCCCTGCCGGGACATGTCTTTCGGATCCTCGCGCTCGATGGCAATCCCGTGCCGACACAGGCGGACGTGCCGGGGCTTTGGCTCGGCACGGCCGAACGGATCTCAGCGGTTGTCGAGATGAAACACCCCGGCGTCTGGGTAATGGGCGATCTCGCCGATGACGACCGCAAGCACGGGATGGGCATTGTCGTCGAATATGAGGGGCAGAAGGGCAAGCCGCAGTGGATCAAGCCGAAGCCGTTTCACTGGGACTACACTCAATTTGGGGAGGCAAATGGCAGTCCAACAGCACCCGACGAAACGATCGAGATCAGAGTCGTCAAGCACAATGGCGCGCTTCACGGTTTCAACCAGTGGACCCTCAATGGCGAAGCTTTTTCAATGGAGAGCAGGAAGCCGATATACACGGTGCATGAGGGGCGCCGATACCGCCTGAAATTCCGGAATGCGAGCGACGACATCCACCCGCTGCACCTGCACCGCCACAGCTTCGAGTTGACGCGCATCGCCGGTAAAGCGACCGCCGGGGTGATCAAGGACGTGGTCATGCTGGGCGGGTTTCAGGAGCTGGAGTTTGATTTCGTGGCCGACAATCCTGGGCTGACGCTCTTTCACTGTCACCAGCAGCTGCACATGGATTTCGGGTTTATGGCTCTGTTCCAGTACGCGTAAGTCATCAGGATCGCGAAGTGAACGTCGGAGGCTTGCCCAAAATGCGTTTCGATCTTTCCGGCTGTGGCGCCGGTCTGGATGAATCGGCCAAAGACCTTCTTGAGCTCGGTCCGTTCGCTGAACGGCTCGGGTACGATGGCCTGTGGATCAACGAAGAGCACTTTGGGCAAGGGAGCCGGGTATGCTTTTCGCCAATCCTAGTCGCGACCGCGCTCGCCATGCGGACCCGCACCATCCGCATCGGGTTTTCGGTGCTGGTGCTGCCCCTCTTTGAACCGATAAGGCTGGCCGAAGAAATCGCGACACTCGACGTGCTGTCCGAAGGGCGCGTCGATCTTGGCGTCTCGCGCGGCAATACGAGCCGATACTTTGAGGCGTGGGGGCTTGATTACGAGGATCGGTCGGCCGCGTTCGACGCGGTTTTCGACAAGCTGATCCGCTATTGGACGAACGCGAAGGTCGAGGTCGGCTCCCGCACTGAATCAATCGAGCCGAAATGCCTCCAGCAGCCATATCCGCCGATTTACGTGGCGACCTATCGCGAGGACGCGGCGGCCCGGGTTGCCGAGCGCGGTCTGACCCTGTTCCAGGGCAGCCAGCAATCGGTCGGCAGCATCCGTCGCTGCATCGGCGCCTTCAGAGATGCCGGCGGCGATGTCGCGCAGGTGCCGATCGGCCGTTTCGTGGTCGTCGGCGAAAGCGATGCGGCGGCTTACAAGACTGCCCTGCCGGCGGCGGAGAAGCTGACCGCCGGCTACCGCCGCAGCGGCGAGCAGGTGAAACGGCGGATTTCGACGGAAGAAGAGCTCGAAACCGAGCGCTGGCTCCGCGAAGTAGCCATCATCGGCAGCCCGGATACGGTCGCCGCAGGGATTGCCGAGCTCCGCGATGAATTCGCATTCGGCAACTTCATGCTGGTCACCGGCTTCCTCGGGAATCTTCCGCCAAGAAGCGGTTATCCGGACCATTGAACTTTTCGCCACCGAGGTTCGTCCGCGGTTTCAGGCAATGGTGCAGCCGTCTCGGACCCTTCCGGGCGAGAACGAACTCGCATCGCAAAACGCGGGGAGGAAATGACAGAAACAGCCGCATCCCCGGTTGTCGAGCCCCGGCGGGGCCGTGCCGCGGAGGTATTCGCGGTGGCACTGCGGCTCGGGTTGACCTCGTTTGGAGGCCCGATCGCGCATCTCGGCTATTTTGAGCGGACGTATGTGCGTGAGCGGCAGTGGTTGACGCCGGACGAGTATGGCGGGCTGGTCGCGCTGTGCCAGATGGTGCCGGGCCCGGCGAGCAGTCAGGTCAGTTATTTGATCGGGTTGCGGCGCGCCGGCTGGAGTGGAGCGGTCGCTGAGGGCAACGTGAAACCGGCCCACGCCGCACCATGCACGCGGGCAAGCGAAATCAGCCTGAGGCAAGCCCCATCTTTGCGGGGATGAGGCGTCTCGCGTTCCTCATTGCGCAACTACAAGGTCGATACGGTAAGCCCAGAGGCTGACCCGGTCCTGGGGCGTCGGAACGTCGCTGGCTTTGAGTAACGGCGAGTCATCGCGCTACGGAACTCGAATGACAGCTTTAGGTCGAACCTCCTGTTTTCGGGCGCCGCCGGCAAGGTCTGCAATCGGCGCGTTTCGCCCATTGCGGCGCACTCCGGCGATCGTCTCCTTTCTGAACCCATAGCCGGCACTCAGCCTTGTCAGCGGGAACCGCTCTTAATGCCCCACACCGGCCATTGCCCGAACTGGTTGGGGCGCTTCGGGCGGAAAAAGAACGGCCATTCACTCTGAATGCGGACGCTATTCGATGACCTCGTCGGCGCGGGCGAGGATCGCCGGCGCCGAAGAGCGATGGCGGCTCATACGCGCAATGATCCTTGCTTGCATAAAGAGCCTAGGCGAGCGCAAGCCAGTATTTACGCTCGGCCGGATCAACCCGCGCCGATCCGCGGACACCGGCCGGTGCAGGACCGTGTCCTCTAAGGCCAATATAGACCCCAATACGGCCGGTACGGCGGCGGGAGGGCAGGTGGAATTGCGTAACGCCGCGCCAGGCTCTCCCGCTGGAGACAATTGGCAAAATCGTTGGCCCCCGGCTTAAAGCCATAACCGGTGCACGCCGCCTCGTCCTTACGGCGGAGTTCGTCAGGTCAAATGTAAGACCCTGCAAAGGCGAGTGCACCAATTGTTAATCCAAACCCCAAGGGACGTCTTAGCATGTCACGGCCCTCCCTTCGTTCCCGCCCTCTCAAATGAGCCGCTACATTGCGCAGTGAACGCGGGCCCGATAACCGGATATCGCCGGTCTAGCTCCGGAGCGTTTCTGCCAGCTCCACCGGGGCCGCACAAACTTGACAAAGCCTCATCAGGGAACTGATCGGCTCCCGAGTTGCTGTCCTGGTTAGCGCCGGGGCGCTGGCCACGCTAGCCGCAAAGCCGCGCAAGCGCGACGATTCCGATCGTCCTGGTCGGCGTCGACGATCCCGCCGCCGTTAGCCCCGTCGACGGCGCTCAGCTCTGCGCGATCGGGTATTTCGCGAAGATCTCGTCGGCCCGCTGGAACGCCTTGTCGATCGCCGCTTCCGGCGCCATCCCGTTGATCATCACATCGGCCTCGGCGACGCTGAAGACATGCTCGGCGCCGACCTGGGCGACCGCCGGATTATAGACCTCGTAGATCGGCATCGTCGGACCCAATATCGTTTGGCCGCCGTGTGCCATGCGGTGCGGGTCCTGCCCAAACCAGAATGGGTCGCTCTTGGCCAATTCCGGCACCGGCAACATCCACCGGCCGAGCCCGCCCTTCAGATATTGGTTCAGCGCCTTGGGCTCGCGGATATACTCGATGAATTCCTTGGCCAGCTGGACGTTTTTCGCGCCTTTCGGGATCACGGGGCCGAAGACCACCACTTGCGCCGGCACCTCCTTGCCGTCGTTGCCGAGTGGCTGTGCCTTGGTCAGGATGTCATCGTATTCGTCCTTTTTGTTGTAGAGCGCGACCTCGGTCGAGATCGAGCCGTCGAAATCCATGACTATGAGCTTCGAATGGAATGCGTTGTTGTCGTCGACGTCGTTCCAGCTGACGACCCCCGGCGGCACGTAGCCCTCCTTGAACGGCGTGGTCAACTTGGGGAGCGCCTTGACCGCCGCCTCGCGCACCTTGGGGTCGTCGGTGTGCAGTTTGCCGTCCGGCGTGACCAGGTCCTTGCCGCCATAGGCGATCAGGAAGGCGTTGAAGGTGGAGATCGGATCGATCCCGTTCCCGGTCAACTGGTAGCCATAGGCGTAGATGTTGCGCATCCCCTGCGCGCGCAACTTGTCCTGCACCGGCTTGAAGAAGTCCAGAAAGGCGTCCCAGGTGTTCGGAATATCCTCGATCTTGTAACCCGCCCTCTCGACACGTGGCAACTTCGTCGCTGCAATCTAACCGATGGAGTGCCGCGATGCCCAGCCAAACGACCTGAGCAGGTCCCTCGTCGCCCTGGACCAAAATAGCACGATCATTGCCGTCGTCGAACTGAGCCAGTCGAGTTGGCTTGTTGGCGGTGTGCTTCCCGGCATTGAACGTCAGCCGCGCAAGAAGCTGGAGCCGAACCCAGAACGGCTGCTGGCCCTGCTGCATCGCTGGCAAGATGAGGCGGTCAGGGCCGGCCACACCATCACGCGGAT
>Ga0306922_10008039_pt1 | contig 10228 bp, 7 predicted proteins | sample sta12Cox44000082_FD_203758 | JGI IMG/M metagenome (GOLD analysis project Ga0306922, IMG submission 203758) | Lab enrichment of tropical soil microbial communities from Luquillo Experimental Forest, Puerto Rico - statoxic.12C.oxic.44.000.082 (v2)... | ecosystem: Environmental > Terrestrial > Soil...
GTAAGCAGGGTCGACCCGCAAGGCGAGGTCAGTGGTCAGCATCGAGGGCGCGCGATGCTTCGACCGGTCGTGCGGATCCGGCACGCTGCCGGCGCCTGCGTCGCCCTTGGGTTTCCACTGATATGCGCCGGCCGGGCTCTTGGTCAGTTCCCATTCGTAGCCGAACAGGTTCGAAAAGAAATTGTTGCTCCACTTCGTCGGCGTCTGGGTCCAGATGACTTCCAGACCGCTGCCGATCGCGTCGTCGCCTTTGCCGCTGCCATAGGTGTTCTTCCAGCCGAGCCCTTGTTCCTCGATCGAGGCGCCTTCGGGCTCAGGGCCGACATATTTGCTCGGATCGGCGGCGCCGTGGGTCTTGCCGAAGCTGTGACCGCCGGCGATGAGCGCCACGGTCTCCTCGTCGTTCATGGCCATGCGCTTGAACGTCTCGCGGATATCCCGCGCCGCGGCAAGCGGATCCGGCTTGCCGTTCGGACCTTCCGGGTTGACGTAGATCAAACCCATCTGCACAGCGGCGAGGGGATTCTCGAGATCACGGTCGCCGGTGTAGCGCTTGTCCGCCAGCCACTTGCCTTCGCGGCCCCAATAGATGTCCTCCGGCGGCTCCCAGACATCCTCGCGCCCGCCGCCAAAGCCGAAGGTTTTGAAGCCCATCGACTCCAGCGCGCAGTTGCCGGCGAGGATGATCAGGTCGGCCCAGGAGATCTTCTTGCCGTACTTTTGCTTGATCGGCCACAGCAGCCTGCGCGCCCGGTCGAGGAGCACGTTGTCCGGCCAGCTGTTGAGCGGTGCAAACCGTTGCGTGCCCGACCCGGCGCCGCCGCGGCCGTCACCGATGCGGTATGTGCCCGCGCTGTGCCACGCCATCCGGATGAAGAGCGGGCCGTAATGTCCGAAATCTGCCGGCCACCACTCTTGCGAGTCGGTCATCAATGCGTAGAGGTCGTTCTTCAGCGCCTGGAAGTCGAGCTTCTCGAACTCCTTGGCGTAGTTGAAGTCCTTGCCCATGGGATCCGACAGCGAAGAATTCTGCTGCAGGATTTTGAGGTTCAACTGGTTCGGCCACCAGTCACGGTTGGACCTAGCCCGAGCCGCCGTGCGTCCATGGTGCCCGCCAGACATCGGACACTTATTTTCACCTGACATGTTTTCCGCGTCCGGATCCTCGGTCAGGCTGTTCTGGTCGTGACCGCGAGGTACGCCGGCTTCGATCGTCTGCTGGTCCCAGTCCATTACTCCCTCCTCGGGTGTCACAGATTAGAAATATTCTTAGTATCGTTCTAATGTATTTCCTGCTGTGCAGATGTCAATGCCCGAGTTTCCGTCCGGCTTCGCCGGGTCGCGGGTTGCAGGTCCGGCTGTCGCGGACGAAAGTGAGCCATGCGTGCCGAACCCGTCCCCGCCTGCGCATCCGCGATCGAGCAAGCCGCTCGACTGTTGAACGCCGGGGAACTGGTCGCGTTTCCGACCGAAACGGTATATGGCCTCGGTGCCGATGCGACCAACGACCGCGCGGTGGCCGCCATTTTCGCCGCCAAGGGACGACCACATTTCAATCCGTTGATCGTGCATGTTCCCGGTCTCGCCGAGGCGGGGTCTCTGGCGAAATTCGATGCCCAGGCGCGCCGTATTGCCGCGCATTTCTGGCCGGGCCCGCTGACCCTGGTGCTGCCGCGCCTCAGCGACAGCGGGCTGTCGTTATTGGCGAGCGCGGGGCTCGACACGGTGGCGATCCGAGCCCCGTCCCATTCGGTAGCGCAAACCCTGCTGCGTGCCGCGGGGCGGCCGATCGCTGCCCCATCGGCCAACCGTTCGGGACGGGTCAGCCCGACCGAGGCGGCCCACGTCGCGGCCGAACTTGGCAACCACGTAGCCCTGATTCTCGACGACGGCAGAACCCCGATCGGCCTCGAATCGACGGTGCTCGACCTATCGGGCGAGGCCCCTGCCCTGCTTCGCCCTGGCGGCGTCACCTTAGAACAGTTGACCGAGTTCCTCGGCCCGATCGCGCCTCCCGCCGCCGGCCCATTGCGCTCTCCCGGCATGCTGGCGAGCCACTACGCGCCGTCACTGCCCCTTCGTCTGAGCGCGACCGCGGCCCGCCCCGGAGAAGCCCTGCTAGCCTTCGGCCCCGATGCTCCGCCCGGCTTCGCCGAAGTGGCATGGCTCAGCCGATCAGGTAACCTAACCGAGGCCGCCGCCAACCTGTTCGCGATGCTGCGCCAACTCGACCGCTCAACCTTCACCGGCATCGCCGTCGTGCCGATCCCCGAACAGGGGCTCGGCCGCGCCATCAACGACCGCCTCCGCCGCGCCGCCGACCACGCGAGAGCTGAATAGTGTGCTTTCTAAGGTTCAGCTCGCCGACTATTCGCGACCAGTCGATGACCAGCGATTTTGCGGGCCACTTCCCAACTGAAGCGAAGTTCACATGGGCGAGGTGCGTGTTCGCCGCCCCCGTCCAAAGCTCACGGCTCGGCATCGAAGCGGCATGCCCGATGGCACGAACTCACTCGGCCGTCGCCTCGGCCTGCCTCGGCATCGGGATCGCCACTCGTAAAAATCGGAACATGAAGACGGCGGTTAGTCCGAACGGAATCCAGCAAAACAAATAAACGGCGGTTACCGCGCGGCCGACCGCCTCCGGCTCGGTGGCATCACCTAGACCCGCTGAGTTGGCAACCACGCCGGCGATGGCGGCGCCGAAGGCGGTCCCGAGCGACCGGACGGAAGTCAGCGCCGAGGCAGTGCTGCGCTGTTCGCCGGCGGCGGCGCTCCCCATCGCGCGGGATACCAGATGCACGTTATAGACGCCGATGCCGATCCCCATCATGAAGGCGCTCCACGTCAGCATCATCAGCCCCGGCAGCAGCGCAAAGGAGGTCAGCAACACCAGGCCACCGAGGGCGATCAGCGGACCACACAATAAAGCGAGGCGCTCGCGGGTCCCCGACCATCCGGAGACCGAAAAGGTGCCGATACTCCACCCAATCGAGATCGTGATGCTGAGAAAATTGATGAAGAGCGGCGATATCCCGTGCACCACCTGCAGCAATAACGGCAAAAACAGCGACACCGAGGTCTGCGTCATGCCATGAAAAGCCAGGATCCACAGGGCCAGCCCGATCGGCGCGCTGAGCGACAGCGCGTTGGGCGGGAACAAATTGTTGGGGGCATTGCGATCGAGGCGGAAGGTCAAACCGACCAGCCCAACCGCGGCGACGATCAGCGACACACGCAGGCTCGCATTTGTCACCGTCCCGGTGGCGGCGATCAAGCACACCCCGGTCGCGAGCGTCACCAACCTGAGCAGCGGCAATTTCGGGAAGCGGTTGCGCTCTCTCTCGGTGTCGAGCCGATCGGGAATTCTTGAATAGGCGAGCCAGCTGAACACCAGCATCAACGGCGCCATCGCCCAGAACGAACCGCGCCACCAATGCATTGCCGCGAACATGCCGCCAACAATCGGTCCACTGAGATGACAGGCGGTAAAGGTGCCTTGGGATATCGCGATGATCCGTGTCCGCAGCCGCGCCTGGAACAGGCTGGTAATCAGCGCCATTCCGCTGCCTGCGACCAGCCCGCCGGCCCAGCCCTGGACGCCGCGCGCCGCGATCAGCGCGCCGATGTCGGGAGCCAGCGCGCAGGCCGCAGTGCCAAACGCAAAGACGGCGGCGCCGAGCGCATAGCCCCGGCGTGGCCCGAACCGGGACCACACCACCCCGGTCGACGAGGCGCCCACGATGGCGCCGATCGTGTAGAGCATCGCGGCCCAGGTGTAGTAGGCCGCCCCGCCGATATCGGCGACGATTGTCGGCATGATGATGGCGATCACCAGCATCTGGGTCGCATTCATCGCGATTCCGCCGATGATCAAGGCAGAATAAAACCCGAGTCCGCCGCGAAAGATTTCGCCCCAGGAACCCTTTGCGCCATCACTCTCGGGCATAGTCGCTCCGGAATCGGTCACGCGACCGATGTTGCCCGAAGAAGCTATTGCGATGCTGCCGTTATTTTAGGCATCTGCTGAGCGAATTTGCCGATCAAAACCGCGGGCCCAGCAGCGCCTTGCCGCCGCCGCACTAGTCGGTCTGAACCGGTGCGCCGGCAAACACCCTGTCGCGGAGACCCGGTCGATTAGCCGGGGTCGAGGGTCCTTAGCGCTCGGTCCAGGGTCTCGACGATGCGGTCGCATTCGGCGCGAGCGATCACCAAAGGCGGCGACAGGGTGATGGTGTTGCCATAGCGGCGGCCCCCGCCGCCGCGGCCTATGAGCAGCCCGTTGTCACGGCAGAAATCGACGACGCTGGTGATCTGCGCCGCGCTCACCGGCTCTTTTGAGGCGCGGTCCTTTACCAGCTCGACGCCTATGAGCAGCCCCTTGCCGCGGACATCGCCGACGGCCTGGTGGCTCGTCAAGGTGCGCAACCCATCGAGCAAGTAGGCGCCCAGCCTCGCCGAACGGTCGGCAAGCTGTTCGGCCTCCATGATCTCGATATTACGCAGGGCGACGGCGGCCGCGACCGGGTGGCCGCCATAGGTATTCACCTGAGCCACCTGGCGATTCTCCGCCGGATCGCCATAGAAGCTGTCGAACACGCTGTTCTTCACGACTGTCGCGGCGATCGGCAGGTAGGCGCTGGAGATGCCCTTGGCGATGGCGATGATGTCCGGCGACACCCCGTAATGCTGAAATGCGAACATCTTGCCGGTGCGGCCGAAGCCGTTGATGACCTCATCGACATGCAAAAGGATGCCGTATTCGCGGCACAGGCTTTCGACCTCGGGCAGGTATTCATCAGGGGGCACGGCGACGCCGACGCCGCTCATGATCGGCTCGACGATCACTTCGGCCACGGTCTCCGGGCCTTCGCCCAGAATCGCGGTCTCCATGTTCTTGACGCAGGCTAAACCGCAACTGGGATAGCTCAGCCCGAACGGGCAGCGATAGCAATAGGGGGGAGCGACATGCACGAAGTCGCCCGAGAACGGTTCGAATTTGGCCTTGCGTTCACCCATGCCACCCGCGTCCAAGGTGGCGAGCGTGGTGCCGTGATAGGCGAAATAACGGCTGACGGTCTTGAAGCGATATTCACCCGGGAATTCGTGTTTTGCATATTGCCGGGCGATCTTGAAGCCGGCTTCGTTCGCCTCGGAACCCGAGTTGACAAAATAGGTATGGTAGCCGCCGCCCATCAGCCCGTTGATTTTATCGGCCAAATTCGCAGCCGGTGCGTTCATCGCCGTATGCGGAAAGTAAGACAATTGCCGCATCTGCTCCGCCGCGACCTCGGCAAGTTCGGTGCGGCCGTAGCCGATATTGACGCACCATAGCCCGGCCATGGCGTCGAGAAAGGCGGTGCCGTCGGCGTCGAAGATCGTCGATCCCTCGCCGCCCGTCACAACCATCTGCCTGCTCTCCAGCACCTTGTGCTGAACGATGGGATGCAGCACGTTTGCCAGATCCTGCTGCACCACGGCTTCGCGGATCGCCGGATCGGGAGAGTTGGAAAGCGACATGTCTGCCTCGCGAGGGTTGACTGGCCGTTAGATAAGCACGTTGATCTGAACTCTTTAGTGTGGCCGGCCGGCGTCGGTGGCAAGACGTTCTGGGTAAGCTCCGGATCGTCACAGCCTGTGGCATCGGCGGTGCTCGATGCCGGATCTCGGCAACCCGCCGAATACCCCTCCCACAATCGCCCGCGAACTCGGCCGATTGGCTGGCCCCGCTCTAGCTGCTAGGCTGGCGTATCACGGCGCGAGGAGGGCAAGGGCATGGACGATCGCGCATTCGCATCCGCAACCGAGCTGTCAGATGGGATTCGCGACCGGCGCATCGGCTGCCTCGAGTTGCTCGATTTTTATCTGGCGCGCGCGGAACGGCATAATCCCGAGCTGAACGCAATCGTCGTCTGGAATGTCGATCAAGCGCGAGAACGCGCCCGTGATGCAGACCTCGCAATCGCTCGCGGCGAGCGCTGGGGACCGCTGCACGGCATTCCGATGACGGTCAAGGAATCGTTCAACGTCGCAGGCCTGCCGACTACATTCGGCAATCCGCTGTGGAAGGATAACATCGCCTCGGGCGATGCCTTCCTGATCGAACGCCTGCAGGAAGCCGGGGCTGTCGTGTTCGGCAAGACCAACGTGCCCTATATGCTCGCCGACGCGCAGAGCCACAACGAGATCTACGGCACCACCAATAACCCATGGGATTCGACGCGATCGCCCGGCGGCTCGTCGGGCGGCGAAGCAGCGACGCTCGCAGCCGGGTTATCGGCCCTAGGCGCCGGCAGCGACATCGCGGGCTCGTTGCGCAACCCAGCCCACTACAGCGGCGTCTATGGCCACAAACCGACCTGGGGGCTGATTTCGACGCGCGGCCATGCGCCGCCGGGTATAATGACGCCGACCGACATCTCTGTGGTCGGTCCGATGGCACGCCATGCCGAGGACCTGGATCTGGCGCTGCGCGCCCTCGCAGGACCCGACCTGCTCCAGCGCGCGGCGTGGCGGGTCGAGTTGCCGCCGCCGCGCCGGCGCCGGATCGGCGAGTTTCGCGTCGCGGTTTGGGCGTCGTCCCCGCTATGCCGCATCGATACGAGCGTCTCCGATCTCTTTGATCGCGCTGTCGATGCCGTCGTCCGCACTGGAGCGACCGTCGACGATGCAGCGCGGCCCGGGATCGATGACGAGGAGCATCACCGACTCTTCATGCTGTTGTTGCGTGCGGCAACGGCGTCCCGCATGCGCGACGAAGATTTCTTCCGGCAGCAGGAGATCGCTGCGACGCTCAACGACGACGATGTCAGCGACCGCGCTGCAGTAGCTCGCGGCGCGACCCTCCTGCATCGCAACTGGGGCAATGCCAACGAGTCGCGTACGAGATTGCGGTACGCTTGGCGCGAATTCTTCAAACGCTTTGATGTATTGCTGACCCCGGTGGCAGCGACCGCCGCGTTCCCACACAACCGCAACCCCAATCGCGACGAACGCACGGTCAACGTCAATGGCAAGTCGGCGCCATATGCGGAGCAATTATTCTTCGCCGGACTGGCAAGCCTGTCATATCTGCCGGCAACCGCTGCGCCAATCGGCTTGAGCGCAGAGGGATTGCCAGTCGGCCTGCAAATCATAGGGCCGGAGGGCGAGGATCCGACGACAATCGAATTCGCCCGGCTGCTCGCGGCCGAGATCGGCGGCTTCGTGCCGCCGCCAGCCTATAGGTAACGCGGCAGCTTACAGGAGATAAGGCGGCGGCTTGACTTTATGATTGCTGCTGCCGTTTGACCTAGTCTATCCAGGGGTGTGGATAAACTTCATTCGACCTTCTCGAATTTTTGCAGCGAGCGTAGGTCGGTTGGGTGCGGTCTTCCCGGGTACATTTGCGGCCATGCGGTCCACGACACCTCACCGACATAAATGTCGCCGTGGGAGTCGACTGCCAGACCGTGCGGCGCCAGGAACTTGCCGAGATCGGTCCCGCCCGGGGTGTCTCCGAAGCGGCCGATGAGCTTGCCCTGGTGGTCGACAATGCTGACCCGTGGCCCGAGATTGGGGATGTCGCGGCTTACCGCAGCAGCGGGGCCAACCTCGCCGACGTAGAAAATTGGTTGATGGCCGTACGGCATGCAGAGACCGCAGGGACGGTGCAGGTTCTGCCATTGCGTCTCGAACTTGCCATTGCCGTCGAACACCTGCACTCGGTGGTTTTCGCGGTCGGCGACATAGACCCAGCCGTCGGCGTCGCAGCAGACGTTGTGGACGATGTTGAACTCGCCTTCACCGGTTCCAGGCTCCCCCCACGACATTAAGAGCTTGCCGTCGGGCGTGTATTTATGGACGCGGGAATTGCCGTAGCCATCAGAGACGTAGATCTCTCCTTGCGGGGAGAGCGCTGTGTGAGTGCAGCGGTGGAACGGTTCGCCGCTCATAAAGGGCGCCGGCTTGCCCGGCACGCCGAGTTCCAGCAATACCTTGCCGTCGAGCGTGACCTCGCGCACGAAATGTCCGCCATCGTCGGTCAGGAACATCCTATCGTCGGGCGTCATGTGTACGCCGTGGGCCCGCGGATACTGACCCTCACCCCACGAGCGCAGGAAATTTCCCTCTCGATCGAAGATCATCATCGGGTGCTCGCCCCGATTGAACACGTAGACGTTGTCGCTGCTGTCGACGCCGACCCCGCCAACTTCCTTGAAGGACCAGCCCACCGGCAATTTCGCCCAGTCGGCGTTGACCCGGTATCGGAATTTGCCGCTTCCAACGATCATCGGAGGACTCCTCGTGCGGGCTCTCCCGTCCCGGTTTACCGCACCCGTACTTTGTACCAAGGATGCGGGTTGCCCGGCACCTTGACCCGCAACGCATAAACGGAGGTATGCGCGCAGCACAGCAAGGTTCGCAGGTCAGGTCCGCCAAAAGCAAAATTCACCGCTTGCTCGGGCCACTTGATGATGCCCACGCGCTTGCCGTCGGGTGCCATCACCCAGATGCCGCCCGGCCCGGTGCAATACACGCGGCCGACGCTATCGACCTTCAGACCATCGGGTATGCCCGGCTCGCTGCCTTCGTTCAGATCGACAAAGATGCTTCGCCCGACCATGTTGCCGGCCGGGTCGAGCTTGATCGCGTGGATGTATTGCGACGAGCGTGTGTTCGCCACGTACATCGTGCTCTCATCCGGCGACAGAGCCAGTCCGTTGGGATACTCGCAATGGGCGAGCACGGTCAAATTCCCATCAGGCGCCAAGCGATAGACGCACGCGCCATCCCAAAGATTGTTGTCGCCTTCCGGGCCCGGGATCTCGCGCTCGTGATAGGCCCGGCGCTTGTCCGGATCAGTGAAATAAAGGCATCCGTTCGAGTGACAAATCACGTCATTGGGGCGATTGAAACGGCCGCCTTTGTAGTTGTCTACCAAGGACTCCACCTTGCCGTCCGCCCCCATGCGCGTGACCCGACGGTCGTCGCCTTCGCAAACGATCAGACGGCCCTGCAGGTCGAAGGTCGTGCCGTTTCCGCCTAACGTGTTCCGTACGACTTCCGGCGATTTCCCGGGTGTCATGCGAAAAAGCTTATTCTGGCGAATATCAACAAAATACCAATAGCCCTCCGGATGCCATACCGGACCTTCAGTAAAGATAAAGCCGGTCGCCAGACGCTCGGGCTCGGTGGTTTCGAGCACTTCAGACAAATAGTTGACTGCCGGCATGGTGCGCTCCTTGCGGTACGCTATTGGCGTTAGGAGGATTTAAGGTACTCAACGGCTGGCCCTCGAAAGCACTGCCTCTTCCCCACATGTATCGGCTGTGCCTTCTGCGAGGGCAGCCACGGCGCGGGGCCGTCTACCCAGCGTTGCGAGCGCGACCGCGTATTGTAACCGGCTCAATAAGGACTGCTGCTCCCCCCGGTAGCAGGTTTTGACGGGGCGTCTGAGCGCATCTCGGCGACAGCGGCCTGGCCGCCCATGGTCACGAAGCGAGTATCTCCGCCGACAGTGACAAACATGAAGCCCATCTCGATCATCTTCTTGGCATAGGCCGGCGCGCCACAATGGATGCCTGGCTTGACCCCATGTCGCTTGCAGCCGTCGAGCACCTTTTTGAGCGCGGTCATCATCCAGTCGTCAGGCTTGTCGCCGCCCGGAGGGTGACCATAGGAGATCGACAGATCGGACGGGCCGACGTAGACCGCGTCGAGCCCCTTGACCGACAGGATCTCGTCGAGCTTTTCGATCGCCTCGGCGGTTTCGATCATGCCAAAGCAGACGACTATATCGTTGGCCTTGGCATGGTAGTCGCCGCCCCCGTAGAGCGAGGCACGGATCGGCCCCGAGCTGCGATGGCCGAGCGGCGCATAGCGCATCGAGTCGACCAGCTTCTCGGCCTCGGCGCGGCTGTTGATCATCGGGCAGATGATGCCGTAGGCGCCGGCGTCGAGCGCCTTTTGAATGTATGCCGGGTCGTTCCACGGCACCCGCACCAGCGGCACCGTGTCGGTGGTCGAGATCCCTTGCAGCATCGTCACCATCATCTGGTAGTCGATCATGCCATGCTGCATGTCGACGACCAGTGAATCCCACCCGTGATGGGCCATCACCTCGGCCGAAAAGCTGCTCGGTATACCGAGCCAACTATTGATGACGGGCTTGCCCGCCTGCCACAATTCCCGCACTCGGTTTGCCCGGGCCATTCAGCTCTCCTCCGCGATCTAAGGATGCGATCCC
>Ga0306922_10008045_pt1 | contig 10225 bp, 9 predicted proteins | sample sta12Cox44000082_FD_203758 | JGI IMG/M metagenome (GOLD analysis project Ga0306922, IMG submission 203758) | Lab enrichment of tropical soil microbial communities from Luquillo Experimental Forest, Puerto Rico - statoxic.12C.oxic.44.000.082 (v2)... | ecosystem: Environmental > Terrestrial > Soil...
ACACCGAAAAACGAGAAGGCGATGAAATACAACGGGCTGTGCTGTAACGCGTTCCACCTGGTGCCGCCGATGTACAGCGCGTTGCTGGCTGCGAAGTACAGCACGGCGGGAAAGTAGGGCAGATTGCTGGTCCAATAGATCCAGCCAGTGAGGAATGCGGGGAAATCGCCGAATGCGCGCTTCGTCCACAGGTACATGCCGCCTTCCTGCGGATAGCGCGACGATAGTTCCATCACGCACAGAGCCACTGGGATAAAAATGGTCAGCAGTCCGATCACCCAGATCGCGATAGTGCTGGGACCGGCGCTGGCGGCGACGGCGATCCAGCGCAGGCTCAAGGTCGTGACCACGTAGAACATCACCAGGTCACGGAAACCCAGCACCCGCTTGGGATGAACCGCTTCGGCCTCCGGTTCCTGCGGTAGAGCAGCTGCGACGTTCACCTGTGGGATCGACGGCTCCATACAATCGTCAAGTCAAGTCCGCTGATAAAACCCGAAATGTGCGGCCCCCGCGCCGAAAGTCCGCATCGGGCATCACAAATAAAAAGCCCTGACGGCACGGCTGAAAGCCTTTCCCGTTCCAAACCTGCGCGCTGGTAAGCCTCTTAGCACCTCAGACCGCCAGGAAGTAGCGATAGAATTCTTCGTCGCGCTTCCAGCCCAGCCGTGCGTAAAGCCGCTGCGCAGCGTGATTGTCGGTGGCAGTCTCCAGCATCAGGCCGTCGGCCTGCGTGACTTCGGCAAATTGGCGGGCACGATCCATCAACGAGTGGCCAACGCCATGCCTGCGCCCGTCGGGAGTAACGTACAGGTCGCTGAGAATCCACTGCCGCGTCAAATTCAGTGAGGAAAAGACCGGGTAGAGGTGCACCAGTCCCACCGGTACCTCTCCATGCAGGGCATAGAAGAGCACCGACTCGCCTTTGCTGAGGCGTGCAAACAGAAATCGACGGGCGGCCTCTTCGTTGGACGCCCTCTTGTAAAACTGGCGGTATGCGTCAAACAGCGGCGCCACCGCTCCGACATCGGCCGGCGTGGCCTGTACGACCTTTATCTCCAACGCTTCAGAGTCCATTTCGACAAGGAAACACGACTGCAACGTCGCGTCAACACTTTTGTGTCGTGGAGCGAGCGGAAGACCTATTTTTCCCCCTATTTCGTTGCGCTCGGGAGCCCGATTCAGGGCTGCACCAACCTGCAGGATGATTTATGTCACGGAAGTTTCCTTATTGCCTGAATTTTGGTTTATTATTCGCGCAATCACTTAAGTGTGCACGCCCAAGTCCACTTTCGCGACCAGGGGGCATCGCAGGTGGTGGTTTCGTTATTGAGACAGGTAGATCTGGCTCCCATCGGTGGGTGTTAGGAGTCCCTATGTCTGATTACTCGTCGATTCACGGCGGCACAATCGAGCCGCTGACCGGGAAACGGTCTCAGCAGAAGCGTTCACTCATTCTTGACGCCGCTATGCGACACTTCGCCGAGCATGGGTACGAACAGGCTCGCGTGGGTGACATGGCGAACCAACTCGGCATCGCCAAAGGATCGGTCTTCCAGCACTTCGGCAGCAAGGACGGACTGTTCTTCGAAGCGTACAAGTCAGCGCTGCGAACGTTGCCGCCTTATCTTGACGTTCCCGCCGCAGTTAGAGATGCCGGCTTTTTCTCGGTGGTGCGTTACCGCTTGTCGCTCCCCCTGCAATTCTGGGAGAAATACCGCGTGCCCTATCGTGTCATTCTGCTAGGCAACTACGGATCGGAGCTTAGCCTCAAGAAGCGCATCATGCAATTTGTGGCCACGGAAGATCCGCTGGGCGCGGCGGCGTTCGTAGCAATGGGCGTCGACCGAGGTGAACTTCGCTCAGACGTTGATGCATCGCTGATCACCTCCATTTTGGAGTGCACCTTCGAACGCATGCAGGATTTTCTCCTGACCGCTGAGCTTGATCCCGGACTTTTCTATCGCTTCAAAGGCCTTAATGGAAACAAGGAGCAACTGATCGACCAGTTCGTCATGGTGCTGCGCGGCGCGATCGGAACACCACTGCGGGCTTAACTCGGCAGCGAGGCGCCTGTTATGATGGCCTCCCACGAACATCTGGGAGGCCCGATGGAGTCGTCACTGCGCGAAATTCTGCATTCCTACAACGATCACAGCCCGCTGGAAGCGTCTTTCACCATACCCGCCGCGTGGTACGTGGACGAGCGGATTGCCGGCCTCGAGCGGCAATGTGTTTTCGGCGGAACCTGGCAGGTCGCAGCGCGGCTTGACCAGCTGCAGCGCCCCGGACAGTTTATTACGACTCACCTTGCCGGAGAACCCCTGCTCGTTGTACGTTCCTCGGACGGCCAGCTTCGGGCCCTATACAATGTGTGCCGGCATCACGCAGCAGCCGTTGTCACGGAAGCTGAAGGAAGCGCCAGCATCTTTCGCTGTCCCTATCACGGCTGGAGCTATGGGCTCGACGGAGGACTGAGGGGTGCTCCTGAATTCGAAGGCGTCTGCGCCTTCGATCGCGCGCAAAATGGGTTGGTTTCCGTTCAAGTTGCTGCATGGGAGCGGTTCGTCTTCGTCAATCTCGATCCCAGCGCCGCTCCGCTGGCCGACTTTCTCGGAGGACTGGCACGCCGGGTCGCCTCGCTCAACCTCGCAAATCTGCATTTCTTCGAGCGCCGCTCCTACAGTCTAAAGTGCAACTGGAAGGTTTTTGTCGACAACTATCTCGACGGCGGCTACCACGTCCCACATCTGCATAAGGGGCTCAACAGCGTGCTCGAGTACAAGCAGTACACCATCGAGAGCGAAGACCGCTACTGCCTGCAATCAAGCCCGATGGTGGCGTCGGACGTGGACGCCTCGACCTCGGCAACCCGCCAGGGCGACCGCGCGTGGTACTTCTGGCAGTATCCCAACTTCATGATCAATCTCTACCAGGGATATATGGACACCAACCTGGTGCTGCCCGACGGAGTGGATCGCTGCATCGTGATCTTTGATTTCTACTTCGATGAGGTGAGCGAAGCGGCGGCCGAGTGCAATCGCCAGAGCATTGCGGTGGGCGAGCGGGTGAACGATGAAGATGCAGGAATCTGCGAGTCGGTCCAGCGCGGGCTGCATTCGCGGGCTTACGGTGCGGGACGTCTCTCGGCTCGACGCGAAGCAGGGGAGCATTTGTTTCATAGACTGTTGGCGGCAGACCTCAAGCGTGGTCTATAGAGGCCCGTTGTCTGCAACTGCTAGCTCGATGGCGGATGAGGCTCCCGGCAACTCCCGTTTAGCGAGCTCCGGAAGCACGTCACCCTGGGTTCCGATTCCCTGCGGTGCCTTCAATCGAAAACCGTGGTTTTGTTTCCGTAAAGCAAAATCCGATTCTCCACTTGCCAGCGGACGGCGCGCGACAGTACGACCTTCTCGAGGTCGCGTCCCTTTTGCAATAACACATCCAGCGTGTCGCGATGCGAGACGCGCACCGTGTCCTGCTCGATGATGGGGCCCTCATCAAGCACCTCCGTCACGTAGTGCGCGGTGGCTCCCACCAGCTTTACGCCTCGCTCGAAGGCGCGGTGGTAGGGCTTGGCCCCGACAAACGCAGGTAGGAAGGAGTGGTGAATGTTGATGATACGGTTGGGATAGTGCTGAATAAACCCGTTCGACAGCACCTGCATGAAGCGGGCCAGTACGATGAAATCGATATTGTGCGCACGCATTAAGTCGAGGATGGTGTTTTCGGCGCCGGCCTTACGATCCTTCTCCATCGGGACGTGGTGGAATTCGACGCCGTAGAACTCCGCCAGCCTTTGCGCCTCCGGATGATTACTGACGACGAGGGGGACTTCACAGGCGAGCTCCCCAATCTGGTGACGATGCAACAGATCCGCCAGGCAATGGTCCTGCCGCGAAGCCAGGACGGCGATGCGTGGGCGATAGCTTGACAGGGCGACCCGCCACTGCATCTGGAAGCGCTCTGCCAGTCTGGCGAAGTGCGCTGGAAAGTCGCGCATGTCAATGTCGAAGCGCTGCAGGTCCCACTCCACACGCATGAGAAAGACGTTCTGGTCCGGATCTCCGAAGTTGTCGGCTTGCAGCACGTTGCCGTTATGGCGGGCGAGGAAGGTAAAGGTCTCGGCCATGATGCCGAGCTTGTCGGGGCAACTGATCAGAAGTACCGCGCTACTGGGTTTGAAGTTCAGAGTCTCGCCGGTACTCATCGCTTGCGCAGGTCCCTGATGATCTCGTGCGAGGCGTTAGCCCCTGATCCGCCAGTCAATCCGTTGCCCGGATGGGTGCCGGAACCGCACAAATACAGACGCTTGATGGGTGTGCGGTACTGCGCCCAATCGAGCAGAGGACGCATGGTGAAGAGCTGGTCGAGCGCCAGCTCGCCGTGGAAGATGTGGCCGCCGGTAAGGCCGTAGGTCCGTTCCAAGTCCAGGGGCGTGATGACTTCGCGGGCCTCAATCATACTTCGCAGGTCAGGCACGTACTCCGCCAGAGTGTTGACCACGACATCGGCTAGTGCGTCACGCTGCGAATCCCAGTCGGCATTTCGCAGATTGTAGGGTGCGTACTGCATGTAGATCGACATCACATGCTTGCCTGCCGGAGCCAGCGAAGGATCACGCAGTGTCGGAATCGTCGCCTCGAGGTAAGGGTGTTGGGAAAACTCACCGTACTTCGCGGCATCGAAGGCGTGCTCCAGATACTCCACATCAGGCGACACTTGGATGCGGCCCCCGAGCAGTGATGCTGCATTTCCATCGACGCCTTTGAACGATGGCAATCCGTTTAGTGCCAGATTCACCTTGGCAACGGTGCCGTGCATCCGATAGTGCTGGATTCTTTGCAGAAAGCTCGGCGCAAGATGCTGCGGCTCCACGAAACCAAGCAGCGTGCGCTTCGGGTCAGCATTGGAGACAACGCCCCGTGCTGCAATCTCGTCGCCATTGCTTAGCACTACGCCCGCCGCCACACCATCTTTCACTCTGATCCGCGCAACCTCCGTCGAGGCGCGGATTTCCACGCCGGCAGCTTGCACGGCAATCGCCATTGCCGTGGTAAGAGCACCCGTTCCGCCCATCACGTAAGACCCGCCGCCCGCCGGATTGCCGTCAACCGCGGCCCGGAACAGCAGCGTGGCGCTCGATCCTGCCGACCACGGACCCAGAAAGGTTCCAAAGATGCCCTGGGCCGCGATGGTGGCGCGCAGCAACTCGTTCTCGAACCATTCCGCCACCAGATCGGCGACAGCCATGGGCGCCCAACGCAACAGACGGTAAAAATCCTTGTCACCCAGACCGCGAATCCTTCGGCCCGTCTTCAAAACATCCCAGACGTTGCTTGACGCCGGATCGTCGATGTCCGGCGGCGTCATTTTCATCAACTGAGCGACGACTTCGGCAATGTTGGCCAGGGCCTTCCGGAACTCCGAATAGTTCGCCGCTTCTTTTGTGGAAAACTTCGCGATTTCCTGCTCTGTGCTGCCGACATTGGAATGCAAGCCCAGCGGCTGGGCCGCGGCCGACAGCGACAGCACGCGCACGTCGGGGGTGTATGTCTGGAGTCCGTGGCTCGCCAGCTTCATGTCGGAGATAATCTCTGGCCGTATCGGACCGGTGCTGTGCGCCATCGTCGAACAGCGAAAGCCGGGATGAAATTCCCCGGTGATGGCGCAACCTCCGACCTGCGGCCTTCGCTCAAGCACGAGCGGCTTGAATCCGGCCCTGGCGAGATAGAAGGCCGTGATGAGCCCGTTGTGTCCGCCACCGATGATGACCACGTCCCGAGTCTCCGCCATGGCTAGTTGCTTCCCTTCGAGTGTTTCAGGATCTCCAGCGCCGCCAGCCTTCCGTTCGCGCCCATGATGCCACCGCCCGGATGCGTGGCCGATCCGCACATCCACAAATTCTTTATCGGCGTCTTGTATTGCGCATAACCCGGCACCGGACGCAAGAAGAACAATTGCTCCAGCGTTAGCTCACCCTGGAAGATGTTGCCCTCGGTCAGTCCAAATTCACGTTCCAAGTCGAGCGGAGTAACCACCTGCCGGCCAACAATGATGTCTTTAATGTTCGGCGCGAACTCGGCAATTGTGTTGATCACGTTGTCGCCGAACTCATCGCGCTTCTCATCCCATGTGCCCCCTTTGAGTTTGTAGGGCGCGTACTGCACAAAGCACGACATCACGTGCTTGCCGGGAGGCGCCACCGACGGGTCGGTTAGACTGGGGACCACCATGTCGATATACGGCCGCCGCGAATACTGCCCGTACTTCGCGTCGTCGTAGGCGCGTTCCATGTAATCCACGCTGGGTGAAATCGAGATCGCACCGCGAAGATGGTTTCCTGCTCCCGGCATGCAGGAGAAGTTCGGCAGCGCATCGAGCGCCAGGTTCACTTTGCCCGACGATCCCCGATATTTGTAGCGCTTGACTTCCTCGCGGAAATCGTCCGGCAGATGCTTGGCCTCAATCATCTTGATGAAGGTAAGGTTGGGGTCAACACTCGACGAGATGATTGGGGCATAATACTCGTCGCCCGTGGTCGTAGCGACTCCAACCGCCTTGCCATCCTTCACCAGGATCTGCGCTATAGCCACCTTGGTCTTTATCTCCGCCCCAAGCTCACGTGCCGAGTCGGCGATGGCGTTCGAGATAGCACCGGTGCCCCCGCGCGCAAAGCCCCATGCGCGGAATGCGCCGTCGATCTCACCCATGTAGTGGTGGAGCAACACGTACGCTGTGCCTGGCGAGCGCACTCCGAGAAATGTTCCTATGATGCCCGACGCCGACATTGTCGCCTTTAGCACATCCGTCTCGAACCACTGGTCGAGAAAGTCGATGGCGCTCATGGTCATGAGCTGCACCTGGTTGTACTTGTCTTCGCCGTTGAGGTCCTTGAAGCGGCGGCCGAGGAACAGCAGCTTCATCAGATCTTTAGGATTGAGCGTGGTTGGGTCAGGCGGCACCATGCTGAGGATGGGCTTGACGAAGCGGCACATCTGCAGCATGGCCTTGCCGAATTCGTCGTAGGCCTCGGCGTCGAACTTGGAGTGGCGTGAGATTTCGCGCCGGGTCATAGCGTGATCGTTGACCCGCCACAGGTGATCGCCGTTCGGTATCGGCGTAAACGTTCCGTCCAAGGGGAGGATCTCGAGCCCATGCCGGGGGAGATCGAGTTCGCGAATGATCTCTGGCCGCAGGAGTGAGACCACGTACGAGCAGACCGAAAACTTGAAGCCGGGAAAGATCTCCTCCGTGACTGCGGCTCCGCCAAGTACGTGCCGCCTCTCCAAAACCAGAACCTTCTTCCCCGCTTTTGCCAGATAGGCCGCGTTCACCAGCCCATTGTGGCCGCCGCCAATCACGATGGCGTCATATTTTCCGGATGCGTTGGAGGCCATAGATTCCTTGGGACAAGAATGCGCTACGCAACTGAAGCAGCCTATTCTAAATGCCGAGCGATGGATTTGTCTGTACCTCTGCATCATCAACGTGCATTCCGCGATGAAGTGCATGTGCCCTTGCCGCAGGCTCACGCGCACCGCTATAATCCCCGCTGACCAACCACAGCGAGGAATCCAGGTGCCCATCGGTACAGCGGTCCACGAAAGAACGTTCCGACTCTGCCAGAGTCTCAACTTCCGTGAGTGGTCAGGCTTCTATGCCGTCAGCGTTTACGAAACCCATCACGAGCATGAATACAACGCTGTCCGCAACGCCTCGGCGCTCATCGATGTGACTCCGCTGTTCAAGTACCTGATTACCGGGCGCGACGCCACGCACTTCGTCAACCGCGTGCTGGCGCGCGACATTAACAAGGTCGCTGTCAATCAAGTCATTTATTGCTGCTGGTGCGACGAGGACGGCAAGGTGATCGATGACGGCACCATCACCCGCCTCGAGGAAAACCGCTATCGCTGGACCGCCGCCGACCCCAATCTGCGCTGGTTCCGGCAGAATGCCGTCGGACTCGAGGTGCAGACCGAGGACATCACGGAACAGCTTGCGGCACTCGCGCTGCAAGGACCGACGTCCGGGAATTTACTGAAGAGTGTAGCGGAAGCCGACATCGAAAATCTGAAGTATTTCCGCAAGACGAGCGGCAAGATTGCCGGGGTCGCGGTTGACATCTCGCGCACCGGATACACCGGCGACCTGGGCTATGAAATCTGGATTCCCTGGCAGGACGCCGTAAAGGTGTGGGATGCGCTAATGGATGCCGGAAGGCGATTCGATATTCATCCTACGGGAATGCTGGCGCTCGACGTGGCTCGCATCGAGGCTGGGCTAATTCTTACCGATGTCGACTACGTCAGCAGCAAGAAGGCGCTGATCTCCGCGCAGAAATACTCGCCATGGGAAATCGGTTTGGGCAGGCTGGTTCACCTTGACAAAGACAATTTCATCGGAAAGCAAAAGCTGCTCGAAGAGAAGAGGCGCGGACCCGAGCGCCTGCTGGTCGGATTGGAAATCGACTGGAACGAGATTGAGGCGTTGTTCGATGACGTAGGACTGGCACCGCAGACTCCCGCCACCGCATCGCGCGTTCATGTGCCGGTTTATCGCGGACGCGATCAGGTGGGTAAGGCGACCTCCACCACCTGGTCTCCGTTGCTCAAGCAGTTGATCGCGCTAGCCAGTGTGGAATCGCGTTGTGCAAGACCGGGCACTAGGCTCCAGATTGAGATGACGGTGGAAGCGGTGCGACATCGCGTGACAGCCACCGTGCGTCCACTGCCGTTCTTCAATCCTCCGCGCAAGACGAAGATGCCTGTTTAGTCTGGCGGCGAAATGTCGAAATTCTCTGTGGTGCGAACCACAGACATAAGTCTTCGCATTAGGGCTTCTGAGCTTGTAGCCAGCACAATGTTCCGCCAAAAGCAAAACCGCCGCTATAAGCGGCGGTCATTCCCAAACAAGTGAATTCTTAATGGCGACTGATTGCCGTGACTTTCTGCTCCGCACCGCGGTGGTAGAGAAGGCGCTCGACCGTCTGATCCATGGTGTCCAGCAGGCTCTCGGCCGGTGGCGCATTGCGCGCGTCGTCAAGAGCGTAGTCCCATTTCTGCGATACCACCGCAGGCCGCTTTGCAGCACTTCGTTCCCTGGCCGGGAGTGCCGTGTAGGCTAGCCACAGCAGGGCCGATATGAGATAGGCCGTGCTGTTGATCCGGCTAAGATTCGCCTTGCTGACAGCGGTCTGATGTGTCACCGCCGTCACTACTAGCATATTGATCGCAGCAAAGAAGCCGAATCCAACTGAAATTCCGAACAACACATTTCGTCTGGAGATGCCCAAGTACTCGCTGAACAGCAGCATGAAGAATACCAACCCACACTGCATCATTCGGACGCTCCGCTCTACGAGATAGATTCCGTTCGTGATGTTGTCGATCTGGTTCGCGCGCCACGACGTAATCGCCCACATCCCGGCAACCAACAGCACAACCAGGGCACACCAACGAAACAGAATGACACTCAGGTCGCGCAGAGCCTCGTATGGACGGAAGGCATCTTTAAAGATTTCCTGCAGAACCGCGAACGACACAATGATGCTCAACGCACTGATAGTCCAGTACACGTAATAGAAGTTCGTCCAAGTGCGAAGCGGAAACTCAACCGCAAAAGCGATTACCTGGAATAGCACGTAGTTGAAGAAGAAGGGAAATTCACGATGTAGCCTGCGCCTGTACATGCACGCAGCAATGGCACCCATCAAAACCGGATTACCACACCACAATATGTAATCAATCAAATGCAGTCGCATGGCGGCAAATCAATGGTATCGCCAAAAGCCATGCCAAACAAGACCTATCTTGAATTGTATAAACTCTTCCAATTCTTGAATTTGGCCGCAATTCATCCTGCAACCATGAAAGTATCGCCCAATTGAGCTACTCCCCTATGGCACTATCAGGACAACTCAGCCAAGACCAATCGTGCATCCTCCTTTGAAGAAGTTGGTTTCATCCCGGTGCTTCGACCTGAATTTACACGCAGCTGGGTGTTTGGATCGCAGCCGGTTCCCGGCCGACATATCGGCATCGGTCCACCTTCGCTCGCCATCTGCCGCAGCTGGGTGTTTGGATCGCAGCCGGTCCCCGGCCGACATATCGGCATCGGTCCACCTTCGCTCGCCATCTGCCGCAGCTGGGTGTTTGGATCGCAGCCGGTTCCCGGCCGACATATCGGCATCGGTCCACCTTCGCTCGCCATCTGCCGCAGC
>Ga0306922_10008048_pt1 | contig 10223 bp, 7 predicted proteins | sample sta12Cox44000082_FD_203758 | JGI IMG/M metagenome (GOLD analysis project Ga0306922, IMG submission 203758) | Lab enrichment of tropical soil microbial communities from Luquillo Experimental Forest, Puerto Rico - statoxic.12C.oxic.44.000.082 (v2)... | ecosystem: Environmental > Terrestrial > Soil...
GTCGACCAACTCAATGAACGCGGGCACTCCAGAAAGCCGGATCGCCGAGAGCATCAGCTCATCCGGTGGCCGAAACGATGAAACATTCGAACTGACAGTAAACAAAGGGAGTTTTCCCAAGCCCGGGCCCGTTTCGATGCGGACCTGGTAGCGCAGGTCGTCGAGTAGCTCGAGGGCACCCGGATTGTGAGAGAAGACAACCTGGGTGGCGAGCGCGTTGACTAGAAAATGGCGAACCGAGGTCTTGCGGGGTTCGCCCTTTCCGGCCATCAGACGACGCATCTCGGAAAGGGGGTAATCGGATCGGTAGGTGATCACCCACCGGAAGGGGCAGGACATAGCGATCGCCTTGTCGCCCACCTGCTGGGTGTATTCCCACGGATAGACCTCGATGCCAAATTCCATTGCGGATAAAGCTTCATCGTCGAGGTCATTCCGGAGGTCGAAGGGTGCCCCAGAGACTTCCCGGTACTTTTCGCCTAATTGGCTATAGGCCTCGTCGGCACGAGCAATCACCTCTTTGAAGCCGACGTACTTGCCGAAGGTGCGCCTGGGGGCCAGAATCGGGTAAAGCGTAGTGAGGTGATTCTTGAGCCGCTGGGAGAAGAATTGAGAAAGGCGCTCGGTTTTCTCCCGCAGATCGGCGAGTTGCTCGATAGTGACGGTTCTGGCGGCCTCGTGTCCGGTCATGCACACCTCCAGGGAGGTTGTTGACAGCCTTGGCGTTGTTGGTCTATTTAGATTATCACGAAGACCGATATCGTCCGCGGATGAGGTTGCCCATGAATGAGGCACTGAATGCGACCATCGTCGCCATTGAAGCGCGCGTAAGGCTGTACCGGAGTACAGTCATGTTGGTCGCTGCGATACTTGTGTTGTCGGGACTTGCGGCGGCCGTGTTCCGCTCCTGGGGCCCTCTGAGTGCCGTCATCTTGATTGCTCCGGTCAGTGGCGCGTTCTGCGCCTTCGACAACAGGCGGGTTCGGAACTGGAGGCGGCAGATTCTGGAGCTTCACGCCGCCCACGATCTGGACCTCACGGGTTTCGCAAAAGCTATCTCCGCACACCCGATGGTTCCTCGGAGGACAATCGAGGGAATGCTCGCCTCGCTGCCTACCATGAATGTTGATAGCAGACTCGTTCCGCGAAACAGGGGAAATGAAGCCTCCGAGCGGCGGTAGGTAGTCCGCATGTTTTCCGCTGCCTGTACACTGACCGGATTGCTGACCCGAAGCCTGGTTTCGGTCAGGAGAGGGCTGATCTTGGCCGCACTCGGATTGTGAACGATGTGGGCTGCCTCACCGAAGCGATAGAGGAGGTGATCACAGATGAGATTCGGATGCCATAAGGTGAGTGCGTCACAATTAGTGCAAAGGACATCAGCCGGTTCGTTTGGCGGCGAGTTGGTGCATCCGGTCGATCGCCCAGCGGAGAGTCTCGATGTTACCGGCAGTAACCGTGAGTTCGTCGGAGCTCGCGAAGGTCTCCAGCTTCAGGCGGCCCGCGCGGGCCTCTTTGGCGAGTTCTTCTGCCAGGGCGTCATTCTCCGTTGCGTCAAGGTCAAATACATCGCCGGCGATGTTGCCTTGAATCTCATAATGGCGTTTTTTGCCCTTGACGATTTCTAGGATGTCGATGCCTCGGTAGACGTCTGCAATTCGAGCGACAGGATTCCTCAGCGGTTCGGGCGGCGGGAGAAAGCTTATTTCGAGAGCGGGATGCGCGACTGCAAAATCGATCCAGGCTTGACGGTATTCCGGATAGCCACAGACAGCTAAAGACCGAAGGTGTGGCAGTTGTTCCAGTTCGGGAATTCCCCCTGGACCGAACGCCTGTTCGTTTTCTATATGCAGAGAGACGACAGTTTCGGTGCGGGCGCGCAGAAGGTCCCGGAAAGCGCCGTCGATCACGACGTTCTGAAGCACGAGGCGGCGAATCGGAGAGGCACAAAGATGACGGGAACCGCGGATGAGGGGGCCCCAAGCGCGCAAATAGGTGATCCGTCCCGGATGCCTGATCCAGGTTAGGTCAAGTAGGGGAGTGTCGAAGTACTCGATGTGAACGTACTGCGATTCGACAATGTCGAGGAGGCTGCGAGTAAGCGTGTCCGAGCAGGATTGCAGACGCAGTTCCGCCAGTGCGCGACGGCCTCCAATGCGCTCCCGCTCCGCAGCTCCAGAGACGATTGCAGTGATCTTCGAGAGTCGCGCCATACGGCTCAGGGCCTCGAGCCCGGAGACGCGCCTGATCTTGTCGAGCGACAGAACTTCAACATCGGCCTCTAAGTCTGCTGATCGCAGATCGAGTTCGTCGAGACGCCGGAACGCCTTGGCTTTGCGTCCCTGATTGCCCGGAGGCGGAGACGAAGAGCGGTCCACGATCGGCCCACCATGACCGTAGCGTTTTTCATATTCCTCTCGTGTGATGTTTGGGGTTCCCGCCATGATTTTGTGCTTGAATTAGCAGCCCTCTTCCTCCTCGTCGTCGGTACGAGGTAACCCTTCGCGCTCGAGTGCATCGCTCACCAGGCCGCGCGTGGTGGTCTCGTTTTCTTCTAGGTATGCCTGGGAGCTCTGAGCGCGGTGGTCGCGGGTCTCAGCGTTCGCCTCGGTCTGGTTGACCGGATCCTGAAGATTACCGCGCACACTTCCCTCTGGGTTCGAATCCGAACCCCGTCGTCCTATTATGGTGTCATGTTCGTCCGCGATACGCTGCTCCAGCCCGCGTGCTACATCATGGTCCGTTTCGGGGGGTGTTACCTGCACGACGCGGTCGCCCCGTTCCGGATCGTACCGAAACTCTCCGTCATCACCCTCGGTCCGGCCGTGGCGTGACCGGACATCAGTCATAGTCGTCTGATCGCTTACCGTCCCGGAGTACATGACGCCGGTCTGTCCGTCGGGACGCTCACCCCAAATCACATAATTCCATGTGAGACCCAGGGGGTCAATCCAGTTAATTGGATTGGGCGCATACCGGTACAGATTGAGGCCGCCCCGGTACCCAATCGGATCGGGGGAGATGAAACGGCCGACCTCAGGATCGTAATAGCGATGCCGGCAATAATGGAGGCCGGTTTCGATGTCGTGCCACTGCCCCTGAAAACGTATGGGACAGTCCGTTGGAGCGCCCTCGCGAAGTCTGAGACGGCCCCAGACGTCAGAGGTCGCCGCCCAAACGAGCTTGCCGGCCGGCCCAAACATTTCCCGCGGCGTGCCGAGATGATCGCATACGATCGCCGAGAGCGAGCCGTTGGCAACCTTCATGAAAGGTTTGAAAGTCTGGCGGTCAAAGAGCCAAGTAACCTCCTCGCCGTCTCTCTCGACCTCATGCATGACAACATTGTTCTCCCACACGTATCGGACATGCCGACCCTGAGAAGACTTCGATGTGCGCCTGCCGAGGGCGTCGTAAGCGAACTCTGTACGGCGTCCCTGGGTGTCCTCTACGGATCGCAGTTGATTGAACGCATCCCATTCGAACCGGAATTCGCCGGCAGGAGAGCTTTTTCGAACCAATCGGCCGGCAAGATCGTATTGGTAGGCCGACTGGCCTGCCCGAACCACACGATTCCCAGGTACGTAGTTGAACGCATTGGTTGTGCCTTGGATGACGGCCGAGACTAGATTGCCTGCTTGATCATACGCGAACGATTCGTTGGTATCGTCGGTACGCAGCGCTCCTAAAAGACGTTCTGAGGCGTCATACGAATAGGTGACGGAGCCCCAGAGGTTGTCACGAACACCCGTCACCACTACGCCAATCCAGTCATAAGTGCGCGTAATCGCAGGCCGCGTCGCTGCATCGGACAGGACCCGCTGCTGCAGGAGACGGCCCCCGCCGTCAATAGCTTGCTCGAGCCTCAGGACTCCGGGAACGGTGCGGCGCACTTCGCGGCCATTGAAATCGCGAGTAAACTCTATGACCCGTTGGCCATTGAACACGATCTGGGTCAGGATACCGGAGACTGTATAGGTATACTCTACGGCTCCGCGTGATGTCTTTACCGCGACCACCCTGTCATGGTCGTCATATCGGTATTCAAGGGCTTCGTCACCCTGAATCTCTCGAATAATGCGCCCTATAGCGTCGCGGTGGAATTGCAGACGGACGTCCGGATTTTCAGCGCTGATGAGAAAACCGTTCGCATCATAGGCGAGCTTTGTCGTGATTCCATCGGGTAGGGTCGTTTCGACAGTGCGTCCGGCGGCGTCATGCTTATAAGAAACCCGTTCGCCGTTCGCGTTGATCATGGCGGTGCGCAGGTTGAGAGCGCCATACTCGAAGCGAGTGATAGCGCCGGAAAAATCTTTCTCCTCGACCCGCCGTCCAGCGGCGTCATAACCGAAGGTCGCGGTCTCGCCTTTTTCATTCGTAATGCTAAGCAGTTGCCAAGGCTCGGTGCCCCACTTTAGGCGAATTGTTGCGCCTAAAGGGTCGGTCGCCTCAAGCAGCCGCCGGCACGATCCCCAGCGGTACGTGGACCGAGTGCCTTGCCGGTCTGTCAGAGAGGTCAAATTACCCCGTGCATCAAATGTATAGGCGAGCTCGAGGCCGTGCGCCTTGTGAATCTTGATGCGGCGCCCGATCGCGTCATACTCGTATTGAATTTCCGAGCCGGCCGCGCCCCTACGCGCCACCTCCCGGCCGAACGCGTCGAATTCATAGCGGGTAGTGGTTCCATCGGGCAACTCCGTGGATTCAAGAACACCATCCGGTCTGTAGGTGTGACGAATAACAGCCCCGGGGATTTCGACTTTGATCAGATTGCCGGCGTCGTCGTATCCGAATGTCCACCGCCGTCCAAGAGGGTCCTCGGCGAGTGCCAACGCGTGTCTGGCATCATACGCACGTCGCCAGACGCTGCCATCGGCATTCGTGAATGTCAGAGGCTGGTGCAGTTCGTTGAAAGTGACGGAATACTCGCGGCCGAGCGCGTCGGTCGTTTTGACGCGATTGCCTTGCTCGTCGTATTCAAACCGCTTTGTCCCTCCGTTTGGATCGATCCTTTCGATAAGCCGTCCAAATTCGTCAAAAGACGTACGGCGAACCGCACCGACAGCGTTGATCTCGACGACCACTTGGCCGCGCTCGTTAGTCTGGTAATTAGCCACAGAACCCAGGCTGTCTTTCACCTCTGTCCAGCCGATTGCGGGCGTATACCGAAGGAACTTCTGGTCATATCCGTTACGCCCGGAAGTGCGGGTGCAACGGCCTTCTGAGCCGTACTCGAATAGAAATTCCCCCCCGTCTTTGACCAACTCACGGACCAGCCGGCCGCTGGCATCATAGGTGTAGCGATCGGCTTGTCCAAGCGCGTCATAGGCGACTGCGAGGCGGCCTGCGTCGTCATAATCGTACAGGATCATGACGCGAGGTTCGCACTGCGGCGCGGCAAAGCGAATGCTGGAGATTCTACCGCTGTGCGTGTACTCCAGCAGCAGAGATCGCCGCTCGCGGCGCTGCGTGATGGCCAAGATGCGGCCCGCTGGATCACGAACGATGTCTAGGCCCTGACCCGTGACGTCTTCCACGCTTGATAGATAATGCCAATCGCCGATGCGAGCATCGAAAACGTAACGCACTATGTCATCCGAGTTCGGATCCCAACGCAGCAGAGAGAACCCCGTCCGGAGACGCGACAGTTCCATGTACCCGCCAAGGTGGCGGAGGGTGCCGCCAGTATCGACCACTCCCTTGGGGTCGGGCATATGCAGTTCGCCGCCCTCAGGCGCAACGATGTAATAGCCTGAAACAGTTCGCGTAAGGGCAGAGAAATATGCGGTTGTCCAGCCCTGGCCTAGGCCGCTTGGTGGCAGAGGAAGCAGGCCGGTCCAGTACTTGCGCTGCCACTCGAGGCGTACAGCCCCACGGACCGATATGTCCGCGCGAGTGACATAGACAGCGCCGGACGCGACATCCACGGGATGGCCAACTACGGTGACGCCATCATGCATCTTTGTTGGTCTCGCGCGACATTTTTCGAGATTTCATTTGCGTCCCCACAGTGAGCCATGGGGATTTCGCCGCGCGGGCCTCTGACCGCACAGACCGAAGGGAGCCAGCCTCTTTCGATCGTCCAACCGGGTCGTCGTACTCGGGACGCTTAAACGCTGCCATTCATATCGCTTTCATCGCGAGGGATCCGACCGGACCCGTTCGCTACCTTCAACCCGCGCCTCTCACACCCGAAATCCTCGAGACTGCGGCCGATACGCCCAGTCCCACCGCCCCCTGCGCGGCATTCACCGCCAACCCACGGGCGATTGCAGCGAACGTTACTCCCACCATCACATTGCTGAACCCCAGTGTGGCGGCATTCGGAACCATCGGGATGTCGCTGCAGGAGGTCGCCACTAAAGGCGCTACAAATGCCAGCGGACCGCCATTCACGGTCACGTTCGGACTGCCCACAGCCGTGGAGCCCTGAGCCCCAACGTAGGGGATCGGTGGCATCAGTAGTTTCACCCAGGTCTGCCATTTGGTAAACGCGCTGAAGGCTCCCTTAATGCTTTCCCACATCGCGCTCTTGTTGGAGGTGTCGATACCGGTGACGTCCTTCAAAAAGCCCTCAGCGGCATTGGGCTTAGGAATTAAGGCGGCAACAGCGGCGATCGCGATGTTGGCCAGAATGGTCAGCGTCATCAAGGTCAGCGCCATCGGAATATTGGTCAGATATCGCTTCCAATACGGGCAGTTCGATGGTGTCGGCGGCACCGGGACACCTTGCGGGATATGGACTGAATAGCCCATGGCACCCACTGAACACGCCGGCATGCCGTTGATGAAGACGTTGGCGCGGGGAAACGTCGGGTCGCTCCACAGGAAGATCATCCCGAAATAGGGGTGAACGGGGATGCCGGGAATGGGCGCGACGGCATGGACGTCAACCCCGATAACGTTGTCCATGAATTTTGCCGCCGGCCAGAGAGGCATGTTACTTTCCCTCTCGCCTCACGCTGATCACCTGAAGCCCGCTCGTGAGGCGCCGCCGTTGATAGGTGACGCTCACAAGGTCGCCGTTGGCGACCGAATCGAAAAGATCGCGATCCACTGCCCCGCTCGTTTCCTGGCTGCCGATGCGCAATTTCAAAATATAGAGGTCCGGCGTGTACTGCGGGATCACTCTCGTTTGGCCGCCAACGATATCGGTGCGGTAGGATTTCCCAGGCGGTTTGTGCTCCTTTCCGAGAACGATGGCCGTGCCGGTCTGCGGCTGCAACCCGGCTGCGTCGACGGCCTGGAACCCGAAATACAGTAACACCACGATCAGGATGAATCCACCCAGTAGAGGCCACCAGTTTGCCGGCTGCATCATTCGACAGATACCTCGCATTTTCGCATCTGTGGCAGCCAGTCCGGTCCCGGATAGGGCACCGCACCGCGCCACACCAGGTCGACCTGCCGGTCTTCCATCCGGATCATGACCGTCTGCAGGACGACCTCGGCTTCCTCGACACCTTGCCCGATGTCCAATCCGATTCGCGGCGACTCGCCCGGAAGATGAAATTCGAGCCCGCCATCTGGGGTCAGATTCATGGCGCGAACGCGCTCGTCGCCCTTCAAGACGGAAACGGAAAGCCCCTGCGACGCTCCGTTGAAAAACCGAAAATTCATGTCGGGAATCGGGTTCTGTTCATAGGTCGCACGCTGCTCAGGGGGCAGGGCCTGTGCATACATTTTGCGAAGCTCCTGCTCGGTCGGGCGGTCGGCCGGCAGGATACCTGCGAAGGACGATCGTGGCTGCCAAGTTTTCGCAAACCAGCCGAAGGATTGCGGCATGGGCTGGCGCTCCCAGTGCATAAAGTGGCCGCAGCAAAGGCGATCAGGGGTCAGCCGGTCGGCAGGGTCTTCCAGGTTCGGCAAGGCCAGTCCGTCGACGACTTCCCGGGAGTTGCGAATCGCGAAGCCCTTGCCTACCGGGTTCCGGGCGTACAGGCACGGCAGCTTGCGATCGGAGTAAATGTCGGCGCCACCATAAGCGTTCTCGTATCGCAGGTCCACGGCGGCGACTGGCTGTGGGTCGGTGAATGCGGGAACACCGCCTGTGTAACGCGCGATGCGGTCACCGGTGATAGAGACTTGCTTGCGCATCGGGCCTACCTCCAGCCCCGCCAGAAACCTCTGAACCGCCTTGCCGCGCGGGGCGTAAGCATTGCCGTTCAGCACGACGTCAGTCGCCACCTTCCAGGGCACGAAGTCCGACTCCAGCCTCACCGACGAGTTCATCGGGTCGTCCCAGAACTGATCTCCCGGGATGATCTTCGCGTCGGTTTCGGCGCGGACGCAGGTTTTGCCGACGACGATCTCGTAGGTGCGTTTGACAAGCACGCTCAAAACGTACTGGCCCTCGGGTGTTTGCCCCGGCAGAAGGACTTTCTGCACCCTGCGTTCGCTAGTCGCCGCGGCGGCTGCCATCACTCGATCTCCACCTCAAGGCGGGTCATTTCCGGCAACCAGTCAACGCCGGGAAACTCGTGCGCGCCGCGCCAGAGCAGATCCACCTGCTTGTCCTCGGTCCGGATGAGGACGGTTTGAAGCACGGGAGGCAGTGCCCGGATGCCCATTCCGATGTCCAGCCCGATTCGCGGCGGGTCCGCGGGCACGGTAAATTGTAGCAGCCCGTCCGGAGTCACGTGAGCGAGGCGGATACGTTCGCCACCTTTGAGGAACGGCACGGCCAGCCCCGCCGGCGCGCCGTTATTGAAACGAATGTCAAAGCTGGGCAACTTGAATTGCCGGGCAAGCGCGAACTGGCCTTTCGGCACCAGCCCCAGTTGTTCCTCGCGCACGACCGTGTCTGGGTCGACGAAACCGGGCACCGAGCCCACGAAGGAACACCGGGGATACCAGGTGCGTTGAAACCACCCGAAGCCCTGCGGCATCGGTTGCCGCCACCAGTTCTCAGGTTCGCCGACGAGGATGCGGTCCGGCGTCAAGAGGTCGGTGGGATCTTCGAAATTGGGAAGAGCGAGACCTTCCACGAGCTCCCGCAGGTTCTTCAATACGAACCCGCTACCCAGGTGATTTCGCGGGTAAGAGAAGGGCATCTCGGGAATGCTGAGCGGATCGGTGCCGCCATACGCGCGTTCAAAGCGCATATCCATTTCTGCGAAGGGGGCGGGGTCTGTGATGTGCGGCGGGCCTTTCGCACTAAAAAGGCAGCGGCGATCGCCGAAGACGCGGATTCGTTTGGTGCGGCCAGCGACATCGACCGCGGCGTCGAGCACTGGCACCGCCTCGCCGCCCGGCGCATACACTTTGCCCACCACCACGACATCCGTCGCGATCTTAAAGGGGGTGAGGTCATTTTCGTACCGGACACTGCACGTCTCCGGATCGCCAGGCGGATAATACACGTCGATGAGATCGAGGAGCCGGTCCCGCTCGGCACGGACTGCGGCGTTCTCGCGAAGGTCGTAGGTGCGCTTGACCAGCACGCAGAAGACGTCCTTCCGCTGGTCGTCCTTGGAAGCGACGATTCGGTAGAGACCCGGTCTCGTCTGAGCCGTGGTTGCGATGGCCATATACTACGGGTTGAGCATGACCATTCCGCCTTTCACCGTATTGGTGGCGGTGCCTTCCGAGACCACGATGGTGCCTTTGGTCTGGTGCTGCACATCGGCTTCGGACGCTATCTCCATACTGTGTATGCGCACTTTCTGCGAGCCGTCAACCGCAATATTCACGCCCGACAACTCGATGCTTCCGTCGCTTTTCATGAGCAACTTGCTGGCGCCGACTTCAAGTTTGATCTGAGTCGAGGCCGTCAGGTGAATATGCGCCGTCTGGGAAGTAACCTCGATCTGTTGGTTGACGGTGTTGACTTCCTTGCCCTCGGTCACCGTGATTGTCGTGTCCTTCTTGATCGTCTCGGTGTGCGTCCCGTCAACCCCGATGGTCCGGTTGTTGTGCACGGTTTGCGAATCATCGTGCTCCACGGTAGTTCCCATGTCGTATTGGGCGTGGATTGTGATCTTTTCCTTGCCCTTGGTGTCGTCCATCGACATCTCGTTGTAACCGCCGCCGCCCGGCGTGCTGTTGGACTTGAGGCCGCTCACCATGCCCTGCTTCGGCAAGAGATAGGGGGGCATCAATTCCTGGTTATAGACTTTGCCCATGACGATGGGCTGGTCTGGGTCACCTTCCAGAAAATCCACCACCACTTCCTGTCCGATACGCGGTACGGCGACCGATCCCCATCCCTGGCCGGCCCAGGGCTG
>Ga0306922_10008050_pt1 | contig 10222 bp, 9 predicted proteins | sample sta12Cox44000082_FD_203758 | JGI IMG/M metagenome (GOLD analysis project Ga0306922, IMG submission 203758) | Lab enrichment of tropical soil microbial communities from Luquillo Experimental Forest, Puerto Rico - statoxic.12C.oxic.44.000.082 (v2)... | ecosystem: Environmental > Terrestrial > Soil...
GTTGCGCTTCGGCTTCGCGGACGGCGATGTCGAACTTGCTGGCGTCCAGTTTGAACAGGATGGTGCCGGCCTTGACCGGCTGGTTGTCGTGAACGTCCACTTCGCTCAGACGCGCCGAGATATTGGCGCTGATCTCGACCTTGGCGATCTGGACATAGGCATCGTCGGTGGAAACCGTGCGTCCGCCTGCCAGATAGACGACCACGACAATAAGGGCGACCAGAAGCGGACCCGCGACCAGCAGGGCGGCGCGGTGCCGCTGGACCCAGGTCCCGGCGGGATCCTCTGCGTTGGCATGGCTGTCCATGGCGGTTCCCCCGGACCGTGCCGTTAATCTTCCCGGGCCGGCACCCTTACCCAGGTGTGTATATTGATGCTACGGTTCTTAAGGAATTGGGGCATATCCATATGCGAGCTCTTGGGGAAAGGGGTGTTCTTTACGGGGAACAGGCCCTTCACGGCGCCGCCAGAGGCGTTCCGGACTGGGAAGCGGTGCGGACCGCCCTGGAAGTGGTGCGCAATGGCAGCTTTCGCGCCGCCGCCGAACATATGGGCACCTCCATTAACGTGTTGCGCCGCCGGGTTGACGAGCTCGAGCGGGCCCTGGGGGTCAAGCTTCTGACCCGCCATGTCGATGGTGTGCGGATCACGGCGGAAGGCGAAAAAGTCTTCGAGGCCGCCCGCAAGATGGAAGCGGCGTCCTATCAACTGATCCAGGCGGGCGAGCAGACCCATGTGCAATTGTCGGGCGAGGTGCGCCTGGCCGTGACCGAGGGCCTGGGCACCTTCTGGATTGCCCCCCGGCTGGTCGAGTTTCAGCAGGCCAATCCGCACCTGCTGGTAGATGTCCATTGCGCCATGAAATCCGCCGACGTGCTGCGGCTGGAGGCCGATGTCGCCATCCAGATCATGCGTCCCACCGCGCCGGACCTGCGCATGATCAAGCTGGGCCGGCTGCATTTCATGTGTTTCGCCTCGCCCAGCTATATCGAAACCTTCGGCTGCCCCAAGACCGCCGCCGACCTGATCAATCATCGCATCCTGATTCAGTCGGACGACAATGTGCAGTGGCGGGCGCTGTATGACCGGCTGTTTCCGGGTGTTCCGGCTTCAGAGCTGGTGGCACTGCGCACCAACGTGTCCAGCGCCCATTATTGGTCGATCGCCAAGGGCGGCGGCATCGGCGTGCTTCCCACCTACGCCCGCTGGATCGGCTCGCCCCTGGTGCCGCTGGATCTGGGCGTGCAGGAACATGTCGATATCTGGCTGACCTACCATCCCGACGCCAGAAGCATACCGCGCGTGGCGCGCCTGATCGATTGGGTGATCCAGTCCTTCTCGCCGGAGAAATTCCCCTGGTTCCGCGATGAATTCATCCATCCCGAAAAACTGATGGATAATTACCGGGGCGACCGGCACACCGTGCCGTCCTTCGCGCTCGGTCCGGACGCGAACAATCGGGACCGGACCTAGCGCGTCCGGGCGGGAAGCGCTTCCAGCAGCAATGACAGGATTGCCGTCGCGGCACAAAAAGCCAGGAACAGCGCGAACGCGGCATGATAGCTGCCGGTGCGGTCAAACACGGTTCCCGCCACGACCGATGACGCGATGGTGAGGCCGCCGGTCAGGACATAGGCCCAGGCCATGGTGGCGCCGAAGCGCGCCGATCCGAAGCGCGCCGCGATCAGCGAAGCCGAGGTCGGAAGCGCGCCGCCCAGCGCCACGCCGGCAAGGACCGAGGCCGCCAGAAAAACGGGAAAGGTTGCGACGGCGTATAACAAAGCCAGCGACGCCGTCATGCTGCAGGCTGACAGGAACAGGACGATGCGCTGATCCAGCAGGTCCGAAACAATGCCGGCGACGATTTTGGTGATGGCCGCCGCCAGGCCGAAGATGGAGATCGCCGCTGCCGCCCGTGGCGCCGTGACGCCCAGTTGCACGCCATAAGGCACGGCGCTGACCACAATGCCCTGGGAAAGGCCCGATATGGTCGCCACTGTCAGGGCCGGGGCCCAGAAGGCGCGATTGCCCAGCACGTTCTTCCAGCGCCGCAATTGCCGGATGACAGGGTTGCCGGATGTTGTGGCGGAGGGTGCGGGCGGTTCCTGCCGGTCCCTGGTTTCGCGATGCTGCTCCAGATGCATCGCGGCGGGAGAATCGCGCACCACTAGGAAGGTCGCCGCCAGCACGATGATCGTAAAGGCGGCCGCCTCAAACAGCAGCGCGGTGCGCCAGCCATAGGATTGTATGGCCATGCTCATCAGCGGCACCACCGTGAAGCTGCCGCCCGAGGTTGCAACCGCGGCAATGCCCAGCGCCAGTCCGCGCCGCCGGTAGAACCAGCGCGACACCAGGGTGGAGGTGGTGAGCGGACCCAGCATCAGCCAGCCCATCGCCGCCGGCAGCAGCAAGGCGAACAGCATGAGCGTCAGCGACGATGTCAACGCGATGGTCACCAAAGCCAGGCACAGGGCGAAGGTGCCCAGTGACATGACTTTGCGGATCGGCCAGCTATCCAGCAGGCGGCCGATAAAGGGCGCAATCGCCATGGCGCCCAGGAACAGAAGCGGCACCGCCAGATTGGCGCTGGCCCGCGACAAATGGAATTCGGCCTGCAATGGCAGCACGAACAGTCCCGCAGAATAGCTGGTTGCGCCCAGCACCAGCATTTCGCTGACGGCGGATGCGGCCAGCACCAGCCATCCATAATAAAACGGAAGCGCGGCGCCCCCTCCGATTTTGCGTTGCAGGTCCGGTGTGCTGTTCAACGCCTGCTCCTGTCGTGCGCGCTAGCGCGCACCATGTTCCGCGCGCAGGCGTTCGGTGACGTCCACCAGATCGCCGACCGTGCGGCATTGCTGCACCAGCTCGCCCAACTCGTCCGTGCCGGTGCCGAATTTTTCGTCCAGGGAGAAAATGATCGATACCAGGGACATGGAATCCGCATTCAGATCCGTCACCAGATCCATGTCACGGGTGACGGTGCGGCCGGCATTGCCGGGAAGCAGCGTCTTGATCAGGGTGACGACATAGGCTTCGACGGCGGATGCGTCCATGGCTGTCCCGGCTTGCTTCAGATGTTTTTGGCGTAAATACGATAGGTCTTGACCGGGGGCCCGGCCAGGGTTTCGCCGAACGCCATCATCGGCTTGTTGATTTCCAGAACCCAGGAATATTCCACCCAGTCCAAATCGTAGCGCGTCATGCCCTGTTCGATCATGCTCTGGGCCATCATGGCCAGCAATCCGCCCGCCTGCGGGGTGGTGTGCCATTCGCGGCGCAGGCCCATCAACGGCACGCGGGCGCTGCGCCAGGTTTCGCGCTTCAGCGCCCAGACCAGTTTGGCCCAGTTGAACGGCAACAGCTTGCCGCCGAAAGACTTGATGATGTTGTTGAGGTCGGGCAGCAGGACAATCACCCCGACGACCTTGCCGTTCACCAGCATGAAGCGGCCATATTCGTTGCGGAAGAACGGCTTCAGTTCCGCCGCCAGGGCATCGATCTCCGGGCGGGAAAAAGGCACAAAGCCCCAATTGCCGCTCCAGGCGTCGTTGAAGATTTCCACCAGCAATTCGATTTCCTGCGTGTAGCGCTTCATGTCGAACAGGCGCAGGGAAATGTCGCCGACGCGTTTGGCGCGCTCGGCCAGCTTGGCGATGCGCGGAACGGTGGCGGGCTTGGTGCGATAGACGTAGAGGTCCATCTCCTTCGCAAGGCCCGTCTGCTCCAGCAGGCGGCCGGTAAAGCGCCGCGCATGCGGCATCAGGATGGCGGGCGGTGTGTCGAAGCCTTCGACCAGGCAACCGCATTCGTCATTCAAGGAATAGCTATAAGGCCCGACCATGCGCGCCATGCCCCGTTCCTTGAGCCAGGCGGCGGCGCGGTCGATCAGGGCCTGGGCCGCTTCTCGATCATCGACGCAATCGAAAAAGCCGAAATTGCCGGTGGCGTCGCGATATTGCTCCAGATGGCGGCGGTTGATATGCGCCGAGATCCGGCCGACCGGCTTGCCGTCGCGATAGGCGACGAAAAAAGCCGCTTCGCCGAATTTGAAAAAGGGCGCGTGACCGGGGTCGATGCGCTGCTTTTCCATGAAGTCCAGTTGCGGCACGAAGACCGGATCGCCGGCAAAGACGATGTGCGGCACGGCCAGCCAGTCCTTCACGCCATGCTTGCGGTCGATTTGGGAAATGGAAATGGTCATGCGCCCACACTCTTCAAGATCTTGTCCACCAATCGTTGCGGCAACAGCGCCGCCAGTTTCACCGCCAGCGCCATCTGCCAGGGGAAGAGCAGATCGCGCCTGCCCCGGGCGACGCCGGCGGCGATATGGCCGGCCGCCCGCTCGGCCGTCCACAGGAACGGCAGTTTCTTGTTCAGGCTTGCGCTCATGGGCGTATCTATAAACCCGGGGCTGGCGACCGTCACGGTGATGCCATGGGGCGCCAGCAGCCGGCGCAGCGCCAGGCCGTACATCCGCACCGCCGCCTTGGAGGCGCAATAGACCGGCGAATCGCCCAGGGCGATGAATCCCGCAAGTGAGCTGACAAGGACGATCGCGCCTTTGCGGCGCGCGGCCAGGCGCGGCAACAGGGGCACGATGCTGTTCATGACCCCCTGCACATTGGTCATGACGATGCGGTTGGCCGTGGCCAGGGTCTCGCCGGTCGATCCCGCAAGGACCTGGTCGCCGCCGATGCCGGCATTGGCGATGATCAGATCGACGGGGCGCGAATCATCGCAGGCGGTCAGCCAGGCCGCCATCGAATCAGCGTCTGTGACATCGTCACTCCGCAGGGTCACGTCGGCGCCGCATGCGCGGCATTGGGCCGCGATGGCGTCCAGCCGGGCCGTGTTGCGGCCCAGGAGTGACAGGCGGATGCCGGGTCGGGCATAATGGCGCGCCAGCGCTGCGCCGATGCCGCTGCCGGCGCCTGTTATCACAACATGGGTGGGGGGAGGCGGCTTCAATCCCATCCGCGCAAGGACCAGTTCTGTGCCCCGTTATCGCGCGTCCCATGCCGGCGATCCCATGGCATTTTATCTGACTTTCCTTTAACTTTGGGCCGAAAATATGGGTTGTTCTAAAGGCGTTAGGGCTTTAGCATACCTCAGGGATTACCATTCGTATGGACCATAAGGCGAGCCTCGACAAGTACACATGGCGGCGCGCTCGCGCGGCCGGCGGTCCGATGGTCTCCGGCGGCTCGCTGGAAGACAGCATCGCCGCCCTCAAGGAGATTTATCTCCAGCCTCTCGACAAGCTGAAAGCCGATGTCGAGAAACGCGGCGGGTCCTTCGTCAGTTTCGCCAATTACGATTATCTCGGATTGGGACAGGACCAGCGCATCCGTCAGGCGGCGGCGCATGCCGCCCTGACCCAGGGCGTTGGTGCGCTGGCCTCGCGTCTGGTGGGCGGCAGCCGTTCCATCCATGACACGCTGGAAAGCGAGATCGCCGATTTCGTCGGTGTCGAAGACGCCATCACCGTCGTCAGCGGCTACATGACCAATGCGTCACTGCTTGGCCATCTTTTGACGCGCAGCGATCTGATTGTGATGGACGATCTCAGCCACAACAGCATCATGGTCGGGGCGCATGCGTCGCCAGCCACGGTGGTGCGGTTTGAACATGGCAATATGGATGCGCTGGAAGCGGTTCTGACCGCTCATCGCGAAGACGCCAAACGCGCCCTGATTGTTGTGGAAGGGCTTTACAGCATGGACGGGGACATCCCCGACCTGCCGCGCCTGTTGCGCATCCGCGATCGCTTTGACGCCTGGCTGATGGTGGATGAAGCCCATTCCATCGGCGTGCTGGGCGCGACCGGCCGTGGCATCGCCGAACATTTCGGCGTTGATCCCAATGAAATTGACTTCATCATCGGGACCCTGTCCAAGAGTTTCGCGGGCAGCGGCGGCTTTGTTGCCGGCCGCAAGACGGTGATCGACTGGCTGCGCTTCACCTTGCCGGCCTTTGTCTTCAGCGTCGGCCTGTCGCCCGTCGTGGCGGCCGCGGTGCATGAAGGCATCGCCATTCTGCGCGCCGAACCGTGGCGTCCGCTGCGGGTGCAGGAAAATTCCCGGTTTTTTCTGGAAGAGGCACGGGCGCGCGGCCTCAACACGGGGCCGGCGATCGGCGCCGGCGTGGTGCCGGTCCAGTTCGCCAGCCATGCCGACTGCCTGGCAGCGGCGTCTCGGCTGATCTCTCAGGGCTTCTACGTGCCGCCCATTCCCATGCTGGCGGTTTCCAAAGACAAGCCCCGCATTCGTTTCTTCCTCTCCGCCGTGCACACGCGCGAAGAGATTTGCGGGGCCCTGGACGCGATCCAACCGACTGACAAAGTATCAGCGGATTTCAAGATGGCGCTCGATCAGACGACGACGGCCACCGGAAGCCGCATGCCGGTCCAATAATGGCGTCCGACATCGCGGGCCGGCGCGCCGAACCGCCTTTTTTCCTGTCCGCGGTCCTCACCAGCGCTCTTAAGAATCATTACCTGATCGCGTTGCTGGTCCGCCGCAATGTCGAAGTCACGTTTCGCGGCTCTGTCCTCGGGGTAGCTTGGGCGGTGCTGGCGCCGCTGTTCCGGCTGGCGCTTTATACCTTTGTGTTCGGCGTGGTCCTGCATGTGCGCTGGCCTGGCCCGCCGCGCAGCTCGTTCGAGACTGCGCTGCTCTATTTCACCGGCCTGACCCTGTTTGACTTCTTCTTCGACTGCATCACCGCCGCACCGGCGCTGATCGTGGACTATGCCAATTTCGTCAAGAAGGTCGTCTTCCCGCTCGAAATTCTCTCTTTCGTCGTGGTGGGCGCGGCGCTGGTGCGGTTTGCCATCACCGCCGCCGTTCTGCTGCTTTTCTATCTGGCGATCGACGGCCTGCCGGGCGTGGCGGCGCTGTCCTTGCCCCTGGTCATGGTGCCGCTGGTGCTGGTGGCGCTGGGACTGGTCTGGATCATGGCCATGGTGGGAACCTTTATCCGCGATCTGCGCCAGCTGATCGCGCTGTTCGCCATGGTGGCGATGTATCTGAGCCCGATTTTCTTTCCGGTGTCACAGGTCCCGGCGGTGGCGCGGCCGGTGTTCTATGCCAACCCGCTGACCTTCGTGATCGAAAGCGCCCGCGCCGCCCTGTTCGCCAACCAATGGCCCAACTGGATCATCCTGATCCTCTATACGGCGGGGGCCTGGCTGTTCGCCTCCGTCACCCATCGCATGTTCGTCAAGGTGAAGGCGGGCTTCGCCGATGTCGTCTGAGCCCGCCATCGAGGCGCGCGACCTCGGCAAAGCCTACCGGCTCTATCCCAGACCCGCAGACCGCGTCCGCCAGCTGTTCCGCAGTCATAGCAAGCCCAAACTCTATGAGGAATTCTGGGCCCTCCAGCACATCAACCTGACCATCGCCAAGGGCGAGACCCTGGGCATTGTCGGACGCAATGGCGCCGGAAAATCCACCCTGCTGCAACTGATCTGCGGCACGCTTACGCCCACGGCGGGGACGGTCAAGACCAATGGCCGCGTGGCGGCGATGCTGGAGTTGGGCGCCGGCTTCAACGCGGAATTCACCGGCCGGGAAAATGTCGTGACCAGCGCCGCGCTGCTGGGATTGGGGCCGCAGGACATTATCGCGCGCATGCCCGACATCGAGGCCTTTGCCGGCATCGGCGCCTATATTGACCAGCCGGTGAAGCGTTATTCCAGCGGCATGTATGCGCGCCTGGCCTTTGCCGTCTGCGCCCATGTCAATCCCGACATCCTGGTGGCCGACGAAATCCTGGCGGTGGGCGATTTCGAATTCCAGCAGAAATGCATGCGCTTCATGCGCGGCTTTCGCCAGCGCGGCACGCTGTTGTTTGTTTCCCATGACGCCGCCGCCGTGACGCGGCTGTGCGACAAGGCGTTGCTGCTGGATCACGGCCGGGCCTGCGAATATGGCGATGCGCGTGAAATCTGCCGCCGCTATCACGTATTGCAGTCCCGCTTCATGAGCGACGGCACCGGCAGTTTCCAGACCGGCGGCAGCCACAAGCTTTTGCCGCCGCCGCCGGATGGCGCCGGGTCCGGCGTCGGCTTCGATCCCGACATGCCGGGTCCGGCGCAAGGCGGCGGGCGGGTTCGCGAAGCGGGATTTTACAATATCGACGGCACGCCCCTGGGCGCCGTCGCGGGTGGCGAGGAGATCGCGCTGCGTGTGGTTGTCGAAGCGGAACGCGCCATTGCCCGGCCGGTGGTGGCCTTCGCCTTGCGTGATCGTTTGGCGCAGATCCTGTTCGGAGACGACACCGTCACGGTGTATGGCGAACAGCCGCCGCCGATCCCGGCTGGCCGGTCGGCGGAAACGCTGTTCCGCTTTCGTCTGCCCTATATGGCCAGCGGCGCCTATTCGGCGGAAATCTTCCTGCTGGACGGCGCCACCTTGCTGGATAACCGTCGCGAGGCGGCAATCCTGCGCATGCAGTCGCGGCATATTTCCCCGGGCCTGGCCAATCTGGCGATGCGCGAGGTCTCGCTGGCCTTGGATGCCGATCCTGCGGTAGGCGCGCGATGAACGAGCATAACCCGCCCGGCGAAAGCGTGGTCCATCTCAAGGGCGTGGGGAAAGTCTATCGCCTGTATGACAGCCATATGCATCGCCTCAAGCAGAGCCTGTTCGGCGCCTGGCGGCATTATCGCCGGGAATTCTGGGCGCTGCAGGACGTCAATCTGGACCTGCGCCGGGGCGAGATGCTGGGCGTGATCGGCGACAATGGCGCAGGCAAATCCACCCTGCTGCAGCTGATCTGCGGCACCCTCAGCCCCAGCGTGGGAGAGATAAAGACCCGCGGTCGCGTCGCCGCCATGCTGGAACTGGGCGCCGGCTTCAATCGTGAATTCACCGGACGAGAAAATGTCTATCTCAATGCCGCCGTCCTGGGGCTCACCCGCCGCGAGATCGACCAGCGCTTCGAATCCATCGCCGCTTTCGCCGATATCGGGCGCTTCATCGAGCTGCCGGTGAAATTCTATTCCAGCGGCATGTATGCGCGTCTGGCCTTTGCGGTGTGCGCCCATGTCGATGCCGATATCCTGATTGTCGACGAAGTGCTTTCGGTGGGCGACGCGGTCTTCCAGCACAAATGCATGCGGTTCCTCAGCCGCTTTTGCGAGACCGGCACCCTGCTGTTCGTGTCGCATGACAGCGGCACCGTGGCCCGCCTGTGCCAGCGCGCACTGTGGCTGGACAAGGGCAAGGTCATGGCGCTGGGGCCGGCGGAAGAGGTCTGCGCCGAATATCTGCAAAGCAAGGCGAACGCCGCCGTTGCCGAAGCGCATGCCACCGGACTGGAGCCGGGGATTGCGCCGCTGATCCGGGATGTGCGCGAGCGCCCCGCCAATCCGATCCTGGTTTCGGACTTCGACACCGATGCGGTCTGGCATGGCCATGGCGGCGCCCGCATCGTCGATTGCGGGTTTTTTGGTCCGGACGATATCCGCAAGACGCAAGTCCATGGCGGCGAGGAAGTGGAATTGCGCATTGCGATCCACGCCGAGCGCGATCTGACCCAGCCGATTGTCGGCTTTGTCCTGCGCGACCAGATGGGGCAGACCGTGCTGGGCGACAACACGTTTTTCACCTATCGCAAGAACCCGCTGCGGGTTGCGGCGGGGAAGGATTTTACCGCCCGCTTCCGCTTTCAGTGTCCCTATCTGGCGGTGGGCAATTATACCCTGGCGCCATCGCTCAACCACGGCACCCAGTCCGAGCATGTGCAATTGCACTGGATGGAAGACGCCGTGCTGCTCCGCGTGGAACAAAGCCCTGTGCGGCTTGGCATTGTGGGAGCGCCGGCGCAGGACATCCGCATCCGGCTGCTGGACGACGCTCAGGCCGGTTGAAAGCCCAGCGCCGCGCACAGCGTGCGGGCGACATGATCCCAGGAAATTCCGGCAATGGAAGCGGCGCCGGCCTTGCCCATCGCCGAAGCGCGGGTGGGATTGCGCATCAGCCAGCTGATGGAATCGCCGATCTGGCGCGGATCCGGCGGGCAGATGAAGCCGCTCTGGTCGTTCTGCACCATGCGTGCGGGCTCGCCGCTGTCGCTGCAGCAGATCACCGGCTTTTCGCAGGTAAAGGCTTCCAGCGTGATCAGGCCATAATCCTCGTGGCGGGGAAGAAACAGCACGCCCAGCGCCTGGGCATAGAGCTGGGCAAGCCGTTCGTCGGTCACGCGCCCGGTAAAG
>Ga0306922_10008057_pt1 | contig 10218 bp, 8 predicted proteins | sample sta12Cox44000082_FD_203758 | JGI IMG/M metagenome (GOLD analysis project Ga0306922, IMG submission 203758) | Lab enrichment of tropical soil microbial communities from Luquillo Experimental Forest, Puerto Rico - statoxic.12C.oxic.44.000.082 (v2)... | ecosystem: Environmental > Terrestrial > Soil...
CGAAGCCCGCCAGATCTTCGGCAGCTGGCGCGCCCCCAAGCCCTACATCCGCATCGTCCCCCAGCCCAAATAACCCCCACCCCACCACCCCGGGCACAGGCCCCATCTCACGTCGCTTGGTGCGGGCTAGCGGCCGGCGCCGATGTTTGCCCCGTAGCGGCGGGGTAGACGCGCCGCATGATTATTCTCGGCATCATTCTGCTCGTGATAGGTCTTCTCGTGTCGAAGCTGGCGATCCTGATCACACTCGGGATCGTCCTGATTGTCGTCGGCCTGGTCCTCGCCATCGCAGGTCGTGCGGGTCATGCCGTCTACGGCCGGCGTCACTGGTGCTGACGCAGCGGACGGGACATTCCACGGATGGCCGCCTGGGCCCACTCGCCTAAGCCAGGCTGGCATGATGCGCCACATCGGCCGCTGCCGGTGACACGTTGCCCCGGCACAGGGCAGCAGCGATGGCCGTGCCGAGCGATCTGGCAACCGGCGGCGGGAAGGCGTTCCCGACCTGGCGGTAGGCGGCTGTCTTGCGGCCGGCGATAACCCAGGAATCGGGGAAACCCTGCAGCCTCGCCACCATGCGGACGGTCAGCTTGGGCAGCTGCCCGGCTGGGAAGTCTGGCCCGGGGTTGTCGTCCGCGATGCCAAGCCCATCGACCCCGAGCTGCCGCCAGGCAGCGCGGGCGCGGGTGGGGCCAAGGTCAGGGCCGCCGTGCTTCTTGCTGCCGCCGACGATCGTCGGGGCGATCGTGCCGGCCCGCTGCGACCACGCGGCGGCGCCCGGCCAGCCGCCCGCTGCCATCAGGTCATGCAGTGTCGCGCCCACCGTCGGCGCGGGGCCGGGCAGCGGCTCAGGCCAGCGGAACCAGCCCGCCCAGGGCTGCCTGACCGCCACCAGCACAAACCGGGGCCGGAGCTGGGGAACCCCGTGCTCGCTCGCATGCACCAGATCCCACCAGGTCTCATACCCGAGTCCCCGGAGCCGCGCGAGCACCTGGCACCGGTAGCTTTCGAAACGGCGGGTGCCCAGGCCGCGAACATTCTCCAGCAGGACGGCGCGCGGGGCGATCTCCGCCACCAGGCGCAGCGCCTGCGGGAACAGGTCCCGGTCATCACCGGCGCCCAGCTGCTTGCCGGCGATGGAGAACGGCGGGCACGGTACCCCACCGGCCAGCAGGTCCACCTGGTGAAAGGCATGACCGTCGACATTGGCGACGTCATCCTCGATGATCTTCCACTCCGAGCCCCGGTTGCTGCGCAGCGTCCCACAGGCATCAGCATCGATCTCGACAGCGGCCTGATGGCGGAAGCCCGCCTGTTCCAGGCCCAGCGCCTGGCCCCCGGCCCCGGCGCAGATCTCCACCGACGTCAGCTCGCCCACGATCCCTCCAGCTCCCGGGCCCTACTGGTCGATTGTGCCCGCCCGCAACGCCAGCCGGGCTGAGCCACGGCGGTTGCATCGTCCGGCGCGGGCGCTTGGCACCGCCGCGGAGGCCGGGGAGGAGCAGGAGCTGGTGCTAGCAATGCCTGTCCGTGCCATATCAGGTGCTGACGGATTCGCTGATCTCCACCAGATGGCCATCCGGGTCTCGCAGAAAGCAGCGGATCTCCGAGCCCCAGTCGTGCGGCGGGGTGAGGAAAGTGGCTCCCCGCGACCGGAGTGCCTCATAGGCCGCCCGGCAGTCGGCCACCCGCAGTGTCATGGCATGGCTGACCTGGTCGGCATCGCGGGGCGGTGCGAACATCACGGTTGGCTTGTCGGCGGTGGGGCCGCCCCCGCTCACCAGCAGCAGCCAGGTGCCGGCGAAGCGCAGCACGACGCTGGTGCCCCCGTACTCGCGGTACAGTTCCGCGCCCAGCACGTCCACCCAGAAGTCACGGGCGCGCACCGGGTCGGCGACCACCAGAATGTGGGTGACCGCAACGTCGGCGCCCAGCGGGCCCGCGGGAGGCTGCTGCTTCATCATGACCTCCTGGCTGTGTGCCCCGAAGGTAGCCGGCCACCGCTGCCACGAGGCACCCTTGCGAGAACACTCCAAGAGCCCGGCTTGCTGCCGTGCCGGTGTGCGGTGTCCGGGGGAGCCGGCCATCTGGCTCTGTGCGTGTTATGCGTCAATGCCATGGGGGACCTGCGGCTCTTTGGTGATCTTCGGGCGGGCCCGCAGTGGTTGGCATGCATGGTCCATCGGAACGGGGAACGCGTGATTTACGGGCTGATCGCGGCGCTCGGCTGGGGCACCTCGGCGATCGCGGCGACGAACGCCGCGCGGCGGGCGGGAACCTACATCGCTGTCCTCACCGGTCAGGCTGTGGGCGTTGCGGTGCTGGTCGCGCTCGCGGCATGGCTCCGTTCCGCGCTGACCGCGATCAGCGTGACCACGGCAATAGGGCTGGTCGGCGCTGGACTGCTGGGCCTGCTCGGGTATCTGACGTTCTACCGCGCGCTTGAATACGGCAGCGCGGTCGGCCTCGTCAGCGCGATCAGCGCAACCTATGGCGGCATCACCACGCTGCTGGCGGTCATCGTGCTCGGCGAGCACATCGGCGGTATCGGCGCAGCCGGGGTCGTGCTCGCGGTCGTCGGCGTGGCTTTGGCCAGTGCCCAAGCGCCAGCACGGGATCAGGTGCCGCCGATCGCGGTCGCCGAGCCTATGGTCGGTGTCGCGCCCGTGCCCTCCCGCGTGCTGGGCCTGTCCCGTGCTGGCGTGCCGCTGGCTCTGGCATCAGCGCTGGCCTATGGCTTCGGCGCCTTCCTGCTCGGCGGCTATTCCGCCCGGGCCGGCGCGCTCGGATCGGCCCTGGTTGCGCACGGCTCCTCGGTCACCGTCCTGCTGCTGGCCCTGCCCTTCCTCGGCAGGAAAAAGGCCTGGCGCGCCAGCGGGCCGGGGATCACCTGGGCGGTGGCGGCCGGGCTCACCGATGTGGTGGGACTGCTGGCATTCACCCGGGGTGGCCAGGCCGGCCAGGTAGCCGTGACCGCGGCCGTCTCCAGTGTCTTCCCGGCTATCCCCCTGCTCGGCGGGCTGGTCATGTTCGGAGAGCGGCTGCGCCCGTGGCAGCTATTCGGGATCACCTTGATCATCGCGGGCCTCATCCTGATCAGCCTTGGCTGAGTCACACCTGTCACGTCACCGGCCGTTGTGCACGGCCAGCTTGACGACGTGCGCTGAGGGTCACGCACCGGTTGCGGGGGCTGCCTGACGGCTCAGGACGGCGGCATGTGGCCGCTGTGAGGGCGGTCGCGGATGGCGGCCACCGCCTGCTGCTGGCTCAGCCGGGACCCGGCCGCGAACGCTTCACCGAACCGGCCGTCCCCCAGCGCCTGGCGGATCTGGGCCGTGAGCTCGGCTTCTCCCCGCCGGAGCATCGGCCACGTGCTGAACCCGGCGCGGCGGCGCAGGCCTTCGGCGGCCCCGGCCAGCAGCGCCGCCCGTTCGGGGTCGTTCTCGGCGAGCGCCAGCTGGGCGAACGCGGCCAGGCACAGGGTCACGTTGCGGGTGATGCGGTTGGCCAGGCTCAGTTCCAGCGCCTCATCGAGCAGCTCGTGGGCCTGGCCGGGCCGGCCCTGCACGATTGCCAGGATCCCAGCCTGTTGCTGGGCACTGGCGGTGAGCCAGGGGTAGCTGGAGCGATCAGCCAGCTCACGCATGACCCGCAGGTGCTCCAGGGCCGCGCTGGGACGGCCCAGGGCGGACTCCGCGGCGCCGGCGGTGAACGCGGCCATGGCTGTGAAGAAGGGTTCCTCCTGGCCGCGGAGCTCCTCCAGGCAGGCGGTCACCTCGCGGAGGGCGCCCGCGAAGTCGCCCGTGATTGGTGACGTCCAGCCCATGGCCAGGTGGCATATCCCGCGCAGGAACGGGTCCTGGATCCCAGCCATTAGCGGTTCCAGGCGTCCGCGGGCGGCCAGCGCGGCCGCGTCGTCGCCCACCTCGTTGGCGGTCACCGTCGCCGCCCACTCCAGCTCGGCCTCGGCCTGGCGGTCCAGCGGCAGGGCGGTGGACCGCAGTTCCTCGACCCAGGGGCGGGCTTCGGCCTGACGGTCCCGCAGGTACCAGAAGGGCCACAAGATGCGGAACAGGTGCGGCACCGTGGCCGGTTCGTTGGCCAGATGCCAGTCCATCGCGACGGCCAGATTCCCCGCCTCGGCCTCCAGCCGCTCCAGCCATCCGCCCTGGCCGGCGCCGCGCAGCGGCCGGTCCGCCTGCTCGGCCAGCGCCCGGTAGTACCCGGCGTGCCGGCGCCGGACGTCGGCGGCGTCGGGGCGGGCGGCCAGCCGCTCGGCCAGGAAGGCGCGGACGGTTTCCAGCATCTGGCAGCGGGGGCCGGGGCCGCTGCTGTGGTCGAGCTGGATCAGGCTGTGCCGGGCCAGCGCCTCCAGCATGTCCAGGGCCCGGTCGTCGGCCAGCCCGGCCACCGGCGCGGCGGCCTCGATCGCCCAGCCGCCGGTAAAGACCGCGAGCGTCTCCAGCAGCGACCGCTCGCCGTCATCGAGCAGGCCCACGCTCCACTCGACGGTGGCGCGCAGGGTGCGCTGCCGTGCGGGCAGGTCCACCGCGCCGGTGCCCAGCGTGTCCAGCGATCTGGACAGGCGGTCCAGCAGCGCGGCCGGGTCGAGCAGCCGGGTGCGCGCGGCGGCCAGCTCGATCGCCAGCGGCAGCCCGTCCAGCCGCCGGCAGATCTCCGCCACCGCCGCCGCGTTCCCCTCCGTCAGCGCGAACCCGGGCCGCACCGCCCGGGCCCGGTCCACAAACAGCGCCACCGCCGGTGCGGACACCAGCTTCGCAAGCTCCGCTGGGGCCGGGCCGGCAGGAACCAGCAGCGGCGGCACCGGGTACTCGTGCTCGGCGGCCAGCCCCAGCACCACCCGGCTGGTCGCCAGGATCACCACCTGCGGGCAGCGGGCCAGCAGCTCGCCGATCTCACCGGCGGCGGATACCACCTGCTCCAGGTTGTCCAGGATCAGCAGCCACCGGTCCTCGCCCAGCCATTCGGCCAGCGCCTGCAGCGGCGACCCGGCCCCGCCCAGGTCGGCGCCCACCGCCCGGGCGGCGCCGTCCAGCACCAGACCGGGCTCGGTCACCGCGGCCAGCGGCACGAACACCACACCCCCCGTGAACCGGCCGCTGACCTGCCCGCCCACCGCCACCGCCAGCCGGGTCTTGCCGATCCCGCCCGGCCCGGTCAGCGTCACCAGCCGCGCCTGATCCAGCGCGGCCGCGATCTGCACCACCTCGCGTTCGCGGCCGATGAACGAGCTCACCGGCACCGGCAGATTACTGGTGCGATCGGCAGCGGTGCGGATGGGCGGGAACTCGGCCGGCAGATCGGGGTGGGTCAGCTGGTAGATCAGCTCCGGCTCGGCCAGGTCCCGCAGCCGGAACTCGCCCAGCCGCGTCAGCCCGAACCCGCCGCCCAGCCGGCCGCCGACGAGGCCATGCGTGGTCTTGGTGACCAGCACCTGCCCACCGTGGCCGGCCGCCTTCACCCGCGCGCACCGGTTGATCGGCGCATGGTCGGAGTAGTCGCCCTCCTGCACATGCGCCTCTCCCGTGTGCAGCCCCATCCGCACCCGCAGCACCACCCCCTCCGGCCAATCCTCGGTCCCGAGCCGGAGCTGGCAGGCACCGGCCGCCTCCACGGCCGCCACCGCGCTGGGGAAGACGGCGAAGAAGCTGTCGCCCTCGCCGCGGGAGGTCACCACCACCCCGCCATGGTCTTCGATCACCTCGGTTAGCAGCCGGTTGTGCCGCTCCAGCGCCACCTCCATCGCCTCCGGCGCGGCCTCCCACAGCCGGGTCGACCCCTCGATGTCGGTCAGCAGGAACGTCACCGTCCCGGCCGGCAGGCCCGCGTGCCCGCCCTCACCCAGCCCGGCCGCCGCCCCGGCGAAACTCTCGCTCAGCAGCACCGCCAGGTCATCGGCCAGCAGCCGCTCCAGCTCCCTGGGGGTGCCAAACGTCCGGTACGACACCGTCCCCGCGTCGCGGATACCATCGATCATTTCCGCCAGGCCGGGCTCGATATCCGGCGCCGGGCGCTTCAGGTACAGCAGCATCGGCTTCCCGGCCGCCAGCCGGAACTCATCCTCCAGCCCGGAGATGCCCATCCCCGGCGCGACCCAGCCGTACCGCTGCCAGTAGATGCCGACAAACACCTGGCTCTGATCCAGGTACGCCCGGTACATGGACCGCGGCGGATGCGGCCGCGCCCCGGACTCGTAGAAGACCGGCACCAGGTGCAGCCGGGCGATCGCCCGCCGCGCCGCCGCCCGCTCGTCGGCCAGTTCCCCAGCGTGGAGGAAATGAACACCCGCACCCGCTGATCGGGAGTGAGGATCGTACCTGTCTCGGCCATCACGTCACAGGCTAGACTGCACCGTCCCGACGATCAGCTGCGTCAAGCAGGGACCGGGCCGGCCACAGCACGCCTGCTCCCTGACATCCCCCATTGCCGCCTGGCGCGCATTGCCCCGTTACCACCAACTGCAGAGCCAAGCGTCTTATCCCCTGCCGGCTGTGCGACCGGATCGGCTATCGGCGCTGTGCCGCAATGTGCGCGGCCAGGCGGTTGAGCAGGAAGGCTTCGGTTCCGGCCAGGCCTACCGAGAAGAACAGCGAGATGGCCGCCCGCCCTAGCGGTGGGATCTCACCGGCCCGGACCGCTCCCAGGGAGACGAGCCGCTGGCGGTGCGGGGTACCGGCCAGCATGTGCGGCGGGTGATAGGCGCCGATCTGCTCCAGCGAGTCGGTGACCAGCAGCGCCGCAGCGTCAGGCAGGTCCAGGCCGAACTCGGCCCGGCCCTGCTGCTTGGGGCCAAGTGTGGTGACATAGCTGCCCGGGGCGATCCAGGCGGCGTCGATAACCGGTGCTGGGCTGCTGGTGGCGAGGATCACGATCTGGGCGCCGTCCACAGCAGCGCGGGCGCCGGGAGCGGGCCGGCAGGGGCCAGATACCAGGCGCTGCGCCCGGGCGGCGAAGGAACTGCGGCGCGCCGGGTCCCTGGAATACACCCGGACCTCACGCAGGTCGCGGACAGCGGCCAGGGCCCACAACTGGGTGTAGGCCTGGACACCGGAGCCGATGACGGCCGCGGTCACGGCGCCGGGCGGGGCGAGGGCATCGGCCGCTACCGCCCCGATCGCCCCCGTCCGGCGGGGGCCGAGTTCGTTGCCGATGGCAACGGCCCGGACCTGGCCGGACGTCTCGTCGTGGACCACGACCAGCTGGGCGCCGGGATCGGCAGGAAAGGTGTCGTAGGAGCGGTATCCGAACCAGGACCCGCGGAGGTGGCCGGCCGTGAACACGAGCCTGCCGTCACCGAAGTCCGCGTGGATCCGCGGGGGCGCGGCCAGCTCACCACGGTGGTGAGCGTCGACCGCCTCACCTGCCCACCGCACAGCGTCTGCGGCGGTCAGCCAGGTCAGCACATCACGGTCGCGCAAGACCACGTCCACCAGCACATCCTGGCGCACCGGGACACCAGTGCGGCGTCCGGAACTCCGTAGCCACCGCGAGGCAGGGCTGGAATCATGGCATAGGTGGCCGAGCCGAAGATCGTCGTTGAGCATCGTGAGCATCTGTGGTACCTGCTCGCTGAGGCGGGCCAGGTCGAGCACCTGATCATGTGCCAGTACCTGTACGCGAGCTTCAGCCTGAAGGCCGGTCCTGAGGACGGGCTGACCGCGGACCAGGCGGCCGCGGTGGCCCGCTGGCGGGACCTGCTGACTGGCATCGCCATCGAGGAGATGCTGCACCTGGCGCTGGTCTTCAATGTGATGACCGCGATCGGCGCGGCACCGCCGCTGAGCCGGCCGAACTTCCCGCGCAGTAGTGAGGACCTGCCCGGCGCCGTCCAGTTCCGGCTCCTCCCATTCGGCACCGAAGCGCTCACGCACTTCCTTTACCTGGAGCGGCCGGAGGGCATGGAGCGTGTGGACGCGGCGGGATTCGTCCCGGCGGTCCCGCCGCGCGAGCCCGTCGAGTCTGGCGAGGCCATCAGCCGCGCGCAGGACTTCGGCACGGTCGGCCACCTCTACCGCGGTATCGAGCAGGGCCTGGCGGCCCTGGCCGGCCGTTTCGGCGAACGTGGCCTGTTCGTCGGCCCGAGACGGACCCAGGCCACACCCGAATTGTTCCGCTGGCCACAACTGGTCACGGTGCACGACCTGGCATCCGCAACGGCTGCCATCAACGAGATCATCGAGCAGGGCGAAGGGGCACGCGGGGACTGGCAGGCCGCGCACTACGGCAGGTTCCTCGGCATCTGGGACGAGTACACAGAGCTCAAGAAGGCCGACCCGGCGTTCGAGCCGGCCTTCCCGGTCATCCCCGCGTTCACCCGGCAGCCATACGACATAGCCGAGCCACAGCCGTGCCTGACCGACCCGCTGACCCGTGCGATCGCCGAGGTGTTCAACCTGGGCTACGAGGTACTCCTGCAGACCCTGAACCGGTTCTTCACCCATACCGACGAGACCGATGAGCAGCTCCAGATCCTGGTGAACGCCGCGTTCGGGCTGATGGCGAACGTTCTGCGACCACTGGGCCGGACGCTGCCACGGCTGCCGGTCGGGCCCGACCATCCCGGGCGGACGGCCGGGCCGACCTTCGAGATGTACTACCAGTTCGGCAACTTCGTGCCGTGGCGCGAGCCGGCCTGGGCGCTGCTGTCCGAGCGCGCGGCCATCCTCGCGACGCGGAGCGCAGCTGCGGCAGCCCTGCCCGGCGCGCCGGCCGCGGTGAGCGGCGCGGCTGCCGCAGCAGCCGGCCTAGCGGCGCAACTCCTCGCGCACGTGCCGGAAGAGCTCCGCCACGTGGCGCCAGCCAGCCGCACCGGTCACGGTGCCTGAAAAGCCAGAGTGACCGGCAGCGCCCGGAGCCGCCTGGCCGGCGAGCTGATCGCCGTGGTGGCGGGCGCCGCCGGGCGGAACCACGCCAGCTACGTGCGCTGGCCGGAACGGAGGGCCATGACCGCGCTTGGCAGCAACGCGCACATCTTCGCCAAGCCACAGCGGCGGCAGGATCTGCGATGGTGCTTCGAGACCGCCCTGGGGTGCGGGCCGGTTGCCACCGTTGAGTACCCCGGGATCGCCGAGCCGATGCTGGTCGTCCGGTTCCCCGATGGCGGGAGCCTTAGCATCGAGTTCACCGACCAGGCGCCAGACGATGATCGCCCCCGGCTCGGGGCATGGCTCGAATTGCGTGCCGAAGACCCAGCCGCTGTCATGCGCGCCGCGCTCGACGCGGGACTGCCCCAGGTGAAGCATCCCGGCCACCCCTACTACTTCATGGTGCCAGGAGGTCAGGTCTTCACCATCGCGCCACTGCACTGACCGAGATCATGGCGCTCACCGCCTGGCGGCTACCGCCTCGACGGTCGTGGGGCGGACCGTTGCCACCCACCCGGCCGGCGCGTCCTGCGCCTGGCCAGGCCGGCCCCGCAGAGCGAGCCCGATGAGGGCCCCGGCCAGGGCGAGACCGGTCGCGGCCGCGAAGGCGGGCGCGAGCCCGGCGCTGAACGCGGCGGCCGAGGTGTAGCCGCCGGCTGCGGCGAACACGGCGGCGGCGATCGCGACCCCGAACGCACCGCCCAGCTGGCGCATCATGGTGAAGCTGCCCGACGCCTTGCCGATGTCGCCGCGCGGGACCGAGCCAACCACGGCCCTGGTGACCGCGGGTACGGCCAGGCCAAGCCCGGCGCTGGAGATGATCATCGGCGCGAGCAGCGCCGGGTAGGCCATCCCTGGGGCCGCGACGATGGCGATCCAGGCGAACCCAGCGGCCAGCAGCAGCATGCCGGAGACAACCAGCGGCCGCTCGCCGATCCGGTCGGCCAGCTTCCCCGCCCTCGGTGCGATCAGCAGCGGTGCCACGCCCCAGGGCAGCAGCCGCAGCCCAGCGCCAAGCGGATCCTGGCCGAGACCGACCTGCAGGAACTGGGCCATGAAGAAGACCGCGCCGGTGATCGACGCGTTCATCAGGAAGGCGACGGCGTTGCCCGCCGAGAAGCCGCGGATGGCGAACAAGCGCATCGGCAGCATCGGCGCCCGGGCACGCCGCTCCCAGCCGGTAAATGCCACCGCCAGCACCACACCCACGGCGAGCGCCCCGGTGACCTCGGGGCTGGCCCAGCCAGCTGAACTCCCGCGCACCAGGCCCCACACCAGCCCGAGCGCCGCGCCGGTGGCCAGCGCCACGCCGGGCAGGTCCAATGGGTCGCGC
>Ga0306922_10008058_pt1 | contig 10217 bp, 10 predicted proteins | sample sta12Cox44000082_FD_203758 | JGI IMG/M metagenome (GOLD analysis project Ga0306922, IMG submission 203758) | Lab enrichment of tropical soil microbial communities from Luquillo Experimental Forest, Puerto Rico - statoxic.12C.oxic.44.000.082 (v2)... | ecosystem: Environmental > Terrestrial >...
ATATGGCCGATGATCTGCGTAATCGCGGCGGCCGGCTGGATCTGAAGGCGCTCTCTAGCGAACTCGGTGCGCCGGTGGCGCTCGTCAGCGCGCGGCAGGGCGAGGGCGTCGATCAGGTCTTCGAATATCTGGCCGGTCAGATGCCCAAGCCCGCGCCCGTGGAGCTGCCGATCCTGCAAGACGTGCCGAAGTGCCGCGAGTGGGCCGGGCGCGTCGGGTGTGAGGCGCGCTACCGGGCGCCGGCTCCGCCGAAATGGACACGCCGCCTGGATGCCGTTTTCCTGCACCCGGTCGTGGGTCTTCTGGTCTTTCTGGCGGTGGTGGTGGGCGTGTTCCAAACCATCTTCAGTGTGGCCGATCCGGCCAAAGACGGGGTCGATTGGCTGATTCATCTTTCGAGCAACTGGGTTGCATCTATTTTGCCGGACTCACTCGTCCGCTCGCTGCTTCTAGACGGCGTCTGGAACGGCGTGGGCTCGGTGGTGGTGTTTCTGCCGCAGGTGCTTCTGCTGTTTCTGTTCATCGGGATCCTGGAGGATTCCGGGTACCTGGCGCGCGCCGCCCTGATTGCCGACCGGACCATGGCGAAAGTCGGGCTGCAAGGCAAATCCTTCATCCCGCTGCTGTCGGCGTACGCCTGCGCGGTGCCTGCGATCATGGCGACTCGCACCATCGAAAACAAACGCGATCGTATGGCCACCATCCTGATTGCGCCCTTCATGACCTGTTCGGCCCGGCTGCCGGTCTACACCTTGATCATCGCGGCTTTCATTCCGAACCGCCCGGTCCTCGGCAGTTTCCTCGGCGCCCGCGCTCTCGCGATGCTCGGCTTGTACGTGCTCGGATTTCTCGCGGCGGTCCTGACGGCGCGGGTGCTGAAATCTTCGATCTTGAAGAGCGGCCGTGCGCCGTTTCTGCTGGAGATGCCTTCGTACCGCTGGCCAACGCTGCAATCGCTCGGCCTCCGCCTGTTGGATCGCTCCGCGGTGTTTCTGCGGCGCGCCGGCACAGTCATCCTGCTGGTGATGGTGATCCTGTGGGTAATGGCGCACCTGCCTCTGATTCACGGTCATGCGCCCGGGATTGATCGCAGCCTGGCTGGCACTCTGGGCCGGACCATCGAGCCGGCCATCAAGCCGCTCGGGCTGAACTGGAAGGTAGGCATTGGCCTCATTACCTCGCTCGCGGCGAGAGAAACCATCGTGGCGACGCTGGGCTCGATCTACGGGATGGATCCGGAATCAAACCAGCTGGGTCTCGAGCGCGCGCTTGAACACGACCTGACTTTCGGCGGCGCGCTGGCGCTGCTCGTTTTCTTTGCATTTGCCATGCAATGCATCTCGACCATCGCCGTGGTCCGCCGGGAAACGGGAGGATGGAAGTGGCCGGTTCTGCAATTCACTTACATGGGCGTTCTAGCGTACGTTGGTGCTTTCGTCGCCTTTCACCTGATCCGATAACCCTCCGAGGGCTTCCTGAAAAATCGTAGTGAAGAAATCGCGGAAATCGGGTGAGCCGCCGATGTGGAGAGTGTCCCTGCCTTCTTCAACGAAGCCGAGGTACCCGTCCCAGCCGAGATCGTCCAACACGAATCGTAAACACTCATATTCGGCTGGCGGAAGGCCCGCATAGTCGAGATCAAACACCTGGCCGGTGCCGTGCGACAGTGCTTCACTGCGCCCGGTTCGCACGGCGTATTGTTGTGGCTCGACCAGGGCGGTCACCGGAATGGGCCGAAATTGCTCCGTTCCCGGTTTCATCTCCTGCCAGAGGCGGCGGGTCTCGAAGGCAATGTAGGTGAGAGCGCCGATAGCGGCGGGCGATGCCTGCGAGAAGTACTCGAGGTCTTCGGGTTGGTCCGGGTCGAGTTGGAGCTGATAGCCGAAGTAGGCAGGGCGGTCCAAGGCTCGGACCAGGGCGCTTCCCATCCCGGCGCGAATGTCGTCGTTGGTATGGAATGCCAGATCGCCCAGCTTGAGCCAGACCGAGAGCCGGTGGGGCGCGCGCCGCTCGATTCCGTTGGCTCCGGCGAACTGCATTTTGTACTGCTCGGCCAGCGCTTCGAAGGCGTGCGGATCGCTCCGGTAGGATTCTAGCAATTGCTCGGCGCGTTTCACGCGGAACCAGTACGTGGGCGAGTAGTCGCGCTGCATCTGGATTTGGATGGCCTGGTACAACTCGCGATTCCAGGCGGGGCTGGCGGAGAAGAACATCCGCGCCACCGTCGTCTGGTCCTTCGGAACTCCGCGGGCTTGCCGGGTGAGTTCCTGCATCTCGGTCACGCAGCCCTCGCCGCAGTGGTAGGCAAACACACCCCAGTCGCTTCCCCCGAACTTCTGTTCGAGTGAAGCCAGGTATTGGGCAGCCGCCGGGATGGCACGCTCCGGTCTCAGGCGCTCATCGCGACCGGGCACGCTGTAGGGAACCCGGCGCCGGACGATCCGGGTCATCGGCCTATTGCGCTTGTCACGAACCTGCACTTTGTCGCGCACGATGCGGTACCGAGTGGTGTGCGACACTCGCAGGCCGATCCGTCGGGCGGTGGCTTGCGAGATCTGCATGATGCCTCGGGGGCCCGCCGGGCTCTGTGCCCTGGCGTCGCCCCAGCTCTCGAGATATGCGATGGCCTCGATCAGCGAAGCCGGCACGCCGCTGCGTTGGGAGGCCAGCTGAAACAGCGCCTGGAGCGTGCGGTCGGTGGTAATCCGCTTGGCGCCGGAGACCGCCATAGGCTCACGCAGAATGGTGAACGTCTGCGATTCGATCATGAGCTTGGTGCGGGCCTCGACCAGATCGGCCGACAGATCGTCTCGCGACACGCCGATGCCGGAGACCTGGTGAGACGGCGTGAAATAGCTGGGCGGGGAGGTCTGGCCGAGCAGCGTCAAGCCGAGTAGAAAAACGACTCCGGTTTTCATATCCGTTCTTTTAGTGTAGTCCCAGGGAATTCAGTATAATTCAGGGCATGCGACGCCGGGATTTTGTCACGGCAGTCGGGGTAGCAGGTTCGACCGCTCTACACAGCCAAGCCCCGGTCTCACCGAAAGGACGCCTCCACCAGTCGGTCACCCGAGGGGTCTTTGGGCCGGGGGTGCCGTTCGAGGACATGTGCCGCGAAGCCGGGCGCCTGGGCTTGAAAGGCTTCGACCTGATTCCGGCTGGCGACTGGCCGACGCTCAACAAATACGGGCTGATCCCAACCATGGCCCCAGCCAGCGGCGTAACGATCGCCGACGGCCTCAATAACAGGGAAAATCACGACGCCATTGAGAAATCCATGCGCGCGGCGCTCAATGAGTGCGCGGCCGGCGGCTGTCCGAACCTGATCACCTTTTCCGGCAGCCGGCGCGGCATGCCTGATTCCGAAGGCGCGGATCACTGTGTCGCTCTCCTCAACCGGGTCAAGGCCCATGCCGAGGACAAGGGCGTGACGATCTGCTTGGAGTTGCTCAACAGCAAGGTCGATCACAAAGACACGATGTGCGACCACACCGTCTGGATCGTCGACGTCTGCAAGCGCGTGAATTCACCGCGGGTGAAGATGCTTTACGACATCTACCACGCCCAGATCATGGAAGGCGACGTCTGCCGCACCATCCAGGAAAATTTTCAATGGATCGCGCACTTTCACACCGGCGGTGTTCCGGGACGCCACGAGATCGACGACACGCAGGAGCTCAACTACCGCTTTATCGCCAAGACGATCGCCGATCTCGGATTCACCGGCTACATCGCGCACGAATACCGGCCGGCCGCGGGCCACGATCCTATCGGGAGTTTGAAACAGGCCCTCGGGATGATGGACGTCTAGTGTCTTACAGCAGCCGGCGCGCCAGGCCGGCCGAGCCAAACGCCAGCAGCGTGCCGATGGCTGCCCCGGCCAACACGTCGCTCAAGAAGTGCATCCCCAGCAGAAGCCGAGACGCCGCAACGCTAATGGCGCAAAACAACAGGCCGACGGCCAGGGTCGGGTAAAACTGGCTGAGGCAAACTGCCACGGCGAAGGCGGTGATGGTGTGGCCGGAGGGAAACGAGAACTGGTCGGGCGGGAGCAGCGTGGCCCAGCAGTGCGGCTCGATCGCACACGGCCGTTTGCGGCCGGTCAGTTTTTTCAGACGGAGGAAGAGCGCGATGCCGACGCCGGCTGCCAGCGCGGCTGCGCCCACAGCCACGAAGCGTGCGCCGTCGCCGAACAACAGGATCACCACGCCCATGCCGTACCACAGCCAGCCATCGCCGCCGCGCGTGGCGCAGAGCATCCAGAGGCGGACCCATCGCGGGGCAGGCCAGCGGTTGATGCGCCGCATAAGGTTGTGATCGCGGTGAGCCAGGAAAGTGAGCATTTCGGCCCTATTCATAGTTTCCAGGGGCCGCCCCGTCGTCCGCAAGCGACACCCGTCCTCACCCCTACTTATAGGGCGCTCGGGCTACAACCGTATGACAAGGACAAAAAACATCTGTGAAACCGGATGTTTCGGCGGAGCGGACTTGTGAGGCGTGGCACAATCGGAGGGGTGAAAAGGCTGGACTTCGTGTTCTTCGATGCCGGCGGCGGGCACCGCGCCGCGGCCAACGCGCTCCGGAGCGTAATCGAAAAACAACAGCGACCGTTCGAAGTCCGGATGGTGAACCTCCAGGAGTTGCTCGACTCGATCGATGTGTTTCGGCAGATCACCGGGCGGCGGCTTCAGGATCTGTACAACCTGATGCTCAAGAGGGGATGGACGCTCGGGTCGCCACAGCTTACCTCCGGCATGCACCTGGTGATCCGCTTGTTTCACCGCAAACAGGTGCGGCTGCTCGAGAGGATCTGGCGCGAAGGCCGGCCGGACCTGGTGGTTTCGCTGGTTCCGAATTTCAACCGCGCCCTGGGCGAGAGCCTCCGCCAGGCGTTGCCCGGCGTCCCGCTCGTCACGGTGTTGACCGATCTCGCCGACTACCCGCCGCACTTCTGGATCGAACGTCAGGACCAATATTTCATCTGCGGGTCGGATAAGGCCGTCGAGCAGGCGCTGGCCATGGGACACCTACCGTCGAAGGTCTTTCGCGTCTCGGGCATGGTTCTCAACCCGCAGTTTTATGAGTGCGCGCCGCTCGCGGCCGAAAAAAGGGCGGCGGAGCGGACGCGGCTGGGCCTGGATGCGACGCTCGCCGTGGGGCTGGTTCTATTTGGAGGACAAGGGGCGGCGGTGATGCTGGAGATTGCGCAGCAACTCGGCCGGCGCCAATTGGTGCTGATCTGCGGCCACAACGAGAAACTCGCGGCCCGGCTTCGCGCATTGCCGCACCAGGCCTCGCGGTTCGTCGAAGGATTCACAACTGAGGTTGCGCGATACATGCAATTAGCGGACTACTTCATCGGCAAGCCGGGGCCGGGAAGCCTCAGCGAGGCGGTGGCGATGCGGCTGCCGGTGATTGTGGAGCGCAACGCTTGGACGCTGCCGCAGGAACGCTACAACACCGACTGGGTGCGCGAGCAGGGCATCGGCATCGTGTTACCCAATTTCCGCCGCATTGCCCGAGCGGTGGATGAACTCCTGGAGCCGGCGGCTTATGCCGGCTTTCGGGCGGCGACCGAACGGCTCACCAACCGGGCCGTGTTTGAGATCCCGGATATCCTCGAGCGGATTCTCACTGATGCGCAAACGGGCCGATGAGCCGATGATATAATCGGCAAGCGAAGGAGATGCCATGCGACGTTCGCTGGGCGCGATTCTCGCGTTGGTGTCCAGCTGTGTAATGGCCCACGCGCAGCACATCGTCTTCACGATGCGCACCCATCCGAGTTGTCCGGTCGTGATCACCTCGGTGTCGCCATCCAAAGAGTTCGGCTTCGAACAGGTCACCTTGCTCGACGATTCCGGCAAGCCAATCGATTCGATGGAACTGAGGGTAGTTCTGGCGACGGATTCCCGGGAAGAAGTCGTCGACGGAGGGCGGCTGTTCGCCAAACTCGCCCCCGGCGAGCGGAAAAGCGTAGATACCTTTCTAGGCCGAATCCGCGCCCTCACGCAACGAGCCCAAGAGTTGAGGCAAACCGAGGCGCGGGCCATCGTCTACGTGGAGTCGGTCGAATTCTCGGACGGTACCGAGTGGGCGGGCACCGAACCGGTGGTAGAGATCCCGATCCAGCCAACCAAGTAGCCCTCGGTCGTAGCGGGTCACGGCGATCCGCTCAGGACACGGCGTGCCGTGCCGCGCGACGGCTAGTTATCGTGGTGGTCGCTGTCCTCGTTATCGTTACCGTTGTCGTTGTCTTCGTCGGCTGTATAAACCTTCACGCCTTCGTGACTCACGGGCACGAAGATCTTATTGTTCTCGCTGTCGGCGGCGACTGAGTGGGTCGTGTGATTGGGCGCGGGAGGAGTCGCGATCAGGCCCACAGTCAGGGTGGTAATCAAGTTGAACGGGCTCAAGCCGCTCACCACGGGAACGCTGATCCGATCGAGACCGCCGCCAAAATAGACGCGGTCGTCTCCGCGGTTGAACCAGATCTCGTCTCCGCCGACTCCGGCGGTGTGCATGATGTTTCCGTTCGCGATTTTGATCACGTCGCCGCAGCTCGTCATTAAACGCTGGCCTGGGATCAAGACCAACCCCGCCGGACCGCCCTTGCACGTGGTCGGCAGGATTCGCGTAATCTTCATCGCGATGGGATCGATCTCGTCCACCTCTCCGTTGGGGTTGGCTTGTGTCGAGGGAATCGCTAGGTAGAACTTCTTTTTCGCGCCATCCCACACTGGCTGTTCAATGCCGCCAGTGGAGATGGGATTTCCGGAGACGCTGCCGTTGTAATAGATTTTGCCCAAAACGTGGGGCGTGTTCATGGTACTAATGAACGTCACGAACAGGTCGACATCCCGATCATTGGCGATCAGAATGATGTGGTCACGCGGGTCATAAGCCAGCTCGTCCGCACGATCCTTTCCGCCAGTGCTTACGGTGAAAGGTGTGGCATGGGGGCGGGCTAAGTCAATGAAGATGGCCGTGCTGTCGGCCCCGCCGACCACTAGCGTTCCGGCCTGGTCCTGCTCGTCGTCAGTGCCAGTTCTATGAATCGCGACGACTCCATTGGGAGCGGTCGAGAGCCCGATCTGATCCAGGATTTTATCCTTTTCCGTGTCGATCACGTCAATCCGAGGAGTCGGAGGCGTCTTCCCCGTTCCACGATCGGCGAGGTAATACCGGCCGCTTTCGGAATCGACCCAGCTGATGTCAAAGCCGAATAAGCCGCCGTTCGGGATGTCAATCGTTGTCAAGAGTTTGTAAGAGCCGAACTTTTCGTGGTGCTCCTCATCCGCGCGCGCGGCGACAAACACGACAAGCGCCGCCGGCACCAACAGAGCAAGAGTGATCCGTTTTGTCTGCGTCATGGCAAAGTCTCCGAGGCCTTAATCTAAAACTGGATCCAAGCTGAGTTCCGAAAATCAGGGTATATCCTGAGTCAAGAAGGTATCGGAGTCAACAAATCACTGGATTTAAGCGATCGGTTGCGTACGGATTCGTACACACACCCACGGCAACTGGGGCCTCAGCAAGCGCACAGGGAACCAACGGACCAGTACCGCGCTGCCCTACTATGCTTACCGAACATTCAAAGCCGCTCGGAAAGCTCACCTTCCGCTGCCCGGAGGCGCTTCAGTCCGGCAGCGCAAACCCTTGGGGCCGTTTCCATTCGACTGGTATGGACGTACGGCACTACGAGCCCCCGGGGCATCTGCCGCAGGCTGCCGCCCCCCGTCTCGACCGCGATGTACTGCCTCCGGCCCACTCGGAACGACAGTGGAAAGCTCTGCACCTGAGGTTTAATGGAGTGTCCCCCGCCTTGAACTAGGTCGCCCACAAACGCGACCCCACTCGCTGTTGAAAGCACGGCTATTACCGCTCGATCTTCCACAGCTCCTCGTGCTGCCTTCCGACGCCACGAAGCTTTCCACTCTTGCTCCCACTTTCCGGCATCTCAAAGAAACGCCGGAGCCGACGTGGCGCCCGACGCTTCCTTAGGCACGGTCTCATCCACACATCTCTATGCCCATCTGGAGCTGAAAATCGGCTCGGCCGTTCCCTCGGCCCGCTCAAAATTGGCTGCTGCCCTCACCCGTTTCGCTCGTCGGTCCCCTCAGCCCATTCATGATAGTAGGTGAGCCTCGCTAGCTTCGTCCAGCCTTGACATCGGAATGCTGCGAAGGTACTGTGGGCGGATAGTTATGCGGAGGCGTGGATGAAGAATCAGTGGTTCGCGATGGTGGGCGTGCTGGCGGTGCTGCCTGCGGCGGCGCAGACGGCAAAGACCTGGAAAGCGCCGCGGACACCGGACGGACACCCGGACCTTCAGGGGATCTGGTCGAACGCCACGGTGACGCCGCTCGAGCGGCCGGCGGACCTCACGGGTAAGGCCGTTTTAAGCGAAGAGGAAGCCGCCCGATTCGCGACCGACGAGGTGCGGCGCAACAATGCCGATCGGCGCGATCGGCCGGGGACCGAAGCCGACGTCGCCCGCGCCTACAACGACTTCTGGTATGACCGCGGGACCAAAGCAATCAAGACTCACCGCACCTCACTCATCGTGGATCCGCCGGACGGGAAGATTCCAGCGTTGAGTCCCGCGGCGCAACAGCGGGTCAACGCGCGCGCCGAAGCTCGGTCGCGCCGCGCCGAGGGGCCCGAGGATCGCAGCTTGTCGGAGCGGTGTTTGAACTGGCGGACCGCCGGACCGCCCATGGTGCCGAGTGCGTACAACAACAACTATCAGATCGTACAAACGGCGGATACCGTCGTGATTCTCAACGAAATGATTCACGACGTGCGAGTCATTCCGATGGACGGGCGTCCGCACGTTCCGGGCAAGATTCGACAGTGGCTGGGCGATTCGCGCGGGCATTGGGAGGGCGACACTCTCGTCGTGGAGACGACCAATTTCACCGACAAGACGGCATTCCAGGGCGCGAGCGAGAATATGCGCCTGGTCGAACGATTCTCCCGCGTGGATGCGGACACTCTGCTCTACGAATTCACGGTCACGGACCTCGAGGCGTTCGCCAAGCCATGGACGGCGCAGATTCCCAGCGTGAAGTCCGACGGCGAGATCTTCGAATATGCCTGCCATGAAGGCAATTACGGCATGTACGGGATTCTCTCTTCGGCGCGGGCCGAAGAGAAGGCGCCGGCGGGCGATAGGACCGAGTCAAGATAGAGAACTAGGGGCGATCGGACGCGTCTCGGCGGCGGGTTTGAACAAGTGCCTTGTCGAGGAGACGCTCGACTCCCAGCCCGTCGCCCAGCGGCGGAGATAAGCGATACCGATTTTCGGGCTGGTGGCAAGGACGCAGGTTATGTCGGCCCATTGACGTTCCGATACTTCACCCCATGCGGCATACCCTTGGAGTTTCGCGAGAATAATGTCTTCCGCCGTCGCAGCCGGCAGAATGAGGCGTTGATCCGAAAAATCGAAGCGATTTTCGCGGCGCGTTCGAGCTCGGAGGCGTGAAATGGTTGAACGGCTGGAAAAATGTCGAACTTCTGGCCGGAGGTCTGGTGGATGAGATTGAAGGCCCGACCGGCACGAAGGTGATCGCGAATCATTTTCGCTTCACCGTACCAGCCCGGACCGAGTTCTGCCAGCAAGCCCGCAACCTGGTCGTCGCGGATCTGGGCTAGGGATGTCGACATCCATGGTGGCCCGCAACACTGGGTGGGCCGACGAGGCCAGTGAGCCCCCAATCAGAAAAGGAACCTGGAGGGCCTCGAACGCCGCCGCTACACGGCTAAGGGCGCCGGAAAGCGGGACCATCGGGCGGGATGGCATTGGCGTAGGCTTGTTGGAACAGCTCTTCTCCCAGCGCCAAGCGGGCGGTACGCAGAAAGATTTCATGCTCGCTCGCAAGCGGGTACAACCCGCGCAAGCCGGCTTCAGCGGCGCCCGGACCAGCGCCGAGAGCTCCAAGGGCTCGGTGCAGCTTCTCGGCGGGCGACAGACGGCGCGGAATTTCGAGGAAGACCTTCCAGGCCTCCGGGCTGGTATCGGCAGGGCACATAATTTCCGATCGGATCTCCGGGTGCGCCTCGCGCGGCGCACAAACCAGGAGCCTCAAGTCCCTATTTTTTCTGCCGCTCCTCGAGCATGGCCTTCAGGTTGGTGATCTGACGTTTGAGCTTGCCCTCGCGGCCGACCAGCATCAGGACGTAGAGGGCGAGGATAGTCCAAGCGGCGGCGAAGC
>Ga0306922_10008070_pt1 | contig 10211 bp, 12 predicted proteins | sample sta12Cox44000082_FD_203758 | JGI IMG/M metagenome (GOLD analysis project Ga0306922, IMG submission 203758) | Lab enrichment of tropical soil microbial communities from Luquillo Experimental Forest, Puerto Rico - statoxic.12C.oxic.44.000.082 (v2)... | ecosystem: Environmental > Terrestrial >...
GACGCTCGCTATGCAGCCCGCAGCTGGCCAAGAGAACGCCGCGTCATCATCAAGGCCGAGGTGGTACGGGCCGAGGGCAAGGAACCGAAAGATAATCCGCGCTTTGTCATCACCAACATGCAGCAGAGCCCGAAGTGGATTTACGAACAGATTTACTGTCACCGGGGTGAAGTCGAGAACCGGATCAAAGAGCTGCACGATCTCCAGATCGACCGCACCAGTTGCAGTGACTTCTGGGCCAACCAGTTTCGCGTGCTGTTGACCGCCGCCGCTTACGTGCTGATGCAGGAGCTGCGTCTACGCGCTCGCGGCACCGACTGCGCTCGCGTTCAGGTATGGACCCTGCGCGAGCGACTGCTGAAACTCGGGGCCCGCGTCCTGGTCTCGGTACGCCGCATGGTCGTGCAGTTGCCGGTATCGTTTCCCTTCCTACCCGCCTTCCGACGAATCGCACTAGCGCTCGGCGCCTCGCCGGGATAGTCGCGGTTTCTTCGACTCGAAAATTCTTCCCCTGATGCGATCGCCGACCACGGCGCCGGGGAGAGATCTGTCCAAAAACGTCGCCTGTTCCGCTTCTCGGCGCGCTCACATCAACAAATAGCGTCATGCGGTCAACCATCGGCCGCTGCAACCCCCCTGGACATCAACACACATCCTCAACAAGACGACTTCCGCCACCTTCATGCATAAAGCAGGCTAACCACCGGTCAGAGTGGTTTCATGGTGTCCAGTGCCGCCAATGGCTTTGCCGAAATCCTCTTTGACCCCACGGGAAATAACTGCGATTTTGCAACCCACAATATACCCTACGACTTCCATCCCATGTACGCGACTTCGAGTGAGCACACCAGGGTGCCCTGGGCCGCCCATTCCTACAACATCGCGTTCTCCGACGAGATCGGTCATTTCGAGTACTGCAATACCGTCGATACACAGGGCGGCATGTGTACTGCAGCGAGCATCAATGACCCGGCAGGCGCAGATGCTGACGACGTTGGCTGCTTCACCGCAGACTTCGCCGCTTCTTTCGGCCTGGTTCCTGTCGGCGGTTGTCTCGGTGAGGACGACGACTTTGACGGCGTACCTTACCAGTTAGTCTGGCCAGGAACATTCAAGAGTGCTAAACAAGATCGCTTGTTGCATTCACAGTCAGTGCAGTTCACCAGCCCGGTGTTCAAAGGTAGAGAAGACGATGACAATGAAGGCGAGGACAAGGAGGGCGAAGCTTCAGAATATAGCAGGGTCGGGTTCGAAACCGACTTGCCCAGGATCGAATTCTCTACTACTCCGCCCTGCCAACGCTTCATTTCAAATCCCGCAGATCCGAGTCCGGGTTCGGGATGCGTGAATCCCCCGCCCGGAGCCCCCTTTTACCCCTTCTACAGCACCGCCCGAGGCGAGGAGACGGAAGGCTGTGTCTGGCATCTCGGTGGTGCTTACATACCGGGTACTACCAATACGTTTGGCGGCAACTCGACCGCAGAGTTTGGATCTCTTTTGCCGCTTGCCTATCCTGCGAAAAACGGCGCCCCCAGTTTCCGATACAATGACTTTCGCCGGGTACTGAATACTAATCCCTGTCGCAGGGATGACTAATAGAATTGGACGCTGCTGCATTCACATGGTGCTGCGGCACGGATTTGGACCGAACGCTTGCCGGTATCCTTGGAGTGGCTGACAGCGGCGTGACAAAAGGGGAGCGATTCGGCGATCCTCGCAGGCTGCGGCTTGCCGTTTCTCTCAGCGGAAGGAGCAAATAAAGAGACTCGAGGGGCTGGTCTGGGACGCTGTGTATGCCCTGCCAAAGGCAGCTCTTGAAGTGAAAGGCGCCAGATTTCGACGAGAGCCCGGGCGGTGAAAAGCTTCTTCACGCCTTCGCTGAGGATAGGCCCAAGAGTGCAGCCACAGAATTCCGTGCTTCACGAGCCCGGGAACTCGCGAAACACCGGGCTTCCGGAGCGAATCAAGAATCAGTCGTCGGCGTCCGTCTCGACCAATTGCGGCCTGTTGTGCTGGTAGGCCACGTAGGCCATTGACCATTCGATCGGCTCGCTGATGATGCGCTGCCACGCGAAAAGGTTGAGCGTGTCGGGCGGCTCTGGCGGCTTCTTGGGATCGAAGGGTTCTTCCTCGAATTCTTCGTCGTCAGATCTGACGGGCGGCATGATCCAGCCGGGCGGGAGCTCCCCGCCATTCTCGTAGGCGGTGAGCGCCACGTCACACCGTTCGACATAATTCCAGGGAACTCCTCGGAATGGATCCTCCCAGGTAATCCCAATGACGAGATAGTTGCCGAGATCGTGTTCCTGCCAAACAATCTCCAGTTCCATTCCAGGTTGGGGGCTCACCTTCGGCTCTTGAGGCGGTGTTGCTCGTGGGGTGTGAGAAGTGGTGCGTCGATTCGGATAGAACGGCCCGATTTTCTTCGTCCAACGCGATTCTATCCGCCGTCCATATCCAACAACTACTGCGAGAGATCTTCGAGCGCTTTTTGCGCTTGCGCCTGATCCGGCTGTATCTTCAGCAACTGCTCGAGCGCCTTCCTGGCCTCCGCTTTGTCGCCCTGCAGCGCATACACCTTCGCCAAGTCCAGGTACGACTGCTCGTAGTTGGGGGCCACCCGTATCGATTCCTGCAAGCTTCGCTTGGCCTCTTCCGGGCGCCCCGTCAGGAAATACAAAATGCCCAGACTATTCAGCGCCTCCGGAAAAGCCGGTCGCGCCGCCAGTGCCTTTTGCAAATATTCATACCCCCGCGCCAGGTCATTGCATTGCGCATACAGCATTCCCAGGCTGAAATTGGCCTCCGCATCGTCAGGATTTACACGCAGTGCACGCTCCAGAACGATTCGCGCATTCTCCCAATCCTCTTTTTGCCGATACGCACTCCCCAGGTTTCCCAATGCCACCACATGTTCCGGATTCAACTCCAGCGCCTTCAGGAAATACTCGATGGCCTCATCGGTATTTCCTTCACGTGCGGCTACAATCCCCAAATTGTTCCACGCATTTGGCATCATGCCCGGATAGTTGGCCTGGGATTGAACGGCTCGTTGAAGATACTCCCGCGCCTCTTTGTTTTTCTGCTGGTTCAGGTAAACGCTACCCAACCCGTACAGCGCATCCGCTCCGTCAGGATCTTGCTTTTCCGCTAACCGAAAATAAGCCTCGGCTTGTTCTAGATAACCATAATCATAAAACACTGATCCAAACGAAAGGTAGTTCCGGCCAAATTCGTAAGTTTCAGCCACGCCCGGGAAAGGAAGCCCCCGCGCCGCTCGCTCCTCCGGAGTTTTCGGGATCCGGCGCATGTCTTCCCGTATATGCTTCACTGGCACGGTTCCCTGATAGACCTTACATATGTCCCCCTGTGGATCGAGGAGAAAAGCGGTGGGAAGCCCCATATCCCGATGCCGGTCGAAAAGCCTCCCGTATAACAAGTTGTAAACCGCAACGGTATCCGCTGACGCGTTGATAATCGAGAACGGCCAGCGTGCAGCACTAGCAGGCTGGGTCTCACCGGCATTCGACAGCTCGTTCACGTTTACCACCAGCAGGTGTAGTTCTGTTTTCTTCCGCGCGTCATGTAAATGCTTCAATTCCATTAGTTGGCTCTGCCAACCAGGCATGTTTGCTGACCCGAAGTACAGCAGCAATGGCTTTCCTCGCAACCCTGCAAGCGTTTCCTCGTTGCCGGACGCCCTCCCCAGGGGAAAATTCGGCGCTGTAATCGGAACAAGTAGCCAGGTCTCCACCTGCACGGGAAATTGCTCGACGATGCGAGCTGGGGACGACGACTTCGCTGCATCTCGATCCGCCGGGGATACAAAGGCCTCTTTCCGCACGGCCGGCGAGCCTTCCTCCACCCAAATCCTGTGATTTGTCGGCAGATCCTCGAGACTCTGCAACAACCCGCTCGGCCAGCGGATGGTTGCGTTGATCTTGCCATTGGCGTGCCCGAGTCCGAAAAAGAGTTCCTTGCTGTGTTGTGCCAGGAAACCGGAGCCTGCCTGCACAAATCGTTGCTGTATGCCAGCCGCGGTTTCGATTGTTACCACCGCTCCGATCGCGTCGCGATTGCTTTTGATCCCTGTGAGCCGAAACGCAATCGCTGCCGGCAATTGCGGCGTCACATTTTTCAAGAATCGCACTTGCGGACCGCTGCGATTCTTCAGCACCATTTCTACGCGGCCATCGTGGTCAAAATCGGCTAGGGCAAAGGTCCGGCTGTCTTCCAGAAAATCCACTCCGGCGGCTCCGGAAACGTCCGAAAATGTCCCGTCGCCGTTATTTAAGTACAGCACATTGCGCTCATACCCGCTCCACGTCGAATCTGCTCGGATTAGCTCATTCACAGTATTCCATCCCTGCTCATAGGCCGTCCCGGGCTTTGCGCTGTCCGGCGAGTTAGCCACAACCTGCCGCCAGAAAAAGCTATTCAAATCCTCGCGCAAGGGGCCCGAAATCATTCCATTCGCGATATAGAGTTCCGGATGCCCGTCATGGTCCATATCCCATGCATCGCTTGACCACGCCCATCTCCCAATCAGCGTTCCCGAGCTCGATCCTACGTCTGCGAACTTGCCGTTCCCAAGATTCCGATACAGGCAATCGCCCATTGCATGGCGCCGAAACAGCCCGCGCACTTCTTCACTCGCATTTTTCTGGAAGTTTTCTTGTGCCGAAACGCGCAGGCCCGCAGCCGTCCACATGTCCGCAACGTACAAGTCCTGGCGGCCGTCCTTATCGTAATCCAGCCAGCTGACGCTCATTCCCGCCCCAACGTCTTGCACACCCGCTTCTTCGGCGATATCCGTGAATGTCCCGTCGCCGTTATTGCGATACAGATTTTTTCGCCCAAAATCGTTCACCACGTACAAGTCCGGCCATCCATCTCCATTGGGATCGGCCCAACCGCAGCAGAAGCTGAAGCGCGTGTTATTCTGATTGAGCCCACTTTCGCCGGTAACGTCGTGGAAGTTGCCATCTCGACCGTTCTTCATCAGGAAATTCGGCGGGCCGTTCTCTGCCGCATAATACGGCATGGGATACCGGTATTGATCCGTCCCTTGGTAGTACACGTAGAGACAAAAATAGATATCCAGCCAACCATCACGGTCGTAGTCCGCGATAGCCGCCCCAGTGAATGTGCCTTGCGGAGGATTGGCAAACTCAAAAGCATTAGGCCGCCGGCGAAATTGGCCGTTTCCCATATTCAGAAGCAACAGAGGCCCGCTCGCGCGCACTACGATCAAATCCTGCCACCCGTCATTATCAATATCCGCAAATAGCGCGCAGGCCGTGTTGTCCAGAATCCCTACGCCCGACCTTTCGGTGATGTCCTCAAACGTGCCGTCTCCGCGATTTCTATACAAGCGGTTTGGCAATCCCGCTGGCTGGCAGATGTACAGGTCATCAAATCCGTCGCCGTCTATATCCCCCACCGCCACGCCATTGTGCCCATAAATGTCAATTCCACTGGCGCCATCCAGCAGTGTTCGCCAGTAATCCACGCCCAGCAAAAATTGCGTGGCGTAAGATTCGCAACCTGCAAATACCTCCTCCGCGCGATCCTCGAAAATGGGAAGGACTGACCTGCTGCGAGTTTCCTCGACATTGCGCCATTTTTGGAGTCGAAGCTCGCCACCCGCGGCGAGCTTCCAATCCAGGTCCAGGTTTCCAATCCAATGTTCCCGATAGAATCCGCTGCCTGTCCCCACAAATTCATAGTGCACCTGCGTGCGAACCCCAATTTCGTCGGTAGCCGCGGACATTTGCGGTGCGTCGGCTTCGATTTTGGTTATTTGAAACTCCGCTGTTAGCAGCTTTGAGAAAACTCGAACTGCCGAGCGCCATTCTGAAAGAAATGCCTCGCGCCCAAGCGCCTGGCCCTCTCTAAATTCTGCTACCCAAACCTGTAAGGGGCCGTTATTCATGCGTCGCGCCCTCAAACTACCCGCGGGAGACGTCGCCGCAAAGTTGTTGCTCATCACGCGCATCAGAGTTTCCGCGCTTTGTGTCGAAACTTGTAGCTCCTTGCTCCATGCCTGTAAAATCGCATCGATACGGTCGTGATAAACCTCAGAGGGAAAAGAGTCGTATTCCGCCGCTACTTTCTTGAACATGGCATCCAGGGCGCGCGAAGTTCGATACTTAGGGTGGACGTGGAACTCAGCGGGTGGCCAGGCTGGGGGGAGGTTTCCTAAAGCGAAAAAAGGCCAGGCAAACTTGGAAGGAACAAAGGCCAGTGTTACACCTTTGGTATACTGCAGAAATTCGCGTCGACTTAACCCGTCGAATCGCCGGTTCTTTCCAGGTCGAGTCAAACAAACTCCTCCTTGTTTTGCCGTTGAACCGTAAATCTAGCATCGGGGCCCCATTCGTCAAGGATTACCCTGATGCTCCTATACCTGCGGCACCCCGTTTTTCAGATCAAACGCCAGTCTAAATGTCGTTGTAGGGTTCCTATAATAAGAGTAGTTCAACAACGATTGTAAGAATACTAGGAGCGCCTAATCGAGAAGTCAATTCCTTTGGCGATTCGGTCCTAGAACGAAGTATTTTGAAACTCTCCTCGACCATGCTCCACATCGACACAGCAGTTGCGTTGGCGATGTTCGTCAACCAGGAAGGAAATGTCACCTGCGTACAAATGGTGTCAGGTCCCCCCTCAATCGGGGTTACGCTCGACTCAGTTAGGCGGTGGAAGTTTCGGTCAAACATTTCATATCTATATGGGTGCCGTTACCAGGTATCAGGCTACCTTGCGACGCTTAAATATGTGGCTGGACCTTCGTGTTAAATGAGAGGCGAACCGGCAAGCACACTGTCAGGGCGTTGTTTCACTTCGGGCAGTGGTTCTGCGTCGCGTGCGTGTTCGACTTCCCTCTGCATCTGGACATCCAAGAGATTGAAATTCCATTCGGCAAGGGCGCGAATTGCCATGTTGCGATTCCGAACAACGGGACTATGCAAGCCCGCTCTAATGGTTCTCCAGCCGCGACTCGGAAAACGACGGAGTTCTTGCAATATCCAATCCAGAACCTGGCGCGGCTGAAAGTTCGGACCTAAGCCTAATTCGTCGCCGGGGCCATTGTCGCAATTGCTGTGCGGATGGTCGGAGCTGCGACGTTTGACCTAAACGGGCGCGAAGCTGGAAACGACGGATAGCCTAGGAAAACCTACAGCGCCCCGGCATCTCTCCTACTCGGAGAAAAGCGAAAAATAAACACAGGAGGATCAGTTAGTTTGGCTGGGGCGGAAGGATTCGAATTCACATCCTAAAATTACAAGCCTCACCGATTGACGGCGTTACCAGCCGCCTCCCAATCCAACTGTTAGAAACCGTTAGAAAGCAAATTGCGCAGACTTGCCTTTAGCCTTGCTGGAGCACTGCCTCGACGAGTTGGAGATATGGCCGGCGAAGAAGGAATAGGCCAGGACGGCCAACGAGTGCAAACGCATCATCGAGAACATTTCGCGCTTGGGCTCATAGGCGGAATTTGACGCAGTGGGAAGAAGAGGAACTTTCGGCTTACGATCGGCGGTATATCCGGGCGACGGGCTGGCGTGAAGCTGCTTAGGCCCGTCGGGGCGCTTCGTCCAAAGGCCAAGATAGAAACGTTGAATTGGTGGGACCTCAGAAGGCCTTCAGCAAACTTCTCCACAGAAAGTCCGATGGCTCGAGCTTGTGCTACGAGCCAGGCTTCAACCTCGGGATTGAGTTCCACCCGGATCGTCACAATCTGTTACCCCTCGACAACAGCTTAACCTGGCCGCGCCATTCTAACCCGAACGAAATGGGTGCGTTTCGCAAAACTTCTACAGCTACTTGACGCCGTTCAAAACGATATATATCATTGGTATGTATCATGGGGGCGCGATGAAAACCAAGAAGGCCAGAATCTTTTGGACCGGGAGGAGCCAGGCGGTCCGCTTGCCCAAGGAATTTCGCTTCGAGACCGACATCGTGCTCGTGCATCGCCAAGGGCGAGCAGTGGTAATGACGCCAGCCAACGAGTGGCCTGAGGGATACGCCGAATCGTTTGCTGGGGTAGCGGACGACTTCGCGCGGCCGCCGCAGGGCGAAGTTGAAAAGCGGACTCCGCTGCGATGAAATTCCTCCTCGACACCGATACCTGCATCTATGCCCTCAAACAGAATCTCGCAGTTTTGAAAAAACTGCTCGCTCGGGCCCCGGAAGACATTGCGGTGAGCGTCATTACTGAAGCCGAATTGCGGACCGGCGCGGCCAAGAGCGCTTCGGCGGCGAAGACATTGCGGCTGGTAGAAAATTTCCTACGTCCCATTGCCATCTTGGAATTTACTTCCAACGACGCAGCTTCGTATGCTCAAGTTCGGGCGAGACTCGAGCGTGCCGGCACACCCATTGGTCCGCTGGATACGCTGATCGCGGCACAGGCAATCGTTCGCAAACTGGTCCTTGTTTCCAATAATCAGCGCGAGTTTGGCCGGGTTGCGGGCCTGCATATTCAGAACTGGGCAAGTTAGTGCCAGACACGCCCAGCGATGTTGTGGTCCACTCATTCGCCCAGCGTATAGTTGAGCGAATCATCAAGCGGCCGTCGGCCTACATTCTGAGATCGAACGGCGCGAAATCATCATTGGCCACTCAGCTAAGCAAAATCTAGTCTTGGTGAGCTTTGTGGAAGGCGACAGAGTTCGATTAATTAGTGCTCGCAAGGCGACCCGCACGGAGCGTAAAGAGTATGAAGAAAACGTTGGCTCGTAAAAAGGAGCAAGCTAAGCAGGAAAAGTTACGTTCAGAATATCAGTTCGACTATCGGAAGTCGAAACCGAATCGGTTCGCCGCTAAAATGTCTGAAGATGCGATTGCCATCGTGCCTGAGCCCGACATCGCGGCCGTTAAGCGGCGCGGAAGCCCCGAACGTGTTCATGCCGATGACACGGCCCGAGTTACCTACGTATCGCTCCCAGCGGGCGAAGCTCTAAATTGTTGGTAAAGCATTCGGACTCTCGCGTGATTTTGATGGCTCTGAAATCCGGCGCACGCTTGAACGAACACAAAAACGCTGGCAGAGTTTCAGTTCACACCGTGGCGGGTCACATCAGAATGCAGGTACAAGACGCAGAGTTTGATCTTCCTACAGGCCACATGTTGGCGCTCGACCGCGAAGTTATCCATAATGTTGAAGCTGTCGAAGACAGTGCTTTTGTGCTCACCATCGCTTTGCCCCACGGAAACAGTGAGAACTGACCGAAGCCCTAAAGATTATCCTCAAGTCCCGCCACTAGCTGCCATATCAAACTGTCTTACTCTTGCCACTTCGCTCTCGCGGCTTCGCGAAGAATCTAAATCTCCTGCCCCCGTCAATGGCTTGTGCTCGAAGAGGCAGTTGCCGAAAGTAGGCCCAAAGGTAGTCAAGCAGCCTCGGGCGCAAAAAGGCTTCGCGTAGACGGTCGCTCCCTAGAATTTCGGGTTTTGCTTGGTCTTCAGCCGTATTCGCAACGAAATGGCTCGGGTCTTGCCAGTTAACGAGAGGTAAGGCATAATGACACAAGCAATGCATTCTTTATAAGGTAAGGATCCTACGATGCCGCATTCCACGGTAACAAGCAGGGGACAGACGACCATTCCGGGGAAGATTCGCAGGGCGTTGCGAATCAAGCCTGGCGACAAGCTAGAGTACGTGGTGGAAGGGGACCACGCCATTATTCGCGTGCATCTGGGTACGCGATCACTGAAGGGCGCTCTGGCCAGTAGAAAGGGTAAAGGGATGTCCTTCGCCCAAATCCGTGAGGCCGCAGCGAGGGCAGCCCGCAGTCGTGAGGGCTCCCGTTGAGCAAACGAAGGCTTGTCGACACCAATCTGATTGTTCGCTACCTAGTGCAGCACCATGAAAAGCATGCTAAGGCCGCTGGAAAGCTGTTCGATGCCTGCGATCGCGGGGACGTGGTGATTGTAGTGTTGCCGGCTGTTCTGGCCGAGTGCGTGTTCGTACTGGAGTCTTTCTACGAGCATCCACGCGGAGATATCGCATCGGCACTCGGCAGACTCATTTCCAGCCCGGGTGTCGAAATTGATGGTGCGGCCATCCACCTGGAGGCCTTGGATCGCTATCGCGCAACAAAGGTCCATTTCGTGGACTGTCTGATCGCCGCGACTGCGTCGACCGAAAACATGCCGGTAGCCTCGTTCGATCAGGACTTTCGAAAGTTCAATGACGTTCG
>Ga0306922_10008072_pt1 | contig 10210 bp, 7 predicted proteins | sample sta12Cox44000082_FD_203758 | JGI IMG/M metagenome (GOLD analysis project Ga0306922, IMG submission 203758) | Lab enrichment of tropical soil microbial communities from Luquillo Experimental Forest, Puerto Rico - statoxic.12C.oxic.44.000.082 (v2)... | ecosystem: Environmental > Terrestrial > Soil...
ACACGCTCCCCGGCGACAGCGGCTCGCCGGTGCTCGACGACGCCGGCAACCTGGTCGGGATCATTCACCGCGGCGCCACGGGCGAGGATCTCGTCACCAGCAACGGCGTCAACGTGTCGTCGACCGGGACCGCGTCCGCTGCGCTCACGGCGGCCATGAGCGCCCCGCTGCCGGCGGTGATGGTGTCGCTCGGCGCCCCGACCACCGTCGCGGCGCTGGTCGCCAAGGACCTCGTCTACCTGAATGGCGGCCTCGGCGGAAACACGGTGATGGTGGACGGCAGCCCGCGGACGGTGCTCTCCGTGCTGGCGGACGCCTGCGACGCGGCGCTGGCCCGCACCGACTTCGTCTCCCCGGACGATCTTTCGAACGCGCTCGTTCCCTGCAACGACGCCACGCGCTGGATCGAGTGCCGGGTCGACGCATCGGCGGCTCCCTACGCTACCGTCTGCCCCACCAGCGACGACGCCGCGGCGTGGGCCAGCCGCTACGACGCCATGAACCGCGCCTGGGTGGCGATGAACGGCAACACCGATTTGTCCCCGGTTAGCTTCGGGGTGGCGGCCCTGTCATTCTCGAACAGCGCCGGCCTCGCGATGGGCGCGGAGTGGCTCAACGGGGCGCTGTCGGCCGTGGGGTCGCCGCCGATCGACTTCGGCGTCGCCAACTATCTGGCGGCGTTCAACGTGCAGAGCTACGCCGGCGGGAGCCCCCTCGACTGGCTCCGCGGCTACAGCCAGGTCCCCGACTTCCAGCTCTACGCGACGAGCATCGCCTCGGCGTTCCTGTGGTGGAACGTCAACGGTCAGGTCGCCCAGGACGAGGTGGTGCTGGTGCTCGGGAAGCTGATCCTCGATCCGAACGTCAGCGTCGGCTCGAAGCTCTACATCGACCAGGCCGCTTACGATCGCGGCAACTGACCCGGTTGCTTGACGTCGCAGCGGGGGCGCTTAACCTCCGCGGTGAGGATGGCCGAACGCCGTGTACGGCTGAATGTGGTGGCGCCGGGCGGTAGCGACGCCCCGCCGGCGGGGCCGGTCACGGATCCGGTCTGCGGCATGGTGGTCGACCCGGCGCGCGCCGCGGGGACCCACGTCCACGCCGGGAAGACCTACTACTTCTGCGCCACGTCCTGCCGGGATCGATTCGCCGCCGATCCGACCAAGTTCCTCTCGGGCTCCGCCGCGCCCGTCGCACATCCCGCCGGCCCGATCCCCGCCCCGGCGCCCGCGGCGATGAGCTGGACCTGCCCGATGCACCCCGAGATCATCCGCGACGGGCCCGGCAGCTGCCCGATCTGCGGCATGGCGCTCGAGCCGCGCGTGGTGACCGCCACGGAAGAGGCGAACCCGGAGCTCCGCGACATGACCCGGCGCTTTTGGGTCGGCGTCGCGCTGACGGTGCCGCTGCTCGCCGTCGCGATGGGCGAGCTCGGCCCACCGGGCGTCCGCGGCTGGCTCCAGCTCGCGCTGGCGGCGCCGGTGGTGCTCTGGGGCGGGTGGCCGTTCTTCGAGCGGGCGGCGAGCTCGCTCCGGAACCGCAGCCCGAACATGTTCACCTTGATTGGCCTCGGTGTGGCGGTCGCCTTCGGCTACAGTCTGGCCGCGACGGTCGCGCCCGGGATGTTCCCGGCGGCGCTGCGGGGACCGGGCGGTGCCGTGCCGGTCTACTTCGAGGCGGCGGCGGCCATCGTGACCCTGGTGCTGCTCGGGCAGGTGCTGGAGCTGCGCGCGCGCGGGCGGACCGGCGCCGCCATCCGCGCGCTCATGGGCCTGGCCCCGAAGACGGCGCGGCGGCTGGCCGCGGGCGGCGCCGAGGAGGACGTTCCCCTGGACGCGGTCGCCGTCGGCGATCGGCTGCGCGTCCGGCCGGGAGAGAAGGTCCCGGTGGACGGCACGATCCTCGAGGGGGCGAGCGCCGTCGACGAGTCGATAGTCAGCGGTGAGCCGATCCCGGTGGCCAAGGGGCCGGGCGACGCGGTCATCGGCGCCACCGTCAACGGGACGGGGACGTTCGTCATGCGCGCCGAGCGGGTGGGCGCGGAGACCTTGCTCGCGCGGATCGTGCAGATGGTCGCCGAGGCCCAGCGCAGCCGGGCGCCCATCCAGCGCCTCGCGGACGTCGTCTCCGGCTATTTCGTCCCGACCGTGATCGCCGTGTCCGTCGCGACGTTCGCGATCTGGGCCGCCTGGGGTCCGCCGCCCGAGCCGGCGCACGCGCTGGTCAACGCCGTCGCGGTGCTGATCATCGCCTGCCCGTGCGCGCTGGGCTTGGCCACGCCGATCTCGATCATGGTGGCGATGGGGAAGGGGGCCGGTGTGGGGGTGCTGTTCAAGAACGCAGAGGCGGTCGAGCTCCTGCGCCAGGTCGACACCCTCGTCGTCGACAAGACGGGGACGCTGACCGAAGGGAAGCCTCGCCTGACGACGGTGCTTCCAGCCGCGCGCGCAGGCGTCGGCGAGGGCGAGCTCTTGCGGTTGGCCGCGGCCGTCGAGCGGGGGAGCGAGCATCCGCTGGCCGCCGCCGTCGCGGCGGGCGCCGCCGAGCGCGGGCTCGCGCCAGAGGCCGTCGCCGACTTCGCCGCCGCGCCGGGCAAGGGCGTGCGCGGGTCGGTCGGCGGTCGCCGCGTCGCGCTCGGCAACGCGGCGTTCATGGCCGACCTCGGCGTGACCGTCGAGCCCGAGCTCGAGGCGCGGGCGGCCGCCCGGCGCGCCGAGGGTGACACGGTCGTGTTCCTGGCGATCGACGGGGGGCTCGCGGGTCTCCTCGGGGTCTCGGATCCGATCAAGCCGACCGCGGCGGCCGCGGTCGCCGCCCTCCGCGGGGAGGGGGTTCGCGTGGTCATGCTGACCGGCGACAGCCGGGCCGCCGCGGAGGCGGTGGCGCGCCGGCTGGCGATCGACGAGGTCGTCGCCGAGGTCTCGCCAGAGCGCAAGGCTCGCGAGATCGAACGCCTGCGGGGCACGGGGCGGGTGGTGGCCATGGCCGGCGACGGCGTCAACGACGCGCCGGCGCTGGCGGCGGCCGCCGTCGGCATCGCGATGGGGACCGGCACCGACGTCGCGATCGAGAGCGCGGGGGTGACGCTGGTCAAAGGCGACCTCGGGGGGATCGTGCGGGCGCGCCGCTTGTCACGCGCGACGATGGCGAACATCAAGCAGAACCTGTTCTTCGCCTTCGTCTACAACGCGATCGGCGTCCCCGTCGCCGCCGGCGTCCTTTATCCGTGGCTGGGGCTCTTGCTGTCGCCGATGATCGCGGCGGCGGCGATGTCGTTCAGCTCGGTGTCGGTGATCGGGAACGCGCTCCGCCTGCGGCGGGCGCGGATCTAGTCGCGTCGAGCGTAGCGCGGCTCGGCCGCGCGGAGCTCATCGCGGGGGGCGCGGGACCCTTTGAGGGTCCCGATTTTGTCGCCTCTCAACGGCGGGGGATCGGCGCGCTCCAGGCTGGACGCTGGAGACCGGGGCGGTTGTTGGCTGCCGTGGCAGGGGCCGGCGCCTTCGCCGTGGCGGCGGGCGGCGCGCTCGGTCGGGGCGCGCCCGGCCCCGGCGGCGTGGCCATCGCCACCGGCGCGCGCGGCGGCACCGGCGGGGGCGGGCGGCGAGCCGCGTCCGACGGTCGCGGGCGCGTCACGGTCGCCACCGGCGCGGGGGCCTCGAGCCGCGCGACGACGTCCTTGTCCTGGTGGGGGACGATCTTGAACGCGAGCGGCGCGAAGCCGGCCTTCCTGAGGAGGACCTCGACCGCCTCCGTTCCGCGCGGCAGCGTGAGCACCACCGGCGTCTCGCCGAGCGGCCGGCCGTCGCCGATCGCCGCGGAGGTCACCGTCGCGCCTTGGGGCACGGAGTCGACGGCCACCGACACCGTCGCCGACGGCGTCGCCGCTTGCTGGGGCAGGCTCGGGATGGTGACCGAGATCGGCCGGCGGACGATGGCACCGAGCGTCACCGCGGCGACGATGGCGGGCACGGTCACCCCCAGCCAGATCCACGGCCAGCGGCTCCCGAGCCCCGCCGGGATGGCGCCCGGGGGGAGCGGCGGCGGCGTCGGCCGCGGGGTGGCGCGCCGCTCGCCCCTGTCGGCGGTGAACGTCGAGGGCGGCTGCTCGATCACGGCACCTGAGGGCGCGCCCACCGACCGCTCGGGGATCGCGGCGCCGGAGGCCGCGGCGGGATCCTGCCCGGCGAGCTCACGCGCCTTGCGCGCCAGCGCGCGCGTCGAGTAGCTCTTGCGGAGCACGAGCGCCTCGAGCTCGTCGCCCATCTGGCCGGCGCTGCGGTACCGCTTGGCGGGGTCGCGCTCGAGCGCGCGCATCACGACACCGTCGAGGGCCGGCTTGACGCCCGGGTTCCACGCCGACGGCGGCAGGATGGGCATCTCCTTGACCTTCTTCAGCGTCTCGAGGTCGTTCTCGGCGGCGAACAGCTGCTCGCCGGTCAGAAGCTCGTGCAGCACGGCCCCGAGCGAGAACACGTCCGAGCGGCCGTCGGCCGTGGCGCCGTCGAGCAGCTCCGGCGCGAGGTAGGGGATCTTCCCCTTCACCATCCCGACGTCGCTCTGGTTGCTGCGCACGGCCTCGACGGCGCGCGCGATGCCGAAGTCGAGGACCTTCACGGTCCCGTTCCAGGCCACCATGATGTTCGGCGGCGTGACGTCGCGGTGGACGATGCCGAGCGGCTTGCCTTCGGCGTCGGTGAGCGTGTGGGCGAAGTCGAGGCCGCGGCAGACCTGGCGCCCCACCTCGGCCACGAACGTCGTCGGCAGGAACTCCGCCGGCCGCTCGGACTTGCGCCGCCGGAACCAGCCCATGTCCAGCCCCTCCACCGGCTCCATGACGATGAAGTAGCTGCCATCCTGATGGGCGAACTCGAACACCTGGACGATGTTGGGGTGGATGAGCCGCGCGGAGATCTTCGCCTCGTCGACGAACATCCGGACGAACTCCGGCGCCTGCGAGAGGTGGGGGTGGATCCGCTTGACGACGAACGGGCGCTCGAACCCCTCGGGTCCTTCGCCGACGGCGCGGAACACCTCCGCCATCCCGCCGGTGCCAATCTTCTCCGTGAGCCGGTATCTCATGACTTGCGAGCCGCCGTCGTGAGGGGGGCCCCGCCCGACGGAAACTTTCTATCCCGAACGCGGGCCCCTGCCTAGCGCCAGTTAAACGTCCGCCAGGGGGGTGTCAAGGTGGGCGATCCCGGAGTTGACGACGACGTCACCGGGCGCAGGGGCCCGTAACTCATGACAATCCCAGCGTCTCGAGCAGGCGCCCGAGCCTGAGGGCGAGCCCGAGGTCCGACGTCGTATGGGCGTGGTCCATCACGGCGAAGAGGTGGGTCTGTTCGAGATCGAGGCGCTCCGGGTGGCGCTCGAGCAGGCCGACGTAGTAGGCGACGGCCCGGCGCTGGTCGAAGCGGGTGCGGGGGAGGATGGCGTACTTCAGCGTGGCGTGCAGCGCGTAGCGGCCGGGGAGGGGCTGCTGCACGAGGTGCCAGCGCTCGAGGCGCGCGAGCGCCCGACCGGCGCCCGTGCCGGCGCGGGCCAGCGCCGCCAGCGACGCGGCGTCGGTGTGGTCGCCGCGCAGGTGGGCGAGCGCGGCGAGCAGGCGGCGGCCGGCGATCCCGAGGCGCGGCCAGACCCAGCGGACGAGCAGGCGCAGCGCGGGGACGTCGTCCTCGTGCGCGAGCACGGAGACGCGGGTCGCGCCCCGGGCGAGGAGCCAGGCGCGGAGCGCGGGCGCGGTGACGGCCCCCGTCTCGACGAGGGCGTTGCTCACGTCGAGGGCCAGAGGGTTCCAGCGCAGCACCGCGGTCAGCCCCGCGACGGCCGGGAAGGGGCTCCGCCCGGCGATCGCGAGCGGTGGCACCACGGGGAACACGGACACGCCGGCCAGCAAGCAACGGCGGGCGGTCAGCAGCCAGGTCACCGGCGGCCCGTCGAGCGCGCCGAGGAAGCGCGCCATGGCCCGGTCGTCCTCGTGGTTGTCGAGCACCACCAGCATCGGCCCGTCCGCGCCGAGCCGCCGCCGGATCGCGGCCAACCGCCGGGCCCGCTGTCCGAGGCCGCCGAGCGGGATCCGCATCCGGATCGCGAGCATGTCGATGAGCGTGCGGTGGTCCCAGCCGCCGACGCGCAGCCACTCGACGCCGCCCGGATAGTCACCGCGCAGCTGGTGCCCGAGCGCCGCGGCGAGCGTCGACTTGCCGCCGCCGCCCGGCCCGACGAGCGCGAGGCGCGGGTGCAGGCCCGAGCGGCACGCGGCGGCAAGCGTCCGCAGCTCGGCGGCACGCCCGTGGAAGGGGACTGGCCGCGCGGGGAACGCCACGGCCCTTGTGTATCACGGTCCCTGCGACGGACCCGAGCTCGGTGGAGCACCCGAGCTCGGTGGAGCACCCGAGCTCGGCGGAGCACCCGAGGCCGGCGGAGCTCCCGAGCCCGGCGGCGGACTCGCATCCGGCGGGTGCGGACCGTGCTTGCGGCGGTGGCGCGACTCCGCCTCCTCGACGGAGTGCGAGCGCAACAGGTCGGCGTCGCGCTTCGCCATCTCGGCGAGCCGGTGGTAGTAGTGGTGGAGGCGATCGAGCTCCGCTTCGCTCAGCTCCTCGACGTCGATGAGGCGGTTCGAGGCGCCCGTGACGGCGGCGACGAGCTCGTTCAACTTCAGCTGGATGGCGAGGGAGTCCTTGTTCTGGGTGCGCTGGATGAGGAACACCATCAGGAAGGTGACGATGGTCGTGCCGGTGTTGATGACCAGCTGCCAGGTGTCCGAGAAATGAAACAGCGGCCCGGTCGCCAGCCAGACGACGATCACCAGCGCGGCGGCGGCGAACGCCCACGAGCTGCCGGTCCAGATCGTCACCCGCCGCGACCCATCCTCGAGGGCGCGCCCGAGGCGCGACTTCGGGTAGGCCGCCGACTGGCGCATGCGCCGATCAAACCACCGTTCGTTCGATCCCGAAAGTTTGTGTACGCTCGGCGGTATGGGCGTGATGCTGCAGTCGTTCTACTGGGATTGCCCGCGGCTGGCAGGGGTGGAGTTCGGCTGGTGGCGCTACCTGACCGCCCGCCTCGACATCGTGCGCGACGCGGGGTTCACGTCGCTCTGGCTCCCGCCGTGCGGCAAGGCGGCCTCGACGACGTCGATGGGGTACGACCCCTTCGACATCTTCGACCTCGGCGAGTTCGACCAGCGGGGGCGCAAGGAGACCTGGTTCGGCTCGAAGGCCGACCTCGTGGCCTTGATCGCCGCCGCGCACGCGCGCGGGCTGCAGGTCTACGCGGACATGGTCTACAACCACAACAGCGGCGGCGACAAGGAGTGGAACCCCGACTTCTCGCGCGAGGGATGGACCAAGTTCGCCCCCGCGAGCGGCCGCTTCCCGCGCGACTTCCGCTGCTTCCACCCGAGCCGCTACGAACGCTGGGACGATCGCACGTACGGCGACATGCCCGATCTCTGCCACCGCAACCCCTGGGTCTACACGGCGCTCATGGAGCACGCCGAGATGCTGGTCTCCGAGATCGGCTTCGACGGCTTCCGCTTCGACTTCGTGCAGGGCTACGGCTCCTGGATGGTCAAGTCGATCCAGGAGCGCCAGTACGTGCGCGGTGACAAGGTCATCTCGCCGTTCGGGGTCGGCGAAGACTGGTCGAGTGGGCGCGACATCGACGACTGGCTCGACGAGGCGAACCGCTGGTCCGACAACCCCATCTCGGCCTTCGACTTCCCGTTGAGGTATCGCCTGAAAGATCTATGTGACAGCTACGGGTTTTCGCTGCGCCGTCTGATCGATCCCGGAACGGTGCTCGATGACAAGCCCGACCGCGCCGTCACCTTCGTGGACAACCACGACTTCCGCGGCGGGACGAGCCCCCCCGTCATCAACGACAAGCTGATGGCCTACGCTTTCATCCTGACCGAGCGGGGCTACCCCTGCGTCTTCTGGCAGGACTTCTTCGAGGCGGGCCTCGGCCGCCCTGGCCAGGCCGCCGGGATCGCCGCGCTGGTCCAGGCGCACGAGCGTTACGCGGGCGGCGAGGCCGTCGTCCGCTACGTCGACGACGATCTCTACGTCATGGAGCGCCTCGGCTTCGGCGGGCAGCCAGGCCTCGTCTTCGTGCTCAACAACCGGGGCGATCGCTGGAACGGCACCTTCGTCGACACGACGCGCCCGAGCAAGCTCTACACCCCCGTGGCCTGGAACGGCCGCGACCCGTCGACGCCCGAGCCGAGCGCGACGGACGGCAGCGGGCGCGGCCAATTTTGGGCCCCCCCTCGTGGCTACGCCGTCTACGCGCCGGCCACCTAGGGCACGAGCACCGCGGCGCCGCGGACCTCGCCGCGCTCGAGACGAGCGAGCGCCGCGTTCGCCTCGCCGAGCGGGAAGGCCTCGAACTCGGTCTTGATCGGGATCTTCGCCGCCAGCTCCAGGAACGCGCGGGCATCGGCGCGGGTGAAGTTGGCCACGCTGGCCAGGCGCCGCTCCCACCAGAGCTCCTCGTAGGGGATCTCCGGCACGCGATCGAGGTGGATGGCGTTGATGGCCACCGTGCCGCCGCGGTCGACGGCGCGCAGCGCGGCCCGCACCACATCCCCCGACGGCGCGAAGGTGATCGCGGCGTCGAGGGGCTCCGGCGGCCGATCGTCGTAGCCGCCGGTCCATTCGGCGCCGAGCGCCCGCGCCCGCTCACGCTCACGCTCGCCCCGCGTGGCGACGAACACCCGGCAGCCCCAGTGCCGCGCCACCTGGATCGTGATCAGGGCCGAGGCCCCGAACCCGTAGAGCCCCAGCCGCCCGCCCGGCTGGATCCCCGACCGCGCCAGCGAGCGGTAGCCAATCACGCCCCCGCACATCAGCGGCGCCGCCGCGAGATCGTCGAAACCGTCGGGGATCGCCAGCGCGAAGTCGGCGCGCGCCGTCACGTGCGTCGCGTACCCGCCGTCGACGTCCCACCCCGTGAAGGTCGCCTTGGCACAGAGGTTCTCTCGGCCCGCCCGGCAATGGTCGCAGGTCCCGTCCGCCCCCGCGAGCCACGCCAGCCCCGCGCGATCGCCGGGCCGCCACGCCGTCGCGCCCGGCCCGACCGCCTCGACGCGCCCGACGACCTGGTGTCCCGGGATGATCGGCAGCTTGTGCGCCGGCAGATCGCCCTCACAGAGCTGGAGATCGGTCCGGCAGACCCCGCACGCGGCCACGCGGATCCGGATCGACCCCGGCGGCGGCTCGAGCGGCGTGAGGGGCTCGAGGGCGAGGGGGGCCGCCGCGATCGCCGCGGGCTCGTGCAGCACCATCCCCTGAGCAGGCATGTGCACGTTGTGCGCCCGCCTCACCGGACGGTCAAGGAGGGTTCAGCCGAACGTCTCGCCGTTCCAGCCCCAGAGGTAGTCGACGGCGTCGGCGAAGTCGATGTAGACGCGGTCGGCGGGGACGCCGAGCGCGCGCGTGAGGCGGGCGGAGATCTCGCGCGACAGCGCCGCCGTGTCGTCCGGGGTCATCTTGCCGATGTTCTTGACGGCGACGAACGCCGCGGGCGCCGGATCGCCGCCGAAGGTCATCGCCAGGCCCGGCTGGAGGCAGGTCATCACCCAGCGCTCCGGTTTGCCGAAGCGCTGGGCGAGCAGCTTGGAGAGATCGCCGAGCAGGGCGGCGCCCGTCTCCCCCGCGGGCGCGCGCGCCGAGGTGAACACCTGGACGAGCGGCATCCCCGAGTCGTACTAGATACTGTTCAAGTACGCCAGCAGGTCGCTCATCTGGTCGGCGGAGAGCAACGACGTCCCGCCGTGCTTGTCGCCGCCGCCGCAGGACGCGTCGGTCAGGCGATCGGCCAGCGTCTGGGCGCAGCCGTTGTGCATGAACGGGCCGCGCGTGCCGATGCCGACCAGCGACGGGACCTGGAACATGCCGCCCGTGCCGACGTCGAGGGTCTGGGCGTTGGTGAACCCCGTCCCGGCATGGCAGGTGGCGCAGGCCGCGGTGGGGCTCTGGAAGACGGCCTGGCCGCGGGTCACGGCCGCCGGGTCGGCGGGCGCGGTCCGGAGCGGGCGGGGCTGATGGTCCATCCACGTGAGGAGCGAGTCGGCCTGGTCGGCCGGCAGGAACGGGCCGGACATCCGGCCCATGAACACGTCGGTCATGATCGCGGTGAAGTCGCGCTCGTCGCCGCTCCAGTGGAAGGGCTCGGTGCCACGCAGGCCGGTCTGCATCGACTG
>Ga0306922_10008075_pt1 | contig 10207 bp, 12 predicted proteins | sample sta12Cox44000082_FD_203758 | JGI IMG/M metagenome (GOLD analysis project Ga0306922, IMG submission 203758) | Lab enrichment of tropical soil microbial communities from Luquillo Experimental Forest, Puerto Rico - statoxic.12C.oxic.44.000.082 (v2)... | ecosystem: Environmental > Terrestrial >...
TGGTTCGCGATCACCTCGCAGGCGGGACGGAATAGATGCGCACCGCAATGATCGCAGTGCTGATCGCAGGTCTCGCGCTCTGCGGCGGCCCGACGCTCTCGCAGCCGTCGCAGCCACCGCCACAAGCTCGGTACTCGGCAGACGGCCTTTACAATCTGGCTAACTCGTACGCACGGGCTGGCAAGCCTGGATTGGCAGTGCTCTACTATGAGCGCGCCGCACTATTGGCTCCGGATGACGAGGATATCAACGCGAACCTGGAGAACGTCCGTGCCGCTGCACATGTGCCGACGGAACCGCGTAAGCGGTTTACACGCATCGCCGGAGCCGCCAGGCCCGCCCTGGCGGCTTGGATCGGTGTCGTCGGAATTGCACTTGTCGGCGCGGGACTGCTGGCGAGAAGAATCACGCCTCGATTTCGACGCCTACTGGCCGGCGGCATCCTGCTTGGCATCGCACTGATTGCCCTGACCGTTTCCAACGCACTGCTGCTGTGGCCGCGAATGCACGAGGCAGTCGTCCTCATCGATCAGACGCCAGCGCGCGTCTCTCCGGTACCGATGGGCGACACCGGGTTTGTACTGCCGGAGGCGGCGACCGTTACCGTAACTGCGGAGCACGAGGATTTCGTGCTTATTCGCACGCGCGAGGGCCTCGCCGGGTGGGTTGCTCGCTCCAATCTCGGCGCTGTCGTGCCGTAGTCAGTGGCTCGTGGCTTCGGGCACCATAGGTTCGTCGCTCGCGCAACGCGCGGCGAATCCGCCGTGCGGAGGCCGGGCCCAACCTCGCCGCACCGCAAGCACCTATTGGGTGACGGTGAGTGATGCTGGTTGGGGTACCCAAGTGGAAACCGGATCCGTCTAGTCGGGGAACTTCAATTCCCGCTCGATGGCCTTGAAGCGCGGCTCCTGGCGCAGCGGATCGAGGAGCGCGTCGGTCTTTAGGGAAACTAGTTGCGCATCACGCAGTCGCAGGGCCGTTTCCAGCCATGTGAGTGCTTCTCGCGTATTGCCCCACTGCGCGTAGATTGTGGCGTAACCGTACGCACCGGCATCGCCCTGTGACGCCTTGAATCGTGCGAGCGCGGTCTCAGCGTCAGCCTGCCGGCCGAGCTTGTGGTAAGCCAGTGCGAGGCAGTCTTGCAAGTCGTTGACCCCCTCCCCGACGCTCTCGCACACCGCGCGCATCTTTTCGAAGTCGCCGAGCGCGTAGTAGATCAAGTGTCCGGTGCCGGCCGGCCACCTAGGATCCTTTCGCCCGAGCAACAGACCATCCTGGTAAGCGGAGAGGGCTTCGTCGTAACGCCTCGCAGACAGCAGAGCGCCGCTCAGATACTCATAAGAGTTGACATTGAGCGGATCAAGTGCCGCCGCGCGCCGCGCAGCAGCGATCCCTGCATCAGGGTGGCCCATCAAAACGACAAACTCGCCGTAGTTTCGCAACACTCTCGCGTTACCCGGCGCCAAAGTCATGGCCCGCTGGTATTCATCACTCGCGCCCGCGAAATCGAGAGAATCCGTGCGAATGAGTGACAATGCCAGGTGGCCTTCCGCAAGCTCGGGAGCCAGGGCGACCGCCTTGAGTGCCGGCGCCCGTGCCTGACGATAGAAATCCCCTACCGCGGGTCCATGGGCAAACAGTCTGGCGTATGCGCTGAGGGCTATCGACCATTCGGCATACGCGAGGGCGAAGTTGGGATCGAGACGAACCGCTTCCTGGTAGCCCGCACGCACCGATTCATTGTCACTGGCGCTGACTACTTGCCAGTAAGCGCTCGCGGAGTGCAAGTACGCATCATAGGCGGCCGGATTGCGTGTGCCGCCAACCCTCATTTCGGTGACCGCGTCTCCAAGGAGTTTGACCTTGAGGGCGCTCGCCACCGCCTCCGCAATGTCGGCCTGCAGTTTCAACAAGTCGTCGAGGTTGCGGTCATACGTCTGCGACCAAAGATGAAAGCCAGTGGCGTCAATCAGCTGTGCCGTGATGCGTACCGTGTTCTTCGAGCGTCGCACGCTTCCCTCAAGCACTGTGCCCACATTCAACTTACGTGCGATAGCCCCGATGTCGGTGTCCTTCCCCTTGAACGAGAAAGCCGACGTGCGCGCAGCAACGTGCAGTTCGTTGATACGCGCGAGATCGTTGAGCAGCTCCTCGGAGAGGCCGTCGGAGAAATACTCTTGCTCCTTGTCCCCGCTCATGTTCACGAACGGCAGCACCGCGATGGAGTGCGGCGGCGGGCTGAACGCGGTCGGAACTGCACTGGCCTGGGCCGCCGGCGCCGTAGGCTGCGGGATCGGGTGCTTCGAGATCCAGAACCTATCAATAGCAAAATAGACCAGAGCACCTGCGACCACCGCTGCGGTAATTGCCGGCAGTGACCACTTCGACTGCCGCGATGCGGGGACTGGCTCTCTCATCGCTTGCGGTGGAGCCGCTGGCGCGCCCGCCGGCAACACCGTCGCTGTCGTCGCGTTATGCGGGTCAGGCGACACCAGGCGCCGTACCCGTTCTACGAACTCCGGCGGCGTCTCCCCGCCGGGCAGGCGCGTCCACTGCACCTCGCGCAACTTGTCCGGCACTGAAGCGCCTCGTTCCCGCGTATCGTCGATGACGACCGGAACAAGAAATGGCTTCTTATCCGACATGTCATGCGTGCGATCGACCGCAAGCTTCCACTCGCGTCGGAAATAGCCCTCGTCGCGAGCTTCCGTATGGGCCGAGATAAGGGCTATGAACAGACGGCAGTCGTGGATCCGCTCGCGAATCTGCCGATCCCAAGCGTCTCCGCTTCTCAGCTCACTCTGGTCGAACCACACTTCGACGCCCGCTGAGCGCAGTGCTGCGCAAATGCGCTGAGCTGCCTCGGCATCTTGCGAGGCATAGCTCAAGAACACCGCCCCGGTCGGTGTGCTCACCGGCTCACCCGACTCTGCCCCCATCCGCGTCCTCTCGATCTTGTGCGGGTCACGAGAGAATGCCCTGAGCAGCCAGTCTCAGGCAATTCCGGTAAGCGAACGTACGGATTTCATCAATTGAACGGCTGGTAGCGGGAGAGCCATCGGACTGCTTGGGGGTCGGAAGCGGACAGCATTCGGCGGTTGTCCGCTTCCGGGCCAGAAGCCGTCGATGACATATACATATAGTGGTCACACTTCTGCTAAGGAGACGTTCGCGTGCCTGCAGGGCTCAGGTCCTTAGGCTGATAGGTCACAAGTGACCGTGCACGCTCATCCAGTGGGGGATGATCCGTCCGGAAGTTCCTTCGGAACCAGCCCGGGTTTGGAACGTACCAATAGAGCTTCGCCGCTTTCCTAATCACGCTCATGGCGGCTTCGTTGTCGTGCGTGAGGTCAATCGCAAAAAGGTCGGCATTGTGCTCGACATTCCGAATGAACGCGTTGACCGCGGGCGTGGTTGCCAGAACAGCGAGATTAAACGCCAGGTAGAGAAGCGGTAACGACGCGATACTGCTCAAGGAGCTGAATCTCAATCGTGATTCAAAGCGTGAGATCGCCGGCCGCCCCAACCAATGGGCCAGCCAGAAACCAGCGAGCAGCAAGCCAGCCTGGATCGACATAAATTTCCACACATCGGCGTGGACGTAGTGACCGATCTCGTGGGCGAGTACCACGAGCAGCTCGCGCTCATCCGTCATCTCGATCAGATTGTCGTTGAACACGATCCGCGTCGTCCCGAACATGCCCCGAACGCCCGCGTTGGGTAACTTCGAGGTGCGACTTTCATCCTTCACGAGGATTGTCGGGCGGGAGACCCCCGCGCGCGCTGCCAAAGCGTCGATCTTGGCCTCGAGACTCTTATCGGCGAGGGGCTCGAAACGACTAGTCAGCGGCGCAATCCAAATCGGAGAAACGACCTGTATCAGGATGAACACCGGCACGAATGCGACGGCGCTCCACAACCACCATAGGCGAGGCGTTGCTCGCATGAAGAAGTAGGGTACCCACGTCAAGAGGGAGACACCGATCAGCGTCGCCACGTACCCGACAAATTGCTCTTTCATCCATTGACCCGGCGAGCCTGTCCCAAGCCCGAAGCGATGCTCGTTGACATACCCTTCCCAGAAGGCCAAGGGCAGGCTTAACGAAAAGTCGATCGTGGCATAGGTGATCGCAAAGAACGCGATGGCCAGAAACCAGCGATTGCCGCTCAAGCGATAACACCAGTCGGCGAGGCGCGCAGCGAGTCCCGAAAAGAGCACCAGGAGCGGGATGGCGAGTCCCATCAAGTGGTCCGCACACCAAAACCAATCCTGAGAGTGCTGATACCGGATAGCCTGGCTCGTCGGCTCGGGCAGAAGGCCGGATGCGATACTCGCAACCGGCACCAGGCAGAGTGGCAGAACCAAGAGCATTCTTGAGGAGCGCAACCCGGCTGACATGTCGTTCTCCTCGTTGTCTGGACCTGCAGGGACGGACGCTAACGGTGACTGCGAGTGGCCGACGGCGGGCGCAAGTACCCAAGCGCGCGCTGGTAGAGGGATTTCTTATCCAGCTCAGATTCGACTCGTGCGAGTGGCGTCACTATGTCAATGCCCTCCCGGTCCAAATCCTGCGCGGCCTCCATCAACGCTTCCCAAACTGGCCGCGCTTTCTCGACGAGCCGCAACCCCGCTTCCGTTAGGCTCTGAATGCGTCGCCGCGGATCGCGCGGATCCGTTCGCGCGGAAACGAGCTTGGCCGCCTGCAGCGATCGCAAAGTCTGGCTCACAGACGGCTGAGTGATCCCGAGCGCCTCAGCAAGCTCACCGACGGTGACTGCTTGGCGTTCGATTAACAGGATTAGGACCCCAACCCAGCGTTGCTCGAAGTCAACGCCAAGGTGCTTGTAAACAGCACGTGCTTCCCGGTCGATCCGCTCAGAAAGACGCCGGAGTCGCGCACCGACCCCCGCGCTTCCATATGCCGCCACCAGGTCCGATGAGCGACGGTTGGCAGTTTTCGCGGCCCTGGCTTTTTTCGCGACATGCATTTGCAATAGATAATACATAGGCGCCTATATAGTCGTCAAATAATCGACCGAGACTGAATGCGAGAAGGTGGTAACACAATGAAGCTGTCCGCTCCGGCCTTTCTGACCGACTCCCTTGGAGCAGCCTCACTGGCCCTAAAGGGTCGAAAGCGGAAAACGTCGGACGGCCGTCTGCTTCCGGCCCAAGACCGGCCGGTTACTTCAAGAGGCTCCACATAGGCGGGATGGCGACTCATCGAGCCGTTCACCTCGTTGCGCGGTATGATTTGCGTTGCAGCTCTTTGCCTGAGCTCATGCGGAAGACAACTTTCACCTTAGTCTGGAAGGCGCCTGGCGCGCAGCGCGTTGATCCGGTAGGCAAGCGCATCGCGGCGCTGGTCATCTCCAGCGATAAGAGGCGGCGGCGCGATGCAGAGGTCTATCTAGAGAACTCCAGCACCAGGCGGAGGCTATAGGCGGCGGTGTTGCGCTGCTCGTAAGGGTTGAGACAGGAACCGCCATGACCCCCCATTACGGGCTTTGGAGCCCACGCCGCGCGTGCATGCTCACTGCGCTTAACGCACTCCTGCTTTCTGCGGGCGTAGCGTACAGCGCGACAACCCTGTCAGAGCGCTCGCTTGACGATTCCGTCCACGAAACGACCGGGGCGGGGCAAGTAGCCGAACGGCCGACCCGCATGAGCATCCGCTCGGGTCATCGATTGCGTGACTACTTCCTCTTCGTTCCCGGATCGATCGCGCCGGAGACGCCTGCTCCGGTTCTGCTGCTGCTGCATGGCTCTTACTCAACACCGTTCGACGTCTTGCCGCAATGGACCGATGTCGCACAGCGAGCAGGCGTCATTCTCGCTGCACCCAAGTCCATCGATGTCTACGGTTGGCGTATCCACGATGACGCCCCGGCGCTGCTGCGCGATATCGTCGACGATATCGCGACGCGGCGGCCCATAGATCGGAGGCGCTTGTACCTCTTCGGGCATTCCGGCGGTGCCGTCCATGCCCTGACGCTGGGGTTGCTCGAGTCGCAATATTTCGCCGCGGTTGCTGTGCACGCGGGAGCCTTCAGGGACCGCGGTTCATTCAATGCGATTCAAGCAGCACGACGGAAGATTCCGGTGTGGATCACTATCGGAGATCGCGATCAGTTCTTCACGATGAAGGACGTGACATCGACTGAGGCGGCGCTGCGCAACGCCGGTATTCCGGTAGTTCTCACGGTCATCAAGGGCCACGATCACTCGTACACGGACGTTGCGCCATCGGTAAACCGCGCCGCTTGGGCGTTTCTCGAGCCGATCCAGCTCGGACAGCCCCCCGTATTTATCAGCTATCAATAGTTCGCAAGCGCGACACAGGCTTTCATGTCCATCAAGGGAGCATGTCGATATCCCGCGACGGGTGGTGACGCAGTGGCTCTGTCCCGTGGGCGAGGATGAACCCATGCTAAGCGCGCATGCTTGGCAGCGATCGCTAGCGCGCCGACATTCACATGGCGACGCTGCTTGAGGCATGCGCCCAAGTACCTTTGGCGTCTGTCTTCTTGTTGGGCGGCCTTGTGGTCCTGTAAGGCATAGCTCAGGAACACCGCTCCCGTCGATGTGCTCGCGGGCTTAGCCGACTCTTCTCCCATCGGCGCCCTGGCGTAGCTGCTTCTCAGGTGGCTCAATATAGGTCTGTGCGTTTCTTGGGCTTTACTGCTTGAAAGACGCTGTAGCCGAGAGTGAAGTCGGTGATGAGACGCGCGACCACGGCCGGTACTGCAATTAGCGAAGGAAGAACCAGAGCGAGAGCCGAATAACAGCCGAACTCGGCTGCGCGAAGTGGAGCTGGAAGCCGCGGCATGGGCCTTTCGATGACGTATCTCCGCAAGTCGTCGATTGTGACCCATCGGCCAGCATCCACCTCGGCCCGGGCGCGAGCTGTGGAAAGATTGCGGCTCGAGCAACCGCGACGGAATGCACACCACATACGCCGCGGCTCAAGGAGCAAACCCGTCGACAGTGCAATGAGGTTCATTAGGCCGAGTGCAGGCGAGATGAACATCGAGCCTGAGCCAAGCTCCCAAGCACTTATCTCACCTTCGCCGATTCGGCCAACACTATACCCGGTCACGAGATGGTGCAGATCGTGATACTCCAGGTAGCGTCGTCTTGCTTCGATGTTGGGGAGAGGCACGAGAATGCAGCCCGTATAAACCGGTACTGTCAGCGGCCTCGACCCGATGACCTCTCCGAAGCCATTGCGCCGATAAAACGTGGCTAGCTCGTCGCGAAACGCCATGGTCGGAGCATAAAGGCATTCCTGAAAGCAGACAGTGACGAGTGCCCGCTTCGGTCGGGTGCGGACGGATCGACGCTATCGTCTCAGTTCGGGCGGAGTCGGCCAGGAGCCGCCATTTATCGACAGCCAATAAAACCTCCAAGGGCGGACGCTCGAATGGCCGCAATCTGGGGGGCCTTTCGCGAGCGCGTCAGGCGGTACTCACTCCGGGAACTACAATTCCCGCTCAATCGCTTAACGACTCAAGGCACGCATCGATTCGTAAGCTAGCGGTCAGCACTTGACTCCGACCAGATGTTGATATCGCCATCAAGTGCGTGACGATCAATGGAGGCGAGCTCGGCAGCGCTGAATTGCGGGCCTCCGAGAGCTCCGAGGCACTCCTCGATTTGTGACCAACGACTCGCACCGATGAGTGCGCTCGTCACGGCCGGCCTGCGCAAGACCCAGGCGATCGCCATCTGCGCAAGGCTCTGTCCACGCTGCTGCGCTATCTCATTGAGCGCTCGCACATTGATGAGATTGCGCTCGCTCAACATGCCCTTGCTGAAGGATGCGCCTCGAACCGCGCGCGAGGACTCCGGAATGGCTGTCAGATACTTCGCGGTAAGTAGGCCTTGTGCCAGGGGCGAGAACGCGATACAGCCTACCCCTTCTTGATCGAGTGTCTGCAGTAGCTCCTTCTCGATCCATCGATTGAGCATCGAATAGGAAGGTTGATGGATCAAGCACGGGGTTTTCAGCTCCCGCAGAATGCGAACTGCTTGGCGGGTTTTCTCCGCACTGTACGAGGAGATGCCCACGTAGAGCGCACGGCCGCTTCTCACTGCCGTTTCCAGCGCACCCATGGTTTCTTCCAGGGGCGTACCTGGGTCATAGCGATGTGAATAAAAGATGTCGACGTACTCGAGCCCGAGACGTTTGAGGCTCTGATCCAAGCTGGCGAGCAGATACTTGCGCGAGCCCCATTCGCCGTACGGACCCGGCCACATGTCGTACCCCGCCTTGGTCGAGACGATGAGCTCGTCGCGATGGGCGGCGAGGTCCCGGGCCAGTATTCTGCCGAAATTCTCCTCAGCCGAACCCGGTGGCGGGCCGTAGTTGTTTGCTAGATCGAAATGCGTGATGCCGTGGTCGAATGACTTCAGCACCATCTCCCTAGCGTCCCTGTAAGGCGCCGCCCCGCCGAAGTTCTGCCACAAGCCCAGTGAGATTCGTGGCAAATGAAGCCCGCTGCGGCCGCAGCGGGCATATGGCATCGATTGATATCGATTTCTTGCTGGTGTGTGCACAACGAGCGCCTTTCATCTCAAGACTCATTTCTTGATACCGTGACCTCTCGATGGAACAAGCAGCTATGCCAGATGATGCTGCCATCTGGAAAGGCCTCTGTCTTCGATTCCCTCCACGCTGCTCTTGCCTGGTTTAGACCTGGGAAACTCACCAACGAGCTTCTCAGAAAATTGGGCCAATGGGTTCCGGAGTTCATGAGTAGCGCACCCCGAACTGCTGAAGTGCCGCCGATGGGGCGGCGTTTTCGTCTAAGGGCGACGTTGAGCGCGGGCTGAGCGTGGGTCACCCCTGACGATGATTGCCAGCGGTCGGGAGATAGTGTCTGGAGCTGCACGCTATTAAGGTACGAGCGTGACAGACTCGCGAGGAGCACCAATGAAACGACGATCCGCAGTCGTTGCTTTTGCCGCGCTGGCTACCGCAACCGCCGCGTTAGCGCAACAGCCATATCCACAGACCCCACAGGAACCGCCAGCAAGCAGTAGTCAGCTGACATCCCCCAGTCAAGCTGATCAGCAGGCTCTGGCTCTGATGAAAGAGTGCTTGGCGAAGATACAAGCCGCTAACCCGAACGCGTCCAAGGAAGACGTCAAGGCGTACTGTGAACAGCAGGTGAAGAAATCCTCATCCCCGGAGATGTGACTGCGATTGTCCTGTACGGCGAGGCCCGACCCTGTGTCCGCCATTGCCGCTCTTGCAAGCGAAATAAGAAACGGCCGGTGCGTGACAACACCGGCAGCGAGGGGAGGGTGAGCACCGCCGGGGACTTTGGCAAATGCTCACCGGAGTCGAATCAGGGACTCGTGTCTATCATCCTGACAGCTCGAGAGGGGACTATCCCTGGTCTCGTCTCCATCGGAACCGACGTCGCGGATCTTGAGCCTAAAAATCTTGGCGCGACTCTCCGCCTGGTTTACGCCCGGAAGTTTTTGCCCCGATACCGAATCCGCGTAAGCGATTGATTTGGCGGAGAGAGAGGGATTCGAACCCTCGAAGGGCTTTTGACCCTTACACCCTTAGCAGGGGTGCGCCTTCGACCACTCGGCCATCTCTCCGCTTTTAATTGTGGCGGCTACCGCCGCGCACCGCGCAGGGGGCGGCCATGATACTCAAACCCGCGCATGTGCGGCAAAGCGCCGGCGGTAGCGCTCACGCAGTGAGCCGTGCCCGCACGAACTCCTGAACCGATTCGAGCGCTGCATCGAGCGCCTCGGGCTTGCTGCCGCCGGCCTGCGCAAAGTCGGCGCGGCCACCGCCGCGCCCCCCCACGAGAGCGGCCACTGCGCCGGCGAGCTCCCCCGCCTGGATGCGGGAGGTCTGGTCGGGCGTCACCCCCGCGACCAGCAGCACCTTGGCCGGATCCTGCACACTCGCCAGCACCACGACTGCCGATTTGAGGCGGTCCTTCAGCTGATCGACCGCGCTGCGCAACGTGCCGGCATCGGCGCCGTCCACCTTGGTCGCCACGACCTTCACACCCTTTACGTCGACGGCGCCAGCGGCGAGATCGACGCCTTGCCCCGACGCGAGCCGATCCTTGAGGGTGCGGATCTCGCGCTCCATCTGGCGCGTACGCTCGAGCTGCTCGCGCACCTTGTCGGCGATCTCCTCGCGCGAGCCTCGCACGAGCAAACCGAGATCCCGCA
>Ga0306922_10008076_pt1 | contig 10205 bp, 9 predicted proteins | sample sta12Cox44000082_FD_203758 | JGI IMG/M metagenome (GOLD analysis project Ga0306922, IMG submission 203758) | Lab enrichment of tropical soil microbial communities from Luquillo Experimental Forest, Puerto Rico - statoxic.12C.oxic.44.000.082 (v2)... | ecosystem: Environmental > Terrestrial > Soil...
CAGAATTTGCTGTTCCTGAAGCTGAACTGCGCCAAGTCGCAAAGGGAGACGCGGGCCGCGGCAGGTTAACCCAGAATTGAGTCTTAATTCTCACTGAACAATCTCAGGAAATACCACACTACAGGCTTGTCAATGTCTTTCGAGTTCGGGGAAATGGATGCCCATCTCCGCGCTGAATTTCTTCTGGTGAAAATCAATAGAAACAATCCTCCTCACGAATGCTGCCACAATTTTGGCACAATTTTCTGTACCGCACATGTATAGCTAGCCGGACAAGCTCCATTGGCACCCTGTACTTATGGGCAGGTGCAAACTAGCAGTGATCTTCGGTAGGATCAACCAGTGCAGCGTGAACCACGATTGGTCATGGAATGAGCGGTATCACGGGGGTGCGGGACCTCTGTGCCCTTCGAAGTGGTTCCTTCAGTTGATCGTTCCTGCCTTGATTGCGGCTCCACCGCCCCCGCGCGAACAGTATCAAATTCCACCGGGGTTTGACGGACCTTGGCAAATGTCCGAGCGCTTGAAACTATTCTTCGAAGAAGACAGATGACCCTAGCTCTGAATAGAGACTCTTACAAGCTGCACCTTTCGGTAGTTGACGCGATATGTCTGATGCACTTTTGGAAACCCAACCAATTTGCTTTAGTCGCAAAACCCGTGGACAAGGCTATACGAGCACTCGTGGACTTCGGGAGACCGTTTCGCTGGAGACGGGCAGGGTTTTGAGGACAGAACTGAGGCAGCCAAGAGAATCGCGCGCGCAATTCGGTTGCGAACACTTGGACGCGTGGACCATTTTGTGGACGCGATCGCAAAACATCACATTGGAAATCTGGGGATAAAAACCATCGTATGAAGTCCTGCAGATGGAAGACGGGGATGTGGGTGCGCCACGCGAAACCTATCCGTAGCTATCGAGGCGGGAGGCCAGAATGGGTCTGGAATTATCAACAGCCCACTCCTTTCGGCCACTACCCAAGGATTGCGTACGGAAATGACGACCATAAATTTGTCACACCAGTGAAGTGCGGCTTGCACGAGGAGCCTATTAGATTCGAAACGCCATTACCGCTATAATGGTCTTCCGCCTCCCTTCTCCGCAGATTCAGGCCCAGCGCCTCTCGGATAGGCCATGACTCGCTCGCTTGTCACTCTCTCCGGCTCACTTCTACTCCTCCTGCTTCTCTCAGGCTGCAGCTCGACCTACAGCTCGAGCGGCGTCATGCACAACGGCGTCCCCTCCATCACAACGCAACCCACCGATCAAAACGTCACCTTGGGTCAGACCGCCACCTTCTCGGTCGCCTCCACCGGCTCCACGCCTCTCGCTTATCAGTGGCAAAAGAATAATACGAACATCTCTGGCGCCACTTCCTCGAGTTACACCACACCTGCCACTACGCGATCCGACAACGCGGCCACCTACCGCGTTGTCGTGTCCAACTCCTATGGCAGCGTCACCAGCAACAACGCTACCCTCATCGTAAATTCTGGCGGCCAGACTGCTGGCGTCGACGTCACCACCTACAAAAACGACCTGGCCCGCACCGGCCTCAATCCCAACGAAACCGCCCTCACCCCCTCCAACGTCAACTCGACGAGCTTCGGTCTGCTCCGTAAACTCTCCGTCACCGGCAAGGTCGACGCGCAACCTCTCTACCTCTCGCAGCTGTCCATCGCCGGCACTGCCCACAACGTGGTTTTCGTCGCCACCGAGCATGACCTGGTCTATGCCTTCGACTCCGACACCGGCGCCATGCTCTGGTCCACTTCCGTTGCTAACGGCGAATCGCCCAGCGACGACCGTGGCTGCAGCCAGGTCACTCCCGAGATCGGCGTCACCGACACGCCGGTCATCGATCGCAGTGCTGGCCCTTACGGCGCCATCTACCTCGGCGCCATGAGCAAAGACTCTCAGGGCAATTACCACCATCGTTTGCACGCGCTCGACATCACCACTGGCACCGAACTCTTTGGCGGTCCGAGGGAAATCACGGCCACATTTCCTAAGCTCTCCGGGCAAACGACCTTCGATCCCGGCCAATACAAGGAGCGTCCCGGCTTACTCCTCCTCAACGGCATCGTCTATATGAGTTTCTCTTCGCACTGCGATATGGGTGCTTACACTGGCTGGATCATCGGGTACAACCAAACGACGCTCGCGCAAACGGCCGTGCTCAATCTCGGCCCCAACGGCGGCGGCCCGTCCATCTGGATGAGCGAAGGCGCGCCAGCTGCAGACTCCTCCGGCAACATCTACCTGCTTACCGCCAACGGTGCCTTCGAGACCACGCTCGACGCCAACGGCTTTCCCAACCACGGCGACTTCGGCAATTCCTTCGTCAAAATTTCTGCCGCCAACAACACCCTCATGGTCGCCGACTATTTTGCCATGTCCAATGAAGTCAGCGAATCCAGCGCCGATGTTGACCTTGGTTCCGGCAGCGCGCTTGTCCTCCCCGATTTCACCGATTCCACCAGCACCGTGCGACACCTCGCCGTCGGTGCAGGCAAAGACGGCAACATCTACGTCGTCGATCGTGACCTCATGGGCAAATTCAGCGCATCGAGCAACAAGATCTGGCAGGAACTCACTGGCGCTCTTCCCGGGGGCATCTACTCCACCCCCGCCTACTTCAACAACACCGTCTACTATGGCGCCGTCGGCGGCCCTCTTCGCGCTTTCTCCATTTCTTCTGCAAAACTCTCCGTCTCGCCATCCTCACAAACCGGCATCACGTTCGCCTATCCCGGCACCGCTCCGGCCGTTTCTTCCAGCGGCACTTCCAACGCCATCATCTGGGCGCATGAAAACACGAATCCCGCCATGCTCCACGCTTACGACGCCACCAATCTCACCAATGAGCTTTACAATTCCAACCAGGCTTCCGGTGGCCGAGATCAGTGCGGCCCTGGCAACAAATTCATCACCCCCACCATCGCCGACGGTAAAGTCTTCCTCGGCACGCAAACTTCCGTGTGCGTCTACGGCCTTCTCCCGTAAACCTAATATCCTTCTCCCGTTCTTGCCAAGTAGCTGAAGTCGGAAAGTCGAAAACCCCCGATTTCTCTTGTGCCTCGCCAAACTCTGCGAAGACCTCAGGCCACCTTGTAACAGTGTTCCACGTCTCTTGCATAACTCCTTGATTCTGCATTCGCTCGTGATTTTTAGTAGGAACAGGTTTGACAACGTTGTCTCGCATCGCATGAGCGCGTGCGCCACTTCTGTGTCTGAGCGTGGCCTTCCACTTCCTGCCGCGAATCCGTCCGATCGGTAGCATTCAATACGCAGTCTTCGTCGAATGTTGCAGTCCGGCGTGCTTCGGATTCCCGGCAATCGCGAGTGCCCGACCCCCCGTTTTTGAGGGCGGGATCTTCGATTTATCGTCACCCAAAGCCTTCCATCCAAACCCCCTGTCTTTGGCGTACTATGCTGCGTACAGCCGCGCGGGGAACTGAGGTGTCGTGAGGGCCGCAGGACACGCTGAGGACGCTTCCAACGATTGGTCGTTGCTGCTAAGGATCCGCCAGCGGGACGAGGCGGCATTGTCAGAACTGTACGACCGATACAGCGGACTGGTGTATTCGCAGGCCCACCGCATCCTGCGCGACGCCGGTGCGGCCGAAGAGGTTCTGCAGGACTTGTTCTACCAGGTGTGGAGAACCGCCGAAAGGTTCGATCCGTCGCGAGGCTCGCTGGCCGGCTGGCTGCTCGTCGCGGCGCGAAACAGGGCCATTTCCAGGCTGCGCGGCAGCAGTGGAAGGTTCGAAGAGCCCGAAGAAAACGGGGTAGCGCTAAGTGCCAGCCTAGAAAACAGCTCCACACAAAATTTGCTGCTGGAGAAGGTTCGCACCGTCATGGACAGCCTGCCGCCAGCTCAGCGCGAAGCCGTCGAGTTTGCCTATTTCGAAGGCATGTCGCACAGCGAAATCGCCGAAAAGACCGGACAGCCGTTAGGCACGATTAAAACGCGGATTCGTTCCGCCATGGAGATGCTGAAGAAGGTGCTGAGTTGACCGACGGGCACATTCGCGAGGAGGACCTGGAGCTGTTTGCACTCGGCGCGCTGCCGGATGACAATGCAGCGGCGGTGCAGGCGCACGTGTCCACGTGTTCCGAATGCGCGCCCAGGCTCGCCGAAGTTCGTGGCCGCGTGGCCCTGCTTGCACTGGCCGCTCCGCAGCAGAAGCCGCGCGCGGACGCCAAAGAGCAGCTGCTGTCCAGAATCGCTCCGGAGCGCCGCGGCGAACGCCAGTCACCCCCGCGAAGCGACGAAAGGCGAACACCGTCCGCACCGCGGTGGACGTGGGTCCTCGTGCCGGCCTCCTTGGCTTTGGCGGTGATTTGCCTGTTGCTCTCCTGGCAGAACCGTGAGCTTGGACAACAGCTATATAAAGCGCAACTTGTTGAGCGGGGAATGGCAAATGAAAAACGGCGCGCCGAAGAAGTGGCTAGGACGCTGGCACTGCCTGATACCGTCACGGTGAAACTGGCGGGCACTCCGCAGGCTCCGCAAGCCGCCGGCGTCGTCAATTTCAACCAGCGCTTCGGTGTTATGTTATATGTTGCGCAGCAATTGCCGGCGCTGCCCGCTGGAAAGACTTACCAAATGTGGCTCGTGCCCGCTACCGGTGCGCCGATCAGTGCGGGCGTGTTCAAACCGGAGGAAACCGCCACTGGCCTTCTGACCGCGCAAGTCCCGCCAAATACCGCTCCCAAGGCTTTTGCCGTCACCATCGAGCCGGACGGCGGCGTGCCCCAGCCCACCGGACCGCAGGTTCTCCTCGGCGCTAGTTAACTTTTTTTGCGAAAGCCTCCCATCCAAATTACCGGAGCCCGGCGTACTCCCTACGGAACGTCGCAGTTCCGCTGGCGCGGCTGCCGCACGCACCGCATGCTGGATATTCCGCGAGAAAACTGGGGAGGAAGAAACACATGACTATGGAAGAAAAAGGCCCGGCAGAAATTCTGCCGTCGCAGGAATCGGGATCGAATCGCCGCACATTTCTTCAGCGAGCCGCTATGGCGGGAGCTGTCGGTGTCGGCACCCTATTGCCTTGGGGTTTGTCATTTGCCAACGCCTCAACACGGGGCCGCGACGATCACGACAACGACAACGACGACCTGAAAAGACGTGACCGCGAGATCCTTATCGCCGCCGAAATCGCCGAGGCCCTCGCCGTCACCACCTACACCAACATCATCGATGGCTCTCCATTTTTCACTCGTCTGCCTGCCGACGATCAGGGCTACCTGGTCGCCGCCCGCCAAGAAGAGATGTCCCATTATCTTCTGGAGCAATCCGTCACCAGCGAGCCGACGCCTTTTGAATCCTTTTTCTATCCCAAAGGCATGTTTCAAGATGCGCAGACCACGTTGAACGTACTGGTCACCTTGGAAGATGCCTTCATCGCCGCCTATCTCGTCGGCGTTCGCCATTTCAGCACCGCCGATTTGCGCGTCACCGCCGCGCGCATCATGGGTATCGAAAGCGACCATCGCACGCTCGCTCGTGTTCTCGCCGGCGATGTGGTTCCGCAGGATGGCGGGCCCATCGAGAAGATCACGGGAGCCCAGGGCGTCGCCGAGCCTGCCGATCCTCCCAACAACAATGGCTATCAGCGAACTCTTTGCTGGAAAAGCATCAGTCAGGCCGTGGCCGCTCTTACGCCCTTTGCGGACATCAATGCCGCCAAAGCCGCAGGCTTCGACGTTTCCAAATCGTTTGGTTTCGACCCCTTCACGCCGAAGCTGCCCAATCCCTTGGGGGACTTCATCTCCTTCACCGGTTGCCAATAGGCAATGGACTTCCTTGTGAGAGACCAGGCCTAAATTGGTGGAATCACCAGCACGATGGACACCCGTTGCAGCGATTGCCGAAACGCTGCTGTTTGTTGGAGCGATGTGCTTATATTTTACCAGTCTCTCTAGGAGGCCATCCGGCGGATCAAAGCTTACTGGAAAGTCCCCGACTATTCGGGACTTCATGCCGCATCTTCGGTTGAAATGGGGTGAATGACGTACGACGTTTCGGATGACTTGAAGACAAGCGGGCGCGCCAGAAGCCCGACGAGGACCAAGGTGACGACGATCTGTAGGAATAGGACGGTGACCACGACATTGGACGCCCGCCGAGATAGGACTCTGGGCCAGGAATGGTCGCCGAGAAAAAAGACAGGTTCGCCAGGTTGCCAACGACCATGAGCGCGAGCAAAGCTCCGCTACCCCGATAGACGCGCCGCGCCAGCATAGGATCCACCGTGCGTCCGCCGCTCCGGCAGTGCCTCCCCTTATCTAGCCCACGGGAGCGTCTGGAGTGCAAATTTCCGACCCCCTCGGAGCAGGTGATAGACAAACGAGCCGAAGCAGAAGCTGCCGATGATGACTCCCAGCCCGGCAGCCAAGAAAATCGACTCCACCACGTACGCTGCAGGACTGAATCCGGTGTAAATCAGCAATGCGGAGGCTAGCGCCACGGTTCCGGCCTCTGTTTCGGCGGCGCGCCGAGGAGCCGGGGAAGTGTCAAGTCGAAACGCCCCCGGACGGCTGCCGAGAGTGCCGTTGTACAGCGCTCGAAACGGATTCAGTTTCGGAAACAGGGCGCTCCACCACAAAAGGGCTGCGAGGACGGCGAAGACGGCTGGGGACTGGAACAGAATTCCGGCAACGACTCCGATGAGCACGACCTTAGGCTGAAATACAAGCGCCGAATACTGGAGCGAGCAGACCGCCGGAGCAGGGTCTTTGAACCCCTGCTGAAGAATGAAGTTGCGCTTCGCCGCATTCCGCCTCGCGCCGGGAATGCCACCTCTGGAAATCCTCGTGGTGCCAAGCCGTGGAGTGATCTGGCCTTTGACGATCATTTCGCCTCCATTCACTTTGTATTTCATTTCATCCTCCCAGGTCTGCGTGGCATTCAACAAACACCGTCCCTGGCAAAGAGTCGCATAGCTTAGGCTCACCAACTTAGCGCCCTTCGGATGGCCGCAAGATGGTGCAGACTGTGACCCAGTGCATGCTCCTCAATCACCGACTGTGCGGTCACAGGCCTGCCGGAACTCAGCGAAAAAGGTGCCACGCGGTCCAATTCGCCGTCCGTGAAGGTCCGTACAATGTCGGCAGCTTCCCTACTGTTTCGACGCAGAAGCGCAATGGCGACAGGCTTTGAAATCCCGACATTTTCCTGAGCATGGTCGGCATTCATCTGAGCGACTACCTCCCAGGTGACATCGGTAACGGCCTTGCCGCTGGCTATAGCCCGCGCAAGATCAATCTCAACGGGGTAAACGCTGGCAACATGGTGCACAATGACTCCAATCGAACGAGGGTCCGTGGGGGAAACAGGCGTGCGCCATTCCGCCTCCGTGAGCTCTTCTGCAAATGCTGCCAACTTTGCGGCGCCCAGTTCGATCCGGTCGGCCAGGGATTGAGCACGACGGCTCACGGCATCTTCGGCCGTGCGGGCGGAATTGATGCCAAGCTGCAACTCCTTAGTCGCTTTTGTCTCCTTAGCAATCGGATTCATCAGAGTTTCTCCTTTTTCACTGCCTCTTAGCCTTAGCCTTGTATTGTGCTCTGAACGCTCACCGGTTTGTCCTGCCGGGCGAGGTTCGGAACTAGCATCGGCACATACCGACGATACTCCGCATACTCCGGATGTTCTCGCGTCAAGTCCCGTTCCTCGAAACGGATTGCAACGAGGATGTACGCAGTCGTGACTGCGGCAAAGAAAAGGTGGGTGATCGTCATAGTCGGAGTGATCCAGAAGACACACAACCAACCTACATAGAGAGGATGGCGAACGACCCGATAGAACAGGGAGTCGCAAATCGAAGCTTCTTCTGCGGTTGTCCTTGCAGATGGAGCCATACTTGGCGTAGCCCAAACAAATCGAAGTGGTTAGTCGCGAAGGTCGCTGCCAGAACCAATAGCCAACCAAAAGCATAGCCTCCGTAAAGAACCCCACGCCCCACACTGTCTTCAATGGTCCAAACGGCGCCGCCGCGGGGTTGCCACTTCCAGAAAAGGAAGAGCAGAGCGATGCTGCTCGCCAGAATATGGCTGCTGCGCTCTACTTCGACCGGGAGTACGCGCACAATCAGATTCTTGAAGCCGCGGCGGGCCATCACGCTGTGTTGAATGGCAAACAGAAGCAGCAGTCCCAGGTCAATCAGGAGCGCACTCTGCCACGGTGTTGTAGAAGATGAGTCCATCGACTTCGGCACTCCAAAGTTGCCGATGAATCCCACCGCGTAAAGAAACGTAGCAAGGAAACCAAGGTAGGTTCCCAGGCCGTACGCGAATGCAATCGTCCTGTTCATCGATATCCTTCGTTTCATCATCCCGTTGGCGCTGCTGGATCCTCGCGCCACAGGTAGAATTCTCCGACGCTTAGCCGAGACCGGTCCATGCTCAGCCGACCGAAGGATTTGCTCTGACGTCCGGGAAGAACGGAATTATTTGCTGACCGTCCAATATAGATTGCAGCGAGTCCGGAAGACGCCATGGATGCATTTTCAGAAATACTTTCGGACATGAAGTCGACGGGAACGACGTACCTTCCGCACCGAATGAAACAGAAGGCTCCGGATGCCGTCAGCTGGTACCGTCCGCACCTTGAGACGTCGCTCGCACTCATAGAAAAGGCGGCTCCGAGTTGCTCGGCTTCCATCATCGATGTTGGCGGTGGTGAATCCACCCTGGTCGATGATCTCCTCGCGCGCGGATACGAAAACATGTAAATCGTTTCCCCATGAATCTGTGAATTCATCCAGCCTCTATTGGTACACTCGTTCCGCTGCCAGCCCGTTACATGCACGGCGACAAATCTGTTTGCTGGGTTGGCCGATAAGGACGATGCAAGAAAAGCCCATTTATCTCGACTTCAATGCCACGACTCCAATCGCGCCTGAAGTGGGAGCCGCGATTAGTCAGGCATTGATCGAACCATTTGGCAATCCGTCCAGTGAGCACTGGGCGGGGCTGCCGGCGCGACAGGCCGTCGATAAAGCACGGGCACAAATAGCAGCATTCTTGCACTGCGGCGCAGACGAGGTCGTATTTACCAGCGGTGGGAGTGAATCCAACAACCATGCGCTCAAAGGTGCGTTCTTCGCCCAGGGTGGTCGCAGCGGCCATATCATTACAACTCAGATCGAGCATCCAGCGATTCTCAACCCGTGCCGTTTTCTTGAACGACTGGGTGCGTCGGTAACCTATCTTCCGGTTGACCGTTTTGGCCGTGTCGGACCGGAGGATGTCCGGCGTGCACTGACGCCTCGCACCGTGCTTATTTCGGTGATGCACGCCAACAATGAGGTCGGGACCCTGCAGCCCATCTGTGAGATCGCTCATATCGCGCATGAGCGCGGCATCCTCTTCCACACCGACGCGGCGCAGTCGGCAGGTAAAATCTCCGTACGCGTCGATGAGCTTGGCGTGGACCTGTTGTCGCTGGCCGGCCACAAGTTTTATGCTCCGAAGGGCATTGGTGTTCTTTATGTTCGAAAGGGTCTTGCGCTGGAGCCGCTGATTCACGGGGCCGGACACGAATCAGGCCGCCGCGCTGGGACGGAAAACATCCTGCTCGAGGTCGCTCTGGGCGCGGCTTGTGAGTTGGCGGAGCCATGGCTGAAGGCGGAATCGATACGCCAACTGCGGGATCTCTTTTGGGAGCTGCTGCAGACAAAGTTCGGCAAACGAGTGGTCCTGAATGGGCATCCGACCGAGAGATTGCCCAACACGTTGAACGTTAGTTTTGTGGGAAAGATCGGTTCGACAATCCTGAGTAGCTTGCAAGGCGTAGCCGCTTCCACGGGTTCCGCCTGCCACTCTGGGTCGGTAGAGCTTTCGCCGGTGCTGAAGGCCATGAAGGTTCCACCGGAAATCGGAATGGGCGCCATTCGCTTCAGCCTTGGTCGCACAACGACCCGTGAACAGATTGAACAAGTCGTTTCCCGCCTATAGGACGTAACGACCGTTCTCGTCCCTCTGCTCGAATACGGTTCCATTTGCTCTTGCAGACTGAGCCTAGAACTTATTACTTACCACTTTCTTGACGGACGATTTGGCCGCCTTTCATGACGAAGATGGGGGACTCGAGAACTTTCACGTCAGAGAGCAGGTCGCCGGTGACCGCGACGATGTCGGCGTAGTGGTCGGGTTCGAGGAAGCCTACTCTATCTCTCCAGCCGAGCAGGTC
>Ga0306922_10008079_pt1 | contig 10204 bp, 9 predicted proteins | sample sta12Cox44000082_FD_203758 | JGI IMG/M metagenome (GOLD analysis project Ga0306922, IMG submission 203758) | Lab enrichment of tropical soil microbial communities from Luquillo Experimental Forest, Puerto Rico - statoxic.12C.oxic.44.000.082 (v2)... | ecosystem: Environmental > Terrestrial > Soil...
TCGCCGCCGAGATAATCGCGACGGTCCGCCAGATCCCCGGCGTGGCCGGCGTCCACCTGCTCACCGCGGGGTACGAGAAGCAGACCCCCGAGCTGCTCCGGCTGGCCGGCGTCGACCGGTGCCAACAGGAAGAACTGGCCTCGAATGGAAATTGACGTCCGCGCCGACGCCCGGCTGCGCGAGTCGCCGGGCGCGCAGGCGGCGTTCGGCCCGATGATCACCGCGCTCGCCGGGTCCGGCGCCGACCTCGCCAGGATCCGGGTGGTCTGCGACTGGATCCAGTACAAGAACAACTTCAGGGACACGGCCATGATGCGGCCGGTCATCTCCGCCGACGGGGCCGTGGACGGCTACGAGCTGGCCGTTGACCTGCGGCGCTGCGCGCAGCCCGGCACGGACGTGGCCAGGGAGGTCACCGAGGCCCTCGCCGCCGCCGGCGAAGCTGGCGACCGCGTCTGGCTGGAACCGTGGGTGCCCGGCTCGGCCAGCTGCGCCTGGCGGTTCAACGCGCTGTACTGGCAGGCGCTGGCGGCCTGGGAGAAGGCCACGGGCAAGGAGTACGAGCAGTCGCTGCCCGGCGGCGAGAGCGACGCGCGGAACGCCGACGCGGCGCGCGACCTCATCCTGGACCTGTTCAAGCTCTGGGACGAGCTGGCCAACAGGCGGGCGCTGCCCGAAGAGCTGTACGTCCTGGAGCTCGGCGTGGGCAACGGCGGCCAGGCGCGCATCTGGCTGGATGAGTTCGTCGAGCTCGACCGCCGGCACGGCAGGGACTACTACCGGCGGCTGCACTATCTCATCGGGGACTTCTCCGCGCACGTGCTCGACCGGGCCAGGCAGGCGGTCGCGCACCACGGCGACCACGTCAGCGGCCTGGTGCTCGAGGCGACCAGGCTGTCGGGCAGCATCGGGTTCCTGGCCGGCAAGGCGTTCCTGGTCTACATCTCCAACGTGTACGACAACCTGCCCAGCGACGAGGTGTCCGTGATCCGCGGCCGGGTCTGCCTGGTGCAGGTCCGGTCCTTCGTCACGAGCGAGGCGGCGGACGCGATCGCGAGGCAGTTCGGCCTGGCCCGCGCGGAGGTCGCCCCGCTGACCGAGCGGCTGCTGCGGATCGGTCCCGAGCTGCTGAGCGAGTCGCTGCCGGACAAGTTCGGCGACACGGGGCAGGCCGTGCAGTTCTGGCAGGCGGTGTGGGCCGCGCTGCGCCAGGCCGAACGCTACGTGCCGCTCGAAGGCCTCGACACCTACCAGGTGACGCCCGCGCTGACCGGCGAGATCCTGCGGCCGCTGCTCACCGCCGAGGGCGACGTCCGGATGCACGTGAGCAACGGTGCCCTGAGCAGCTTCGCCGGCACGCTGCCGCTGCTGCACCCCTACGGCCGGGTCGTCTGCCACGACCTGTTCGTGACCGGGGCCGGCCAGTACCGGACCGGCTTCTACGGGCCCGGCAAGTACGACGGCTCGGTGGTCAACTGGGTGAACGGCCCGCTGCTGCAGCTGTTCGCCAGCCGCCGCGGCTTCGACGTCCGGTTCACCCAGTTCAAGCGGCGGGCCGGCTCGAACATCAAGACGATGACCGCGCAAGTCAGGGATTAGAGAGCAGATGAGCCCTAACGAAAGGTGGCGCCTGTTCCTGCCGACAACGGTAGTCGGGTCCTACAGCGTTCCCGAGTGGCTCGAGCGCCTGAAGACCGAGTACTACCAGCGCCGGATCAGCGCCCAGCACCTGTCGGAGATCCATGAGGTCGCGATCAAGGCCGCGGTCAAAGACCAGGAGCGGGCCGGGATCGACATCGTCTCCGACGGCGAGCTGCGCCGGGACAACGACATCGACTACTTCCTCGCCAGGATCCCCGGGGTGCACATCGCGCAGCGGGCCAAGTCCGACTATTACGACTACTACGAGGCCCAGGTCACGGCCCCGCTGCCGGAGGACGACAAGTCCAGCCTGGGGCTGGCCGCCGACTACGACTTCACCCGCGGGCTGACCGACCGCCCGGTGAAGTTCTCGTTCACCGGCCCGTTCTCGCTGTCGCGCCGCCTGTCCGGCAGCGCCTACGCCGACCCCGCCGACCTGGTCCGGGCCCTGGCGCGGCGGCTCAACCTGGAGGCCCGGTCGCTGGCCGGCGCGGGCGCCGCCTTCCTGCAGATCGACGAGCCCTTCCTGGCCGGCTACCCGGAACAGGCCGAGCTCGCTGTCGAGGCGGTCAACATCGTGACCGACGGCGTGCCGGTCACCTGGGCGCTGCACGTCTGCTACGGCAACAGGTACGCGCGGCCGTCGTGGGAGGGGCACTACGACTTCCTGTTCCCGGCCGTGCTGGCCGCGCGCGTGGACCAGCTCGTGCTCGAATTCGCCCGCAAGGGCCTCGAGGACCTGCGGCTGATCAAGGAGTACTCCTGGCACTCCGCGCTCGGCCTGGGCGTGATCGACGTGAAGTCCGCGGCGGTGGAGACACCGGACCTGGTCGCCGCGCGGATCCGGCGGGCCCTGGAGTACGTGACACCGGACCGCCTCATGATCAACCCCGACTGCGGGCTGCGGCACCTGACGCCCGAAGTCGCCAGGGGCAAGCTGCACGCTATGGTAGCTGGCACGGCTATTGTCCGGACCGAGCTGGGGGCGCCAGATCCCGCCTCCCTCACGTCAGGAGAAGACCATGGATAGCGGCTTCCTGTTCACTTCCGAGTCCGTGACCGAGGGCCATCCGGACAAGATCGCGGACCAGATATCCGACGCGGTGGTGGACGCGGCGCTCGCCGGCGACCCCATGTCCCGGGTGGCGTGCGAGACCATGCTGACAACCGGCCTGATCGTGGTGGCCGGCGAGATCACGACAGCGACGACCATCGACTACGCCTCGGTCGCCCGCGAGGTGGTCTGCGACATCGGCTATGACAACGGCGAGTACTACTTCGACGGCAACTCGGTCGGCGTGATCGTGGCGATGGACCGGCAGTCGCCGGATATCGCGCAGGGCGTGGACACCGCCCACGAGGGCCGGGTCGGGGGCTCGGAGGATCCGCTCGACAGGATCGGCGCCGGCGACCAGGGCATGATGTTCGGCTACGCGACCGATGAGACGCCCGAGCTGATGCCGATGCCGATCACGCTGGCTCACCAGATGTCCAGGAAGCTGTCCGACGCCCGGCACTCGGGGCTGCTGCCCTACCTGCGCCCGGACGGCAAGACCCAGGTGACCGTGCGCTACGACGGCAAGGGCCGGCCGGCCGGGATCGAAAAGGTGCTGATCTCCACCCAGCACGCCGACGGCGTGGAGAGCAAGCTGCCGGACGCGCTGTGGGAGGAGGTGGTCCTGACGACGCTGCCGCCCGAGCTGTTCGACGCCGGCCGGCTGCGCAAGGAGTTCTACGTCAACCCCACCGGCCGGTTCGTGATCGGCGGCCCGGTCGGCGACACCGGCCTGACGGGCCGGAAGATCATCGTCGACACCTACGGCGGCTTCGCGCGGCACGGCGGCGGCGCCTTTTCCGGCAAGGACCCGTCCAAGGTGGACCGCTCGGCCGCCTACGCCGCGCGGCACGTGGCGAAGAACGTCGTCGCCGCCGGCCTGGCCGACCGCGCCGAGGTCCAGGTGGCCTACGCCATCGGCGTCGCGCGGCCGCTGTCGCTGCTGATCGAGACGTTCGGCACCGAGAAGATCCCCACGCGCGCGATCGCCGAGCTGGTCAGGGAGAACTTCGACCTGCGCCCCGGCGCGATCCTGCGCGACCTGGACCTGCGCCGGCCGATCTACCGGCCGACCGCGGCCTATGGCCACTTCGGGCGCACGGATGAGACCTTCACCTGGGAGCGGACCGACAAGGCCGACCAGCTGCGGACCCAGGCGGGCCTGGACTGAGCCCGGAATTCGGCAGGTAACCTGCCTAATGCGCAGCGTAGGCGGCGTGTTGCGCTTGTCTGCTCGCGTGACCAGAGCGACGCGGAAAGTTTGTGGTCCGCCGCAGTAATCCGGCACCGAATTTGGTTCGCGGCGCAATTGTTCCCGGTCAGCAGCCGTGCAATTCTCACCGTTAGATTGGTCACGCGTCGCGACCTTGACCGCGCCGTCGCGGCCAGAAAGGGGTCAGCCGGTGCTCGCGGCAGTCACCAGATCACCGGGAAATGTCGTCATCGACGAAATTCCCGAGCCAGGCCCGCCGGGGACGGGCCGGGTAGTCGTGCGCCCCGAGGCCGTGGGAATCTGCGGTTCCGACCTGCACCAGTTTTCCGGCCATACCACCGCATTGTCGGGGGCGCAGGACTTTTACCCGCGAATTCAAGGCCACGAGATCGCCGGGGTGATCGAGGAAGTGGGCCCGGGCGCGCCGCCGTCGCTCACGCCTGGCACGCGGGTGGCGGTGCTGCCGCAAACCCGGTGCGGGCACTGCTACCCCTGCCGGATCGGGCGCTCCAACGTTTGCGTGAACCTGCGCCTGGTCGGCGTCCACCTCGACGGCGGCCTGCAAGAGCGCCTGGACATCGCCGCGGGCTCGGCGTTCCCCGCGGCGGACATGGACCCGGGGACCGCCGCGTTCTCCGAGCCGATGTCGATCGCGGTGCACGCGCTGCGCCGGGCCAAGCCGGTGGCGGGGGAGAAGGTCCTGATCCTCGGCGCCGGGCCGATCGGCCTGGCTGCCGTGCTCGTGGCGCTCAACGCGGGCCTCGAGCCGATGGCCGCCGATCCCGCTCCCGGGCGGCGCGGGCTGGCCACCGACCTCGGCGCCGCCGGCGCCGTATGGGGCGACCCGGAGGACGTCGCGGAAGCCGTCAGGGACTGGACGGACGGCGACGGCCCGACGCTGGTCGTCGAGGCCAGCGGTGCCGTGCCCGCGCTCAAGCTCGCGACCGAGGCGGTGAGCAACGCCGGGCGCGTCGTCATGGTCGGCATGTCGGCGGAGACAGCATCGGTGCGCCCGGGGATCTTTCCCGAGAAGGAGATCGACGTCATCGGGTCCAGCACGGCGTGCAAGCCGGATTTCGGGGAGGCGGTGCGGCTCACCGGACAGTACCGGGCTGCCATCGGAAAGCTGCTGACGCACCGCTTTCCGCTCACGGCGGCAGCCGAGGCTTTCCGGTTCGCGATGAAACGCGAACCGGATGCGGTGAAGACTCAGATTACGGTAAGTGAATGATCGGGGGGGCGACCAAAACGTGATGAAAATGTATTCCGTATAGCTCACTCGCGTGTGCATTATCGCTCTAAGGCAATGCGGGGAAAGGGACGCGAGCCTTACCCGGCTGGCAACGCTACGTCTCCGTTCGGAAAAATATTTCGCTGTTAGCCACGAGAAGGCAGGCACATGAATAGACACGAGCACCGGCGCTCGTCGCTCGCGGCCGCGGCTGTCGCGGTCCTCGCGATCGGCGGCGTCCTCGCTGGGTGCAGCAGCAGTAGCAGCTCAAGCTCGAGCAGCGCGGCCGCCCCGGCCACCTCCAGCGCGGCCGCGGCGCCGTCGAGTTCCGGCTCCGCCGGCGCGGTCAGCACCTCGTCGTGCGGCACCAAGGCGGGGGTGGCGGCCACCGGGACGCCGATCCCGCTCGGCTCGATCGTGACCGACCAGACGGGCACCAGCTTCGCCGACATCGCGAACATGGCGCAGGCCTACTTCAACTGCGTGAACGCGAACGGCGGCATCAACGGCCACCCGATCAAGTACTACATCGAGAAGGAGCAGACGAACGCCTCGCAGATCGCGTCGCTGTCCAAGCAGCTCGTGCAGACCGACCACGTGGTCGGCATCGTCGGCAACACGTCCATCATCGAGTGCTCCGTCGACCACAGCTACTGGGAGGGGCAGGGCTACTACATCATCGACTCCGGGATCGCGCCCGAGTGCTACTCGACGTCGAACAGCGCGGCGGTCAACATGGGACCGCGCTACAGCTCGGACGGCGCCGTGCAGTACGCGATCACGCAGCACCCGAGCAAGATCGTCTTCGACCAGGCCAACGTTCCCGGCACTACGTACATCGCGGCCGGCCCGAACGCGATCGCCAAGGCCGCCAACGTGCCGATCATAGACAAAACAGCGACCCCGCCGGTCGCCGACGCGAACTCGGTGGCGATCGACCTGGTCAGCTCGGCAGGCAAGGACGGCGCGGTGGTGCTGAACTTCACCCCGCCGGACGCGCTGAGCATCCTGAGCGCCGCGCAGAAGCTCAACATCGAGGGCAACGTCAAGCTGTGGGCCTGCTCCACGCCGTGCAACACCGACTTCCTGGCCAAGTCGCTCGGGCCGAAGTGGAACGGCAAGATCTTCGTCAACGCCGAGCTCACCCCGCCTGACGGGACGAACACGCCGACCATGAACCTGTACAAGGCCATCCTGTCGCAGTACGGGTCGGCGGTCACCGGCGGCATCGGCAGCTTCAGCCAGATGGGCTTCGTCGAGGCGGAGCTCATGGTCAAGGCCCTGGAGTCGGTCACCGGCGACTACACCGTGTCCAGCGTCAATGCCGCGATCAAGGGGCTGAAGGACGTCAACACCGGCATGCTGTGCCAGCAGTGGACCTACGGTAACTACAGCTCGCACCTGCCGAACAACATGGACTACACGACCACGGCGAACAACGGGCAGATGACGCTCGCGCCGAGCGGCGGCGGCTGCACGCTGATCTCCGAGAACGACCCGCAAGTGAAGGCGTACCGCGCGGAGGCCGGCACCGCGCCCACCGACCCGACGTCGACCGGCGGATGATAGGTAGATGCCAAGCTGGTCTGAACTCGAGCAGTTCCTGGTAAGCGGTCTCGCCCTGGGCGGGGTGTATGCCCTGTCCGGGGTGGGGCTGGTTGTCTTGTACCGCGCCACGGGCGTGCTGTATCTCGCCTTCGGCGCGGTCGGGGCGCTGGGGGCATTCCTCGCGTATGAGATGCTCCAGGCGTCCGCCCCCCAGTGGGCCGCCTGGATCGTCTGCATCCTGTTCGGCGGCCTGGTCACGCTGCTCTACGGCATGATCTTCGGACCCGCGCTGGCCGGGCGCGACCCGCTGGTCCGGGCCGTGGCCACGCTCGGCCTGACCCTGATCTTGTTCGGCGCCATGGAGCTGCTGTGGCCGCCTACCAGCGGCGCGACGCGCGCGATCTCGCTGCCCACCGACAATGGCGGGTTCACCGTCTTCGGGCTGCAGGTCACCTGGACCCAGGTGATCGCGCTCGGCTCCGGCGTCGTGCTGACTATCGGCACCGGCTGGTTTCTGCGGTACACCAAGCTCGGCACGGCGATGCGGGCGATGGCCAACGACCGGGTGATCACCGCGACGCTGGGCGTGCCGGTGCGCCGGGTCGAGGCGGCCGCCTGGTTCGGCTGCGGCATCCTGGCCGGCTTCGCCGGGCTGCTGCTCGCCGACCTGGTACAGCTCGAGCCCGCCACGCTCACGTTCCTGGTGATCTCGTCGCTGGCCGCCGCGCTGATCGGGCAGCTTCGCTCGATCGCGGTGACGTTCGCGGCGGGGATCGTGATCGGCGTGATCCACGACCTGCTGACCCCGTTCAGCGCGCTCACCAACTACCGCGACATGACGCCGTTCGTGCTCGCGGTCATCGCGCTGCTGTGGGCGTCGCGGCACCGCACCGTCGTGACGCGCTCCCGCGAGGAGGCATAGTGACCGGCGTCGACACCGAGCGCAGCGCCGCCGCGACGGTCGCCGGACAGCGCCTCGCGCTGCTGCGCCGCCCGGAACGGCCCGTGCACCTGCTGGTCACGGTGGTCTTGGTGCTCTTCGCGCTGTTCGCGCTGCCGTCGCTGATGAGCCTGTACTACACGGGCTACATGACGCTGGTCGCCATTTACTCGATCGTGACGCTGGGGCTCGGGCTGCTCGTCGGCCGCGTCGGCCTGTACTCCCTCGGCCAGGGCGCTATCTTGCAGATCGGCGCCTGGACGGCCGCCCGGCTGCTGTTCGCGACCGCGCAGCCGTTCCCGATCGTGATCATCGAGGCGGGCCTGGTCACGATGCTCATCGGCGGGCTCATCGCCTTGCCGGCTATCCGGCTGCGCGGCCTGTACCTGGCGCTGATCACGCTGATGCTGGCGGGCGCCTTCACGGTGGTCCTGGCGACGGTCAACTTCCCCAACGGCGGCGGCGGTTTCACCGGATACAACGGCCAGCAGAGCCACATCCCGCCGATCCGGCGCCCGTCGTTCGCCGGCACCGACGCCGCGTACTACAGGTTCGCGGTCGTGGTGGCGGTCATCATGTTCATCCTGGTATACGCCCACTTGCGCACCCGGCCAGGCCGGGCCTGGGCCGCGATAAGGCAGAGCGAGCCGGCCGCGCTCGCCGCGGGCATCAACATCACGTTTTACAAGCTCTGGGCGTGGGGGCTCGCGGCGTTCATCACCGGCGTGGCCGGCGGTGTGCTCGCCGGGCGGGACGTGTACCTGTACTCGATCAACTTCACTACTCAGGATTCGATCATCCTGCTGGCGGTGGCGCTGATGGGCGGCGTCTACAGCCTGTGGGGCGCGGTGATCGCCGCACTGCTCATGCAGCTGCTGCCGGCCTTCCTGCAGAACCTGGGCCTGTCGTACGCCTGGCTGTACATCCTGTTCGGCATCGGGGTCCTGCAAGTGCTCACCACCGCGCCGGCCGGACTCGTCGACCAGTTCCCCAAGGACATGAAGAAACTCGGCGGCCTGATCATGAAGCTGGTACGGCATGCTTGAGATCACCGACCTGACCGTCCGCTACGGCGGCGTCACCTCGCTCGACGGCATGAGCCTGACCTTCGAGAAGGGCACCTGCGGCCTCATCGGCCCGAACGGAGCGGGCAAGACCACCTTCTTCAACGTCCTGTCCGGCTTCGTCCGCCCCGCGTCCGGCGCGGTCCGCGCGTTCGGCGCCGACCTGCTGACCATGGCGCACTACCGCCGCGCGCGCTGGGGACTGCGCCGCACCTTCCAGACCGAACAGGCCATCGAGGAACTGTCGGTCTACGACAACGTCGCCATGATCTCCTCCTCCCTGCGCGGCGGCGCCCGCCGCGCCGACGCGCTCGCCGCGATCGAGTTCGTCGGCGGCGGCCTGTCACCGCTGGCGAAGGTCGGCACCCTGGGCGCCGGGCAGCGCAGGCTGGTCGAGGTCGCCCGCGCGGTGGCCGGGCAGCCGCGGCTGATCCTGCTCGACGAGCCCGCCGCCGGGCTGCCCGACTCCGAGACGGCCCACCTGGCCTCGGTGATCCGCGGCATCCCCGAGCACACCGGCGCGCTGACGGTCCTGGTCGACCACGACATGTCGCTGGTCTCCGCGGTCTGCGAGACGACGGCGGTGCTGGACTTCGGCAGGCTGATCGCCTCCGGCCCCACCGCGGCGGTGCTGCGCGACGAGCACGTGATGCGCGCCTACCTGGGAACGGCGGAGGTCCTCTAGATGAGCGAGCTGGTGCTTGACGGGGTCTGCGTCGAACGCGGCGGCCGCACGGTCGTCAAGGACGTGACGATCACCGTCCCCGCCGGGCAGGTGACCGCCCTGCTCGGCCCGAACGGCGCGGGCAAGTCCTCCCTGGTCCTCGCCATCGGCGGCGTGCTGCGGCCGCGCCCGGGGTCGGTGTCCCTGGACGGATCCGAGCTGGCCGGCAAGCGGCCCGAGAAGATCCGCGCCGCCGGGGTGGCGATCGTCCCGGAGGGGCGGCGGCTGCTGCCCGACCTGACCGTGGACGACAACATCCGGGTGGCCACCTACGCGCTGCCCGCGGCCGTGGCTCTCGAGGGGCGAAAGCGCGCCCTGGAGCTGTTCCCCGCCCTGGAGAAGCGGCTCAACGTCCCGGCACGCTCGCTGTCCGGCGGCGAGCAGCAGATGGTGGTGCTCGCCCAGGCGCTGGTCTCCCAGCCGAAGTACATCCTGATCGACGAGCTGTCCCTCGGCCTGGCCCCTGTCGTGGTCAACCGGCTGATCCCGGTCATCCGCGCCATGGCCGAATCCGGCATCGGGGTGCTGCTCATCGAGCAGTTCGCGACCGTGGCGCTGGGGCTGGCGACCAGCGCGTACGTGATGGAAGGCGGCGTGATCCGTTACGCCGGCACGGCCGGCGAACTGCGCGACCGGCCCGACCTGCTGCACTCCGCCTACCTGCTGCGCGGCAGCAGCGCGGCGGCTCCCGCCGTCGGCGATGCCGCCGCTCCCGGCACTCCCGGCATCGCCGCCCCCGGCACCGCCGCCGCGCAAACCCCGCCCCCCGCGTCCGGCTGAGCTCCCATT
>Ga0306922_10008083_pt1 | contig 10202 bp, 6 predicted proteins | sample sta12Cox44000082_FD_203758 | JGI IMG/M metagenome (GOLD analysis project Ga0306922, IMG submission 203758) | Lab enrichment of tropical soil microbial communities from Luquillo Experimental Forest, Puerto Rico - statoxic.12C.oxic.44.000.082 (v2)... | ecosystem: Environmental > Terrestrial > Soil...
GCGCGCGACATCCGGATCCCGCTGCTGATCGCGCAGGGCGCCAACGACCCTCGGGTCAAGCAGGCCGAGTCCGAGCAGATCGTCGCCGCCTTGCAGGAGGCCGGCATCGAGCACGAGTACATGCTGTTCCCCGACGAGGGACACGGGTTCGCCAAGCCGGAGAACAGGATCAAGTTCTACACGGCGGCCGAGCGGTTCCTGGCACGGTACCTGGGCGGGCGGTACGAGGAATGACGTCGGGGACCAACGCCTCTACCTGACAGCGGCATCCCTCAACAGGATCGGGACATGCTCCGAGGTTCGCGGCCCGCCGCCATCGGCTGCGTCATCGCGTGCGCTGTGATCCCGTCGCTGGCCGGCTGCGGGTCACTGCGGCAGATCGGCGCGGGCGCGCACGCCGGGCCCGCGACGACCGTCACGGTCACGGCCCCGGTGACCACGCTCATCGTCAAGGGCGGCACCGGGAGCATCACCGTCACCGGCAGCGGCCGCAAGACGATCCTGGTGTCACAGCGGGCTTCCTATTCGAAGACGCCGCCCGCCACCTCGCACGTCGTTTCCGGAACCACGCGCACGCTCGGCTACACCTGCCCGGCGCAACTGGTGTGCGGCATGGCTTACGACGTCCAGGTGCCGCGCGGCGTCGCGGTCCGGGCGGTCACCAGCGCGGGTGCGATCACGCTCACCTCGCTGGCCGGACCGGTAACCGCGCAGACCACCGCCGGGCTGATCTCCGCCACCGGCCTCAGCGCGCCCACGGCGGAGCTGAAGTCCAACGCGGGCGGCATCAACGCCTCGTTTACCGCCGCGCCGGGGTCGGTGCACGCCTCAACAAACGTCGGCCCGATCACGATCAGCGTCCCTGGATCGGCCTCGTACCAGATTCAGACCCACACCTATGTCGGAACCAGCACCGTCACGGTGCCCAAGGACGCGGCGTCGGCCCACACGATCACCGCGAGCTCCGACCTCGGCAGCATCACGATCAGCCCGTCCTGATCGGATGACGCCCGTGAAGCCGTTGCGTGCTAACCGGGATTCTCCGGCGGCAGGTCGGTCCCGGTGGCCGTCTCTGCCACGGTGATCCCAACATCCGCCGGCGTGAGCGGCGCTGACCGGTGCAAGGTCACCGCGATCAGGGGGTATATCAGGACCGAGAGCACCCCCGCGCCGACCAGGGCGGCGGCGGTGGAGGGGAGCATGACCCCATCTTCCTGCCCGATGTCGACCAGGGCGATCAGCAGCGGCAGCGTGGTCGCCGTGATGAACGTCATCTCTACCCGCTGCCGGGCCGGGAGGGCGCGCCGGTAGACCAGCAGCGAGGGCAGGCCGCGGACCATAAGCAGCAACGCCAAGAAGATGAGCAGGCGCAACGGGTCCCGGCCGATCGCCTTCAGGTCCAGGCTCATCCCGGAGGAGACGAAGAAGATCGGGATGAAGATCCCGTAGCCCACCGCGTCGAACTTATGCTCAAGGCTCGTGATATCCATGTTGGTCTGGCGGGCCCAGCCGCGCAGCACCATCCCGGCCAGCAGGGCGCCGAGCACGACATCCAGGCCGAACCGGCTTGCGACCGCGAGCAGAGCGAACAGCAGGACCATCGCCCCGCGCAGCGTGATCTGCGCGGTCTCGTCCTGGCCCTCCTGGACGATCCGCTGCACCACCCGGTGCCCGGTCAGCCAGGGCACGGCGGTCAGGGCGACGGCGAGCACCCCGACCAGGGCCACCGAGGCCAGCGCGATGAAATGACCGCGCCGGGTGAGGAAGACCGCGATGATCAAGATGGGGAACAACTCCCCGACGGCACCCGCGGCGAACACGTCCCGGCCGAACCGGCCCCCGAGCATGTCATTGTCCCGCAGGATGGGCAGCAGCGTGCCCAGGGCCGTGGTAGTCAGCGCGAGCCCGACCGGGACGTAGTCCCTGATATAGCCGGCCGAGGTCAGCGCGCCCGCCACCCCCACGGCGATCGCGGCCGAGATCAGCCAGCCTCCGATCGCCAGCTTGCCCGGCTGCTGCCGCAGCAGCTGAGGATCCAGCTCGTACCCGGCCAGCAGGAACAAGAAGCCCAGCCCGATATTGGCCAGCAGCTTGATGCTGGACACTTCGGCCAGGCCGAGCACGTGCGGGCCGATCAGGACGCCGCCGACCAAGAAGATGACAACCTGCGGAACCCGCGGGCCCGGCAGGATAGCGACGACGATGGGCGCGAGCGCTGCCACCAGCGCCACGGCCACCAAGTCATTGAGCCCCTGGCTAAGATCCACGATCGCATGATCGCCGCGGGAAGGGTGAATGACCATCACCCGACGTGGGTGATGCCGCCCTGTCCTAGCTGGTCAGACTGTGGAATGAGGTGAGGACATGAGGACTGGGCGCCAGGAGGAGCTGCGGGAGTACGCGCGTGGCGCGCTCTGGGTCCTGCCGGCCGTCTCGATGGTGGCGGCGCTCGTCCTCGGGGCATTGCTGTCGCGGGTACACGTGGGCGTGGACGCGCCGCTGCACGGCCTGCTGTTCCAGGGCAGCGAGGATGACGCCAGGAACCTGCTGCTCGGCATCGTGGGCGCAGTCATCACGATCATCGCGCTCGTCCTCGGCCTCACCCTGGTGGCCTTGCAGGTCTCGTCAACCCAGTACTCGCCGCGGGTGCTGCGCAACTTCCTGCGGGACCGGCCCAACCAGGTCTTCCTTTCGGTCATCGTCGCGACCTTCGCCTACTCGGCCGGCGGCCTCTACTCGGTGGTGTCAGGAGCGGGCGGCCAGCAGACGGGCTCCTACCCGCAACTCGCCGTCACGGTCGCGATCGTGCTGCTGTTCGCGAGCCTGGTGGCGCTGATCTTCTTCCTGGACCACCTGGCCCACTCCATCCAGATCGACCGGCTGATGGCGGGCATCGAGCGCGCCACCATCGAGCTCATCGGCCAGGAGTCGCCCGGCCTGTGCCCGGGCTCCGGGCCGGACAGGACGCCGGCGCCACCCGTCTGGGCGGTGACGATCCCCGCCGGCCGGAACGGCTACGTGCAGGCCGTCCATCCCGACCGGCTGCTCCCGGCGGCCGAGCGACTCCAGGTGACCGTGCAGATCGCCCTTCCGGTAGGCGACCACGTCGTGGCGGGGCGGCCGGTCGCGCACGCGTGGCGCACCTCTCCCGAGCAGACGCCGCCGGACCCCGCGGCACTGGCGGACGCGGTGCGCGACGCCGTCCGGATCGGCTACCAGCGGACCCTTCAGCAAGACGTCCGGTTCGGCATGCGGCAGCTCGTCGACATCGCGCTGCGGGCGCTGTCCCCCGCGGTCAACGACCCCTACACGGCGATCCAGGCGACTCACCGGCTGACCGTCCTGCTGTGCGCCCTGGTCGCCCGCCCGCTCGGCGACTACCAGGTCAGCGGAGGCAAAGGCGAGGCACGTGTCATCGTCCGCGCCCCCGCCTTCGCCGACTACGCCGAACTCGCGTGCGGCCAGATCAGGCGCTACGGGGCCGCCGAGCCGACCGTGACCGCCGCGCTCCTCGCCCTGCTGCGCGACGCCCAGGCCATGGCCAGCGACCCGGACCGGATACAGGTACTGGCCAGCGAGGCCCGGCTCATCCTGAGCGACGCGGAGCAGTCGACCCGTCAGCCCGCCGATCTGGCCCAGGTGCGGGACCAGGCGGCCCCCTTGCTGACCGATCTGACCGGGCTGACCGACGACGCGTAGGCCCCCGATCGCCAGCTGGCGACCGTGAACCGGCGGCGGCGCGCGTCCTGCGACGCCCGCCCACTAGCTATTGACAGCGCTTACATCGATCTCTAACGTCCTGAGTTGACAGGCTATGTAACCGCTTACATCCACTGGGCAGGCTACCTCCCGTGACGACCATCTACGACGTCGCCCGCGTGGCCGGGGTCTCGACGGCCACCGTGTCCCGCGTCCTGCGCGGATCCGGCCTGGTGCACCCCGATACGCGCCAGCGGGTGCTGGCCGTCATCGAGTCGCTGGGGTTCGTTCCGGACGCTTCGGCGCGCGGCCTTACCCGGGGGCGGAAGGACATCATCGGCCTGGTGGGCCTGGACCGGGGCGCGGACGAGATCGACATCGAGCGCAGCAGCCTGCTGTTCGTCGACCACATCGTGCACGCGGCCGAGACGGTGCTGCGCGGGACCGAGTACTCCCTCCTGCTGACATTCGGCAGCCGGGGCGAGCAATTCGAGAAGCGGGTGCGCGCCCTCGCGGGCCAGGCCGACGGCCTGCTCATCGCCGAGGAAGTCCTGGATCAAGGGGAACTGCGCGCCCTGGCCAGTCAGATACCCGTCGTCCTCATCGCCGGCAGCCGCGACCAGACCGAGGCGGACGTCTTCCTCGGCGACAACATCGGCGGCATGACGGCCCTGGCCCGGCACCTCACCGGCCAGCACGGCTACCGCCGGCTGTGCTTCGTCGCCGGCCCGAAGGACGCGCCGGACGCCGCCGAGCGGTACTCGGCGTTCGAGCAGGCCGTCGCCACCACCCCCGGCAGCGGCATCGACCAGGTCGTCCACGGAGACTTCTCCGAGGACAGCGGCATCGCGGCCGCCAGGATCCTGCTCGGCCGGAGTTCCCTGCCGCAGGCCGTGGTGTGCGCGAACGATCAGATGGCCATCGGCGCGCTGCGCGAGCTGCAGCGGGCCGGTGTCAGCATCCCGGCGGACGTGGCCGTGACGGGGTTCGACGACGTGTATCCCAGCCGCGTCGTCGAGCCGCCGCTGACGACGGTCAGCCAGCCATTCCGGGACCTCGGCAGCCGTGCCACGCGCCGCCTCCTGAACCGGGTCAAGAACCCGGCGCTGGCGCCGCGGGCCGAGGTGCTGCCGACCCAAGTCGTTATCCGTGCCAGCTGCGGCTGTCAGCCGCAGAAACAGCGATTAGGGCAGGTCAAAGCGGCCTCGCCCCGGAAGGAGAATCTTCATGCGAAGCCACCTCATCACATCGATGTGGGGGGGGACCAATCCATGGGGGGCACGGAATACGAAAAGGCCGCGGCGTGCGGCCGCATTGGCCGCGACGATCGCGCTCGGCCCCGCGGCCGTGCTGGCCGCGGTCATCGGCGGGACGGCGCCGCCGGCGGCGGCCACGACGGTGCCGCCACCGCCGTCGGGATGGACGACGGCGTACAGCGACAGCTTCTCCGGGGCCGCCGGGTCAGGGGTCGATTCCAGCTGGACCTATGACACCGGAACCCAGTACAACGGGACCGGCTGCACCGGGAACTACGGCACCGGCGAGGTCGAGTCCAACACGAGCTCAACGGCCAACGTCTCCGAGGACGGCGGCGGCCACCTGAACATCACCCCGGTGAAGTCAGGCTCGTCGTGGACGTCGGGCCGGATCGAGACGGTGGCCGACAACTTCGCGGCGCCGGCCGGCGGCGAGATGGAGGTCACCGCGTCCATCAAGCAGCCGAATCCCGCTAGCGGGCTCGGGTACTGGCCGGCGTTCTGGATGCTGGGGGCGGGGTTCCGCGGCAGCGGGGCCGGCACGTCCGGCACGATGAACTGCTCGAACTGGCCGTCAACCGGCGAGATCGACATCATGGAGGACGTCAACGCGCTGTCCGAGCACTCGGGGACGCTGCACTGCGGCGTCGACCCGGGCGGCCCGTGCAACGAGACGACGGGACTGGGCAGCGGCCTGCAGGCCTGCTCGGGCTGCCAGACCGGCTACAATACCTACTCGGTCATCGTCAACCGCACCAACACCAGCAACGAGTCCATCACCTATTACCTCAACGGGAACGCCTATTTCACCGCGACGGAGAGCCAGGTCGGCACGTCCACCTGGCAGGCCGCGGTCGACCACGGGTTCTTCCTGATCCTGGACCTGGCCATCGGCGGCGGTTACCCGAACGGCGTGTGCGGCTGCACGTCGCCGTCCAGCTCGACCAGTTCGGGTGCCGCCATGAGCGTCGGCTACGTCGCGGTGTACACCACAACCGGCAGCGGTGGTGGCGGCGGCGGCGGTGGCGGCGGAGGCGGTGGCGGCGGCGGCGGTGGCGGCAAGTCCTGCACCACGACCGCGACGTCGGACATCTCCGCCGACTGCTACTCGGCCAGCCAGGGGACCATCAGCGTCACCGCGGCGACCGGGGACACCAACCCCAGCGGCGTGGACGGCAACCAGGCCGCCCAGCTGACCAACGGCGACTACCTGGAGTACGGCGGCGTCAACTTCGGGACCACCGGGTCGACGCAGTTCGACGCCCGGGTGGCTTCCGGAGCCGCCGGCGGCGTTAGCGGCCTGGTCGAGGTGGTGCTCGACAGCCCGTCGAACACTCCGGTGGGCAGCTTCGCCGTCGGGAACACCGGCGGCTGGGCCACCTGGAAGACGATTCCGGCCAACATCTCCAAGGTCACCGGTACCCACAACGTGTACCTGAAGTTCGTGTCCGGCGCGGGCGGCAACCCGCCGTTCGTCAGCCTGCACTACTTCAGCTTCCCTGCCACCTGACACCAACCTCGGCAACCTCAGGACAGCCGTGGGGCAGCGGATGCGGCACCGCTGCCCCGCGGCACGTCTGGCTCTGATTGGTCTTTGAGGTGGCCCCGGTTTGCGGTGAGGTCGCGGGCGCTGCGACGCTTGAACTGGTCTCGTTCATCAGCGAGGTGTCAGTGATCGCCGTCCGGGTGCTCGGTCCGATGGAGGTCACCGTCCGCGGCGTTCCGGTCGGCGTCGGTGGTCCCAGGCAGCGGTGTGTCCTGGCTCGGCTGATCGCGGCGCGCGGGCAGGTTGTGTCCGTGGACCGGATCATCGAAGATCTCTACGCTGGCGAGGCTCCGCCTCGCGCGTACGCGGCCGTTCAGTCCTATGTCTCCCGGCTGCGCCGTGTGCTTGAGCCGCGGCGTGCGGCCTGGGCTCACGGGGAAGTCCTGGTCACCTCCCCGCCTGGGTACGCGGCTCGGCTTGGCGATGGCGCGGTCGATGCCTGGTCCTTCGAGGAAGAGGTCCGCCGGGCCGCGGAACTGGGCGATCCCGCCGCCGTGCACGCCCGCCTGTCCGCGGCGCTTGCGTCATGGCGTGGTGCTGCCTTCGAGGAGTTCGGCGGCCTGCCGTGGGCGGACCTGGAGGCGTCCCGTCTGGCGGAACTTCGCCTGACCGCGATGGAGGCCCGAGCGGACGCGGCGCTGCGGCTCGGCTGGGCGGCGCGGACCGTCGCCGACTTGGAGCGGCTGACCGCCGAACAGCCGCTGCGGGAAGAAAGCTGGCGGCTGCTGGCGCTGGCGCTGTACCAGTCCGGACGGCAGGGCGACGCGCTCGCGGCGCTGCGCCGGGTACGGGAGCTGCTGGCCGCCGAACTCGGCGTCGATCCCGGGCCGGCGCTGCGCGGCCTGGAGAGGGACATCCTGGCTCACGAGCCTCGTCTGTCGGTTCCGGCGAACGGTCTGGGCATGCCCGTGAGGGACGTTCCGGTGAACCGCGAGCCGTACGTCGGCAGGGACGCCGAACTGGCCCTGGCTTTGCGCACCGCGGCGGAAACGGCCAGCGGACAGCGGCGGATCGTCCTGGTGACCGGCGATGCCGGTGAGGGGAAGACCGCGCTGGCCGAGCAGGTCAGCCGGCGGCTGGCGGCCGAAGGCTGGGTGGTGACGGCTGGCCGGTGTCCCGAGCACGACGGCGCGCCCGCCGGCTGGCCTTGGGCCGAGGTCCTCAGGCAACTGGCCCGTGTGGCGCCGCCAGCCGATCCGCGGCCGCTGGCCGCGTTGCTCGACGGCGAGCACGCGGCGGAGGATGACGTGGCCGCCGCCAGGTTCCGGCTGCACCAGGCGGTCGGTCAGTACCTGGGCACGGTCAGCCGCGCCGCTCCGCTGCTGCTTGTGCTCGACGATCTGCACCGGGCCGACGGAGAGACACTGGCCATCCTCGCCGACGTCACCGCCGGAGCGGCCTCGGCTGAAGCGGCGGGCCAGGTTCTCGTGATGGCGACCTACCGGGCCGCCGAGGCGGGAGAGCGGCTCGACAGCTGGATGGCGGCGCTGGCTGGCCGCTATCCAGCCAGGATCGCATTGCACGGGCTGGATGAGGCCGCGGCGGGCGAGCTCATCCGCGCGACATGCGCGCGCTCCGTCGATGACGCCACGGTGCGGGTCATCACGGAGCGGACCGGCGGCAACCCGTTCTCCCTCATAGAGACCGCGCGGCTGCTGGATTCCGATGGCGCCGAACGCGCGGTTACCGAGGTGCCTACCGGGGTCCGCGAGGTACTGCGGCATCGGATCGCCGGACTACCAGCCACGGCCCAGGCGCTTTTGGCGCAGGCGTCGGTGATCGGCACCGAGGCCGATGTCAGCGTGCTCGACGAAATCGCCGGCGTCGAGGAAAGCGTCCTGCTGGACGCGATCGACGCCGCGCTCCACTCGGGGCTGGTGACGGAGCCGACGCCAGGCCGCATCCGGTTCGCGCACGCACTGGTCCGCGACACCGTGTACGGCAGCCTGTCCCGGCTGCGCCGTGCCCGGCTGCATGCCCAGGTCGCGGCAGCGATCGAGCGGCACAACCCAGGCGACGTTTCCGCCCTCGCGCACCATTTCGCCGTAGCGGGGACCGACCCGGCCAGGGCCGCACGGTACTGCGGCTTCGCCGCCGAGCAGGCGGACCGGCGATTCGCCTTTCACGAGGCCGCCAGGCTGCGGGAGCAGGCCCTTGAGCTCCTCGACCGGGCCCGCACGCCGGACCAGCAGGAGCACGGCGAAGACCTGAGGGAGAGGCTGGAGCTAGTGCTCGGCCTCGTTCGCGCGCTGTCCCATGACGGCCAGCTGGCCATCGCGCACCCGCTGCGCCAGCATGCCATCCGTGCCGCGCTACGGCTGAACGACCCGGAGCTGCTCGCCCGCGCGGTCACGGCCCTGGACGTGCCGCGGGTACCGTTCTTCCGCGAGTACGGCGAAACTGACCTCCAACTAGTCGGCGTTGCCGAACGGCTGCTGCGGGAACTGCCGCCGGGCGACCACCCGCTGCGCTGCCAGTTGCTCACCACGCTGGCCATCGAATTGGAGATCGCGGAGACCGAGCGCGGTAACGATGCCTCCGCCCAGGCAGTGGCGATGGCCCGGCGGCTCGGTGACCCGGTTCTGCTGGCTACGGCTCTCCTCGGCCGATGGACGCAGAGCTTCCGTTCAGGCGGTCCGGACGAGCGGCTGAGGATAGGCGGCGAGCTGCTCACGGTGAGCGGCAAGCCGGCAACCGCGGAGGCGGCCGCCCAGGCCATGCTCATGTCAGCCAGCTGCGGCATCGCGGACTTCCGCGCGGCGGACTGGCACGCCGCCGAGGCCGCACGGATCGCGGAGCGCTACCAGCTGCCCACGATCGAGGCCGCGATCGGCATGTACAGCGCGATGCGCGCAGCGCTGAACGGCGACCCTGCCGCCGCCGCGGAGCGCTACCGGGACGCAGCCCGTCAGCTGGGCAGGTTCGGGCTGCGCGTGCATGCCGCCGCGGTGGACGCGGTGGCCACGTCAGCGCTGCTGATCATGCAGGGCCGGACCGCGGAGATCGTCGGCGAACCGTCCCTGGCCGGCCTGTTCCCCGAGCTGTACGCGCTCGGGCTGACCGCAGCAGGCCGTGCGGCCGAGGCGCGCTCTGCGGTCGGCCGGATGCTCCCGGTCCCCAGGGACCGCATGTGGCTGTTCATGACCTGTGTCCGCGGGCTGCTCGGCATTGCCGTCGGCGACCGTGAGCGTGCACTGTCTGCCTACCAGGCGCTGCTGCCGTATGCTGCGCAGCCCGCCGGCGCCGAGGCGCTGTTGATAACCCTGTGGCCCGTCGCCCAGATCCTCGGTGATCTCGCCCGGTACCTCGGCCTTCCCGGTGCCGATGCGCACTACCGGGACGCGCTCGCCATCAGCGAGCGGGCAGGCGTGCAGTCATGGCACGACGCCGCCGCGAGCCGTCTGCGTTAGCAGCCGCTGCAAGTTAGCGGCAAGTTCGCCGTCAGCCCGTCGGCCCAGCCTGGAGACATGACAACACACGGACTTCAGCATGGGCATTGAGGAGCACCTGCCGAGCGGCGTGCTGCTGAGCTCGGTGGAGAAGCTGGCGGGCTGGGGGCGCTCCCGCTCCGTGTGGCCGGCGACCCTCGGCCTCGCCTGCTGCGCGATCGAGATGATGCAGACCACCGGCCCCCGGCACGACCTGGCCCGGTTCGGCATGGAGAAGTTTGGGTCGACCCCGCGTGAGGCCGACCTGATGAT
>Ga0306922_10008087_pt1 | contig 10200 bp, 11 predicted proteins | sample sta12Cox44000082_FD_203758 | JGI IMG/M metagenome (GOLD analysis project Ga0306922, IMG submission 203758) | Lab enrichment of tropical soil microbial communities from Luquillo Experimental Forest, Puerto Rico - statoxic.12C.oxic.44.000.082 (v2)... | ecosystem: Environmental > Terrestrial >...
TATTGAGAGCATTCGCGGTTCGATTTCCGAAGATCGCTTCCGCACCGGTTTCTTACAGGATAAGGAGAAGGTCTATGTTGCGCTGGTCCGTCTGTTGTTGCGGATGGGTCGGCTTAGCGAGGCATTTCAGTACTCGGAGCGCCTGCGAGCACGCGGCTACCTCGACCTCCTGAACCGCTCGGCCCTTCCGCCTTCTAATCCCCATGTTGCAGAACTGCAGGCACGCATTCGCCGCTTGCAGCGTGCCATCGAGGAGGAAAACTCGAAAGCCCCATCCGAGCAACGCAGCGGCGCGGCCAGCACATTTTCGGGCGAGCTAGCGGATGCGGAACGCGAGTATTCGGAGCTTATCGGTCTTCATGCTGACATGGGAGTTCTTTCGACGGCGGTGCCGGAACCGGCGGAGGTAGAACGCGAACTCCCGATGGACAGGGCGTTGATCGAATACGTAGTCGGGCCGCGGCAGATTGCCATTTTTGTACTGCGTCACGATGGACTTAATGCAACGCTTGCACCGATACGCTCTGTGAATCTGGAGTCAAAGATAACTCTGCTCCGCGACCTGATACGGCGGCCCGACTCGACGGATTGGCAGTTGCCTGCCGAGAGCTTGCGTCGCCTCCTGGTGGACCCGATCGAGAAAGCTGGTTGGCTGCATGGAGCCAACGAGATCACTATTGTTCCCCACGGTTTCCTTCATTATCTCCCGTTTGCGTCGCTTGTACGGCCAACAGGCGCGGGTGAAAGATTCCTTGTCGAAGATTACGTCGTTTCGTATTTACCAATGGCCGGAGTGCTGGGACTGTCTTCCCCGCGGCAACAGCTAGGCGATCACCTTGTAGCCCTTGCTCCTTCCGTTTCCAACCTGCAATTCACCTCTGGTGAGGCACGAGCAGTTGCGGCTGCCTTCGGATCCCATGCAACTGCCATCGTGGGTCCGATGGCTTCTTCAATAAGGGCAATCCACTGTTCTCGGGCGTACAACTGGAGCCGGACGGGCAAAACGATGGACGGCTCGAAGTCTACGAGATTCTTGGCCTCCATTTGCGCGCGCAGCTCGTTACCCTCAGCGCGTGCGAAACGGCTTTGGGCAGCGGTTATTTCAGTGAAATTCCTGCTGGAGACGAGTTCGTTGGCTTGACACGAGCCTTCTTGTCAGCCGGCGCCAATACGGTCTTCGCGACCCTGTGGGAAGTCAACGACCGTACTACTGCGCAGCTGATGCGCAGCTTTTATCGCAATGTTTCCGAGAACTCGCCGTCCCTATCGCTTGCGGCAGCGCAAAGATCGATGCTGCACGGGGATAGCGCGCATCGGCATCCGTACTATTGGTCAGCTTTTGTCTTGGTCGGTAGTGGCCAGGCGCTAATTCCGGCTAGCCTGACGGAAAAGCGTTAATCCTGTCCGTGTAACTGAAGCAAAGAGGTCTGATTCTGGCGGCTGGGGTGAGGAAAATGAGGCTTCTCCGCGCTAACTATCGTCCTGCGGTAATCCTGGTCTTTGTGGCGATCATCAGCGTTTTCGAGGTCAACACGGCCTCGGCGCAAGTCTCGGTTACGAGCGCCTTGCCAAACTCCGCCACCCAGGGCACGATTAATCTTGACGTTACCGTCGGTGGGAAGGGCTTCAAATCAGGAGCGCAGGCTCAGTGGTTTATCAGCGGAACCACCAATCCCGGTGGTGTCACGGTCAATTCGACCGCATTCGTAAACTCAAACACCCTGACCGCAAACATTACCGTCTCCGGCACCGCGTACGTGGGCGGTTTCGATGTCGTCGTTAAGAACACTGATGGGCGCACCGGCAAAGGAACCGAGTTGTTCGCCGTCCAAACTTCGAACGGTTCAACCACAGCATCTTGTAGCAACAATGTGACGTCCGTTCTCTACGACACTGATAGCAACAGTATGCCGTATCAATATCAGAGCGATGGGCTCGGGCCGTACACCACCTATAACAAGGGCAACAACTCCATAAGCTCGATTATCCAGAAGTCCTGCAGTTGGGCCCTTGACACCACAAGTTCCAGTACCCGTGGGATCGTTCTGACGCTCGCTTATCCGGACTCAAGCGGCCCGCAGCCACCATTTGTCGGGCCTCAAGAGATTCACGGCGTCTTCCATACGGAATGCTCAGGCAACCCTGCAAATAACAACGTGAACTTCGGCACCATGAGCTTCGTCGGCCAGACGTTGGCCTGCCCCATGCATTTTGTCTTCGTTTACAACGGGGTTACCTACAATTTGGCGCTGGCACCGCCGACTTGGCCGGGGACATCCTACATGCAGGTGACCTGCACCGGAGCGAGCGGGGGCAACTGCAATCAATGGACGGTGCAGCCGGACCCGAATACGTCTTTTGTCAATTCAGCCACTAACCAACTCTCCGGAATTGCAGAACTATTCCTGCCGTCCAGCAGCGGTAGCGGGACCGGCACGCCGCTGGGAGAGTTTTATGTCTCGTTCAGCTTCCTGATTCACAAATGATGGCTAAAGCCGGCTGCCGGTAGTCGCTCGTTCGGAGTCATTGTTGCAAGTAGTTCATCAACGAGAGGCGACTTTTTGGAGCGGGCTAGTTCTGTTACGAGATCCAGAAGCTCGATTGCACGCCTAATGCCTGGTGAAGGCCGCAACAATAGACTTGGCGTCTGGGGGATAACGTGATCTATGAGCCTAAGAACCAGCACCAAGGAAAAGTAGTACAACCGATTTCGGAGCAGTGGGCTCGCTTGATCAAATTTTGTCAGGAGCTCGGCCATGGCGAGATCGAGAAATTAAAGATTCAGGATGGAGTTCCGATAATCGCGGATGTGGTTCGGGAAAAAGTGAAGTTTACATAACAAGCAATTCAACTGAATCGGGCTGACCGAAGCACTCGGAGGCCGCTGGTCCGGACGGACCCGCGGCCTTTTCCTGTCTGTAATGGCGTTAAAAAAGGCCGTGAAGGAGATAAACCATGAAGAAATCTATGCTTCAAACCATCCTGCGCCTCAGCGCACTCTTGTGCTTGGGCATGGCCCTGCCATGCACGGCGAAGGGCCCCACCCCAACTTGCGGCTACAATGTAACATCCATCTTGTACGACTCCGATAGCCAGTCTCCTTCACAACCATATGAATACCAGAGCGACGCCCTCGGACCCTACACGACCTTTAGATCGCCTGGCAACAACGTCGTTAACTCAGATATCCAGAGTTCCTGCAGCTGGGAACTAGACACCACCGGTTCCACATCACGCGGAATCGTGGTAACGCTCGCCTATCCGTACTCGAGTGGTTCTCCAGCGCCGTTTACCGGCCCACAGGAGGTTCACGGTGTCTTCCATACCCAATGTTTCAATAACCCTGCGAATAGCAACCTTAACTTCGGCACCATGACCTTCGTGGGCCAAGCCTTGTCCTGCCCCATGCATTTTGTGTTCCCTTACAACGGTGTTACCTACAATTTGGCGCTAGCCCCGCCGACTTGGCCGGGAACTTCCTACATCCAGGTTACCTGTACCGGGGCGAACGGTGGAAAGTGCAATCAATGGACGGTCCAGCCGGACCCGAATACATCTTTCGTCAACCCAGCCACCAACCAGCTCTCCGGAATTGCGGAACTTTTCTTGCCCTCCAGCAGCGGTAGCGGGACCGGCACACCGGTGGGGGAATTTTATGTCTCGTTCAGCTTCCTGATTCACAAGTAAACGGCCAGGCGCACGGGAGATCTGGTGGTATCGCATCGGCATTGCGCAGAAGGTGAAAAGGACTGGCGGGAGCACTTCAGTGGCTGGCGGTCAGTATCAAGTGCCCTTCAGCTACGAGATTCAGATACTGAATTGCACGCTGTAGACGCCTTGGGACGCTTCTTTGCTTCTTGCGGTAAAGCAATCTCGTAACGGGGAGACGCATGTGACTAAGGAAAAGCTTTTTTCGACGACAGTTGCACTCAGCATCCTTTCGCTACTGCTCGGGGTGATGGCTGGATGTGGGGGTTCGAGCACCACCAACACACCGCAGCCACCTCCGCCGCCTCCCCCTCTCCCTCAAGGTACAGAACTTTTGTATGTAGGGGATAATGCCGGTGTCATTCACGAATTTGGTGTTGATCCGAATTCAGGTAAGCTGACTCCCCTGGCGACAGTGGCGGTCACGAACCCGGCTACCGCAGGCAACGTTAGGCTCGCGGCTGATTTAGGTGGCAAGGTTCTTTACGCGACGACTGCGGTGACAGGCGGCGCCAACGTGGCCTCGTTCCTTGTGGATCAGAAGATGGGCGCCCTCAGCCCAGTCGCTGGCAGTCCGACACTGCCGGTTCCTCCCGGCCAGCTTGTCGGCGGACCCGGAAACCTCTACGTTATCCCCGATCCGAGTGTCGACTCCGCTCAACTTTTTTCATTCCATATTGACGGCTTCAGCGCCGCTCTGTCTTCGGCTCAGAGCTTTGCACTGCCTGGAGTACCTCAGGATCTGTCGATATTTCTTTTCAGAACATCATTTTGGCTGGGCGTCATGTTCGAGAGCTCTTCGGGCGGTGAGATCGCCGGAATCGCGCCCGATTCCACGACCGGGGTGGTGGGACTGGTACCGGGCCCGCCTACCAGCACTGGCGGGGATAAGCCACAGGCCATACGAATTACCCCGGACGCGAAGTTTGTGGTCGTAACTAATCAGGGATCTAATAATGTGGCAGTTTTCTCGCTCGATGCTACGACGGATGTGCTAACTCCGGTGCCCGGATCACCTTTTGCAAGTGGACTAAACCCTGGCCCTCTGGCTATATCGCCACCGCTGATACCGGGGATATCGGCCAGCGGAAAGTTCGTGTTCGTCGCCAACACCGGAGATAACAGCCTCTCCGCGTACAGCATTGACTCGACAGGCAACTTAACACCTGTGACTGGAAGTCCAATCCCGCTTGGCAGTTCCGCTCAACCCTCATCCGTCGCTGTGGATCCAGGAGGGAAGTTCGTATACGTCAGCATCTCGCCTCAAAAAATAGCGGGATTCGCTCTGGACGCGAGCACGGGAGCACTGACGCCTATCACCGGCTCGCCATTTTCGGTAGGCGCTGTCACAACCGACATGGTTTTTGTGCCATAAGCCGATATAAGTTTGTGCTATCCGCTGAAAAGGGCACGAATCCTTTCTTGAAATAGATGTTTTAGCACGCGCGAGCACACCCGAACTCGAGACAGCCCTTTCCTGCAATGATCCTCTGGCCTGTGGTTATGGCGTACACGGGATTTCTGTTGATTGGTCCAAGGCCTCCGAACATTCAATCGGCTCTCAATTACAGAAGCATGCCTCGGGGCGTTGATGGGAATCCTTCTGGCCATCATGTTTACACTGCGCGAAAACAACAGCACCAAAGGCCAGGTTTTGTTGCTTATTCCATCGTGCAATTCCTGCCGCACTTGCGCGATTTTGTCGCAAAGCGAAACGGAACGACGGCTGGTTGAACAAATCCCCATTCCATCAAAATTACCTCTAAGGCAACTGAGGCGGCTGGCACAGGCCCCGGTGATCGCCGTGCCCACAATTACCTTGTCGACGCCAACGGCGCGCAACTTCCTGATCCGAGCTCATATGCCAAGAAATTCGTTGGCAAGTATGAACATCGGACTATTACGGGCGGAATCGGGCACAACCTTCCTCAGGAAGCTCCGCAAGCATTTGCCCAAGCAGTCATCGACGTCGATCATTTTTGAGCAACGCGTGGCGAATGGTGGCTGACACTGCCGATCCGATGTAATGATAATCTGGGTCCAGTCCTCCCGACTTGACAGCGCCACCACCGCCGCACAGAAAACGGGACTACGTTTGCACAGCCTACGGGACGAGATGATCGGCGAGGATAGTTCGACATGTCCGAAATAGCGCCCCACAGACAAAACCATTTCAGCAAAGCCACATGATGATTTTGCAGTCTCGATGTGAGTGAAATTGATGGATTCCGCTCGGAGGACATAATCAGGAGCAACAAAGTGGGAGCAACGAACATTGTGAACTCTTCGGTTTTTTCCACCGCAAAATGGCAGTCTCGAATCTCGGATAACTGCCGGATGAGGGGCAACGGAAGTAAGCGGGGAGTTGCGTTCTGACCAGCAGTCGCGCCTGGGACTGGCGAGATCGGCGCGGTCGCTTGCAGGCAGTACGACTGAGATTATGGCCGACGCTAGGCGAACATCGGCGCTGGTCACAGAATGGTCACAACAAATTGGCCGCTCTTTTGCAAAAGCGCTTGAAAATTTCTCACCTGTGATCTTCACCTGTGGTCGTTCCGTTTTACAGGACTTATGACGTACTAAGGCAGTCCTCGGCGGCTTGTAAAGCGTTGTAAATACTCAAAAGCGGCGTTCTGAAAAGGCTGGCGTCGGCGGTTCAACTCCGTCCCTGGCCACCATATTTTCAATCAGTTGCAAGCTGCTCTCCCGGTCACTTAGTCACGATTGGTCACAATTCCTCGGTCACAATTGGTCACAATTCAATTCACTAAGCGGCTGAGTCCATCGACCGCTCGGGTCGGGCTGGTAGTCGAGTTGACGTTCCGACGAGCGGATGGCGGTCTAGATTTTCTGTTTTGTTCAAGGAAGGTTTTCGATGACACAAGACTTCGATTACATCATCGTCGGGGCGGGTTCGGCCGGTTGTGTACTGGCGGCGCGTCTCAGCCAGGATCCCAATGTTCGTGTAGCTCTGGTCGAGGCGGGAGGATCTGACGACGCCACCGAGATATGCATGCCTGTCGCCTTTCCACAGTTGTTCAAGACCAGGTACGACTGGGACTTTACAAGCGAAACGGAAACAGGATTTGGAGACCGACGAGTCTATCTACCCCGCGGCAAAACCATTGGAGGCAGTTCCGCGATGAATGCCATGATCTACATCCGCGGAAATGCCACGGACTTCGATGGTTGGACAGATGAGGGAGCGAACGGCTGGTCATACAAAGAGATGCTAAGGTACTTCATACGATCCGAGTGTAATGAGCGGGGTGATCCTCGTTATCATGGCCACTCGGGCCCGCTGGCGGTGCAGGACAGCAGATCCATGCATCCGCTTGTGGATCAGCTCCTTGAGGCAGGCACAAGATCTGGGTACCCTTTCAAGTAGGGCTCGTCAACCGGTCCGAGAGTCTCGAACGCAACCTTCATTGTCCTGATACTCCTTTTGGGAATTCGATGCTCTGTAGGTCAAAAAGAATTCCGGAGAATGTATGCCGGCGAGAGGAGTCGAGCAGCCCCGAAAATTGTTGTCCATCGCATGGTCACAGGGGCTTGTTTTGGCAGAGGATAAACAACAATTGACAGATCAGCAATTTACTAGAATCACGCGCACCCTCGCCGCGCCGCGACGGGTTCGAATTCTGCTGGAGATAGCCGCTCACGGGAACTCTATACCGTTGACTTGCCTTCTCAGGAGACACCAAGTTAGCCCGGCTACACTCTCTCATCATGCAAATGAATTGGACAATAGAGGATTGATCGAAATCGTACGTCATGGCAAGTTTGTGCATCTGGTACTCCGGCCTGACGTGTGGCAGGCCTACGTAAAGCGTCTTTCTGACTTGATAGACGGATCCGAGGTTCGCATTCCGGAAGTACATGTCGCGAGATTCGAAAGATGAGAAATCGTTTGCCACCGGAAAACGCGAGGATAGTCCGATTTCACAAGATTGGGCCCCCTGAGGTTCTTCAACTCGATGAGCTTCCGCTTACTGCTCCTGACAATGCTGAGGTCCGACTGCGTGTAAAGGCCATCGGACTGAATCGAGCAGAAGTGCACTTTCGCCAAGGCCGATATCGTTTCCCGCCAGTGCTTCCATCGAAAATCGGCTATGAAGCATCCGGCATTGTTGAGGCCGTCGGCCGGGATGTCAATCGCTCGTGGCTGGGGAAAACTGTCAGCACCCTGCCGGCTTTTCCTGCAAACAAGTATGGCGTTTATGGGGAAGTCGCAATCGTTCCGGCGGCGGCGATTGCCGAGTACCCCTCTCATCTTTCCTTCGAAGAGGGCACATCGATTTGGATGCAGTACCTAACTGCGTACGGCGCGTTGATTCGCGAAGGCAAGCTCTTAAAAGACGACTTCGTGCTCATAACGGCAGCGAGCAGCAGCGTTGGCATCGCCGCAATCGAAATAGCTAAGGCCGAGGGCGCCATCAGCATCGCCACTACTCGCTCGGGAAGAAAGAAGGCCAAACTCCTTGAGCTCGGTGCCAATCATGTAATTGTGACCGATGAAGAAGACTTGAGCGAACGCGTCAACACGATCACGGGAGGCAAAGGCACCCGGATTATCTTCGATCCTATCGGAGGTAGAGCACTTGAGACGTTAGCGGAAGCGGCCTCTCCGAGCGGAATCATTTTTGAGTACGGCATTATGGCCGAGGAGCCAACGCCTTATCCACTCCACCTGGCGTTAAAGAAACATTTGACAGTAAAGGCGTACACGCTATTTGAAGTCGTATCAAATCCAGGCGAATACCCGGACGAATTTCGCAAGGCAAAGGAATACATCTTTAATGGTCTCATTAGGGGCGACTTCAAACCAACAATCAGCCGGATTTTTCGGCTGTCAGATATTGTCGAAGCGCACCGCTACATGGAGTCCAACGCTCAGATCGGAAAGATCGTAGTAACCGTCTAAAACTAAAGCACCCCGAATAATCATGTAGCTGAAGTCAAAGGAATATTTTATGAATCAAAGATCAGTCTCTGATGACGCGAAGGCTGTCGCCCGCCGAAACACCGAAGAAGTTCAAGGCAAAGGGAAGTTCGAAATCTTCGAAGAACTCTTTGCGGATGATTTTGTTGACCACACCACGCAGCCAGGAACTGGTATGACCCCAGACAAGGCAGGCGTCAGGAAGCTGTATGCTTCGATGCGTGAAGCCTTCCCCGATTTTCACGCCAAAATCCACTGGCAGCTTGCGGACGGCGACCGGGTGACCACGTACAAGACTTACTACGGAACTCACGAGGGTACCTTTCTTGGCATCCCCCCGACCCATCGTAAGATTCATTTCGAGTCAGTTGATGTGATGCGTGTGCAGAACGGAAAGATCACCGACCACTGGGGCGTCGGAAACCTGCTCTCACTCATGCAACAGATTGGCGGATGGACATGGCGGCAATAAGAGCTTCTGGTCCATGAGGAATCTAGTCGCCCGGGGAACGGAGGCGACACATTCAAGCGGGGATCGTCACCACGATGTCGGCGGTTTCATTTGAAAATTTGCGGTAGCTTGTCGAAAAAGAGATAAATGGCGACAATCTGGCCATCGCGGGCGATGATGAAAGCAGTCCCAGCGTAGGCTTGCGCCTTACCAGGGCGCCCACCCATCTGACCCGTCCTTGATTGCCCAACTCTTCGGGTTCAGCATAACTTGATATCGAAAATCAGGGTGAATTTGATCCTACCGGCCGCCCGATCAATTTCCTCTCGGCCGGCGTAAAACGCCTTGGGTTCGTGGAGCACGCAGTCTTCGGTGAAAATCTCGTCGATTGCAGCCCTTCGCCGCGTGGGATCGTTCTCACCGAAGACGTCATGAAAATTGCGTGTCAGCAACGTCGATATGCTGTAAGACAGAGCCTGCTCCTCGTTGGCCTCTAAATGTTAGGCCTTTACGAACTGAGTCTCGAGAGTGATGGTTACGTCCTCGCCAACGAGAATGCCGCCAGTCTCTAGGGCTGCGTTCCAAGTCAGGCCGAAATCCTTCCGATTGATCTTGGTGCTCGCCGACACTGCAATGCGCATATTGCCCCAGGGATCCCTGCTAGGCTGCGTCGGACCTTCCACTGCGAAATTAACCTTGCGGGTGACACCGTGAATCGTGAGGTCGCCTTCCACAGACAACTCTCCGTCGTTGAGCACACGGACGCCTGAGGATTTGAAGGACAAAGTCGGAAACTTCTCTACGTCAAAGAAATCGGGGCTCTTCAGGTGAGCATCGCGCTGGTCATCGCCAGTGTGAATGGAGGCGGCTTCTGCAGAGACCTCGACGCGAGAGTTATGGTGACCATAGTTGTCCAGTGACAAGATTCCTGAAAGCTTGGAAAACTGACCTTTCACGTTAGAGATCATCATGTGTTTGACTTTAAACTCGGCGACGGAGTGGGCGGGATCAACCTTCCAAGAAGTGGTCGAGATTTGTGGAGCGGCTACTGTCGTGGTCGTCATGGTTCATTCCTTTCTTTCGTTGATCGGTCAAAGAT
>Ga0306922_10008091_pt1 | contig 10197 bp, 11 predicted proteins | sample sta12Cox44000082_FD_203758 | JGI IMG/M metagenome (GOLD analysis project Ga0306922, IMG submission 203758) | Lab enrichment of tropical soil microbial communities from Luquillo Experimental Forest, Puerto Rico - statoxic.12C.oxic.44.000.082 (v2)... | ecosystem: Environmental > Terrestrial >...
CCCAAAGCCGACGAGCTATTATTAGGAACCGATGCGGTTGATGTGGTTGTAAAAGCGACCGTGGCCCGCGCGGGTCAGATCGCCGCCGCAACCGAAAACAGCATCGCAGAGCCCGCGCCGTCAACGGTCGAGACGAGCGCGGGCTCGTCATTGTTCCGATGTTCGGAAGAGCCGCAACACAATGTGTCAAAGGTCCGCTAACAGGAAGATCACGGCGAATAAATCATTCGGCGCGCGTTGGAAACGCGCCGCAGCAAAAAGCACTGCTATTCGATCACCTCGTCGGCGCGGCCGAGCAGCGACAGCGGGAAGCTGAGGCGGAGCCGCTTGGCGGTCTTGAGATTGAGCACCAAATCACACTCACCCTCATCCCCAAGCCCTCTCCGCGTCAGCATGGCAGGCGTGGGTCACGACCGTCCGCAAGACTGGATAGTCGGTGTAACCCTGCTCCGCGCCGCCATAGAGCGTCTCGCGATTGGGGGGGCTAAGCGGCACATCGAGATAAAGCCGGGTTACAAGGTCCGGGTTGCTGATGAAGGGCTTGCCAAACGCGACGAGATCGGCGCGCCCCTGCGCGATGGCCTCGTTGGCGCGCACTTTGTCGAAGCCGTTATTGGCCATGAAGAGCCCGCCGAAGAGCCGCTTGATCGCCAGATAGTCAAAGGGCGGAACCGCGGCCCCGCCCGTGTCGCCCTCGATCACATGAAGATAAGCGAGACCTCTACCAGACAGTGCCGCGGCGACGTGGTTGAACAGGCTTTGCGGATTGCTGTCAGCGATGTCGTTCTGCCCGTTCTGCGGCGAGATGCGCACGCCGGTGCGCTCGGCACCAACCGCAGCGGACACCGCGTCGACGACCTCGAGCAGGAACCGCATACGGTTCTCGATGCTGCCTCCATAAGCGTCCGTGCGCTTGTTGGTGCCGTCGCGCAGGAACTGGTCGATCAGATATCCGTTCGCGCCATGTACCTCGACACCGTTGAAGCCGGCCGCAAGCGCGTTCCGCGCTCCTTGCGCAAATTGCGCGACGATGCCGGGGATCTCGGATATTTCAAGCGCGCGTGGCGTGGGGATCTCCTCGAAGCCGTTTGCCGTGAAGGCTTTTGCGTTCGGCCTAATGGCGGACGGCGCGATCGGCAGGGCACCGCCGGGCTGGAAGGAAGGATGGGAGATGCGCCCGACATGCCAGAGCTGCAGCACCATGCGGCCGCCACAGGCATGGACTGCACTGGTCACGCATTTCCAGCCTGCGACCTGCTCGGCGCTGTAGATACCCGGCGTACTGATATAGCCCTGGCCCTCGGGCGCGACTTGGGTTGCTTCCGAGATGATGAGTCCGGCGCTGGCCCGCTGGGCGTAATACAGCGCGCTCAGCGCGGTGGGCACGTTGCCGGGGCCCGCACGGCTTCGAGTCAAGGGCGCCATGACAATACGGTTCGGCAGCGTGAGAGGTCCTACTTCGATGGGGGTGAAGAGATCCATCGTGGTCTCAGCGGGGAGGTCTTGCATGAGGCAATTCTCCTTCGTCGCGAGGATGTGAACGGCACGACACCTCCTATTGCGGTGACGCAGCCTCTCAGGGTGAGATCGAACTCACGCAGCGCAGCAAAAAAGCGCACAAGAACTTGCTTCCAGGCGTTCTAGACTAGTCGGATTAACGCGCACCTAGCACCCTCACGCCTCCCTTCTCTCAACTGGGCATGTTCTCGAATTGCGGGAGGTCGAGCGGCTTCGCCCATTTGAGACGGCGCTTGGTGAACATCTCAAGCACCGGTTCGATGCCCTCGGGGTTATCCAGGCTGCCGAGCGTGACGAAGATCATTCCCGGGAAGCCCTCCAGGTTGGTGGTGAACACCCGGGCGCCGCATTTGGGGCAGAAGTTTCGGTCTAGGCCCTTGCCCGACTGGGCGATGTAGTGAAACGCCTTCGGCTCGCCGCTGATCAGCGTAAAATCATCCTCGGGCACGCCGAAGAACGTGGCCGCTTCACCGCCGGACGACTTCTTGCAGTCAAGGCAGTGACAGACGGCGACGAAGGTGGGATTGGTATCGAACTCGAACTTTACGGCGCCGCATGCGCACCGAGCCGTGTGCTTCTTCGCCATATGGTCAGTCTCCGTTTCAACTAGGGAAGCGCCTTGGCAGGATCGCGCCGTCGGGCGGTTAAAACTTCATCACAGCCCTGCCGACAATTTCTCCCGCTCTTAATAGCTCGATATGCTCGTTGATCTGGTCGAACCTGAAGATATTGATGGTGTGGCGAATCTTGTCCTCGGCAGCCAGCGCCATGACCTCGGTCAGGTCAGTGTTGTTGCCCCAGTACGACCCATGAAAGGTCTGTTCGCGAGAGACCCGTGGGAACAGCGGGATGTCGACGCGGTCGCCAACCAGTCCCACATCGACATAGTGGCCGCTGATCGCCAGTAGGCTGAATCCCAATTGCATCATCTGCTCTGCACCCGCGCAGTCGATGATGGCATCAAGGTCAGCCTGGCCCGTGGCGTTGCTGAGTTCCTTGGCAATATCGTTTGAGGACTTGTCCTTGATGTTGATGATGTGATCGGCTCCATAGTTCTTCGCGATAGCGAGCTTGTCGGGATTGCGGGCGAAAGCGACGACCTTCGCACCACCTCCGAGCAGTTGGGCGTACTGAACGGCATACCCGCCGAGTCCACCGATACCCAAAACCCCGATCACCCGACCCGGGCCGAGCGCGCCAGCATCGCGAAGTTTTTTCATGCCACGGAAGGGTGTCATACCTGCATCGGTGAGCGGCGCGAGTTCCTCGAATTTCAGACGACGGTTCGCCTTGACCAGATAGCGAGCCGGGACGGGGATGAACTCTGCAAAACCTCCCACCGGTCCGAATCCGGGCCAACGCACGTTGGGACAAATGTGCGTATTGCCGACCAGGCAATGGCGGCAGACGCCATCGCCCCATCCGGGCGCGACAACCACGTGGTCTCCCTCCTGAAATCCCGCCACTTTGGGCACGACCCCACCGATCTTGTGTGCAATGCCGGTGATCTCGTGGCCCAGGGTGATCGGCGTCGGGATGTCGGCATATTTCCGGAAATACCCGTCCACGAGTTGCACGTCGGAGCGGCACATTCCGCACGCCTTGACATTAACTAGAATTTCATCGGGTTGAATGTCAGGTACCGGTATGTCTTCCAATACAAGAGGTTTGCCATATTCGTGCAAGCGTGCTGCCTTCATATCTAATCTCCTTTCAAGGGGTGGTTTTACGATTCAAGTCATCGGAGGACCGTGCCTGGTGACCAAGTGCAGCGATAGCGGCCTCTGCAACCGCAATGTCTTGTTCAACCGTGCCGGCACTTGCTCCAACCGCACCGACGATGGTTCCGTCCAACACGACGGGTACTCCGCCGCCGAAGATGACGACCTTTCCCGCATTGCTTTCTTGAATGCCGAAGAGCGGCTTTCCCGACTGCGCGAGAGTCGCGAGGTCCGAGGTCGTTTTATCGAAGATTCTGGCTGTGGCCGCCTTGTCGATGGCGAGGTCGATGCTGCCGATGAGCGCGCCGTCCTGGCGTAGGAAGGCCACTAAGTGACTACCGGCATCGACCACGGCGACGCAGTAAGGGATGCCTAAGCTTGCGGCCTTGGCCTCGGCTGCCGCCAACATTTGCTTTGCGTCTTCGAGCGTAAGGCTGGTGTATGTTCGTGGCATGTCGCCTCACCTCAATATGGCCCGGAGCTATATCGCGCCTCCATTTAGAGAGGCTCCGTTTCCGCGCGTTCTTTGTCACGGCTGCTTGCGTCGAGTGGTCGGGTACTTAGGCGTTCTCGATCCAGACGGTCTGCGCGTTTACAAAGGCGTGCGCACCGAAGTGTGAGAGCTCGCGACCGTAGCCGCTGTTTTTGACGCCGCCTACGGGAACGCGAGGGTCAGAAGCAGTGACGCCATTGATGAAAACACCGCCGGTGTAGAGATCGCGCGCGACTTTGCGAGCCAACCCGACGTCTCTGGTCCAGAGATTGCCGCTCAAACCGAACTGGCTTGCATTGGCCGCACGAACGGCCGAATCAATGTCTGGAACGCGGGTTAACGCCGCGACGGGACCGAACGTCTCCTCATCGAACGCGGGCATGCCTTCGGTTACTCCGCTCAGCACGGTAGGTGGATAAAAAGCGCCCTTGCCCTCTACTGGCTTACCGCCGCACAGCAAGCTTGCGCCCTTTGCCGTGCTGCCTTCCACCTGTTTGTGCAGCGAGTCACGAAGGTCGGCACGGGCCATCGGCCCCAGATCCATCGCAGAATTGAAAGGATCGCCGACGCGCAGAGACTTGGCGGCTTCGACGAACGACCGTTCGAATTCGTCGGCGATCTTCCCTACCAGAATGAAGCGTTTTGCAGCCAGGCAGATCTGACCTGCGTTGTGGAACCGTCCCCTGATTCCAGCCGCAACAGCCTTCGGAATGTCGGCGTCTTCGCAGACGATGAATGCGTCGGACCCTCCCAGCTCCATCACGGTCTTCTTGATGACCTTCCCCGCTTCGGAAGCGACTGCGGAACCTGCCCGCACGCTGCCGGTTACGGAAGCACCTTGAACACGCCCATCATTGATGACGTTGACGACGTCGTCTCGCTTGAGAATCAAATTCTGAAAGACACCTTCCGGGAAGCCGGCTTCCAGCATGACCCGCTCGAACTCGAGTGAACTTCTTTGCGTGTTAGGTGAGTGCTTCACCAAGACAACGTTGCCGGCCAACATCGTCGGGATGGCCATACGTGTGAGCTGCCAGATCGGAAAATTCCACGGCATAATCGCGAGGATCGGCCCAAGGGGCAGATAGGAGACATACGCATTGACCGTCCCTGTGGGAGCGGGTTCGTCCGCCATAATCTTCGGTCCGTGCTCGGCGTACCAATCCGCTTCATGCGCGCACTTCTCAATCTCGGCCTCAGCCTCGGAGAAGATCTTTCCCATCTCCGTTGAGATGACCTTCGCGAGTTGTGCCTTGTTTTTTCTCAAGGTGTTCCCGAGGTCCGTAAAGAGCTGGGCTCGTTTGTGAACCGGGAGCTCGCGAAACGATTGAAAGCTCTTGTCGGCCCGCGCGACGACTTTCTCTGTCTGCGCCGGTGTGAAGTACGAGAATGCTTCGATCTCCTCACCAGTAGACGGGTTTACAGTTGCAAATCCTGCCTTATTCATATTTGCTCCCTGTCGCTGCTTGTCATCAACGATCGAGTCCGGAGCGAAGCGCTACGGCCGGCTGAGCGATCGCGTGGGTGAATCCGGCGTGACAGACTCTAAAGGACGGTCCCAAGATGGAGTTTCGTAAGACGGCGTTTCGTAAGACGGCGTCTCTACACGGTCCTTTGTGTCTACGCCGTCCCTAAAAAGCCTCTCTATTCGTCCACCGGAGTCGAGGGGCGTTCTTGCTCTCTGAGCGAGGGCGGCAGACGATAGGATGAGTAGGATAATCACAATGGCGGCACGCATGGAGGGCCTCACCATTTGACTACATTTGCTAGTCTAACGGAGTTTTGCTGAAGCGAAAAGATTTCCCGTCGCACCGCCGGACGACTTCTTGCAGTCAAGGCAGTGACAGACGGCGACGAACGTGGGATCGGTATCGAACTCGAATTTGACTGCGCCGCATGCGCATTGAGCCGTGTGCTTCTTTGCCATATGGTCAGTTTCCTTTTCAATTAGAGAAGCGCCTCAGCGGGATCGCGCCGTCGGGCGCCGCGACGCGAGGGCCTTGGCTGCCGATATCGGCCGTGAAGATCGCGCCCGAAAGGCCAAAGGAGCCCACCATGAAAGTCCTGATGGTTCTGACGTCTCATGACCAGCTCGGCGACACCGGCCGAAAGACCGGTTTCTGGTTGGAGGAGCTGGCTGCGCCCTACTATGTATTCAAAGACGCGCGGGCGCAGATCACGCTAGCGTCGCCCAAGGGGGGCCGCCCGCCGCTCGACCCCAAGAGCCAGGATCCGAGCTTCCAGACCGACATCACCCGTCGCTTCGAGAAGGACGCCGATGCCGAGGGCCAGCTAGACAAGACAGTGCGCCTCGAGAGCGTGGAGCAAGAGGATTACGATACAGTCTTCTATCCCGGCGGCCACGGCCCGATGTGGGATCTGGCCGAAGATCCGAATTCAGTGAAACTAATCGAGGCCTTCCTCGCCGCCGGTAAGCCTGTGGCGCTGGTCTGCCACGCACCCGGCGTGCTGCGGCACGTCAAGACCCCGGCGGGCAAGCCGCTGGTCGATGGCAAGAACGTGACCGGGTTCACAAACGGCGAGGAGGCGGACGTCGGCTTGACCAAGGTCGTGCCGTTCCTTGTCGAGGACGAGCTACTCGGCCTCGGCGCGATCTATTCCAAGGTCAAAGACTGGGGTGTCCACACGGTCAAGGACGGTCTCCTGATCACTGGTCAGAACCCGGCCTCGTCCGGCCCTGCCGCCAAGGTCCTGATCAACACTCTGAAGGCGAGATAGGCCGGCCCGGCCCAGAATAAAGTGGCACAAAGCGGACAAATGCGATCTTTCGTCGATATGTCTGCTACCTGGGCAGGCTCGGCCATCCTAAGTGGGGCGTCTAAAGCAGAACGGAAAGCAGCACCAAATCATATCACCAACGTTAGTTACCCGGGTCTCTGCTCCATAGAACAACATATTTGAAGCGAGAGATTCTTCAATAACACTAGCAGCGAGCAATCTTGGGTCGATCCCAACCTGTCTCAACCCGCCGGCTTCTAGGGCACAGCCGGGAAACCCAGAAGCACCAGGAATGTGGTGCAGACCAATCCCGAGATTGCGGTGCGGGGCATGACGTGCTCCTGGCGATTGAACGCGCGTCGCCTCGTGGAGGCCCGTTCTCAGGCTTAGCGGCCGCACGTTACCACAGCGTTGCACCCGAACGCCGCTATGCATCACAGCAAAAATTGCGCGCTGATGTCGCAGAACTGGCCTTCGTTCAAGCTCGCATCAATTCGGCCGTGGCTTCGTGTTAACGAGTCCACGCCCTAGACAATGCCTTACGCTCAGCTCCCATGGACGCAGCAGGCGGACCTGCGGCCGTTCAAGGAATCGTGAGGCAAACAGGCCAGCCACTTGACACGCGAGACTATGCTCCCAATTAGGTGCATATACGCTCATAGTGCGACACGTGGTTAGGAAGAATGAGATGGGTGGTTTCATCGCGCTGTACGTGACAGCGTGCCTCAACCTCGGCAACCCTGGGTCCTGTGTGACCGAGTTCATCACTGACTCGACGCAGAACCCAATGACCATGACAGGGTGCCTTGGTGTCGAGGGCCTGAACTCAGCCAAAGAGTTCGTGGAGAAGCACCCGCTCTACCACACTTGGCAGTTCAAAGGTTGGAGCTGCCAGATCGGCAACAAGCCCGCCCCGAAGAGGGGGCAGGCATGAGCCTTTTAGTAACGCGCATGGATCAACACAAGCAGGCTTACCTAAGAGGCGGAGCAATCGTACGCAGGAACGAACAGAGGACTATCTACGTCGCTTGGAAAAGTCCCTAAACGGGAGACCGTCATGACCGCGCAGATCATCAATCTTGCCCAGTACCGCAAGGCGAAAGAAGCAGAGCAAGTTCGTAAGGTTGTGAACGATTACTTCGCTGCGCACAGTCAAATAATGGCGTGGTGGTTATCCGGGACTCCCGCAGGCTAGTCTGCCATGACACAGAGCGAGCGCACCGAGATCGTTGCGCCATCGTCGACACTCATTGTAAAACTGCTCTAGAAGCCCTTCGGCAAATCCTTCGCCCACTTTGCTCGGATGCGCTCGTCGAGCGCCTTGCTCGAACGGCGATGACCGGAAAGGTCTTCTTGCGCCGGAACGGGATGCAGGCGTCGATGATCCCGCGCGAATTGCACCGCACAGCTGTCGTCGGGCATCGTCCCAACCAAGCGAAGCCCTATTGCAGTGAGACGAGGGCGACAGTGAGCAAGGCTGACGCGCTGGCGAACGCCAAAAGCGCGGCGCGTCCATTGACAAAGGGGTCCGGGAGCGGTCGCAGCAGCAGCGGCGCCGCCAGCATCGCCGCCCCGGCTCCGATCACCGCCGCCGGCCAGGGCAGGACGGGCCAGGCTACGGCAGCACCGACGACCAGCGCGAGCGCCGAAATTACACAGGCGCCGAACAAGATTATGCGGCCCAGCCCCGAGCGGAGCGATGCGGCGCGGTGCTCGGGCGGAAAGTGGCCGCTCGCAGCCAGAACGGTGAGGGCGACGGACAGCACCAGCGCGATGAACAGTGCAAGCGCAAAGACGGCGTGGCGTGGCATTACCATGACGGCTCGGCTCGTCCTCTTGACCCGCAGGCGGAGCCCAACTCTAATATACAAGACATATATCAGCTAGAAGGCGCCGATGCCGATCCATCGCGCGGCGAAGAGCAGGCAGGCTGCGCTGCAGCGAGTGGCGCGGCCCGGTCACGTGCGCAACGCACCAAGTGCGCGGCGGGCGGAGAGCCTGACCGAGCAAGCCTACCGGGTGATCGAAGAGCAAATTGTCACGCTTCGGCTCAAGCCCGGGGATGTTCTATCCGAGCAGTCCCTTTCCGCGACCACCAAGTTCGGGCGCACTCCCATCCGCGAGGCGCTGCAGCGGCTCTCCCGCGAGGGACTGATTACCATTCTGCCGCGCAAGGGCGTTCTGGTTTCGGACATCAACCCGCGCAACCAGCTGTTGCTGTTGGAAGTCCGCCGCGAGCTGGAACGGCTGTTGAGCCGCGCTGGAGCGGAGCGGGCCACGCCGGAGCAGCGGACGGCGCTGCAGGAGATCGCCCGCGGCATGGACCAAGCCGCAAAGCACAACGACGACATCGCCTTCATGCGGCTCGACCGCGAGCTGAACGCGCTGCTGATCGCGGCCGCGCACAACGACTACGCTGCGCGCTCGATGAAGCTCCTGCAGGGTCTGTCGCGGCGGTTTTGGTACATGCACTACCGCGAAGCGGCCGACCTGCCGCTTTGTGCGCGGCTGCACGCCAATCAGGCGCGCGCGATCGCCAAAGGCGACGCCGATGCGGCGGCCCGTGCGAGCGACAAGCTGATGGATTACGTGGAACGCTTTACCCGCGCAACCGTGTTGGCGTGAGCCATGACCATATACGAGGGCAGGCGCACCATCGACGGTCTTGTCGTCACGGTCGACGGCAAGCGGCTGGACGAGCACTACGAGATCAAGCGCTTCACCAGATTCGGCTTTGAGTGGACCTACGAGGGCGACAGCCCGCAGCAACTTGCGCTGGCCATTCTGTTCGATCGTTTGGGCAACAAGGAGCGCGCTATACAGCTTTCCGGGCCGTTCATGAAAACGGTCATCGCCAACCTCGATAACGATTGGAAACTGACGAGCGAGGAGATCGACGCCTTCGTCCGCGGCAATCCACAAGCGGAATAGTCAATCATCCAGGGAGGAATTCCATGTCTCTATCACGGCGAAGCCTGCTCAAATCCGCGGCCGCGGCCGGCGCATTGGCTGCATCGGGTGAAATGGGCGCGCCTGCGATCGCGCAAAACAGACCGGTGCGCATCGGAATTCTGGCGCCGCGCTCCGGTATCGCAGCGGCCCCGGGGGAGAACGGCATTCGCGCGACCCAATGGGCGGCGGAACGGTTCAACGCCGCCGGCGGCATCGCCGGCCGCAAAATCGAGCTCGTCATCGACGAGGAAAGCTCGCCCAAGGATACGATCGAGCGCTTCAGCAAGCTCGTGCAACAAGAGCAGGTGGACTGCGTACAGGGCATCATCTCGACCGGCGTCGGGCTGGCGCTCGGGCCGGTGGTGGAGGAATCCCGCGCGCTGACGATTTATTGGGATGGCACGACCCAGGACGGCGTCGATGAGAAGATCCCCAACCCGCGTTACCTCTTCCGCAGCACCGACAACGAGTGCGAGGCGGTGATGGCCTCGCTGCTCGCGATCAAATACTGGAAGGGCAAGTTCGCGACCGTGGCCGGGATCAATCCGGACTATTCCTACGGCCGCAACAACATGGCGGCGTTCGTCGCGATCCTCAACCGCTTCAACATCGAGCACAAGGTCGTCACGGAACAGTGGCCGAAGGTCGGTACGATGGACCTCACCAGCCATGTTGCCGCGCTCAAGTCGGCGAAGCCCGATTTGATCTTCTCTTCGCTGCTGTTCGCGGATCTGCCGGTATTCATGAAGCAGGCTCATGCGGCGGAGCTGACCA